>Ga0207933_1002560_pt1 | contig 11615 bp, 10 predicted proteins | sample NGESurdeep092012_4_FD_184488 | JGI IMG/M metagenome (GOLD analysis project Ga0207933, IMG submission 184488) | Arctic peat soil microbial communities from Barrow, Alaska - NGEE Surface sample F53-3 deep-092012 (SPAdes) | ecosystem: Environmental > Terrestrial > Soil > Wetlands > Peat ... | reverse complement strand
TGCCCGGCTTGGCTTGGTTGCCGGTCAGCGGGTGGGCCGTAAGTCCGGCGGCTTCAAGAAATTCCAGTCACGCGTCGCCAATGCGGTGCGCGGCGCCGTGTTGCGCGATGGTACCCGCGACACCGGCTGCGGGTTGAAGGCGTTCCGACGCGACGTGTTCATGCGCCTGCCATACTTCGACGGCCTGCACCGGTTCCTGCCGGCGCTGGTGCGGCGCGAAGGCAAAGACATCGGCTATGTCGATGTGGTCGACCGGCCGCGTGCTTCCGGCGTATCGAATTACGGAATGTGGGACCGGCTATGGATCGGCATCCTTGATCTGGCCGGCGTTTGGTGGCTGATCCGCCGCAGAAAACGAATACCTGAAGTTTCGGAGGACTAATTCAGATGCTCATCGATATGACGCGCGCCGTCGGCGGCTATCTGCACGACGTGTTCATTGGCAACATGGATTGGGGAATCCTGATCGGCTATGTCGCTCAGGCTCTGTTCGCGATGCGCTTTGTTGTGCAATGGATCGCCTCGGAACGGGCCGGGCGCAGCGTGGTGCCGACTGCGTTCTGGGTGTTCTCGATCGGCGGCGGCTTGATGCTGCTGGCCTATGCCATCTACCGCAAGGATCCGGTATTCATCATTGGGCAGGCGTTTGGCGTATTCGTGTATCTGCGAAATCTTCAGTTTGTCATCCGCAGTGGCGGGCAGGGGGCACCCGCGTAACTTATTTTGCTTATATGGGCGTGACCTTGTCCGAAAACCGGTTCGCACTTTTCGGGATCACGCGCGAGCCATGGCAGCGAACCCGCCTTCGAGATCGGCGATCAAATCGTCCGGATCTTCCAGGCCGATATGAAAACGCAGCGTCGGCCCGCCTGGCGCCCATTTGGTCGCGGTGCGATATTCGCTGCAGTCGAACAAAATTACCAGGCTCTCGAAACCGCCCCACGAGAAGCCCATGCCGAAAAGTGCGAGTTCGTTCATGAACGCGAGCACGGACTCTTCCGCCGCCGGCTTTAGCACGATGCTGAACAATCCGCAGGCGCCGGTAAAATCCCGCTGCCAGATTTTGTGACCGGGATCGCTTTCGAGCGCCGGATGTAAAACGCGTAAAACTTCCGGCCGTTGCGCCAGCCATCGTGCGACCCGCAGGCCGGACTCATTATGATGCTTGAGCCGCACAGCCATGGTGCGCAAGCCGCGTAGTGCCAGAAACATGTCGTCGGGCCCGACGCACAAGCCCATAGTTTGCATAACGGTTTTCAGTGCCGGCAGAGTCTTGGCGTTGGCCGAGACACAGCCAAACATAATATCGGAATGGCCGCCGATATATTTGGTGCCGGCCTGGATCGACAGATCGACGCCCTTCTCGAAAGCGCGGAAATACAGCGGCGTGGCCCAAGTATTGTCCATCAATACGACAGCCCCTTTATCGTGCGCGACTTTGGCGATCGCCGGAATATCCTGGATCTCGAAACTTTGCGAGCCGGGGGCTTCGGTAAAAACCGCGCGCGTGTTTGGCTTGAACAATTTGGCGATGCCGGCGCCGATCAGCGGATCGTAGTAAGTGGTTTCGACGCCCATGCGCTTGAACACGCCTTCGCAGAAATTGCGGGTCGGCCGGTAGACGCTATCGGTCACCAGGATGTGGTCGCCGGAGCCTGCAACTGAAAGAAGCGCGGTTGAAATCGCCGATAGTCCCGATGGCAGCAGGGCGACGCCCGCGCAGCCGTCGCCTTCGATAGTGGCGAGTGCCTGCTCCAAAGCTTCCGAGGTCGGCGTGCCGCGGCGGCCATATTGGTAGCGCGAGCGGTGCGCCACCTGATCTTCCGCCGTGGGATAGAGCACGGTCGAGGCATGATAGACCGCCGGATTGACAAAACCGTGCTGACCTTTGGTGTCGCGGCCGGCGGTGATGAGGCGGGTTTCCGGCTTGGTCGGTTGCTTCGGCGTCTTCGCCATGAGTATTGCGGGTCCGATTGATGCGGCGGTTATATACGGCTGGCAGGCCCGCAAGCGTCAAGCCCTTGACCTCGCAACCTGATCGTTCTCAGATAGCGACAGCGATAAAACCTTGGGGTGGCAATCGCTGGCCATCTCCCGAGGAGCACCGTATCCGCGTTCGCGCTGAAAAGGCCGCCCCATGAAACGCATTCTTACGCTTCTTGCTCTCGTGCCTCTCGTCGCGATCGTTTTCGCGCAGACCGCCTCCGCCCAAACCCTCAAAGCCGTCAAGGATCGCGGTATTCTCAACTGCGGCGCCAACGGAACGCTGGCGGGCTTCGGCCTTCCGGATGCGCAGGGCAAATGGACCGGGCTCGATGTCGATTTCTGCCGCGCCGTTGCCGCCGCCATTTTCAACGACGCCAGCAAAGTGAAATTCGTGCCGTTGTCGGCCAAGGATCGTTTCACCGCCTTACAATCCGGCGAAGTGGACGTTCTGGCGCGCAACACCACCTGGACGTCGTCGCGCGACAGTTCGCTCGGTTTGAGTTTCGTCGGCGTCGATTATTACGATGGTCAGGGTTTTATGGTGCGAAAGGCGCTGAAGGTGAACTCGGCACTTGAGCTTAACGGCGCCTCAGTCTGCGTGCAGCAGGGCACCACTACCGAGCTCAATCTCGCGGACTTTTTCCGCTCACATAACATGCAGCTCAAATCGGTGACCTTCGCCACCGCCAATGAGGCCGTGAAGGCTTACGATACGGGACGCTGCGACGCTTACACCACCGATGCCTCCGGTCTTTATGCCGAGCGGCTGCGGCTCGCCAATTCCAACGATCACATCATTCTGCCCGAGGTCATCTCCAAGGAGCCGCTCGGGCCTGTCGTGCGCCAGGGCGACGATCAATGGTTTACGGTCGTCAAGTGGACGCTGTTCGCGATGATGAATGCCGAAGAGCTCAACATCACCTCCAAGAATGTCGATGCGATGCTAAAGTCGACCAATCCGGACGTGAAGCGCTTTGTCGGCACCGAGGGTAACTATGGCGAGCAGCTCGGTCTGACCAAGGACTGGGCGGTTCGCATCATCAAGCTGGTCGGCAATTACGGCGAGGTATTCGAAGCCAATGTCGGGCAGGGCTCGCCGCTCAAGATCGACCGCGGCTTGAACAAACTGTGGAACAAAGGCGGCGTTCAATACGCGCCGCCGATCCGCTGAGGGCTTGAAGAGGGTGCTGCCGGGCACCGCCGCCAGCGCGGCGAGGGGTCAATGTCGACGGATCAAACGACGGGCGCAAGCCCCGCGCGTGTCGCGTTTTATAACGACCCCAAGATCCGTAGCATTATCTATCAGGTCGTCCTGTGCTTGATCGTCGCGCTTTTAGTTTTAGGCGCGACCCTCAACGCTATCGAACATTTGCGCCGCGCGCATATCGCCTCCGGCTTCGGCTTCTGGGACAACACCGCTGGCTTCGACATCAGCCAGACGCTGATCTCCTATTCGGCGCAAGCATCCACCTATGGCCGCGCTTTCTGGGTGGGTCTGCTCAACACGCTGCTGGTGGCGGCGTTGGGCATTGTCTTTGCTACTATCCTTGGTTTCACGATCGGCATTTCGCGCTTGTCGAAAAACTGGCTGCTGTCGAAATTTGCCACCGGCTATGTCGAGACCATCCGCAACATCCCGCTGCTGCTGCAATTGCTGTTCTGGTACAACGCGGTGCTCAAGGCGCTGCCCGAGATGCGCGACAGCATCGCCATTCCCGGCGGCACGTATCTTAATAATCGCGGCCTGTTTGTGCCGGCGCCCGTGTTCCACCCCGGTTTCGGCGCGGCGGTGGCCGCATTTATCCTCGGCGTGATCGTATCGATTGCTTTCTACATCTGGGCGCGAAAGCGCCAGGAGGCGACCGGCCAGCAGGCGCCGGTGGTGTGGGTGACTTTGGCGTTGTTGATCGGCCTGCCTTTCGTGATGTTGGCGATTAAAGGTTTCCCGCTCAGTTTCGAATATCCGCAGGCCGGCCGCTTCAACATCAGCGGCGGCTTGGAAGTACTACCGGAATTCGCAGCGATACTGTTCGGTCTGTCGGTCTATACCGCGGCCTTTATCGCCGAAGTGGTGCGCGCCGGGATCACGTCGGTGTCGCGCGGGCAGACGGAGGCGGCCTATTCGCTGGGCCTGAAGCCGCGCCCGACGCTGCGTCTGGTCGTGGTGCCGCAGGCCATGCGCGTAATCCTGCCGCCTCTCACCAGCCAGTATCTCAATTTGACCAAGAACTCGACGCTCGCCGTGGCGATCGGTTACCCCGACCTGGTGCAGGTGTTCACCGGCACGGTGCTCAACCAGACCGGCCAGGCAATCGAGGTCGTGGCCATCACCATGCTGGTCTATCTGACCATCAGCCTGGTCACCTCGTTCCTGATGGGCATCTACAATAGCCGCGTGGCTTTGGTGGAGCGATGACGCCATGACCATGTCGGAAGGCGATCTGGCCGTCACTGAAATCGCGTTCGTGCGAAAGGCGCAGCTCGAACAACAGCCGCCGCCAGCCTCTATGACCGGCGCACTGGGCTGGCTACGCGAGAACTTGCTGTCGACGCCGTTCAACATCGTGCTTACCCTCATTGTCGCATTGCTGGTGATCTGGATCGTTCCGGATCTGGTGAAATTCCTGTTCATCGATGCGGTATGGAGCGGCAGCGACCGCGACGCCTGCCGCGAGATCGTCCAGCATCGCGAGATCGGAGCCTGCTGGCCGTTCGTGTGGGAGCGGTTGCCCTATTTCATCTATGGCTCTTATCCGATCCCCGACCGCTGGCGGGTTGATATCTTCTTTCTCATGCTGGCGATGGGCGTCGCCTGGATGCTCTGGATCCATGCGCCGCGCCGCGACCTTGGCGCGCTGTATTTCTTCATCGTGCTGCCGGTCTGTTCTTATTTCCTGCTGCATGGATTTGCCGCCATCGGCCTGGAAATTGTCGATACCGTGCTATGGGGCGGCGTGCTGGTGACCATCGTGGTTGCTTCGGTCGGCATCGTGGTGTCATTGCCGCTCGGCATTCTGCTGGCGCTCGGTCGGCGTTCTCACATGCCGACGGTGAAATTGTTCTCCACCATCTTCATCGAATTCGTGCGCGGCGTGCCGCTGGTCACCGTGCTGTTCATGGCGAGCGTGATGTTGCCGCTGTTCGTGCCGCAGGAGTTCGAGCCTGATAAATTGCTGCGCGCGCTGGTCGGTATCGCGCTGTTCGCCTCGGCCTATATGGCGGAGGTGGTGCGCGCCGGCCTGCAGGCAATCCCGAAAGGTCAATTTGAAGGCGCGCAGGCGGTCGGCCTGCGCTACTGGCAGATGATGGGCCTGATCATTTTGCCGCAGGCGCTCAAGATCACCATCCCGAACATCGTCAATACCTATATCGGCCTGTTCAAGGACACCACGCTGGTGTTCATCGTCGGTATTTTCGATCTGCTGCGCACCATCGAAGTGGCGCGCATCGATCCAAAATGGGCGACGCCCGTTACCTCGACCACCGGTTATGCGGTGGCCGCCATCTTCTATCTGGTCTTCTGTTACGGAATGTCCCGCTACGCCCGCGCCATGGAAGTACGTCTCGCCACCGGCGATAAACGCTGAGGTTGATCATGTCCGATACCGCACACGCCAATGGAGCCGCCGGCAAACCGCGCCGCCTCAATTCCGACGTCGCCGTCGAAATCGTCGCCATGAACAAATGGTACGGCGACTTCCACGTGCTGCGCGACATCAACATGAAGGTCATGGGTGGCGAGCGCATCGTGATCTGCGGGCCTTCCGGCTCCGGCAAATCCACCATGATTCGCTGCATCAATCGGCTCGAGGAGCATCAAGCCGGGCGTATTGTCGTTGACGGGGTTGAGTTGACCAACGACCTGAAGAAAATCGACGAGGTGCGCCGCGAGGTCGGCATGGTGTTCCAGCACTTCAATTTGTTTCCGCATCTCACCGTGCTGGAAAATTGCACGCTGGCGCCGATCTGGGTGCGCAAGATGCCGAAGAAGGAAGCGGACGAAGTCGCCTTGCATTTCCTCAAGCGCGTCAAAATTCCAGAGCAGGCCAACAAGTTTCCCGGCCAGCTTTCCGGCGGCCAACAGCAGCGCGTCGCCATTGCGCGCGCGCTCTGCATGAACCCCAAGATCATGCTGTTCGACGAGCCAACCTCCGCGCTCGACCCGGAAATGGTCAAGGAAGTGCTCGACACGATGGTGTCGCTCGCCGAGGACGGCATGACCATGTTGTGCGTCACCCACGAGATGGGCTTTGCCCGTCAGGTCGCCAACCGCGTGGTATTCATGGATCAGGGACAAATCGTCGAGGCCAACGCGCCGGACGAATTCTTCAATCACCCGCAGCACGAGCGGACCAAGCTGTTCCTTAGCCAGATTTTACATTAACGCGTGCTTAGTTCGCCAGCGGACCCTGCGCCCGCTTCCAGGCATCAAGGCCGCCCTCGACATGAAGCGCTGACATCAAGCCAGCGTCTTGCGCCGCTTGCACTGCCATGGCGGAACGCTCGCCAAATGCACAATAGAAAACAATGCGCTTGTCGGTCGCGCGCGCCAGCTCGCGCAACATGCCGCCGGCGCGGATGTTTTCCGGCAGGTCGCCGTAGGGTGCGTGCAGGGCTCCCGGAATGCTGCCGTGCTTTGCCCTTTCGCTGGTCTCGCGCAGGTCAACGAATGCAATGTCGGGCCGCCCGACCAGCGGGATTGACTGCGTGACCGACAGCGCCCAGCCGCGGCGCGCGACTTCCTCCTGTGCCAATCCGATTTTCATGTTGGAGGGCACCGCGACATCCATCATTTTCGGATTCGGCAAATTCAGGCTCGCCATCAGCGCCACATAGTCGTCGATCGACTTGACCTGCAGGCGCGGGTTGTAGCGCTTCTCCTCGCCGATGGTGGAGACGGTGTCGCCTTTGTAGTCGTGTGCAGGAAACACCAAAGTCTCGTCCGGCAGGCGCAAAAGTTTCCCGAACAGCGATTCATATTGCATGCGTGCGTCGCCGTTTTGGAAATCGGTGCGTCCGGTGCCACGGATCAACAGCGTGTCACCTGTGAACACGCGGTCGCCCATCAGAAAACTATAGGAGTCGTCGGTGTGACCGGGCGTATAGAGCACGTCCATGCTCACGCCTTCGATGGCGAGCTGGTCGCCTTCGGCCAGCCGCATCGACACCACGTCGGCTTTGCTGTTCTCGCCCATCACCGTGATGCAATGGGTGCGATCGCGAAGCGCGCCCAAGCCGGTTATGTGGTCGGCGTGCAGATGAGTGTCCACAGCCTTGACCAGGCGCAAGTCAAGTTCGCGGATCAATTGCAGATATCGGTCGACCTTTTCCAGCACCGGATCGATGATCAAAGCTTCGCCGCCTGCGCGGCTGGCAAGCAGGTAGGAGTAGGTGCCGGAGACGCTGTCGAAGAGTTGGCGGAAGATCATCGTGGCCTCGCAACGTCGCGGCGAGTCATATGCGCCAATTTAGACATAACACGCTCCGGGCAGGGCCTAATCCTTCTCCACCGGCAAATCAGGCCGGCCGCCCCATTCCGACCAGGAGCCGTCATAGATGCGCGGCAGCGGCTTGCCGAGCGCGTCAAGGCCTAGCGCCAGCACACACGCGGTGACGCCGGAGCCGCAACTGGTGATCACCGGTTGGTCGGTATCGACGCCATGTTTGGCAAATACTTGCGCGATCTTCGCCGCCGAGACGAGGCGGCCATTCTCGACGATCTCGGTGAACGGCACATTCAAAGCGCCCGGCATGTGGCCGGAGCGCAAGCCGGCACGCGGTTCTGGCTCCTTGCCGGCAAAGCGGCCGGTCGCGCGAGCATCAACGACCTGTGTCTTGTCGTCATTGAGAGCCATCTGCACATCGGCGACCATGGCAACCGCGCCGGTGTTCATGTCGGCTTTAAAACGTTTTGGCTCCGGCTTAATCTCACCAGCCTCGATCGGCCGGCCTTCGACCTTCCACGCCGGCAAGCCGCCATCGAGAATGAAAACATTTTTGGCGCCGAAAATGCGAAAGCTCCACCACACACGCGGCGCCGAATAGAGTCCGCTGCCGTCATAAACGACGATGGTGTCGGTTTCGGCAATGCCGAGCGTGCCTACAGCCGCGCCGAATTGATCCGGGCCCGGGAGCATGTGCGGCAGATCGGTCGAGCTGTCGGAAATCGCGTTGATGTCGAAAAACACGGCGCCCGGAAGATGGGCGGCGAGATATTCCGCCTTGGCGTCGCGCTTCTGGGTGGAAAGATAATAGGAGCCGTCCACCACCACGACATTGGGCTTGCCAATCTGGGCTGCGAGCCATTCGGTCGATTTGAGCCAGCGGCTGGCAGGCTGTTTCGCATCGGTCATGACATCTCGCTTTGTTATTCGGGTTGCGCGTTATTATACCAACGCCAAACGCACGCGGCGGTTCAGTTTGCCCTTTTTCTCGATCTGCGTGACGCGAACTGCGCCAATTTCGCCGGTAGCGCGCACGTGCGTGCCGCCGCAGGGCTGTAAATCGAGATTGGCAATGTCGATCAACCGCACTCTGCCGGTACCCATTGGCGGTTTCACCGACATCGTCTTGACCATGCCGGGATTGGCTTCGAGATCAGCATCGCTGATCCAGCGGCTCGTAATCGCGGCATTGCTTGCGATCATCTCGTTGACCTTGGCACTGATCGCGTCTTTATCCAGGCCGGCATCGGGAATGTCGAAATCGAGCCGGCTTTCGCTCTCGCCAACCGAGCCGCCGGTGACCGCATAAGGTAGTACCGCGGACAAGAGATGCAGCGCTGTGTGCATGCGCATGCGGGCGTAGCGTTTGTCCCAGTCGATTGTGGCGGTGACGGCATCGTCGGGCTTGAGGGCAGGGGAGCCGCCCGCCGGCACATGCGCGATTTCGCTTTTAGCAGCATCCGTGTAGATCGCATTTTCAATTGGAATGCGCGCACCGTCCGCTGTGGTGAGCGTGCCGCTGTCGCCGGGCTGGCCGCCGGAATTGGCATAGAACACCGTGCGGTCGAGCACGATGCCGCCTTGCGCGGTGATCGCAAGCACGCGCGCCTGACAATCTTTCAGGTAGCTGTCGTCGCGGAACAGACAATCCGTCGGCATTTTACTTTCCTTGACGCATGATTTTGTCCGAATACCGGTTCCCACTTTTCGGGATCATGCGCCGTTTAATTCTTCTCAAACGGAATCGAAATCGCCGACTTACGTTCCAGCCATTCCGGCACCGGCAGTTTCTTTGAGCGCAAAAATTCGGGATTGAACAGTTTGGACTGATAGCGCGTGCCGTAATCGGCGAGCACCGTGACGATGGTGTGCCCGGGTCCCAAATCTTTTGCGAGCCGGATCGCGCCCGCCACGTTGATGCCGGAGGATCCGCCGAGGCAGAGACCTTCGTGGAGTAGCAGATCGAAGATGATCGGGATCGCCTCTTCGTCGGGGATGAGATATGCCTTATCGACCTTCATTTGCTCGACAATCGCCGTCACGCGCCCAAGCCCAATTCCTTCGGTGATGGAGCCGCCATCGGTAGCTTTGACCTCGCCGTGATCGAAGAAATTATACATGGCGGCGCCGTGTGGATCGGCGACGCCGATCAGGACGTTTTTGTTTTTTTCCTTGAGATAGTTCGATACGCCGGCAAGCGTACCACCGCTGCCGATGGCGCAGATGAAGCCGTCAATCTTGCCGCCGGTGTCGTCCCAAATTTCCGGCGCGGTCGAGACGTAATGAGCCTTGCTGTTGTCGAGGTTGTTCCACTGGTCGGCGAAAATGACACCGTTCTTCTCGGTCTTCTTAAGTTGCTCGGCCAATCTGCGGCCGACACGCTGGTAATTGTTCGGATTGCTGAAGGCGACGGCTGGCACCTCGATTAATTCAGCGCCGAAGAGGCGCAACACGTCCTTCTTCTCCTGGCTCTGTGTTTCGGGGATCACGATCATCGTGCGATAGCCGCGCGCATTGGCGACAAGCGCAAGACCAATGCCGGTATTGCCGGCGGTAGCCTCCACCACCAATCCGCCGAGGCGCAGTTCGCCGCGCTTTTCAGCTTCCAGGATCATCTGCCGGCCGGCGCGATCCTTGACCGAGCCGCCCGGATTCATGAATTCGGCTTTGCCCAGAATGGTGCAGCCGGTCTCAGCGGAAGCGCGCTTGAGCTTGATCAGTGGCGTATGGCCGATGGCGTCAACGATGCCGTCGCGGATATGCATGCCCGGTTCCGGGGTCTATGGGGACGAAAACGACCCTAGTTGAGCCCTCCGGGGGCGACAAGGCCGCCCGAGGACCCGTTTCGTGAACAATATCGGCCGTTCATTTCGGATACCGCCGATCTCGGAAACGACCTTGAAACCATATTGGCGCTTTGGCGGGGCGGTACCGGGGCACATTCACCACTTCTTACAGGGGCCGATCTATTCGTAACTCTCGGACCCGCAATCATAAAACAGGGCCAAGGCGTTAATTGGGCAGAACCGGTCGATGAACCTCGACGTCAATACGCTCTTCTTGGTGACAATCTATGTCGAAGCGATCCTCGGATTGCTGCTTCTGTTTGTCTGGGTGCAGAACACTTCGATCCATGCCGTCGCCTGGTGGGGTTTCGCGCACCTGATCCGCGCCGCCTCGGTCGTGCTGTTCGGCATGTACGGCTCGGCGCCCGATCTGATCACCATCGATCTCGCTAATGCGCTGCTGTTCACCGCCTTCGCGGTAACCTGGACCGGCGCGCGCGTCTTCGACGGCCGCCCGGCCGAACCGGTCTATCTGGTCACCGGCGCGGTGCTGTGGCTGCTGGTTTGCCGACTGCCGGTGCTCGCCGACGCGACCGATACCCGCGCATTGATCGCTTCCGGCATAATCACCACCTACACTTGGCTCACCGCTTATGAATTCTGGCATGGCCGCAGCGAACCATTGGTCTCGCGCTGGCCGGCGATTTTCATGTTGTTCGCGCATGGCGCGCTGTTCCTGCTGCGCACGCCGTTGGTGTCCGTACTGCCTATTTCGCCGAACAATCGTATGCTCGGCAGCGTGTGGCTGACCGTTCTGTCGTTCGAAGCGCTGCTGTTCACGATTTCGATCGCCTTCATTCTGCTGGCGATGGCGAAGGAGCGCACCGAATTGCGTCATCGCACCGCCGCCATGGTCGATCCGCTCACCGGTATCGCCAACCGCCGCTCGTTCCTGCAGGATGCCGCCCAGCTTGCCAAACGCCACAGCGCCAATCCGCGCCCGACCGCCGTGCTGCTGATCGATCTCGACCACTTCAAGTCGATCAACGATCGCTTCGGTCATGCGCTCGGCGACCGTGTGCTGGAAATTTTCGCCGAGTCGGCGCGTCATTCGGTGCGTGGCTCCGATCTGCTCGGGCGGCTCGGCGGCGAAGAATTCGCCGCGGTGCTGCGCGATATGAGCCGCGACAAGGCCGTGGCTGTGGCCGAACGAATCCGCGAAGGTTTCGCGCATGCGACCTTGGAGGTCGACAACCGACCGGTCTGCGCAACCGTGAGCATCGGCCTGGTGCATTGCCAAGGTGAGTCGCTCGACGTGGCCGAGTTGATGGCGCAAGCCGACCAGGCGCTCTACATCGCCAAGGAACGCGGGCGCAATCGCGTCGAAGTCGCAACCCAC
>Ga0207933_1002559_pt1 | contig 11616 bp, 12 predicted proteins | sample NGESurdeep092012_4_FD_184488 | JGI IMG/M metagenome (GOLD analysis project Ga0207933, IMG submission 184488) | Arctic peat soil microbial communities from Barrow, Alaska - NGEE Surface sample F53-3 deep-092012 (SPAdes) | ecosystem: Environmental > Terrestrial > Soil > Wetlands > Peat ... | reverse complement strand
AAAAACAAAGGCTTTCCGCGGAATGTTTCACGTGAAACATGCCAAATTGGTCTTGAGCGTCGCGGAGCAATAGCGCCTTTCTCGGCCTTTTTCCCGGTGCGCGAGCCCTGTCCAGGCTATTTACCCGGGTTTGCCGGTCTAATCTGGTTCGCCACCGGGCGATGCGGTTTTTCAGGCGCTTTACTGGAAACCATGGTGCTGATCCCGATCACGACGACCAGCGCAATCAGCGCGATCCAAGCCAACGCGTTCGTTTCGCGCAACGTCCTTTTCCACTCGGGAGTATCGGCCATAGCGAATTCCTTAGACCCCAAGGATCACCGCAAAAGCCGGCGCAGGCGATGAGACGCGTTGCCGCCGCGACGCCATGTCACACACATTGCCACACACGATGCCACGTCACCCGCATGGCAAGAGGCCGAAAAGAGGCCGAAAACGCCTATTTTCCAATGCAAAAGTCGCGGAATATGACGTCCAGGATGTCCTCGACATCGACCCGGCCGGTGAGGCGCCCAAGCGCCCGGGAGGCGATCCGCAGCTCCTCAGCCAACAGATCCTCATGCGAAGCCACGGCGGGCTCCTGAGCTCGTTTCAACGCCGCCAGGGCGTCCCCGAGCGCCCGGCGATGGCGCTCCCGTGTCACAAGTGCCGATTCGGCGCCCGCCAGGAAGCCTTCGGCGTGACTGGCCAAATGAGCCAAAAGCGGGCCTAAACCCTCGCCTGTGGTGGCTGAAATATTGTATTCTAATTCATTCTTAGTGATTAGCAGTTCATTCTTATACGTTAATTCTTCCTTAACCATGTTTTTTAAGGGCTTACTAGGACTGGATACCCCCTCATTTTTTTGATTGTTTTGCCTTCCAGGTTCATTATTTCGTTTTGTATCTTTCAAAAGGTCGATTTTGTTACGTATCAGCCATATTTCTGGTTGTTTTTGACAATTTTTCAGAGATTTTAGCGTCTTTTCGTCATTCTGCGACGGTTGCCCTTCGCGGCTCGGCTGAGGTTCGAGCGCTTCAGGGTGACGCAACGACGAACCCGCCTCCACCACCCACAGCACCAGATCGGCCGCTTCCGCGCGCGCGCGCGCGCGTTTTACGCCCTCCAGCTCGACCGGATCCTCGGTTTCCCGAATGCCGGCAGTATCGAGCAAAGTCACCGGCCAGCCGCCGAGATCGAGATGGACCTCGATCACGTCACGCGTCGTGCCGGCATAAGGCGACACGATCGCCGCTTCGCGCTTGGCGATTCGATTGAGCAGCGTGGATTTTCCGGCATTGGGAGGACCTGCGATGGCAACCACCAGACCCTCGCGCAAGCGTTCGCCGCGCTGGCCGTCGGCCAATGCACCAGCGATCTCGTCGGCCAATGACCCAGCCATGGCAAGCGCTGGCGCCAGCAGGTTTTCCGGCACATCAGCCTCGTCGGAAAAATCGATGCGCGCTTCGACCAGCGCCAGCGTCTTGATCAATTTCTCGCGCCAGGCCTCGGCCGGCACGCGCAGCGCACCCTGCAATTGACGCAGCGCCTGGCGGCGCTGGCCTTCGGTCTCGGCCGCGACCAGATCGGCAAGGCCCTCGACCGCGGTGAGATCGAGCTTGCCGTTCTCGAAGGCGCGCCGGGTGAACTCGCCGGCCTCGGCGGGGCGCAGGCCTTCGACGCACGACAGCGCCGCCAGCACCGCGGCGATCACGGCGCGGCCGCCATGCAATTGCAGCTCGGCGATGTCCTCGCCGGTTTCGCTACGGGGGCCGGGAAACCACAACGCCAGCGCTTCGTCGATGAGCGCGCTGCTGGCGGGATCGCGCACGCGGGCGAACGCGGCGTGGCGCGGGGAGGGCAGTTTGCCGGTCAGCGACCTTAATGCCGTGCCGGCGCGTGGACCCGAAATGCGGATGACGGCAATCGCCGCCGGCGGGCGTCCGCTGCTCAGGGCATAAATGGTTTCGCGCTCGGCCATCGCGGCGGAGCGAAGCGCTGCGGGGAGGGCGGGGTCAAGGGGTGAAACCTCTCAAGCGCCGGCTGGGAACGGCCGTGGTCATGGCGAGTTATTGGCGAGTTATTGTTACTGGCCTAATTGCATGGCCAAGCAGGCTATTGAGGTCGTGTGAATGTACGAAGTGAATGCATTTGCCGATAAGATTTTGGGTCTCACCGCCCAGCCGCATGATCTTACGATGGCGCAAATCTGCCTGCGGGCGTGCATCGTTTATATCGCGCTGCTCGTCTTCGTTCGCTTGGGTAAAAAGCGCTTTCTCGGCAGCGCCACGGCCTTCGATACCGTCCTCGTCATTTTGATCGGCTCAATGGCGGCCCGCGCCATCACCGGCAACGCGGCATTCTTTGGCACGCTGGCAGCGATCTATGTGCTGATCGCCCTGCATTGGCTGATTTCACTGATCTCACGCGATTGGCCGGCCTTCAGCAATCTTGTGAAGGGCCGGCCCACAGTGCTGATCCGCAAGGGCCGTGTCGACCGGTCGGCGCTCAGTCAAGCCCACATGTCAGACGATGATCTGGATGAAGACCTGCGCCTGGGAGGTGTCGACAATACCGGCAACGTAAAAGAGGCGCGGCTGGAACGCAGCGGCAAGGTGTCGGTCGTTGGAAAATAATGTTCAGAACAACGCGCCTTCGAATACGGCGGTGCAGAACGAGCCGGTAACGACTGCGTTTGATCGGCCGGTCGTTTGAGGATACCGCGCTTGTAAGGCGAATGCCCGGGACTTAACGCGCGAAGACGGCGCTTCGCGCCTTTCGCACGGGCACGACAGGCTAGAGCGCCGCCACGCAATCGATCTCGAGATCGAACGGGCCGGGCCAGGAGTGGATGAACATGAAAATCCGCGACGGCGCGTCTTTGGGAAAATAGCGGTCATAGGCCGCGTTGAAGGTCGCGAAGCGCGTCTCTCCCGGCACGCAATAAACATTGCACTTGATCACATTGCCGAGCGACGAGCCGGCGGTCTCCAGGCAATGCTTGAGTTGGGCCAGCACGAGTTCGCATTGGCGTTCAAACGAGACCAGCTTGATCTCGCCGGTTTCCGGATCGAACGGCGGCAAGCCGGACAGAAACACCAGGCCGCCGGCGATCGTGACCGGATAAGACACGCCGCCTTTCTTGTAGCGCTCCAGATAAGTTGAAACCGGCTCGACCCGCAGGCGTTTGATCATGATTGTTCCTCGTGTGGGATATCAGTCTATCACCGCGGCGACTAACATGGTTCGGCCTGCACCGAACTATCGCTGCTTGCAGTGAGCCTGCGAGCGGCCGTAAAATCGCGCATGGTAGCGGCTGCTAATAGAGCACGACGGCCCGCGCTGCTACGATGCCTCCAAAGACACCGCCGGAACACAATGAACGCCAAAAAATTCAATACACGATCCTGGCTTGCGGGCTTCGCCTTCGCGCTGATGCTCACGGGCGCGGCTCGCGCGGCCGAGCCCTACGGTGTCTGGGTGCAGCCCTCGAACGGCACGCAGGTGCAGTTTTACGATTGCGGCGGCAAACTGTGCGCCAAGATCGTCGCGATCATGTATCCAAGTCTCAAAAGCGAAATCGGCACCGTCATCATGCATGGCGCGACGAAATCCGGCGACAATAAATGGCAAGGCGATCTGCTCGATGTCGTCGCCGGGAAAACTTATTCCGGCGTTGTCACGCTGGAGAGCGCCAGCGCGCTTAATCTCAAAGACTGCTTTCTGGTGATCTGCAAGGGCGAAACCTGGCGCAGGGTGAAGTGACCGAAAAAAACACCAGCCACGAAAATCGCCTGGCTCAGGCCACGTCGCCTTATCTGCTGCAGCACAAGCACAATCCAGTGGACTGGTGGCAGTGGGGGCCGGGGGCGCTGGCGGAGGCCGCGCGCAGCAATCGACCGATAATGCTGTCGGTCGGCTATGCGGCTTGTCACTGGTGCCACGTGATGGCGCACGAGAGCTTCGAGGACGAGGCGACGGCGCGCGTGATGAACGAGCTGTTCGTCAACATCAAGGTCGATCGCGAGGAGCGGCCCGACATCGACCAGATTTATATGAATGCGCTGCATCTTCTGGGCGAGCAGGGCGGTTGGCCGCTTACCATGTTTCTCACGCCCAAGGGCGAGCCGGTGTGGGGCGGCACTTATTTTCCCAAAGACAGCCGTTACGGACGCCCCGCGTTCACCGACATCTTGCGGGAAGTGTCGCGGCTGTTCCGCGAGGAGCCGGACAAGATCGAGCAGAACCGCGTGGCCCTCCTGGCGCGTTTGGCCGACAAGGCGCGGCCGGCAGGCAAAGTGACGATCGGGCGCAAGGAGCTCGACGCCGCGGCGGCGCAGATCGGCAATATGTTCGACAGCGTGCATGGTGGTCTGCGCGGCGCGCCAAAATTTCCGCAAGGCGGGATTTTGGAGATGCTGTGGCGCGCCGGGCTGCGCAGTGGCGACACGAAATTTTTCGAGACGGTCGAGCATTCGCTGGAGCGGATGAGCGAGGGCGGCATCTACGACCATCTCGGCGGCGGGTTTTCGCGCTATTCCGTGGATGAGCGCTGGCTGGTGCCGCATTTCGAGAAGATGCTCTACGACAATGCGCAACTTTTGGAACTGCTGGCGCTTGCGTTTAGTCGCTCGAAAAACGGCAGCGGCAATCCGCTCTTTGCTCAGCGCGCCCGCGAGACCGTGGGCTGGCTGCAACGTGAAATGACCACGCCGGAGGGCGCGTTCTGCGCTTCGCTCGACGCCGATTCGGAAGGCGAGGAGGGCAAGTTCTATGTCTGGTCGAAAAACGAAATTATCGAATTGCTTGGGCCCGAGGCCGGCGGTTTTTTCGCGCGGCACTACGACGTGACCGATGACGGCAATTTCGAAGGCCACAACATTCTCAATCGGCTGGCGCCGGTTTCGCGCAGCGAAGCCGACGAGACACGGCTTTCGCAGTTGCGCGCCATCCTGCTTGATGCGCGCGCAGGACGCGTGCGCCCCGGCCTCGACGACAAGGTTTTGGCCGACTGGAACGGGCTGATGATCGCAGCCCTGGTCAATGCCGGGATCATTTTCGATCAACCAGACTGGATCGCGATGGCGCGGCGCGCTTTCGATTTCATCGTCAAAAATATGACCAAGGATGACCGTCTCGGACATTCGTACCGCGCCGGAAAAGTTCTGTTCCCAGGTCTGGCGTCGGATTTCGCTGCAATGATCCGCGCAGCGTTAGCGCTCTACGAAGCGACCGGCGAACGTGCGCTGTTGGAGCAGGCGCTGACCTGGCAGCGCGCTTTCGATGCGCATTACGCCGATGCCGACACCGGCGGCTATTTCTGGAGCGCCGACGACGCGAACGATCTCTTGCTACGCCCGCATGCGACGCAGGACGACGCCACGCCCAATTCCAATGCGGTGGCGGCGGGCAATCTGGTGCGCTTGGCTGTGCTCGCCGGCGACGACAAATGGCGCGCGCAGGCCGACCGGCTGATCGAGGGCATTCTTTCGTCGGCCGAGCGCAATCTGTTCGGGCATGTCGCATTACTCAACGCTTTGGATTTGCGCCTGCGGGCGGCCGAGATCGTCGCAATCGGGCCGGATGCCGAGCGTTTTGCGCAAGCCGCGCTGAAATTGCCTTATCTCGAGCGCATCGTGTTGCGGGCGGCGAGTGCCGCCGATCTGCCGGCTTCGCACCCGGCTCAAGAGAAAATCAAAGCCTCGGCTGGCAGCGCGGCCTTCGTCTGCGTCGGCGAGCGTTGTTCCCTGCCAGTCACCAGCCCCGATGCCATCGCCGGGGCGGTGGCCAGCATGCGTGGCTAAAAGTCGATCTTGATCTCGCCGCAGTAAGGGCGACAATCGGTGCATCCGGGGGCGGCCATCAGGAGAATTCCCATGCGCCTCTTGTTCGGCCTTTTGGCCGCCGCGGCGGTTGCCGCTTCGTCTACCGCCGCCCGCGCCGAGCACTGGTGCGGTTTCATCGACGTGGCAAACGCGCAGGTGAACTGCGGCTATTCCAGCATCGCCGAGTGCAAGCAGGCGACCGGCGACAAGAAAGGCGCTGTCTGCCTGCCCGATCCGGGTTTTGCGAAATTCGAAGGCCGCCAACTGGCGGCGTTGAGCCCCGAGCGCTAGCCCACCTTCAATTGCACGTTTGATTCACAGACAGCATCGAGCGCGAAATCAACGAGCACATGTACGGCGGCAGCTAGAACCAGCGCCGCCCGGCATTGCCGCATAGGACACAAAAAATCGCCCGCGTAATGCGGGCGATTTCGTCGTTAAAGGGTACTGGCCCGCTCAGGTATTCATGCTCTCGAAGAACTCCGCGTTGTTCTTGGTGTTGCGGAGCTTGTCGAGCAGGAAGTCGATGGCGTCCATAGTGCCCATCGGGTTGAGAATACGACGAAGCACGTACATCTTCTTGAGCACGGCCGGATCGGTGAGCAGTTCCTCTTTGCGCGTGCCGGAGCGCGTGATGTCCATGGCCGGGAAGGTGCGCTTGTCGGCCACCTTGCGGTCGAGGATGAGCTCCGAATTGCCGGTGCCCTTGAACTCTTCGAAAATCACTTCATCCATTCGGCTGCCGGTGTCGATCAGCGCGGTGGCGATGATGGTGAGCGAGCCGCCTTCTTCGATGTTACGCGCCGCGCCGAAGAAGCGCTTCGGGCGTTGCAGCGCGTTGGCGTCGACGCCGCCGGTCAGCACCTTGCCGGATGACGGCACCACGGTGTTGTAGGCGCGGCCCAGGCGCGTGATTGAATCGAGCAGGATCACGACATCGCGTTGATGCTCGACCAGGCGCTTGGCCTTTTCGATCACCATTTCGGCGACCTGCACATGGCGCGAGGCCGGTTCGTCGAAGGTGGAGGAGACGACTTCGCCTTTAACCGAGCGCTGCATGTCGGTGACTTCTTCCGGGCGCTCGTCGATCAAGAGCACGATCAGATAGCACTCCGGATGATTGGCCGTGATGGAATGCGCGATGTTCTGCAGCAGCACGGTTTTGCCGGTGCGCGGCGGAGACACAATCAGCGCGCGCTGGCCTTTGCCGATGGGCGCCACGATGTCGATGACGCGGGCCGAGAGATCCTTCTTGGTGGCGTCCTCGAATTCCATCTTCAGCCGCTCGTCGGGATAAAGCGGCGTCAGATTGTCGAAGTTGATCTTGTGGCGCGCTTTCTCGGGGTCCTCGAAATTGATCGTGTTGACCTTGAGCAGCGCGAAGTAGCGTTCGCCTTCTTTCGGTGAGCGAATCTGGCCTTCGACGGTGTCGCCGGTGCGCAGCCCGAAACGGCGGATCTGGCTGGGCGAGACGTAGATGTCGTCGGGGCCGGAGAGATAATTGGATTCCGGCGAGCGCAGGAAGCCGAAGCCGTCGGAGAGCACCTCGACGACGCCTTCGCCGATGATGTCGATTTCGGCGGCCGCGAGATTCTTGAGTATGGCGAACATCAGCTCCTGCTTGCGCAGCGTGCTGGCGTTTTCGACCTGGTGCTCTTCGGCAAAGGCCGTGAGTTCGGCCGGTGTTTTGGACTTGAGGTCCTGGAGTTTCATTTCCCGCATGGGGGGCATTTGTCCTTGGGAGAGTGACCGGGCGAGTCTTAAAAAAGACCAGACTCGAAAGCCGGTTAGCGAGGGAGAGAGAGATCGCAGGTCTGGGGTAACGAGGGATTTTGGAAAAGTGCCCGGAACCCGATGCTGTCGCCGGCTTTTACGTTTGGGAGCCGGAACGCGACTGCATCTGCCTGCGTTCGGTGGGAAACAGCAACATAAGCGGGAATGCGTTTTTTCGCAAGTAGCGATTCGCAAGTAGCGACAAGAAGCGCTCAGTGGCAGGGCGCGGCCACACCCGGGATGACGCTTTGGCTAGAACGGTTTGACCACCGCCAGGACGACGATCAAGATCAAGAAGACGGTCGGTATCTCATTGACAATACGATAGAATTTAGGTGAGAGCCTATTGCGGTCGAAGGCGAATTCGTGCGCCCAACTGGCGAATAATCCGTGCAGGATCGTCATGGCGAGAACGAGTGCGAACTTGATGTGAAACCAGGTGGCAGCGAGCGCGCCGGTTTGGATCACCAGGATGATTCCCAGAATCCAGGTCGCGATCATGGCCGGCGTCATGATGAATTTGAGTAGCCGGCGTTCCATCACCTTGAAAGTTTCGGACTGCTCGGAGCCGGACTTGGCCGACGCATGATAGACGAACAACCGCGGCAAATAGAGCATGCCGGCCATCCAGGCGATGACCGCGACGATGTGAAGGGCCTTGATCCAAAGATACATCGATTATTTCTCTTTGCGCATGATCTTATCCGAAAACCGGTTCCCACTTTTGGGGATCATGTGCGCACCCGTTTAAGCATCTGTTCGACATGAGCGATCGGCGTGTCGGGCAGGATGCCATGACCAAGATTGAAGATGAAAGGCCCATCCAAGAAAGCCGCCAGCACGGCATCGACTTCACGGTCGAGCGTAGCGCCGCCGGCGCGCAAAACCAGTGGGTCGAGATTGCCTTGCACCGGCACGCGCGACTGGATTTCATTGCAGGCAAAAGCGCGATCGATGTTGCTCTCGAGGCTGACAGCATCGACGCTGGTTTCATCGACGTAATGGGGAATATTTTTCCCGGCGCCGCGCGGAAAGCCGATGACTTTGGCGTTTGGGTGTTTAGTGCGCAGCTTTGCAATCATCTTTTTGGTCGGCTGCACGCACCAGCGCTCGAAATCCTGTGGCGGCAGCGAGCCCGCCCAAGTATCGAAAATCTGCACCACGTCGGCGCCGGCGGTTAATTGGTTACTCAGATATTCGACCGAGGCATCGACCAGAATATCGATCAGATGTTGAAAAGCCTCCGGCTCATGCGCCGCCAATAGTTTGGCCGGCGACTGGTCGGTCGTGCCTTGGCCCGCCACCATGTAAGTGGCGACCGTCCAGGGCGCACCGCAAAATCCGATCAATGTTGTTTCAGGCTGGAGCGCTGATTTCACGCGCCGCACCGTTTCATAAATCGGCGAAAGTTTATTTTCGTCGGCCTCCTTCTGCATGGCGAGCAGACTTTTTGCATCGCTCAAAGGTTCCAGCCGCGGCCCTTCGCCTTCGACAAACCAAAGCTTGCGCCCAAGTGCGCGCGGAATCACTAGAATGTCGGAAAATAAAATCGCGGCATCGAAACCGAACCGCCGCACCGGCTGCAACGTCACTTCCGCCGCCATCTCCGGATTAAAACAAAGATCGAGAAAACCGCCAGCTTTCTCCCGCACAGCGCGATATTCCGGTAAGTAGCGCCCGGCCTGACGCATCATCCAGACGGGTGGAACGCGAACGCGTTGCTTCTTAAGGATGGTAAGCAACAGCTTTGTCCCCACAGAGCCGGTTTGATCTGCTTCTTCCATAAAGACTCTTATAACTTTCTTTTTAGTTGTTATTAGTGCGTGGATTAGACTCATGACTCGCAGTCAACATCCTGTCCACCGGCAGCCCTTGATGAATTCAGAGAGCCTCACGAATTCGGGGCGATTTGCTCCACAGGCATCAGATCGGTATGGCTGGATTTTTGCGGATTATCCCCTGCCATCCACAGGATGCGCTCCACAGGTCCGGCGGCAAATCGGATTCGACGTGATCGAGCGTCCCGCAGCCAGTCATGTGGATAGAAAACGGGCTCCTTTTCACTGCCGGCTTGCGCGTCGGGTAAAGCCGTGGCCTTCTCCCGCCCTGTCCACACGCGCTCCGCAAGCCATACAGATGCACAACACAGATGCCCGATACCGGCTATTTTCATCTTCATCTGGTTTCCGACGCGACCGGTGAAACGCTGATCATGGTGGCGCGCGCGGCCGCGGCGCAATATGCCGCCGTCCAGCCGGTTGAGCATTTGTACCCAATGGTGCGCTCGAAGAAGCAGCTCGATCTATGTCTGGCGGAAATCAACGAGGCGCCCGGGCTGGTGCTTTATACGCTGCTCGAGGAAAACCTCATTCAGTTGCTGGAAGACAAATGCCGCGAGCTCGGCCTGCCCTGCATGTCGGTGCTAGGTCCGGTGCTGCGGCTGTTTCAATCTTATCTGGGCGCCGAAACATTGCATCGCGCCGGTGCGCAGCATGTGCTCAATGCGGAATATTTTCAGCGCATCGATGCGCTCAACTTCACGATGTTCCACGACGACGGCCAGCACGCCGAAGGGCTGGAAGATGCCGACGTGGTTCTCGTTGGCGTTTCGCGCACATCGAAAACGCCGACCTCGATCTACCTCGCCAACCGCGGCGTGAAAACGGGCAACGTGCCGCTGGTGCCGAATGTGCTGCTACCGCCGCAAGTCGAGACGTTGTCACGGCCGCTGGTTGTCGGCTTGTACGCGAGCCCCGAGCGCATCGTGCAGATACGCGAGAACCGTCTGCTTGGCTTGAATGCGCATCGCGACGACGACCAATATATAGACAAGTCGGCGGTCGCCGAGGAAGTGGCCTATTCGCGCCGGCTCTGCGCCAAACATAATTGGCCCTCGATCGACGTGACACGCCGCTCGATCGAGGAAACCGCCGCTGCGGTGATGAAGCTGCTGGCCGAACGCCGGCGGCGGCCAGTCGCTTAACCCATGCCGCTCTGGCTTGCCCCGCAACCGCTGGTGCTCGCATCCAAAAGCGACGTGCGCGGCAAGATGCTGGCGGCGGCGGGTTTGCGGTTCGAGATCCGCCCGGCGCAGATCGATGAGCGTGCCACCGAGGCGAAAGCCGGCACGACGGAAGCGGCTCCCGTCGCGCGCTATCTCGCGCGCGCCAAGGCCGATGCGGTGGGCAAAACGGTGCCCCGACGACTGGTGCTGGGCGCCGATCAGACGCTGGCGCGCGGGGCGGCGCGTTTCAGCAAGCCGGCCAATCGCACCGAGGCAATCGAGCAACTGCGAAGTCTGCGCGGGCGGACGCACGAACTGCATTCCGCGCTGGCACTGGTGCAGGACGGCAAGGTGCTGTTCGATTGCGTCGACAGCGCGCGGCTGACCATGCGCAATGTGTCCGACCGCTTTATCGAGGATTATCTCGACATGGCGGGCGACACGGCGCTGGCGAGTGTCGGCGCCTATCAATTGGAGGGCATCGGCATCCATCTGTTCGAACGCGTCGAGGGTGATTACTTCACCATTCTCGGCTTGCCGCTGTTACTGCTGCTGGCGTATTTGCGGCAGAACAAATTGATTGATGGTTAGCGAATGATCCCGAAAGATGGACACCGGTTTTCGGATAAGATCATTCTCAAAAGGTAAAACGAATGTTCGTTCTTGGCCTGACCGGTTCGATCGGCATGGGAAAATCCACCACGGCGAAAATGTTCGCCGCGGAAGGCTTGCCTGTGCACGACGCCGATGCCGCCGTGCATAAACTCTATGAACAAGAGGCCGCGCCGGCAATCGAAGCGGCGTTTCCCGGCACCACGCTCAAGGGCAAGGTGAACCGGGTGAAACTCGGCCAGCGCGTGCTCGGCGACGAGATCGCCATGAAGCGGCTGGAACATATCGTGCATCCGTTGGTGCGCCAGGCCGAAGAACGTTTCCTTGCGGAGGCAAAACAGAACGGGGCCAAGGTCGCGCTGCTCGACATCCCGCTGCTCTACGAGACCGCCGGCGACAAACGCTGCGACGCGGTAGTGGTGG
>Ga0207933_1002558_pt1 | contig 11616 bp, 12 predicted proteins | sample NGESurdeep092012_4_FD_184488 | JGI IMG/M metagenome (GOLD analysis project Ga0207933, IMG submission 184488) | Arctic peat soil microbial communities from Barrow, Alaska - NGEE Surface sample F53-3 deep-092012 (SPAdes) | ecosystem: Environmental > Terrestrial > Soil > Wetlands > Peat ... | reverse complement strand
CGGGAGGATGTCTTCCGATGCTCCTTCAGATGCCGGTCTTTCTGATCCTGTTCCAGACGATTCGCGGTCTTATCCACACGGTGGACGGGAGGGCGGTTCCGCTCTATGTCAGTCACACGAGCCGGCTGTACGCGGCCGTCGTGAATGCGCACGGTCACCTGGACGCCTTCGGCATCAACCTCGCCAACTCCGTGCGAACTCCTGGCTCTTTTGCCGAGAGGCTGCCGATTATCGCGATGATCCTCGCCGCAGTCGCGCTGCAGTACATCCAGCTAAAGCAGCTCTCGGGTCGCAACCCCCAGGCTAACCCGCAGATGCAGCAGATGCAGAAGATCTTCCCGATCCTGTTCGCGGTGATCTACATCTCGATCCCAGCAGAGGTGAACCTCTATTTCATGGTCTCTTCGATCTTCCGTATCTGCCAGCAAGAGTTCATGTATCGGCGTGACCCGGCTATCCGCGCCGCACTGGAGCGGCTTCGACGACGAACAGATTCCGGGTTCTCCGCTGGCTAGGGTGCCCAGATCCTGCCGAGGAGGATCGCGATGGCGAAAGGTCGTGGCTCCGGTTCGACTACTGGTGGACAACCGAAAAGGAGTCGTTTCCGAACTGCGACACCTGCGCCTTCAACTGGCCCTTCTGGATCATGTTGAGGCCATTGGCCGCGGAGTCCAGGTTCGGGGCCGAGCCGTTCACCTCGAGGTTCGAAAATATGACGGAGCCGAAGTTGGTGAGCGGAACGGTCTGGTCACCAGGATCCTCTTCGATCCATTCCGCCGAGGTACCCGGCCCTGGATAGGCGATTGGATTTGGACTGCTGACGACCTGGTCGGACGTCAGGTCGGTCAAGGTGTAGTTCCAGTTGCCCGGTGAAACCTGCCGTACATCTGCCTTGATCGAGTCTCCGGGGTGGACGACCATGTCGAGTACAACCGGAGGACTCGGATAGTCCTCGAACCATCCGTAGTCCGTCTGCAGTCCGTTCTCGCAATCCGTCTCGGTGCCGGTCTGAAATACCCGACTGTTGAACTGGCCATCGATGCCGATCCACGACGAGCTGTATGCATTCGGTGCCGATGCGCAGGTAGCGGTAGGAACTTTCCAGTTGCCATCAACTTGGCTCAGGGATCCCGAAGTGGTCGGCAGGACATATCCGGACCAACTTTCAGACTCGTTGCTTCCCACCTCGATGTCGGTTGCCGGAACAACCGGCTCGGGCTGTGAGTTCCACCCGGAGAATCGCAGGACTTCGTGCAGCGCCTTCTTCCGGAACTGAGCCTCGGCGGGATACGGGACCCGCGAGCGCGAAACGTAGAGGTATCCCGACTTCGAGGAGTGCACGCCGAGCACGGGGACGCCGTTCAGGCGTCGGTTGGGTGTCCTGGTGAGTGTCCCGCCGAGACGACCGAGCGACCGAAGAACCGCTTTGAAGCTCAAACTAGCCGCGACGCCGTCGGCATCGAGACTTCCTTCTTGGAACCACGCACCCGCGTAGGTCGCCGCCTGAGCATCGCTGTAGTGGAGATCCTTCTTCAGGTAGATGGCGTTCGCAGAGAAGTACACCGATCCTGCAACGACCTCCTCTTGGGCGCTCGCGGACTTGATGCTGAGCGAGTAGGAGCCGTCGCCGTCCGAGAGCACGGTCAGGTCCACCTCCTCGAGAGTTTTCCCATCTCGGACGTAGCCGCTAATTGCGACAGACGAGGCGGACGCGAACGCGCCCTCGGCCTCGCGTAGGAGCTCTTTTGCTGAGACAGTCCCCTTTGCGACAGTGGTGGCCGAGGTCGGAACCTCGCCGACCACCCCGACACTTAGCACGACAAGGACGACTGCCCAGGCACTCCAGAAGGTGGCGGACCGGTGGTTCCACACGGCGGCTGTCAACAGCTGTCCGATCTCGATCGGGGGACCAAGCTCGAAGCGATGCTATCCAGGAAGCCGACCAAGCCATTCCTCTCCAGAAGCAGGGACACCATTTTCGGCACTGGCGGCATCGATCGCGGTCGTCACCGGCTTGCGCCTCGCTTGAGGAGGAGCTCGTCCGGATTCGTCGTGGCAGCGGAAATTTTCACCTCCAAGGGGAGTCTGTCGCGAAGCGTTGCCGCCCCGGAGTAGAACGACGGAATGGGAAGACGCCCAAGGGAGCGGTCCTCGCTCGACGCGAGGTGGCGTGGTCGCGCGACGCTCGCGGTCGTCGCCGTCGTTGTGTCGATGCTTTGTGGGTGGTCCGCGGCCGCACTTGACGGGGCATTCTCGCATCCGCGTGCTGCGCCTGGCCTTCGATCGTTCTCGGTCGACGCGACGCCGGGCCTGATCAGTTCAAGCTGTGCCGGGGGCCGGACGGTGTCGAGTTCACTTTTCTCGCGCTACGTAAGTCCGCCTTTTGATTCGGCACCAGTCGCACAGGAGACCTCGAACGGTGTGACCGTGGTCGCGGTCTCTGGTGCCACAGCACCCGACTCGACGATCCTGCTTCGAGCATTCCTGCCGAGTTGTGAGCCGGATCGGGCGTTCGGCAAGGCGGGATCAGAGACGGTGAATGTGCGGCTCGGCAGCGAAGCGCTGCCGAACATCGTGATCACCTCGGCTGCGCCTGGCCCCGCAGATTCGATCATCCTCGCTGGTTCGAGCGACGACGGCATGTTTGTCGGAATGATCGACGCCGACGGTCGGATCGAGCACGACTTCGGAGCAAATGGTTGGGCGAGACTGCCATGGCAGGGAGAGCCGACAGCGCTCGTCCGGGAACCGTCGGGCGACATCGTCGTCGCTGTCCGCGACGGGGAGGACTGCTGCGAAGTGGAATTTCTGGGCCAGATCTCGGCAACCGGCATAGTGCTCGAGTCGTTTGGTGCCACCGGTCGGGCGGTACTGCCGGACTACTCGACTGGACCGGAGGGCGCACAGGTCACGCAACTTGCTCGAGCGGACAACGGCGATCTCTTAGTCGTGAGTACTGGTGGTCATATGGGCGCTCTGGCGAGTGTGGTCAGCGAGTTCACGTCGGATGGTAGGAGCGTCACCGCCTTCGATCGCAACATGGAGGCGGAGAGCTCACTTCTGCCGTCGGTCTTCGTCGGTGGCGTTCTCGTTCGGCCGGGAGGCTTTCTGCTCGTCGGTGCCGGGCAAGCAGGCCCAATCGGCCCGGCGCCGGAGCCGTCTGCTGCGGGACAACTGCTCCCCTTCGACGACGATGGAAGACTCCTCGGCTGGCTCGGCGGATCCGGGGCCTCGGAATTTTCCTCGAACGTCTATTGGAACGTGTGGGCGTTTCCGAGGCCGAGCGGCGGTTATCTCATGGTCGCGGCTTCGACACCATACCTATCGGCGACACCGGCTCCCCAGCGGGTGGAAGTTGTCGCATTGACGGGTTCTGGCTCAGTCGATCCAAGCTACGCGGACAGAGGATACGGCAGCTTCTCGCTGCCCGCCTCCTCCGGCTCGTTCGTTCCGGTGTCGGCGACGTCATCTGGTCATGCCGTCGCAGTTGTGTGGATCAACGCCGGCGATGCAGGGTCGTTGGAGCTCACCGAGGTCAATCTCTGAGCCCGAGCACATCGGCCAGCAGAGCTCGCCCGCGTCCGAGGGCCCCGTTCACACCGACTTCAGGGATCGCGCCAGCGCCTCGTTCGATGCGCGGAGCTCCCGACGCGTGTTCGTACGTCGGAGCCTGCTGTTCGGAACGGTGTCGCCGCTCTGGCACACTCTTTGACGTGGTCACCCAGAAGCTGAATACCGCGCAGCGCACCATCACCGTTATCGGCCTTGGCCTGGGTCTCTGCATTGTCGGCGGTTGGATCATGTCATGGGGCTCGTCAATCGGGTTCCTTGGATCTACGCCGCTTACTCCGAGCGCGACCTATTCGCAGATCCCGGTCATCCACGAGCCGTTCTTCGCGGTGCACCCGTGGGCACAGTTCCTGACATGGCTGGGATTGCTCGTGATCTGGGTGGTGTGCTCGATTTTCGTCTTCAAGAGTCCGGATATGAAAACTGACGGATCGGCCGAGGGCGCCGATTCTTGACGCGGCGTTAAGCCGCGCGGCTTCTCACCTACACCGAGGACATTCGCCCTCGCCACCTCGAGGGTGCACGAGGCAACATCACCGAGACCGGGGTTCTCGGGCGATACTCGATGCGCTTTCGTCGGGACAGAATGTAAGCGTGCGGCCACGAGGGCTCGTTTGCCTTTTCAGCGTGATGGCGATCTTCGCGGCTGTCGTCCCCGTCGCCTCTGTCGCGGCCGAGGGTGCGGCACCGGCGCCAATAGTCACCGAGGCCGCAGTCCCTACCTACGCCTCGAATTTCTTCTTCGGAACCCTCGGTGTCATCGGCGGTCGAGTTGTAGTCGGTGACCTGCCCGGTGGCTCGACGTGTTGGCTCGACGTCGTCGCACCAACGAGTCTCCGCGTGGTGTCGAGTGCCAGAACTTCATGTGAGAACCCGTCCCTTGCCGGAGAACAAGTCATGCCCGTCGAGTCAGTTACGCCTGTTGGCTCCGAGATCGGCGCCGTACGGATCGCGGTGCGCGATCAGTCGACGGGAGCGGTACATCTCGGACCGGTGGTCATGCGATACGGCAACTTCTCTGATACGCGACCGGAGTGGACATACGGCGGTGGCTACCTCTGGCTCTATGACGTCGGCACTGAGAACGTCTCGATTTCGACGAAGCTGCCTGCCGAGGTCCTTCGCATCTCGCTTTTGACCGGTCACGTACTCTCGACGGTGCTTGTGCATGCGCGGACACGCGTGACGCTCGCTGCTGACGACGACGGGCTCTGGATGGCATCGAGTTCAGAGACCACTGGACGCGGCCCGATTCTCTCCTTCCTCGGCGAAAGCGCCACGCATCCGGTCGACCTTGGACTGAGTGGCGCGAACGTGAACTGGGTCGTTGCCGTCGGACATACCGCGTGGATAGGGCTGCTAACAAGCTCTACGAAGGCGGTGGAGGAGATGGCGACCTACTCCTCGCCTACCGCTCCTCCGCGAATTGCTGTTGATCGACGGGGCACGCCAGCACCGACCGAACTCGGCCAGGGCTTCTTCGACCAGCAACCCGTACTCGATGCTCCAGGGATCGGCCTCGTGGCCCTCGCTCCAGGATGGCTCGACTCCATCGACGCGCCCGCATCTCGCGAACAGGTCCTCAAAATCGACCCGGAGACGGGCGCATCATCTGTACTCGCGACCTTCCATCTGTCACCCGCTGGATCGGTTGTTGGCAATCTCATCTACAACGGTGCGCTGTTCGCGCTCGTCGGCGATGGCGCGTACGCGAAGGTCTATCGAATCAAGCTTTAAGCTTGAGACGTACCTACTAAAGCAGCCTTTTTGACCGCCGGCTAGCGGGTTCTCGGGGGTTTTCGGGTCCCTTTCGGGCGCCCCGGTCCCGGCGTCTGGGATTTCGGTGGACTGGCCGGCGAGCCGAGGGTCGAACGAGGGTGGCGAGCGATTCGGTTGGGGGTCAGGCAATTGGATCGTTCGACTGCGAGGCTGATTGGGCAAGGATGGGATCGTGCCCCACGAAAGTGATGCCGGACCGTCGGCCGAATTTCCCGAGGCACGTACCCCAGCGGAACGAATCGCGGAGGCGGTGGCGCTCCGGTTCCGTAGGGTTCCATGGGATCCGTCCGAGATCGTGCCCGCAGCGGTCGTCACCGCCGTACTGCTATCTGCAGTAGCCGAGATCGCTGCGGCGATCGTCATAGGAGTGTCCGGTCAGGGTTTTGGTGTTGCGGAGTCCCTACTGCAAGCGACGGACTGGGCTCAGCCCGTACTCGTAGCGGTGCTACTCGGTTCGGTTCTCCTTTCCTGGAAGGAGGTCAGTACACGTTGTGACGACCTCGACTTCTTCTCGTCCACCGACGACGATCTGGCCGCGAGCGAGATCGATCCTGACGAGACGATGGTCAGACTGTTTCGGTCGCGCTTTTTGGCCTCGAGTGCACTCGTCGCGGCGGGGTCGAGCGCAGCAGCAGCGATCGGTTTCGAGGTGGGTGTCGCCATGGAACGGCTCCAACGCCCGATCGGACTGGGTGGGTTCGACGGTCAGACCTGGGGCGCGCTTATCCAGGGTGGCGGAGTCGCTCTGGCCGTTGGTGTGCTCGCATTTGCGTGCCTCGTCATCGGGCGGCGAATCCACCGAAGAGCCAGGGCGACCTTGGCATTGCCCGAGAGCGAGCTCGCAGACCACGACTAAGGACCCTTGGACGGAGTAGCCGACGCGAGGACGAACTCACGCTAGAGCCTTTCTACGGCTCTGGCTTGTACTGCCGTCGGGTCCGTTTAATGACAACTGCCGGCGAGGCGACCTTCGGCACGCAGGGCCTTCGAACGCGCTCCTAATCGACGGCCGGCGGTCACAGGCCAGCCTTTACGACGGACGCCAATCGATGCATCCAGCAGGCGCTGTGACGAGCGCTCAACTGCATAAGATTCGACCAAGATCGAGCGCCGAGGAGGCCATAGCGTGACAGCCGCCCAGTCGATGCCGCATCTTCAAGGTCTGACACCAGGCGCAGCCCTGCTCGGAAACCGCCAGTGTTCTTGTGGCCGACGCGTTGAGCTCGTCGACGAAGGCCCCGGACCGGCCACTTATCAATGTCCGTCGATCCGGGAGAGTGCGGAGGGCGACAGAGACTAGAGAGCTCGCAGGGACCCTGTAGACCGAACACCGCTCTTGTCTCCGCCGACGCCCACCTAAGTCTGGTTCTTCTTCTGTCTACCGAGGTCGACCCCGAACGACGGCTCGCCTATCGGTAGGTCCGTCGCTGTCGTCTGGCGAATCGCTGTCCCAATGACTCTGGCCTCAGCCATGAAATCCTCGTAGTCCGTGCCGCGACTGTGCAACTCCTCGACGCGCGTCTCGATCGGACCAGAGATCAAGAGACCGACCGCACCGAGTTGCAGTGTCCGGTCGTCGGCGAGATCTCGAGCGGCGTTCCGGGCTCCGATGAGGAGATGGGTGTGGCTCGGTATCTCGCCGGGCATGACCGACTGATGGATCATCATGCCGGACAGTGCATCGTTTCGTCGCATGGAGATAGCGGTGGCTACCACGAGCGCAATCGGCATCCAGCCCAGACGATGGAGTTTCGCAAGGTCCATTCCCGAGAGGGCCGTCGCGAACGGCGGGGCAGAGGCTCGGTTGGGACCGCGAACTGCTAGCCCTACGAGCGAGAGGCCTCGGACTCCTGCGATCCGACGGTCTTCAGAGACCTTCACGTCGATCGCGCCGCAGCCCCCTAGCTCCACGACTGATTGGAGGAGACGACTCAGCGCCAGTTGCCATCCATGTTCGAGCGCACGTGCGTACCCGGCGAGAGGGAACTCTCCGCCGTCGACACTCGTCTGTGAGGGGTCACCGGCAGTTGTGGCCCACTGACCGTTCGGGCGCCACGAGGCACTCTTGTAATCGAGTGTGCTCAGGTGAACTGCCTCGCTACCCGAGACCATTCCGATCGGCTCGTATCCGTCTGCCTTCAGTCCGATGAAGCTCGACATGCTAAAGATCCGAGTAGAGGTATCGACCTTCGTTTGTGATTCCGCGAGTGCCATCAGAGCAAAACGGGGCGCTTTGCGATTCCGAAATCGAGTCACGAAGCCGCCCATGCGCGTAGTTTTGCAGCTAGGTGCCCGACAGGATGAGGGCTGGGATGACCGAGGCTGGGGGTGCTCCGATGAGGGCTATGACAGGGTTAACGCAGCTTGTGGACGTGCATGCGCACTTCATCACCGAGGACTACACCGCGGCGGCCAAGGACTTCGGAATCGAGGCACCAGACGGGCTACCCGCGTGGCCCCACTGGTCCGCGCGAGAGCACTTGGAGGTGATGGACCGCACTGGTATCGCACGGGCGATCCTGTCGGTTTCCTCGCCCGGGGTTAACTTCGGCGATGACGCAGTCGCCGTGCAGATCGCGCGCGACGTGAACGCCGCCGCTGCCGAGATCAGCGCCGCCAACCCGGGACGGCTCAGCTTCTTCGGCGCGCTTCCGCTACCGGACGTCGGGGCCTCCTTGGACGAGATTCGTCGCTGCTTCGATGAGCTTGGCGCAGATGGCATCGCGTTGTTGTCGAACGTGCACGGCGTGTATCTCGGCGATGAGCGCTACAAGTCGGTGTGGCGTGCACTGGACGACCGGGGCGCAGTCGTCTTCATCCATCCGACGGCCCCGCCACACGGAGAGTCGGTGAGTCTCGGTCGACCGTATTCGGTCGTCGAGTTCATCTTCGACGAGGCGCGGACGGTCATCGACATGATCTTCGCTGGCGTTCTTCTCGATTACCCGCGAATCAAGTTCGTCATAACCCACAGTGGCGGCGCCCTGCCCGTCATCGCCGATCGAGCAAGCGCTCGCTATACGCCACCGAAGGACTCAGGCGTGACGCTGCGCGACCAGTTGGGCCAGCTCTGGTTCGATTGCGCGGGGACTCCGTTGCCCACTGCGCTTCCGACTTTGGCGACGGTGGTAGGCGAGCAGCAACTCGTGTTCGGGACCGACTACTGCTTCGTCCGACCTGACGGGGTGGCAGCGCACGTGCAGCGAATCATTGCTGACGACCACGCCGATTGGCCGGCGATCATGGATCGAAATGCGATCCGTCTCCTGGCAGATACGGCCCATCCGGTAGGGGAATACCCCGGTAGCTGATTCGTCACCCGGCTACCTGGGCTGCAGCGTGGCTCGATTGGATGCGTGACGCACCATCGGCGTGAGGTCGAGACGCTGGCACACCCGATCGAACGCCTACGGGTCATGTCGCTGCTTCTCGACGCAGCTACGGCCTGGCAGGACACGTCTCAGGGTCTAATCGGACTGACGTGAACTCGTCGGTTACCGCACGCCATTTCAGTTCCTGTGGCAGCTCTACGTCGCAGGTCGCATCACCAGGGTCGTCAAAGGTCGGGCTTAGTGTTGTTCATTGCTTATTGCGAGAACTCGGCGACGAGGAGCGGCAGTGGATAGTCAAGAACCGAGCACTCCGGTTGTGCTCCCGTACCGAAGCCCGTACCGGCCAGTCCAATGGATCGGCGAGAAGGACGTTGCGCATCCGTCATTTGGACCTGCGATCTTCACAGCGGCGGCCCTTTGGTTCCTGATTCAGATCGTCTCGGCTTGGGTGTTTCATCCGAGCTACAGCTTGGTCTCCAACACGATTAGCGACCTCGGCGAGACCAGCTGTAGGGGCGCCTACGGGAACGGGATGTGCTCACCTCGTTGGTGGCTCACGGATTACGTCGGCTTCTTGCTGCTCGGCCTAGTCATGATTATTGGTTCGGCGCTGCTCTACCACGAGTTCTCCCAGAGAGTCCCTCGGGAGCGTCGCGCTGCGATGATCGGGTTCACGCTGATGGCACTCGCCGATCTTGGTTCGATCCTCGTCGGGTTTTTTCCCAAGAATGTAGATCGGACCATACATATCCTTGGAGCCTTTCTCGCCATCGGCTTCGGCAATCTCGCGATATTCGCGCTCGGGGCCTTCCTCACCCTTCCGGAGTCGATGCGACGCTCCCTGCTGACTTTTAGCAGTCTCGCTTTGGCCGCGCTGGTGTGCTTCGCCGGCCACAAATACTTCGGCATCGGCGGCGGGATCATGGAGCGCATTGCCGCCTACCCGGAGACGATTTGGCTCATCACCTTAGGCCTGTACGTCTGGCGATTCCACCCGCAGGAGTCCGGCTCGTACACCTGACCAGGACGGCGCGTTGCCCTGAAGATGTTCGCCACGGCGGCGGTTCTAGAAGCTGTCAGCATGGCCCAGGTCAGTGGCCATGAATCGCTGGGTCGTACCGAAACTCTGGCATGGCCATATGCAGTGATCTCGATGAGATCCCGCATAGCTGTGTCGCCGAATGCCGGAGGACTCGCTTCGAGCTTTTAGAGTTCGACTGAGGATCACCGTGGCTCTACGCTCGGCACAGCTGTCCGCCAAGGAGCGGCGAGCTCACTCGAACGAGCGGAGGAGACATGGCCGACCTGCCAAAGCGCGAGCTCGGCAGCACTGGGTATGAAGTCACGAGTCTTTCCTACGGCGCGATGGAGCTCCGCGGCGCTCCGCGGGGACCCCAGCTTTCCGATGGAGAAGCGGGGGAGCTGCTGAACACGGTGCTCGATGTCGGGATCAACCTGATCGACACTTCGATCGACTACGGACTGAGCGAGGAGCGGATCGGCAAGTTCATCTCGACGCGTCGTGACGAGTACTTCCTCGCGACCAAGTGCGGCTGCGTGCCTAACGGGGAAGGAGAGCACGTTCACACCGCGGCGAATATTCGTAACGGGGTGGAACGGAGCCTGGACCTGATGCGCACGGACCACCTCGACCTCGTCCAGTTCCACCGAAGCCTCACTCCTACCGAGTTCGACGAAGAAGGGGCCTTAAGCGAACTTCTCGCGCTCCGCGACGAGGGCAAGGTGCGCTTCATCGGGGTGTCGGGCACGGTCCCGAACCTAGATGACCAGGTTGACATGGGTGTCTTTGACGCATTTCAGATCCCGTACTCGCTTTTGCAGCGCGATCACGAGGCAGCGATCGCCCATGCGTCAAGCGCTGGAGCGGGTGTCATCGTTCGCGGCGGGGTTGCACGCGGTGCTCCGACGGACTGGGAGCGGCGGACGTACTACATGCTGCCGGGGAGCCAGATGCAAGATACCTGGCAAGCAGCCAACCTCGACACGTTGCTCGACGGAATGAGCCGCATCGAGTTCACGCTCCGCTTCACCCTCTCCAACCCGCATCTCGACACGACGATCGTCGGCACGAGTAGTCGCGACCACCTGGCGGCGAACGTCGAATTCGCGATGCGAGGTCCGTTGCCCGCTGAGCTCTACCAGGCTGCGCTCGAGCGGCTCGACGCGCTGCAGGCTGCTTCGGAAGAGAGCTGAGTCTCAGCGGGACAAGCGTCTGGCCCATCGTTCTCGGGCAGGTTGGTGATTGCGCGTCGCCGGCGAAGCAGATCGCGGTCAGACCTGCCGGTCTACATTCCAGAGGCTCCCGACCACACACGAGGCCAGGCCGACACGTAAGTCGCTGTCGAGCGTGTCCCAGGTGGTAGCGACCTGCTCGTCGAGGCTCGGGGCGAGTTCGACCCAGGTGGGAACTGCCCACCCGCAAGGGTCGGCGATTGGTCCTTGATAGGTGGCGAGGAGTATCCCGGCGCCGAGTGGGAACTCATCAGTCGACAACATGTTGTGCCCGATGGAACCGTCTATCGAACGAACCGCAGCACCACATAGCGCAGCGTCTGCCATGAGATCGACGACCGCTGCGATTCGTGGGGTGAAGATCGGGGGGTCTGGCTCGGGCTCGAGCAACTCGAGCAGCGTCGAACCGGGCTGGTCGGCAAGACCGAGTCCGATCTCGGCCACGTGTCGTCCATTGCCGACGACGAGCTGGGTCCCGAAGATTCCAGCGGCTTGATAGTGGCGGAGCGGATCGTCACCGCCGCCGCCGGTGTCCTCGATGTGAAGCTCGGTCCCTCGAGGAACAAATTGGCGCCGGCGTGAGGCCTCACTTCTTCCCGTAGCCCAGTAGAGCGCAACTAATCCATAGTCGGTCCGACCGATGAGCAGTCCCCGCCCCGGATACGGAGAGTTAGCAAGAGCG
>Ga0207933_1002557_pt1 | contig 11627 bp, 12 predicted proteins | sample NGESurdeep092012_4_FD_184488 | JGI IMG/M metagenome (GOLD analysis project Ga0207933, IMG submission 184488) | Arctic peat soil microbial communities from Barrow, Alaska - NGEE Surface sample F53-3 deep-092012 (SPAdes) | ecosystem: Environmental > Terrestrial > Soil > Wetlands > Peat ... | reverse complement strand
GTCAGCGTCGTCTTGCCGTGATCGATATGACCAATCGTCCCTACGTTTACGTGCGGCTTGCTGCGATCAAATTTTTCCTTCGCCATGTTAATTCTCCTCTATCCAGCCGGAAGTGCCCCGGCGATTGACCAAAAATCTGTGGGTGATTCCGGCGTTCTACCTCAGTAGTACGCGTACAGCTTGAAGTACTTATCCCGCAGCGGAATCTCGACCTTTTCGAGCGAGGCAAGATACAGCTCGCGAATCTGGCCCTGGTCACCGTCAGTGAGCTTGCCGTATTCCACGGCCGTGCCGACGCCCAGCTTGCCTGCGGCGAGCACGGCCTCGAAGTCGCGGATGCGGAGTCCTGCGCGCTCCAGCGAGCGCAGAAACTTCTCGACGTTATGCGTGGCAAATGAGCCTTCGACGGCCCGCTTGACGACGGCAAAAGTGGCCGGGTCGGCCACGGCGACCGGCGGCCGCTCATACAACGCGCTGGAACGATCTACGTGGCTCAAATCCGTATGGGGTTGCGACATGCCTCTCCGAGTTACTTCTTAAAGTCTTGCGAATCTGGAGCGGGAGACGGGAATCGAACCCGCGACCAACAGCTTGGAAGGCTGTGACTCTACCACTGAGTTACTCCCGCCCTGTCGGGCTGTGACTCTATCCCGGGCTGAAGCCCCGACTGCCCTGCTTACCCTGCCCGACAAAAATCTGGAGCTGATGATGGGGCTTGAACCCATGACCTCTCCCTTACCAAGGGAGTGCTCTACCACTGAGCTACATCAGCCTCTTACACGTCCAGACGGTCGCTTTCCTGCCCCGTCTGTTCGTCATTCATCTTACGCGCGCGCCGCCAACCGATCAGAACGCGTACGGCGAAAAACCCAAGCAGCAGCCACGCAACCTGCTGCGTCTTGCCGGGATCGATCGTGCGCCACACCAGCAGCGCCAGAATCCCGATAACCGCCAGCGCGACAACCATCCGGCCCGTGCTGGAGGGCGCCATATTCGAAGGACCCATGCTCATTCCGGTCCTCCGTTCCAAAACGTAGTGCCCATCCAAAAACGTGGTGCACGTCGAATTATGGTGCACAGGGGAGGATTCGAACCTCCGTACCTCGTTGAGGGGCAGATTTACAGTCTGCTGCCATTAACCACTCGGCCACCTGTGCCCTGCTCTGCCTGCATGGCCGTCTCCGAGCAACCGTTCGCCCTGCATACCGGCCATCGGCGCAATCGACCCACGCCCAACGGAACGAAATACTGTGGCTGGCGGACACTCGAGAGGATGAACCTGACAAGCAGTACAACCAAACTCTTTTCCATGCTGCGGCGACGGAGCCACTCTCACCTCGAGAGCTGGAGCTGGCGAAGGGATTCGAACCCCCGACCGCCTGATTACAAATCAGGAGCTCTACCAGCTGAGCTACGCCAGCCTATACCGGGCCCAGCCATGCGCTCTTTTGCCTGACTGGGTGTTAACAGCACAGCGCGCTGCCAGGATGCGCAGCGCTGATCGAAGTTTATCACAGCACGCGCGCCTCAAATCCGCCCTACCCATAGCCTCCACGGCTCCCGTCGCGCATCCCGCACCCTGCACCGAAGTGATAGCATGAGGCGCATGAAGGTGCCCGTTTCGTCGCGCCGGGTCTATCGGCGCTGGGTTGTGTTGCCGGTCTTTCTGGCCGTTCTTCTCTTCAGTGGACTGCGCAGCGTCAGCGCTCAGGTCGAGCCCTCCGAAGACGGCCCGGTCCAGACCAACGCCGATGTCTCCAAGGCCCACTTCATCAGCAACGACACCATCGTCCGCATGGCCAAGGCCGGCCTCGACGACACCGTCATCCTTCAGACCATCGAGACCCAGCCCGGCCACTACGACACCTCGCCCGACGACCTCATCGCGCTCAAGAACGCCGGCGTCTCGCAGCAGGTCATCGCCGCCATGCAGGCGCGCAGCGCCGGTCTGGCCATCCACGCCAACAACAAGATCGACCTCGAACCCCTCGCCCGCGGCATCGACGACATCGGCGTCTACTATCAGGACAAGACCGGCGAGTGGGTTCCGCTCAAGACCGAGCGCGTCGAGTTCAAATCCGGCGGCTGGGTGAAGAGCACCTTCAGCTACAACGTCGTCAAGCAGGACCTCAACGGCGAAGTCGATCAGGCGCAATCCACGCTCGTGCTGTTCACCGGCGTCAACATCCTCATCTACGCGCCCGCCGGAACCCAGCCAGAGGAGTACGACTTTATCCGCTTCCGCGAGCACCCGCACAACCGCGAGTTCCGCGTCAAAACCGGCGGCGTCTTCCACTCCGAGACCGGTTCCCAGCGCGATGACATCGAATTTCATCCGCACAAGATCGCTCCGCAAATGTACGTCTTCACCGTGCCCGCCGACATTCAGAAGGGCGAGTACGGCGTGCTTCCTCCGGCCTCCTCCAACGCCCCCGGAATCTCCAACGCCGGCAAGATCTTTACCTTCTCTATCCGTGAATAGCCTGACTTCTCTATCCGTGAATAGCTTGACTTCTTTGTCCGTGAATAGCTTGACATCTTTATCCGTGAATCACTGATGCGAAAACGCACCTGGATCTCCCTCCTGATAGGACTGGCCGTGCTGGGCGCGCTGGCGCTGGCCCTCTACCTGCGAGCCAAAGCTCCGCCCGAGGCCGCCCGCCTTCTGCCCGAGAGCGACGCCATCCTCTACGTCAACCTCAAGCCGCTGCGCGCCGCCACGCACTTCGATCAGACGCCCGTCCATCGCAGCCCGGACTTCCAGCACTTCATCGACGCGACCGGCATCGTGCCCGAGCGCGACCTCGACGCCGTCGCCTTCGCGCTGCACCGCATGCCCAACCCGCACGGACCCAACGGCGCCATCGCCTACTCCGAGGTCTTCGTCGGCAGCTTCGACGGCGAGCGCCTCGCCAAATATCTCTCCAGCATCGCCAGTGCGCAGGAGACATACGCCGGCCACACCATCTACACCATCCCCATCGAGGGCCGTCAGCTTCGCATCACCCAGCTCGGCTACGACATGGTCGCCGCCTCCAATATGCCGACGCCCGAGCAGATTCATTCCATGCTCGACCGCTCGCGCGCCTCGGCGCTCAGCTCGGCCGGCTCCTCGCTGCTGGCAGCGCGCTTTCGTGACGTGCCGCTGCTGGCGCAGGCCTGGGGCATCGGCCGCATCGGCCTTCCTTTCGCACATGATGGCCACCTCACCGTCCTCGGCCTGCAGCTTCCCGTCGCGCCGGAGACCGATTTCGTCGCCAGCGTGCGCTGGTCGAGCGCGGTCCCGCTGCACGGCGGCTCTGCCGAGCTGCGCATCGAAGAGTTCGCCGGCGACGACCTCGACGCCGAGCGCACGGTCGATGCGATGAACGCTCTGCTCAGCATCATGCGTGGCCTCGCCACCGCTCAGCCACCCCAGACCGCAGCCGACAAAGCCATGCGCGACGTGATCGCTTCCGTCGCACTTACCCACCACAACGCCCACGCCATCTTGCACGCCTCCGCGACGCTCGATCAGCTCAAGGCATTGCTCTCCGCGCATGATCCTGCGTCGTCCGCCATCGCTCCCGCGACGTCAACAGACGTTCGCGCGTCCAAGAAGTAAGAAGTCGAAGCATTGCGCGCTCTATTCCCACTCCCTGAGGTTGCCGATGCCTAAGCTGATCTCCGCCGTCTCTCTCTCCGCTCTCACCATCGCTTTCGCGCTCACGTTGTCAGCCCAGCAGCCCGTCCTCACCGGGCAGGCCGCGTTTACCGACTGGAGCCAGCAACACCCGGGCGTTCGTCACAAGATCACGCTCGGCGATCTTCCGCAGCCCAACCCTGCGGAGGCCGTCAACAACACCCCCCACCTCGTCGTGCGTCCTGCCGACGCCTGGCCCATCGCTCCTCCAGGCTTCAAGGTCACGCTCTACGCCGGCGGCGACGCCGCTCCCCTGCAGCGCGCCGATGCCAGGCGATACATGAGGCTCTCGGGTGGCACCTTCACCGAGCCGCGCCTCATCCGCACCGCGCCCAACGGCGATCTCTTCCTCGCCGACTCCGGCGCGGGCACAATCTTCGTCCTGCGCGGCGTCCGCGCCGACGGTAAGGCCGCTCAGATCGAAAAATTCGCAACCAGCCTCGACCATCCTTTCGGCATCGCCTTCTATCCGCTTGGCCCCCAACCCCAAGTGGGTCTACGTCGGCAACGCGACCACGATCCAACGCTTCGCGTACCACTCCGGCGATCTCCACGCCTCGGCCCCGGTTGAAACCGTCGTGCCGTCGATTCCCGGCTACGCCCAGCTCACCGGCGGCGGCCACTGGACGCGCGACGTCACCTTCACCAAAGACGGCCTGCACATGCTTGTCTCCGTAGGCTCAGCCTCCAACGTCGATAACGCCGACACGCACCCGCGCGAGTTCCACCGCGCCGACGTCCTCGAGTTCACGCCCGAGGGCAAGTTCGTCGAGGTCTACGCGCACGGCCTCCGCAACTGCGTCGGCGAGGCCATCAACCCCACCACCGGCCAGCTCTGGTGCTCGGTCAACGAGCGCGACGATCTCGGCAACCATCTCGTCCCCGACTACGTGACCAGCGTGCCTGAGGGCAGCTTCTTCGGCTGGCACTGGTACTACATGGGCGGCCACCGCGATCCGCGCCTGCCCGAGCCCTGCGCCAACGGCACCGGCCCCAATCTACAGCTCACCGCCCCACTCGCTGAAGAGCAAGGCAACAACTGCAAGCACATCGACATGGCCTCAAAGGTCCGCACGCCCGACGTCCTCGTGCAGCCGCACATGGCCTCGCTCGAGATGACCCTCTACACCGATCACAAATCGCAGTTTCCGGCAGAGTACGAAGGCGACGCCTTCGCCGCCGAGCACGGCTCCTGGAACCGCGACCCGCGCGCCGGCTACGAGGTCATCTTCATCCCCATGCACAACGGCCACGCCACCGGCGAGTACGACGACTTCCTCACCAAGAACGGCGAGGTCTGGGGGCGCCCCGTCGGCGTCACCGTCGGCAACGACGGCAGTCTCTTCGTCACCGACGACGGCTCCCGCTCGGTCTGGCACGTCGTCTACACCGGGAAATAATCGTCACCCCGCCTCCAGCATCCTTCCCGACTTCTCCTTCAGCTCGCCCAGCAGCCGCTCGATCTTCTCATCGCGCTCCAGCTTCGCGAAGCGGTCTTCGAGCGTGTCGCCCGCCAGCAGCTCTTTGCCCGCGTAGTTCTGTGCCTCCTCACTGCCGATCCGCGCCTTCAGCCGCGTCATGGCACTTCCACGAGCGACCGAACCGACCGTCACACCCACCACCTTCTCCTGCGCCGCATTTGCCTTGCCGACCATCCGCGCGCGGCGATGCTCGGCAACCAGCAGCTCGCACTGCGTCTGCGTCTCCTTCAGCTTGCCCTGCAGCTTGTTGTAGGTCGTGCGCAGCGCATCGGCCTCGGCCGTCTGCTCGGCCACCTGTCGCGCGAAAGCCTCGGCCATGCCGTCGTGACTGAGCGCGCGCTCCAGCGCCAGTCGCGCCAGCTCGTCCTCGTTGTTCTTCACCGCAAGCTCCGCCTTCGCGCGCCAGCCGTCGGCAGTGTGGTGCTGCTCCACCGCCTTCTTTTCGAGCAGATGTTGATCGGCGATCGCAATCGCCACCTGCGTCTTCACCTGTATCAGCTGGTTCTCCATATCCGTTAGAAGCTGCTTCAACATCTTCTCCGGATCCTCCGCGCGATCGATCAGGTCATTCACATTCGCGCGCAACAGCGTGGCAACTCGTTCCATCAATCCCATGACGTGCTCCTTCCGTTGGTTCATCCGCCCAGACATCCACTCAGTTCGCGTTCGGCTCTTTACTTCCTTCCAGCATCACTGTTCCAGCGGCCCCATTCGACGCGATCCCATTCGGCCGCGCCGCCATGCTCTTCACATTCGACATCAGCTCACTCAGCTTCATGCCGCTCAGCGCCTCAAACAACGCCGGCACCTGCGCAGCGATCTCCGTCATCTCGCCGGTCAGCTTGTGCGCTCCCGTCGTCTTCGAGTCGCCTGTCGAAACAATAGTGATCTTGTCCACGTTCGATAGCGGCTCCGCCATCGCACGCACAATATCGGCCAGGTTCGTAATCAGCTTGTCGACGACCGCCGCCTGCGACCACTCCTGATAAGCCTCGGCCTTCACATTCATCGCCTTTGCTTCGGCCTCGCCCTTTTGGAGGATGATCGATGCCTCGGCCTCGCCCTGCGAGCGAATCGCCTGCGCCCTTCCTTCGGCCTCTGCAATCAGACGAGAGCGCTCGGCATTCGCGATGTTCTCGATGCGCTGCTTCTCAATCTCCGACCGCTTCAGTACCGTCGCGATCAACTCCTTCTCATTGCGCTGGATCTCGGCCTCCTGCACCTTCACCTGCGCCTCTTTTTCGATCTGCTGCACTTTCACCTGCTCGGCGATCACCTTCTGCTGCATCACATTCGTCTGCAGCTCGTAGGCCTTGTCGGCGGTCGCCTGCTGCTTCTGCGCCGTCTCCGTGAATTGCGCCTTCTGCACATCGAGATCACGCTGCGCCTCTGCTTGTTTCGCCAGCGACATTGTCTCCGCCAGCACGCGTTCCTGGTCGGCGGTCGCCTTCGCCACGGCCGACTCCCTCAGCGCGATGGCCCGGCGGATGGCCGTATCCCTCTCCGCCTCGGCCGTCGCAATCTCCGCATCGCGTTTGATGCGCGCAATGTCCGGCCGCCCCATGTTGGTGATGTACTCGTTCTTGTCGCGGACCTCCTTGATCGTGAAGCTCACCACCTCGAGCCCCATCTTGCTCACGTCCTCGGCGCACGTGGCGCGCATGCGCTCGCCCACCATCTCCGGCTCTTTTACAATCTGCTCGACGGTCAACTGTCCGATGATGCCGCGCAGATGCCCTTCCATCACCAGCCGTATCAACCCTTCGCGGTCCGGCGGCGTCTTGTTCAGAAACTGCTCCGCCGCCGTCATGATGCTCTCGTTGTCCGAGCGCACCTTGATCTGCGCCACAGCTTCGACGGTGACCGCAACACCTTGCTTCGTATAAAGATCCTGCTGCGGCGCCACATCGAAGCTCATCAGCTCGAGCGACAAAAAGCGCGCGTGCTCGACGACCGGAAGAATCACCGCGCCGTGGCCTTTGATGACACGCGGCCCGCGAATGCCGTAGACGATAAGTGCTTCGTTGGGACCGGCCTTGCGAAACAGCCGGGCCAACATGCCCATCAAAACCAGCGTGGACAGAATAATTAAACCGATGACGACAATTTCGTTGTTAGACATTTCCTTGCCTCTCTCCTGAAACCTCTGAACCCGCTTGCTTCAACCGCATGGCCCGAATCTGTTACTCCTCCGCATTGCGGGCCGGCTCGCTGCCGAGCAGTCCGTGTTCAAACTCATCCCATCGCCGCACATACGCGGTGCCGCGCGCATGCTGCATCACAATCACCTCGGCCCCGCGCTCAATCGCCGATCCATCGTCCGAGCGCACCGGCGCCGCGCGCCGCGTTCCGTTCTGCGAATAAAGAATCTCGCCCACGCCGCCCGCGGGAATGCCTCCGCTCAGCTTGCCCACGACGCCCGTAATCTCCGTGTCCGCCGGCTCCAGCGTGCGCTCATGCGCCAGCAGCACGCGGCTCAAAAACCAGAACACCAGCGACGACCCGGCGAGCCCGCTGATCGCCGAAAACAGCAGCACCAGCGCGTTCGAAAGCATGTTGCCGTGGTGCAGCAGATATCCCGTTCCGCCGAACCAGCAAAGAAACGCGACGATCGTAAATCCGTTCAGCGGCGATATCTGCGCTGCCTGATGCGCACCCGCGCGCACCGCGGCAGCCTTATGCGTGAGGCCGCCCTGGTGACCGGAATGCAGATGCCCGAAATGAAAATGCCCAAAGTGCAGATGACCGAAGCCTCCGGCAAACGCCAGCACACTCAGCACCAGGCCAACACCAAAACATGTCAGATAGATCGCTTGCCAATCGAAGACAATCATCGACGCACGCCTCCCCGCTTTCCCTGCGAACCCTTGCTCTTCGAACCCTTACTCTCGGAACCCTTACTCCCGGATCCATTGCCCGACATCGCCACCGACACAAGCCGCGGCTCGCGCTTCGCCTGCGCGCCCCCGACACTCTCCTGCGGACGCAGCAGCTCCAGCAGCCGCTCGCCCAGCGACGGTGTCTCCAGAATGCTTTCGAGCAGCAGCAGGCAGCGCCGCGAATCCTCATGCCGCGCAATCGCCAGCAGCGCGCGCCGCAGCTCCGGGTCGCGCCGAAAACGCTCCGCCCCGCCGATCAGCCAAAGATCGAGCTTCTCATCGAGCGTCGCCTGCCCTCGCAGATCGCTGACCAGCTCATCCTGATAGCCCTCCGGATCGTCCACCAGATACCCCGGATGCACCTTGAAGAACTTCGCCAGCAGCAGCCGCGTCGTATTGGTCAGGTGCGGCCGCGCCCCGGACTCAATCTGCGAAAGATAGCTCTGGCTCAGCGGCGCATCCATCTCCTCACGGATCGCGCGCACCAGCTCCCCTTGCGTCATCGCCCGTCCCAGCCCGCGCACGTTCCCCTCCACCTCGCGCAGATAGCGAATTTTGTCGCAAAGCTTCATAACCAACTCGATCCAAACTTGCATCCGTTGCCCATACTCATTACGGATTGCAATAAGTATATCGCAATTTGCGATATTGTCAAGTCCTATTCCAGCCGAGCCCTATCTCCCTGGTGCTTAGGTCGGTTCTGAGACGTATCCAATCTGGCGATCGCCGTGACGGTGTGCTCTCCCCGTCGGTGAGACGTGGAGACTCAGTTCATTCGCAAGTTAGACGGGCGGTCGCCGAAACGATGGAAGTACCGACGTTCATCCTATTCAGGGAAAAGGACGGATCTGTCGGCGCAATCGCGACCACAGGTTCGGTTCCCTTGTATCCGTCGCACCGTGCCAAGCCGCTGCTGCTGTCGATGGAAATCCCTATATGGTCGGGTATTTCAATCCATGGGGCGTGAAAACCCCAGAGGACCGTCAAAGGCGTGACCACCCTTCCATCGGAGTACGTGCCAGTCGCGACAAACTGCACCTCGCCCTGGTTGGAATTTTGCGCTGAGGCCGTCGCGGGAGAGATGCTGATGGATTCGAGCCGCGCGGGAAGGGTACAGGAAAGACACAGACCTATCGCAAAAACAGACGCGACGCACCCAAGGCCAAACGTAGTTGTTCTCATCTGATCCTCCTTCTGAGCACTGGCCGCCAGTCCACGCCGAAAGAGGTGCCCCAGGAAGCTGCGCTACGAAGCATAGCACTTTTCAGATACGTCGGCACGCCAGAATCTCGTTACAGAGGAGCATCGGCAACCACCGGACGAATGTCACGGTAAAGCGGTTGAAGCGCGGCAGGTTACGCGCCCGCCGGCGCCCCGCCCAGCTGCGCCATCGTCGTGCGCAGGTACTTATGCGGATTCACGGCCGTCCCGCGCACCTGCACCTCATAGTGCAGATGCGATCCGGTCGCGCGGCCGGAGTGCCCGACATACCCAATCACCTGGCCCTTCGCCACCGTCTCGCCCACGGTCACGTTATAGCCCGAAAGATGCCCATAGAGCGTGATGATCCCATTGCCGTGATCGATCTCGATCTCGCGTCCATAGCCCGTTCCCGGACCGGCTTTGATCACCCGTCCGTCCGCCGGAGCATGCACCGGCGTCCCGTCCGCCGAGCCAATGTCGATGCCCTTGTGGAACTCGCCCTCGCCTTCGCGAAGGATCGGGTCTTCGCGCTCGCCAAAGCCGCTGGTGACCGGCCCCATGATCGGCCACATGTCCGGTACGTTGATTCCTGTCGCCACCTCAAGCCCGCCGAAATCGCTCAGCGCGCCGCGCACCCCCAGCACCGGGTCCGAATGCAGATTTCCCATCGCCAGGCCTGCGTCCGCCGTCTGCCGCAGCGCCAGAAACGTGTCCAGCGACTCCGTATAGCCCTCGTCGCCGCTCGACGTCTCGTCTTTCAGCGGAGCCTTCGCCGCCTCCAGCGCCGCCGAGTGCGCGGCGTGCGATCCATGCCGGTACGGCAGAGTCAGCTTGCCCGCCGTCAATCCATAGATCGCCGAGATCTCGCTGGCCAGCGAGCCCAGGCTCGCCACCTGCACATCTTTCTCGTGCGCCGACTTTTCCAGATGTGCGTAGTCATTGCGGCTCATCGCCAGCTCATCGCGCAGATGATTGATCGTCTCCGCCTTCGACAGCATCCTCGTGTACGAGCCCGCCATCCCCGCAATCGTGAACATGCCCGTGATCGCCGCCGCCACGAAGACATACACATAGCGCATGGGAATGGAGACACGCTCGACCGTGCCGTCCTCTTCCTGCGTGACGTAAACGATATGTCGCTTGCGCAATGTGCGGGCCTGCCCTTTGTGCCTGAGTGCTTTGGTTCTTTGGTGTTTGTGTACCTCGGCGCACAGACCTTTTCGGGCGCGCAGCCTTCAGCGGATTGGGCCCGGCCACGCGCGGCACAGGCAGGATTTCTGCAAGTTTCCTGGGCGGATCGCGAGTCATGCGGCGAAGCCGCGCCCGGCAATCCTCTCCTGTCTATGTTACCGGCTTCAAAGCCTCCCGGCAAACGCAAATCCTCAGGAAATTCAGCCAAAACTCACAGCCCAAACCCTCACCACGGACGGCGTATTCTGGCCTTTCATGCCTCGCTCTGTCCAACCTTCCTCTCCCCGGCCGCCCCGGCCTCCACGCGCCAGCGGCGAGCTCGCGTTGATCGATCACATCCGCACCCGCGCATCCTCCATCGGACGCGGCGGCGCCCTCCGCCTGGGCATCGGCGACGACTGCGCTATCCTCGCCCCGCCCCGCGGTCACGAGATCGTCGTCACCACCGATTTGTCGCTCGAACGACGCCACTTCCGCCGCGACTGGCATCCCGCGCAGTCCATCGGCCACCGCACCCTTGCGCGCGGCCTCAGCGACCTCGCCGCCATGGGAGCCCGCCCGCTGGCGGCCTTTCTCTCACTCGCTCTTCCCCGCTCCGCCGCCGACGACGCCACTTGGCTGGACGGCTTTCTCGACGGCCTGCTCTCGCTCGCCGCCGTCTCCAAGACTCCACTCGCAGGCGGTGATACAGCTGAATCGCCCTCCGACCACATCCTCGCCGACATCGTTCTGCTCGGCTCCACGCCCGCCGGCAAGGCGCTTCGCCGCTCAGGCGCCAAACCCGGCGACCGCCTCTTCATCACTGGAACCCTCGGCGGCGCGGCCGCAGAGTTGGCCGGCCTCGCAACCCAGCGCGAAAACACCGGCGGCGATGCGGCGAAGAACTCCTCGGCCGCGCGCCGCAAGAACGCAGACTCTTCCATCGAGCACCCCCACCTCTATCCCCAGCCTCGCCTCGCGGCCGGCCAGGCTCTGCTGCGCCGCAGTCTCGCCACCGCCTGCATCGACATCAGCGACGGTCTCTCCACCGACCTCGCGCACCTGTGCGAAGCCTCCGGCGTTGCCGCCGAGATCGAAGCCGCCGGACTCCCGATCCATCCGCTCGCCCGCGCGCTCGGCCAGCCAGGCACGCTCGCCGCTGCCCTGCACGGCGGCGAAGACTACGAGCTTCTCTTCACCACTTCGCCGGAT
>Ga0207933_1002555_pt1 | contig 11631 bp, 8 predicted proteins | sample NGESurdeep092012_4_FD_184488 | JGI IMG/M metagenome (GOLD analysis project Ga0207933, IMG submission 184488) | Arctic peat soil microbial communities from Barrow, Alaska - NGEE Surface sample F53-3 deep-092012 (SPAdes) | ecosystem: Environmental > Terrestrial > Soil > Wetlands > Peat ... | reverse complement strand
TCGAGCCGCATGGCCGCGCGGAAACCGAAGCGCTGATCGGCGATCTCGAGGTGATCCCCCGGCGCTCCGTTCCCTACCGCTCCGTCGTGCTGGAGGAGATGGACCTGGAGGCCATTCTCGAGCGGCATCCTCACACCTGCATCGTCGATGAACTGGCGCACACCAATGTGCCCGGTGCGAAGAACCGCAAACGCTATGAGGACGTTCTGGAGATGCTCGACGCCGGCATCAACGTGATGACGGCGGTCAATATCCAGCACATCGAGACCCTGAACGATTCCGTTGCTCGGTCCGCCAAGGTGGTGATTCGCGAGACGGTACCCGACAGCCTCCTGAAGCGCGCCGATGAGATCGTTACCGTGGATGTTACGACCGAGGAGCTTCGTTCCCGGTTGAGACAGGGCAAAATCTACTCCGCCGACAAAATTGAGCAATCGCTAGCGAACTTCTTCCGCAAGGGCAACCTGAACATGCTACGTGAGCTTGCCTTGCGAACCACGGCGGAGGAGGTCGGCTCGCGCGCGGCTGAGTACCGCCGCAGCCAGGGGCTTGAACAAGCGCCGATTCCAGAGAAAGTAATGGTTTGCATCTCCTCGCGCTCGGGGACCGACCGCCTGCTCCGCGTGGGAGCGCGTATCGCGGGCCGCTTGGCGACCGATTGGTATGCGGTTCGCGTGGCGCCGCCGGTCGAGGACGCCGTTCAGATCGACGGAGAAGCCGGACAGCGCATGGAAACGTATGAGCGGCTGGCCCGCGACCTGGGCGCCCACGTTGTGGTCCTCAAAGATAAGCACATCGCCAGCGCACTGATCGAATATGCGAAACGGCAGAATATCTCGCATGTGGTCTTCGGCCAATCGGCGCGCACGCGCATGGACATCCTGCTGCGCGGCTCGGTCATCAACCGCTTTCTTGCCGAGTGCCGTGAGATTACGGTGCAGGTGGTGCCGATGAGTAGGAAGAAATAACGGGTGAATCGCGGGCGTGGCAGCCCGCCGCGCCTGACGGGTGAACGTACCCTAAGCTTCGCTCCAGCGAAGCCGCTTCAGTCTATGCAACGGCGAGGGAGCCACCTCGCGAAGCCAATCCGCCAGGCGGGCATAATCTTCGGCCGCGGCAGAGTTAGGCGCATAATCGACCACCGTCATTCCCTCCGCCATGGCTTCGCTCACCTCGGGGCTGCGGCGCAGCACGAAAGGAAGCAGCCTCTCTCCCAGTTGGCGCTCCAGCGCCGCCCGCACATCGAGATGCAGCGGCAACGCGGGATCGTACTGATTCAGCAGCCACACCAGATTAGCCGCGTAGCCCTTATCAAGCCAGCCGGCAAATGCCCTTTCTACCGCCGCCACGGTGGCTACCGAGTTCATGTCCGGAAGCAGCGGGATCAGCACCAATGGCTCCAGCCACAGGAGACGCCGCACCGCGGATTCCGAGCCGGTTTGAATATCGACAAGAATGCGGTCGGCGTTCACGACGTGGTGTAGAAGAAGCTCCCGCATTGCGTCGGGCGCGCCGCGGTCCTCGGCCCGCCGGCCCGTCGCCGGCAGCAGAAGGATGTCGACCGGCGCATCGCCGCGGCCTGCCGGGGGAGAAAAGGTTCGCACAGACGCCGATGGCAAGGCCACCGGGCTTTCTCCGTGGATGCCGGATTTACCCGGTTCGCTTGCCCCCTCCTGCGTGGGCTCGCGTCCGTCGGTAGGCGCACCAGCCGGCGCAGGCGCGCCGGGTGTCGCGCCGAAATAGCAGGGGGCCAAACTGAAGCGCGTGGTATCGGCCAGCAGAATACGCTCCCCACTCGCGGCCAGCACGCGAGCCAGCGTTGCCAGCACCGTCGTCTTTCCGGTTCCTCCCGCGATCGAAAACGCCAAAAGAGTCGGAGCAAGATGGATGCAGCCGGCAGTGGGCTCAAGAGTCGAGGAAATATTCGGCGATGGAGGTGCGACCTCATTCAGCAGGAGCCAGCGCGAAGAGGATGATGTGCCGGTACCGGTCCGGCTTGTGGCGGCGACGCTCGTGACCGCTTCGCCACCGCCCGCTTCAATCTCTCCGCTTTGAGCTTCCAGACCAATGCTCAGCCACTGCGGCAGTATCTCGGCATTGTCCTTACGCCGGCCCCGTTCGCGCGTGCCCTCCGCCACAGGAGGGGCGGGTTGCTGCGCGTCGGGGCGCTGGCCGAAACTTGGCCTGTCGACCGGCGGGAAATTTGCCGTGGATGCCGATTCGAAATCGAGCTCATTGGAAACGCCGGCGGAAATGGCGGCCGGCTCAGCGGAGAACCAGCGGCGAAATTGCGCGCGGGTGTCGCTTCTCGAAGCGGAAAAATGAGTGAACTTCGTCTCTCGGGCTCCAGCTTGCGTGTAGAGCGCCGCTGGAGCTTGCGGGCCGTCTTCGGCAACCGTCCTGACGTCCATTGCGTCTTCCTGCAAAGCAGATCGGTATGCGGCCGCAGGGGCGGCTGCCGATTCGCATCGCCCGATGGGAACCCTCGGCTCCCCATGAATGAGGAAGCATGGCAGGAGAACCGTTCCAGACGATGAGAACCGCTCGGGGCCCTGTGTTACTTTGAATAATAAACGGAAACGAGCTCGTAGCTCAGTTGGTAGAGCAACGCACTTTTAATGCGTGGGTCCCGGGTTCGATTCCCGGCGAGCTCACCACGTCATGTCCCCTTTCACCGACGCCAGCGGCTTCCCTTCCCGAGCGTTCCAAGAGCAGGCCGCGCGGCTTGTCGGTCTGCAAGAGCGCTGCACCGTGCTCTGGCACCGCAAGGCTGCCGCCGTACCCGCCCGTTTGGACGTTCTGGAGCGGCTGGTAGCGGAGCAGCATCTGGCAAATTTTGAGCTTTGGCATGCGGAGGACGCCGCCCGCGCCCCGCAGGCCAGCGACCAGGAGCTGGCCCGCATCAAGCGCTTCATCGACAAGACCAACCAACGGCGCAACGATCTCGCCGAGCAATGCGACGCGCTGCTGCTCGACGGGCTCGCCTCCCGGGGCTTGCCGGCGCCTGGAGCCGAGCTTCATTCCGAATCCCCCGGCCTTATGATCGACCGGCTCTCCATTCTCTCTCTCAAGCTCTTTCACACCCGCGAGGAGATGGACCGTGCCGGGGCTCCCGTTGGACACACCGAGGCCAACCGCGAGCGTCTTCGGATACTCACTGAACAGCGCCACGATCTTGCCTGCGCGCTCGATCTTCTGTGGCAGCAGGTTCTGGCCGGCCAGCGCCGCTTCAAGATCTATCGGCAACTCAAGATGTACAACGACCCCACACTGAATCCGGCGGTCTACAGTACCCATCGTTCCTGAGTGCCGCACGGAAGAAGCTGAGAACCCTCGCTCTGCGTAGTCTCCCGTGCCTGTCCGGGCGCTGTGCGGCCCCGCTCGCTAGGTGAAAACCGGGCTCAATGCCCCGGATCGCTCGCTGTGCTACTCTCGCTTGCGAGACGATCTCGTATCGGCGGGGGTATTCTAGAGCAGATCAGTAAGAGCGCTCCGGTAAATATCCGGGATGCGGACTTTTGTTGGCGAAAAATCTGGTTCGACGTTTTCACCGCTGAGCCTCGTCGAGCTGATTTTGCTCTAGCTCTTGCCGCTAAACTTCGGCCGGCAGTGTCGCGGCGCCGGTCGCTGGAGCGATTCTGGAAAATCGCCTCCGGGATTGTTCCGGTGTCATGCTGCCGCGGCTCCACGATGCCGGCATTCTGGTCCTATCCCCGAAGGAGAAAGAAAAGTGGACATGCAAAACACAGGACAGGATTCCGGCGGCCGCCGAAATTCTCGCACCATCGCAGGCAAAGTGCATCCCCTGTCCAGTCCCTCGCAGCAGAAATCCCTGCACGAATATCAGAACGCCTTGCAATGGATGCAGGAGGGAAAATACGAAAAGGCACGCGCGGCTTTTGAGAAGCTCAGCCGCGATTGCCCCGTGGAGATCCGGGAGCGGGTGCACATCCATCTCGCCGCCTGTGCGCGCCATGAGCGCCGCGACGGCCTTTCCTTCAGCAATACCGAAGAGCAGTTCGACTACGCCATCTCTCTGCTGAATACCGGCTTCTATGAGGAGGCCCGCAATCAGTTTGAAGGGATACTGGCCGCCGACCACAAGGCTGACTATGCCTACTATGGGCTGGCGATTCTGGAGAGCATGACCGGCCGCGCCGAGCCGTGCCTGGAGCACTTGGCCAAGGCCATCGAGCTCAACCAGCGCAATCGCATCCAAGCTCGTAGTGATTCCGACTTCCAGGACATGGCCGACGATCCTCGGTTTACGGAACTGCTCTACCCGGAAGTTCCGTAATCCAAATTCTTCCGCAGAGCGGAGCTTAGGGTGAGCACTCTGTCAGTCGAGCGAGCAAAAACTCATCGCATGGCCTCCCGCGGGCGCGAAGGCGGCGGGAGTCAGCCGAGCATTCGCGTTGCCGCCATCGGCGGGGGCAGCGGCCTGTCCACGCTGCTGCGCGGCCTGCGGCAGTATGTGGCCTCTCCGAATCATGACGAGGAGGAGTGCGCCGAAGGACTCTGCCTCATCTCCGAGCTCGCCGCGGTGGTCACCGTTACCGATAACGGCGGCTCTAGCGGCCGTTTGCGCCGCGACTTCAACATGCTTCCCCCCGGAGACCTGCGGAACTGCATGGTCGCGCTCTCCGAAGACGAGCATCTGATCTCCCGCCTCTTCCGCCACCGATTCAAAGGTGGCGAGGGCCTGGAAGGCCACAGCTTCGGCAACCTCTTCGTAGCCGCCTTGCAGGAGATGACCGGAGACTTCGCTCAGGCCATCAAGCTCGCCTCCCAGGTGCTGGCTGCCCGCGGGCACATTTATCCCGTCACCGATGCCAACGTTTCGCTGGCCGCGCGCATGGACGACGGGTCCATTGTCGAAGGGGAGACGGAGATTACCGCCAGCCACAAGCGAATCGTCGAACTCATGCTCGACCCGGCCGAAGCCCAGCCGCTGCCTGAAACCTTGGAAGCAATCGAGCGCGCCGACCTCATCACCGTCGGGCCAGGCTCATTGTTTACCAGCGTGATCACAAACCTGCTGGTGCAGGGCATTCCCGAGGCGCTGGCTTCCTCGAAGGCGGTTCGCGTTTATATTTGCAATCTCATGACTCAGGCCAATGAGAGCATTAACCTGAGCGCCTCGCAGCACATCGAGCGCATCTATGAGCACACCCGCCAACCGGTCTTTGACTATGCCTTGATCAATACCGCGCCAGTCTCGCAAGCGGTGCTGCAGCGCTATGCCGTCGAACATGCCGCACCCATCGAGGCCGACATCGATCGCATCGAGGCCCTCGGCGTCCGCTGTATGACCGGCAATTTCGCCGCCGAAGGCGATGTTCTGCGTCACGCCACCGCACCGGTCGCGCAGGCGGTTCTCCGCCTCGGCCTCCTGGGCCGCCCCCGGATCGAATAGAATCGCCGCTGGAAAGCCGGCAAGAATTGACACCCCCAAAAAGACGGTTCCGGGTATTCAATCGCTGCGAATAGGGTTGCCGGAAAGAACGAAGCAACTTTTAAACTCCCGATCCGTCCACAACTTGGAAATTATTTAACGAAGCGGTCGATCAAACGGCGAGAGAGGGAGTGAACCGTCGTTTTAAGCTCGGCTAGTCTAAAGATCTGGCTTAGCGTTCTGACCGGAATTCTGATACAAGCCTTCGAACGTTTTGCACGTTGGCTAGAGCGGATTCACGATAGGTGTACCCCGAGGCAGATGCACCATACGCGGCTTTTCCGTTAAGAAAAGCCGCACTTCTCGAACCACGGTGGGGCATAGCAATCGTGAATCCGCTCTAGATACTCCTGCAGTCAAGCCTGCCGGCAAGCCCGGAAGCCGCCACAGGGATCGCAGCGCATGATTTTTTCGGGCAGTTCTGTCCGAATACCAGAGATTAGGAGAACCAAATCAATGTTTTCAAGGCTCAATTTACGTCTAGGCGCTGTGATAAGCGCTTTGGCCTTGTCCGGATGCATGCTCTATGCCCAGACTTCTTCGAAAGGCGCGGCGGCAGGGCCGCCTAACCTAAGCAGCGTAATCTTCGGCCGCCCTACCGCGGCGCCCACGACGCTTCCATTCGTAAGCACGATTTTTGGCGACAACATGGTCCTCCAGCGAGGGAAGCTCGACACGATCTGGGGTTGGTCCAAGCCTGGCGATTCAGTCCACGTGCAGTTCGGGAACAAGAGCGTGACCGCCGTAGCTGCTGCCGACCGCCGCTGGCAGGCTAAGATTCATCCGCCTGCGACTGGCGGCCCCTACACTATGAAGATCACCGACGGCCAGCAGACCGCTGAGTTTCATAATGTGATGGTTGGCGACGTCTGGCTTTGCGCTGGCCAATCCAACATGGAGACCCCGCTACGCTTCAGCGATAATGGAGCGCAAGTGGCGCAGAAGGCTAACTATCCGAACATTCGTTACTTTACCGAGGGCCAGCATTCCGCTTACCACCCTACTTACACATTGCGGGGAACCTGGAATGTAGTCACGCCGCAGACGGCCAACTGGGTGTCCGCAGTGGCCTTCTACTTCGCCGTCCAAGTTCAGCAGAAGACTCACGTGCCCATCGGGCTGGTTGTGGCTTCCGTGGGAGGAGCTGCAGCGGAAACATTTGCCAGCGCTGCCGCCCTCCGCTCGACCAAGGACTATGACGTCGCGCTGGCGCAGGTCGCCGAGCTTGCCGCCGAGGGGTCACCTTCAGATGGCACCTACATCACGCCCTGGTATAAAAAGTACGACGTCGGTCTAAAGGAAAGCTGGTTTTCTCCAAGTTACGACGCTTCCAGCTGGAAGAACGTTCCTCTGCCCGGCGGATTCGCGGCGCTCGGTGTGCCCGTCACTCCCGCGGTCGCATGGTTCCGGAAAGAAGTCACCTTGCCGAACCCGCTTCCCCCGGGGCTAGCGACAATGTTCCTCGGGCAGGTTCAACGGATGGATTCGGTGTGGGTCAACGGCACATATATTGGCGGCAGCGCCTGGGTCGAGAACCCTCGCGTCTATCGAATCCGTCCCGGAGTGCTGAAGCCCGGCAAAAACCTGATCGCCGTTCGTATTTTCAAGACGGAGCCAAAAGGCGGATTTCTCGACAAACCTGACATCTTCCATCTCGTGCTGGGCGATCACAGCAGCATCCCGCTCGCCGGCGAGTGGCAGGGCAAAATAAGCGTCGATGGACGACCGCCTCAGCCATTGCCGCTCCACTATGCAAATTGGCCAGTGATGGCGACCGTCCTTTACAACGGCATGATGGTCCCTCTCGCGCCGCTTTCCATCACCGGCGCCATCTGGTATCAGGCTGAGCAAAACTCACCCCGCGGTTACGCATATCGCAAACTCCTTCCCGCCGTCATCGCCGACTGGCGCAATCTTTTCAAACAACCCAATTTTCCCTTCCACATCGTGCAGTTGCCCGCTTTCGGGCCGCGCAGTTCCACCCCCATTGATGATGCATGGGCCGACATACGCGAGTCGCAGGCAATTACCGCGGATACTGTCCCCCATTCCTGCCTCGCGGTGACGATCGACACTGGCGGCCTGAGCCTTCATCCTGGAGATAAGAAGCCGGTTGGAGACCGCTTGGCGGATTGTGCGCTGGCGAAACACTATGGGATGCAGGTCGTCTATGCCGGCCCGACACTCGCATCGGTCAAGAGGCTGCCCCACTCCATCCAGCTGCGCTTCAAGGACACAAGCGGTGGCTTGGTGGCCAAAGGAGGAACGCTGAAAGGCTTCTCAATCGCCGGCAGCGACCGTAAATGGTATTGGGGCGATGCAGCCATCCATGGCCAAACGGTCGTGGTCTCGTCCCCCTCCGTGCCACATCCCATGCAAGTCCGCTATGCCTGGCAGTCAGATCCCGCGGCGACGTTGTTTAACGGCGCTGGATTGCCTGCGGGTCCTTTCCGCACCGACAAATGGCCGCTGATTACGCAGGATCAGCGACCTTATTAGCCCGTTCCTGGGCCGACCGTCCTCGTTCGGCCCAGGAAACACTCACCCGCCACCGGAACGAGCTCGACCGTCCGCCGGAATTTTCATACCGTGGCTTGGCGCGCCGAGTCGCGAGCCGTAAAAGCTGTCGCGCAAGCCGTTCTGCGCCCAGGCACGCCTGGTCTGACTTACTCTAGGGTGCGCTTGAGCTGGCCGCAGGCGGCATAAATGTCGCGGCCGCGCGGCCTGCGTATGAACGCGGGGACTCCGCGCTCGATGAGCCGGCGCTGAAAGGCCTCAACATTTCCCGGCTGCGGCGACACGTATGCGACGCCGGGGCCCGGATTCCACGCAATCAGGTTGACTTTGACCGGCAAGCCCGAGCGTCGCGCTAGGCGGGCGAGTTCATCAGCCTCTTCCTGCCGATCATTCACCCCGCCCAGCAAGACATATTCAAAGGTGACATACTCCCGCGGACGAAGCCGGAGCGCTGCGGCAGCGCGCAGAACCTCATCGATCTTCCACTTGCGCGTTACCGGCATGATCTCCTCCCGCAGCCGGTCATTGGGAGCATTCATGCTGATGGCCAGATGGGGACGCACCGGCTCCTGGGCAAAGCGCAGGATTCCCGGAACGATGCCTGAGGTCGAAACCGTCATGCGAGATTCAGGCAAACCAGCCTCCTCCACTAGCAGCCTTACCGCAGCCATGAACGGCTCGTAGTTAAGAAACGGTTCTCCCATTCCCATAAAAACCAGGTTGATGCGGTCCCGTCCCACCACCACGGAGTGGCGCTCCAGCACCGCAATCACCTGGCCGGCTATCTCTCCCACAGTCAGATTGCGCTGGAGTCCTAGTTGGGCGGTCAGGCAGAACTGGCAGTTGACTGCGCAGCCAATCTGGCTGGAAACACAAATCGTAGCCCGCTGCACCGGGCGCACCGAAGCCGCTTTCTTCGCCGGCTCATCGGCGGCCGAAGCGGCATCGCCGAATTCAACATCCGCTTCGTAAGCCGAGCCGGCCGAATCAGAATCAGCGCTGCCGTCTCCAATCTCGCCTCCGTCGCCCCCCGGCATCCACACCGTCTCCACCGTTTGCCCGTCCGGCCCATCCGGGCAGGCCACGAGGTAGCGCTCGGTTCCGTCGGAGGAGCGGAAAGCGGCAGCGATTTTCGGAGGGGAGATTCGCCATCCGTCCTTCGCCATTTGTTCGCGCAAGGCGCGCGGTAGTCCAGTAATTTCGTCCAGAGAAGCCACCCTCTGGCGATACATGGCGTCCAGCAGTTGCCCAGCCCTATAGACAGGCTGGCCATAGCCCAGCATCACCGAGGTAAGTTGTTGACGAGAAAGGCAGAAAAGATTATCACCCGCGACGGGCGCCGCGGCGTCTAAGAGTTCTGAAGGTAGTTTCCCTGCCATGCCTTGCGGGTAGCGAAAAGCGCTTCTCTCAACCATAGCACCGGCGAGCGGTTCATAGCAGGAGAGCGCGCCAGGATATGCATCCTGCGAACAGCCATGGAGGGGGGGCCGCCCTCGGTACGAGGTTGTCGGGGAAAAAGCCGTACACTCAAATGGTGACAGACCGCAGCATTCGACGGACCGTCCTCCCCAATGGACTTACCATTCTGACCGAACGCATGGACAACGTGCGTTCCGTGGCCATGGGGGTTTGGATCAAAGCCGGCTCGCGCCACGAGCTCGCCGAGGTCAACGGCATCTCCCACTTTGTCGAACACATGGTCTTCAAAGGCACGCAGTCTCGGTCAGCGCAGCGGATCGCGCGCGAGGTCGACGCAATCGGCGGCAACCTGGACGCCTTCACCGGCAAGGAAACAATCTGCTTCAACGTCAAGGTGCTGGATGAGCATGTGCCCATCGCTTTGGACATCCTCTCCGACCTGGTGCTCCACCCCGTCTTCCAGAGTGCGGATATCCAGCGTGAGCGCGGCGTAATTCTGGAAGAGATCAAGATGGATGAAGACAATCCGGACAATCTGGTCCACGAAATCTTCACTCAAAGCTTCTGGAAGGATCATCCGCTAGGCAAGCCGATCCTGGGAACCAAGGAAACAGTACGCAGCTTCGCCCAGGACACCCTCTTCGACTACTATGGCAAGCGCTTTGCCGCCAGCAACATGGTCTTTTCCGCGGCGGGAAATCTGGAGCACGACACATTCGTCGACCTGGTGGCCCACCGCTTCGACCAGCTTTCCCCCGCCAGCGATCTGCCCGACGGTGCGCCACCGCGCCCGGTCGCCAAGATTACCTTGCGCAACAAGAAGGCGCTTGAGCAGGTGCAGGTTTGCCTGGGCGTTCCTTCTCAGCCCCTGGCTCACGATCTGCGCTATGTGACGCTGGTGCTGAATACCGTGCTGGGAGGGGGCATGAGCTCACGCCTCTTTCAGACCGTGCGCGAGGAGCGCGGCTTGGCCTATTCCATCTTCAGCGACCTGAACCCCTATCGCGATACCGGCTCACTCTGCGTCTATGCCGGTACCTCCTCGGACCGCTGTCTACAGGTGATCGAGCTGATCATGAGCGAGTTTCACAGGCTAAAGTGCGAGCCGCTGCCGGAAGATGAGCTGCAGCGGGCCAAGGATCAGCTCAAGGGCAACATCGTTCTCGGCATGGAGAGCTCGATGTCCCGGATGTCGAATCTGGCCCGGCAGGAAATGTACTTCCAGCATTTCTTCGGCATCGACGAGATCATGGAAAAGGTCGAGGCGGTCTCCGGCCAAGAGGTAATGGACATGGCAAACTTCCTTTTCGCCCCGGAAAAGGTTGCGGTTACACTGCTGGGCCGCCTCAACGGCCTGCGCGTCACGCATAGCCAGCTTGCCTGCTAGCATCCACTCCACGGTGTTTGGGAAGATGCTCCAGGCTGCGCCCAGGCGAGCGTTTCTGCTCCTCGAACCGTCTAGTGAGACAACAGACCTCCGCAGGGACACACCGGGAAATTTGCTTCAGCCCATGGGCATGGACGGCGAGAAGGCCAAAAGGAGCGGAAACTCCGCTCGCAAACCTCGTGCCCTTGGTAGACTGAATTACCGACAGGCTGATTACCGGCACGCTGGATTACCGGCACGCTGAATTATCTGGGCGAGCTTTCTCTGCCCGCTGCCGGCGCCTGAGAAGAAACATGGAACAAAAACAACGGATCGATCGCCTGCCCCAAAACCCGATCACCAAAGGTACCTGGCTCGCCTTGCAGAGCGGCTTCACGCTGATGGAGTTGCTCATCGTCATGTCCATCATGATCATCCTCATGCTAATCGCGATCCCCAACTTCATCAGCATGAAGTCGCAGGCGGACGAGCTCTCTGCCATGCAATCGCTGCGCGCCATTTATCAGGCGCAGATCCAATATCAAATCAACTTCCCTTCCAATGGATTCGCCTGTTCGCTAGCCGCGCTGGGGGGCAGCTCGAACTCCGGGCCGCCGACTGCGCAGGCGGCGCAGCTGCTTCAGGGAGACTTGGCGTCCGGCCAGAAGTCCGGCTACACGTTCAACATCACCAACTGCACCAAGGTCACGGTGAACAACCAGGACATGTACACCTCCTATGAAGCCACCGCCGTGCCGCAGGCGGTGGGCAGATCGGGTCACCGCGGGTTCTGTATCGACGTGAAGGGCGAGATCATGTCCGACCCGGCGGGCGGCACCAATTGCACCCAGACGACGGAATGAGCGAGGGCTTC
>Ga0207933_1002554_pt1 | contig 11633 bp, 7 predicted proteins | sample NGESurdeep092012_4_FD_184488 | JGI IMG/M metagenome (GOLD analysis project Ga0207933, IMG submission 184488) | Arctic peat soil microbial communities from Barrow, Alaska - NGEE Surface sample F53-3 deep-092012 (SPAdes) | ecosystem: Environmental > Terrestrial > Soil > Wetlands > Peat ... | reverse complement strand
AGATGCCGCTGACGGCAAAAAGGTGCTGTCCGCTCACTGAGGGCCGAGCGGGTCGGCGGTCACCGTGCGGCCGTTGAGATAGAAGCTTGTCGCGCCGATCGCGTCGGTCCTGTAGGTGAGCACGTGGTCGCCTTGCAGGCGGTCGAGCACCTCGATGCGCGGATGGCCATATGGATTGCGGTGGCCGACCGAGATGATCGCGTACTTGGGATCGACCTGGGCGAGAAACGCCGGGGTGGTGGAGGTATTGCTGCCATGGTGGCCCACCTTCAGCAGAGTGGAGGGCAGATCCTCGCCCAGCATGCGCCGCTCGCTGTGCGACTCGGCATCTCCCTCCAGCAGGACCGAGGTTTTCCCATAAGAGACATGTATCACCAGCGAGTCGTCGTTGGAGGGCTCCGCTCCGGGCACATAGTCGCGCGCGGGAGAGAGCACCTCGATATGAGTACCGGCAAAGTCGAAGGCGTCGCCGGCGGCGAACGAGCGCACCCGGATGCCGAGCGACGATGCCTCGTGAAGCAGCGCCTCATAGGCGGGGATGGGCGGGTTTTTGCCTACCCATAGCTCCTTCGGCCGGAAATTGCGCAGCACGGCAGGCATGCCTCCCATGTGATCGCTGTGCGCGTGAGTAAGCTCCACCGCGTCCAGGCGACGGATGTGGAAGGACCAGAGGACGGGCGAGACGACGTCTTCGCCGATCTCAAAGTTTGAGGTGCTGGAGGGTTCGGCTCCCCCGGTGGGTCCGCCGGCATCAATCAGCAGCGTCTTGCCTTGCGGAGAGATGAGCAGCAGCGAGTCTCCCTGGCCGACGTCGATGGCCGTAATCTGCAGCGTGCCGGGGCGGTACGCGAGCGGATGCGGATAGAAAACGCATAAGGCGGCGCCGAGGAGGGCCGCCATCGACATCACCACCGCAAAGCGCGGCCGGTGGGCAGCCCAAATTGCCAGCGCGATCAGCAGTATGGAAGCGGCAATGGCCGCAGCTCCAGGCGCCGGGATGCGCAGATCGCCGGCGGGCAGCGCGCCAAAGAAGCGCACGATTCCGGTGATGATGTGCAGCAGCGCGGCAGTGATGGCGGCGGGCAGCGGGGCAAGCGGGGGCGCAATGAGAATCGTTGCAAAGGCAGCCAGCGCCGCCGGTAAAGCCACCGCGATCAAAGGCACCACGAAGACGTTGACCGGCAGGGCCAGCAGCGTGATGCGGTGGAAGTAAACGGCCATGGGCAATGCCATTGCCAACTCGATCGTCGCCGAGACCAGCAGAATTTCAAAACACCAGAAGAAGACGCGAAGCAGGCGCGGCAGCCAGAGAAGCGCGGCCGAGCGGCCGAGCAATGGCTGCAAATGCTCCGCGATCATGCGCAGGGTGACCCGGAATTGCGCCACGCGAGGCTCCAAGCCCACATCGAGAGCCGTCTGATCCAGACCGCGGGCGCCGCGCACATACGGAGCGAAGGTGGACTCCGCCAGCGGAATCACAATGCCGGCGACCACCAGCACGGAGAGCAGAGTCATTTGGAAGCTGGCGTCAAAGATGGAGCGCGGATTCCATGCCAGTAAGCAAAGAGCGGCAAAGCCGATGGCGTTCAGGCTGTTGCGCTGACGGAAGAAGAGCCGCGCAATCAGGTAAAGCGCGACCATCCAGAAAGAGCGCTGCACCGGATCGCCAAAGCCGGTGAGCAGCGCATAAGCAAAGGAGCAAACGATAGTGGCGATGGTGGCCCATAGGCGGGAGAGCCGGAGCAGCGCCGCCAGAGCAAAAATGAGCCCGGCAAAGATCGCCAGATGCATACCGGAGACGACCAGGAGATGGAAGGAACCGGTGCGCTCAAAGCCGGTGCGGGCCTGGCGGTCGAGATAAGTGCGGTCGCCGAGGATCATGGCGCTCAACATGCCGGCGTCTTCATGAGTAAGACGCAGCCACTGTGGCAGATGGGAATTTGCAGCCGTGGCGTCGGCATAAGCCAGCAGCCGCTCGGTGCCCGCCTGTTGAATGGAGCGCAGCCAGCAGCGGAAGGTAGCATGGCCGCCCGCGTGGGTCACGGTAAGCGCCGGAGCATTGAGGGAGCCGATGACTCCTATTCCCTGGCCCAGCAGCCAGGCGGGAGAATTCCACACGCCGGGGTCGAAATAGCGCTCGGGGGGATGAATATTGGCCGGAGCCTGCACGGCATCGCCACAGTGGAGCGAGGGAAAGGCTTGGCTGGCGGGAGCGTAGACGGTGGCCCGCAACCCTCCGGCAACCGGCTTTCCGTCTATGGAGCGGATGCGCACATCGATGCTCTCGCTTTTTTCGTCGCGCTCGCGGCGCGAGAACGGCAGGGCCGACTGGATAAGACGGACGGGGCTAGTGCGAGTAATCTCGCCGGTGATCGCGCGCTTGCTGCCATTGTCGGCGAGCGAGATCAAATGCCGCTGAGCGGCCGGCCCAGGCTGAGCCTCATTGAGAAACATGCCAAGCAGGAGCCAGCAGCAGGCGAGCGGAAGCAGAGCGACGCGCGGCGCGCGGCGGGCGGACCACCAGGCGAGGCCCATCGCCAAGACCACGGCCACCAGCAGGACGCCCGGCACAACCCACCAAAGCCCGGCCAGCACGATGCCGGCGCAGAGCCAGAGCCCGGCATAAAGCGCGGGCTCAGTGGCTGCGGAAAGTCCGGCGACAGAGCGTGCTCCGGCGGGGAAGGAATGATTCGGGTGGGCGGCGCCGCCGGCCGATCGCGAGGAAGCAACTACGCGCATTTCCGCGGTGCTCAAACGCTCTGCCCCTCCTGCCGCGTCCGCACCCTCCCGGCATCGCAAGATGCCTCAGGTGAAAACACGAGCGCCGCGCGCCAAAGCCGCTTTACTTCCGCGTGAGAACCGCAACCGTCTCCAAATGGAAGGTCTGCGGAAACAAGTCCACCATGTGCAGGCTTTGCAAGCGGTACCGGGATTGTAACAGTGCTTGCAAATCACGAGCCATCGTGGCGGGGTCGCAGGAGACATAAACGATCTCCGGAACCGCAAATTCAATCAGATGCGCGCAGACGGCCTGGCCCAGCCCGGCGCGGGGCGGATCGATCACGATCAATTCGGGAGCCTGCTGCTTGGCTTTTGCAGATTGAGCGCGCAGGAAATCGGCAGCATCGGAGCGCACGGCGTGGTGTCCTGTTCCGGCCAGGTTCCGCGTGAGATCGGCGGCGGAAGAGGGCGCGGCCTCCACCGCAATCACGCGATCGAAGGCCAGGCCGAGCGTGAAAAGGCCGGCTCCGGCATAGAGATCCCAAGCCAAGCGCCCGGTTCGGCCGCCGGTGACCAATTCCTGAAGTTCAGGGAGCAAAAAGCGATTCACCTGAAAAAAAGACCCTATGCCAACTTCATATCGGCGCATTCCAACGGAGTAACTTAGGCTGCGCCGTCCCCATGTGGCGGCCAACTCGGGAGATCGGCCATGCGCGGAGAAAACGCCCACCCCGGCCAGCTCCGGAATCTGCGCCTTCAGGGTTTCCGCGAAGCGATCCAGCACGCGATCTCTCTCCGCCGCAAAACGCGCACCAGAGCGGCCCGGATTGGCAGACCAGAGTGAAACCAGCAGCTCGCACTCATCGCCATCACAAAAGAATTCAATCTCGTCGCCCAGGCGGGCGATGCCGCTCTCGCGCCCCATGTGCAGCACTGCGGCCAACGCGCGCTCGATCAGCGGCGCAGCGATCGGGCAGTGGGCAATGGCCACGCTGCGGTGCGTTCCGCGCTCCTGATAGCAGAGCGAGATGCCTTCGGCTTGAGGGCCGCGGCCTCCCGAGCGGGCAAGCACTTGAAGCCGAATGCGATTGCGGTAGCCCCAAGGCGGCCCGCTGAGGCAGCCGATAGGCCCCCCCGAGGGCGGCTCCACATGTGCGCGGCGCAGGGTATCGGCGAGTACGTCGAGCTTCATCTGCAGTTGCAAGCCTGCTTCCGCATGCTGATATTGGCAGCCGCCGCAGGCGGGAAAGTACTCGCAACCGGGTCGCACCCTCAGCGGCGATGGCTCCACAATTGTGTCCACCGCCGCAAGGGAAAAGCCGCCGCGATCGCCGATCAGATGCGCCTCGACCAGTTCACCGGGCAAGCTGTAGGGGACAAAAACCGTTTTGCCCGCGGCGGCCTGCCCTTCGGGGTTCTCCTGCGGCATGCGCGCCAAAGACGCACCCCCGTAAATCGCCTTCTCGATCCTGAGCTTCAAGATTGACTCATGTAGAAGAGGCTGAGGCGCGGCAGCAGGAATTTCTCCAACAGGCGCTTGTGCAGAAACTGCTGCTCAATCTGGCGAATCTGCATCGCCTGCATACGGCTGCGGTAGGGAGCCAGCTCCGCGGCGGCCTGTTGGCGCAGGGCCACCAGTTCCGGCTCGGGCGCGGCGGAAAGGGCGGCGGCGAAAAGCTTTTCATCTAGAACGGTAAGCGTGATCTCCAACTCCTCCAGATTGGGCCGGCCGGCGCCAACCTCCTCCGCCGCCCGATCCAATCGCCGGGAGATTTCCATTAATGGAGCGGCTAGCGGGGAGGCGCGCAACTGCTGCGCGCAGGCCACAAAGTGGGCGGCGATGCGCTCCTGCTCCAGACCCTCGCGCGCCGCATCAGGCTTGGCCGGGGGTGCGCCGGCTGCGGCTTCCTTCCTATCTTCCACCGCGGAAATGACGGCTTGCGCGCAGTAGGCGAGGCCGTTGACGCGGCGCTGACGTCCTTTCCCTTTGCGCGCATTGTATTTGTCGAATGCGTCGTCGATGCCGCGCAGCACGTCGGCGAGAGGCACTCCGGCCTCGCGCCAGCTTTCGATTAACGCCCAGTCCAAGGTGGAGAGCAATAAAAGCGAGCCGCGGCGACGCTGGAAATGTTCCTCAATCTCGGTGAAGTAGTTGAAATAGTTCTGCACGGAATTTCAGTCGCGCCTCCATTTTCACTTTCCTGTGAAGTGGTGAGAGCGGCTGGGAGCGGCCGCGTTCAGATCGTTCTTCCCTAAGGTCAAAATGCTCTAACTGCTGGATCGCCCGGCGCGTGCTTCGCCTTGGTGGCGCGATTGCGTTCATAGATCAGCCGCAGCCCGTCCAGGGTGAGCATGTCGTCGATGGTGGCAATGTATTTGGAATCGGGAGCGACCAGGCGCGCCAAGCCGCCGGTGGCGACGATCTTAACCGGTGAGCCCTGGTGGGGATGCGGACCCGGATGCGAAGCTTGGCTCGAATTCCCCGCCTCCCGCCCGGCTGCGGCGGCCGCGGAACCTTCTTGCCGCGCGGGTTCCCTTCCGAAGGTTTCGTGCAGTATCCGCTCCAGAATGCCGTCGACTAAACCGATGTACCCATAATAGAGACCGCTTTGCAGACAGGCGACGGTGTTGGTGCCGACGACCTTTGAGGGCTTTTTGATATCCACGCGGGAAAGCCGAGCCGCGCGGGAGAAGAGCGCCTCTGCGGAAAGGCCGAGACCGGGAGCGATCACTCCGCCGAGATACTCCCCCTTGGCGGAGACAACATCAAAGGTTGTCGCGGTGCCGAAGTCAACGATGATGCACGGACCACCATATTGGGCCAGGGCCGCGACACTGTTGACGAGCCGGTCAGCGCCCAGCTCCGCCGGGTTATCCACCAGGATGGGCATGCCGGTCTTGATGCCGGGCTCCACGAAGACGGGCTTGACGTGGAAGTAGCGTTCGCAGACCTCCCGCAGAATGCTCTCCACCGGCGGCACCACCGAGGAGATAACGATGCTTGAGACCTCAGCAGCCTCAATATGATTGAGGGCGAACAGATTGAGGAAGAGTGCGCCGTATTCATCGGCCTGCAGCCGCTGCGTGGTAATTCGCCAATGCGCCGCCAACTCCGGGGGAGCAAGCCGGTAGAGGCCGAGAACCGTATTCGTGTTGCCGACATCAAGGGCAAGCAGCATAGAGGCAGGCCGATCTGGTTTTCACGCCGCTACAGAAGGATTGGGAGAGGGCGAAGCCGGAGCGGCAGGCCTCCTTCGCAGAGCGAAGATGCCTGGGTCTCTCTATCCCCCCCCGAAGCAGGTGTGACCTCAGTTTACCTGGATTCGCGGACGGATTCGCGCACGCCGCCGGAGACGACCGTGCGCATCCCCTGCGCGGTGCGGACGCGAAGAAAGCCGCGCGCATCGAGACCCGCGGTCACGCCGGAGTAGCCCTCCCCTTCTTCTACGCGCACCCGCTTGCCGCGCATCCACGAGCCGGCTCCGCTGAGGCGCTGGACAATGCTCGCAGCCGCAGCCGATGCGTCCGCATCGAGGGCCGCCGCTTCGCGGTGTAGCCCCTGCAGCAAAGCCAGCAGGAGATCCTGGCGCGGCCATGCGCGGCCGGTCTCAACGCGCAGCGAGGTGGCCAACGAAGCCAGGCTGGGGTCAAAGCTCTCCTGGTGCACGTTGATGCCGATTCCAACGACGCAGTGGCGAACCCGGGTAACCTCGGCGTTCAACTCGACAAGAATGCCGCAGAACTTCTTGCGGCCAAAGAGCAAGTCGTTAGGCCAGCGGATATCGGCTTCCATCGAAGTAACCTGCCGGACCGCCGCGCGAACGGCCAGGCCGGCGGCCAGCGATAGCCAGAGAATGTCCGCCGGAGCCATGCGCGGACGCAGCAGCACGCTCACATAGAGACCTGAGGCGGACAGCGACTGCCACGCGCGGCCGGCGCGCCCGCGCCCCGCCGTCTGCTCATCAGCTAAGTAAACCCGGCCGGCGGGAGCGCCTTCCTCAGCCTCCCGCATCGCCAGCGTGTTGGTGGAAGCGAGAGAGGGAAAGTAGCGCAGACCTCCGGCGAAGGGCGTGCCGGCCAGTGCGGCATCGAGAGTGCGCAGATCGTAGCTGTCATCGACTGCTGAAGGAGTGGCTGCCGGTGTGGTGACCGGGATCATTGCGGAGAAACCGCGGGCACCGAAAGGCCGGAATGCGGAGAGGCCGTGACGGGCAGGCGCGCACCGGCTTTCAGTCTCAAAGATGGCGGCGCGGGCTGCTGCATGGCTTCAGAAAATCTCCGCGGTGAGCCGCATGGAGAGATCGACCGCCACGGTGGAGTGGGTGAGCGCGCCTACCGAGATGTAGTCCACACCGGCCAGTGCGTACTTGCGGATATTGGCCAGCGTGATGCCTCCCGAGGCCTCAATCGGCGTCTGCAGGCCACGCTCGCGGACCAGGCGGACGGCCTTCTTGATCTGCGCCGGGGTCATGTTGTCCAGCAGGAGAGACTCCGCGCCGCCGTCGATCGCCTGTTCCAGCTCGGCGAAGCTGCGCACCTCGCACTCCACCGTCTGCCCCGGCCGGCGCTCGGCCAAGGCGCGCGCCAGCACCTTGGGCACTCCGCCGCCGAGAGAAATGTGATTGTTCTTGATTAAAATGCCATCGGATAGATCGAGGCGGTGATTCTGTCCCCCTCCACAGCGCACAGCATACTTGTCGAACATGCGCAGTCCGGGAATGGTTTTACGGGTGTCGAGCACCTTGACCTTGGTTCCGGCGACGGCGTCCACATAGGCGCGGGTGACCGTCGAGACGCCGCTCATGCGCTGCATCAGGTTGAGGATGACGCGCTCACATGCCAGGATGGCGCGGGCATTGTGGCGAATCACGGCGACGGCCTGCCCCTGCTTGACCCGCACGCCGTCGAACATCTCCGGGTGGTTGATGACCTCGAAGCGATTGGAGCTGCGCTTGTCCAGCCGCGCAAAGATCTCCAGAAAGCGGCCGATGGACCCCAGGCCGCAGATCACGCAATCCTCCTTGGCAATCACGGTGGCGGAAGCCCGCAATCCGGGATCGATGGTGAGGGCGGTGGTCACGTCGCTGGTCGCCCTGTCTTCCACGAGCGCCTGCTCCAGAATGGCCTCGGCGCGCTTGCTCTTCCAATCCATGGAGGTCTTACCCGTTCTTTCCGCAGTTGAGGCTGGCCATTGCCGCGCGGGTTTTTGGAATCAGCAGGGTGAGCTCTCCGGCGCGTTTGCGCAGGCCGTTCACGACCGCCTCCGGCGCTTTGTTCAGAAAATCCGCGTTGGCCAGCTGGCGGTCGGCGTTGGCCGCTTCTTTCTCCAGCCGCACCAGCTCTTTGGCCAGCCGCTCACACTCCGCCGCAGCCTCGATCTTACGCTCGTAGAGAATGGCGACATCGAAATGCGAGCTGCTGCGGCTGCCGGCGCTCTCCGGCACGCGATCGACAGGCACCACTTCGGAAATGCGCGCCAACCGCTGCACAATGGGCATGCAGCCGGCGGGAATGCTGTACCGGCTGAGCTGCGCCGGCACGGCCAACTTCTCCTCTACCCCCAGGTCCTTGCGAAGAGCGCGCAGGGTAACAATCAGCTCCTGCAAGATCTCCATCTCCCTTTCCGCCTCGTCATTCACATGGGCGCGGCCTTGCGGATAGCGGGTGAGAGCGATGGACTTCGCCGGGGGGTGGCCTTGATAGAGAGCGTGCCACAACTCTTCGGTAAGAAAGGGCATGAACGGCGAGAGCAGGCGCAGCGCGGATTCAAAGACGCCGAGCAACGTGGCGAGCACGGCTCCGGCTGCCGCATGGTCCGCGCCCGGAGAGAAATCCAGACGCAGCTTCACAATCTCCAAATACCAGTCGCAGAAGTCGCCCCAGAAAAACCGATAGACCAGATTCGCGGCTTCATGGAAGCGGTATTCGCCCAGGGCCTGGTTGACCTCAGCCGCGGTAGCGGCGAGGCGGGCTGCGATCCATCGCGCTTCCAAGGGACCGTCTGCCGCGTCGGGGAGCGGCGCGGAGAGATGGCTCAGGTCCACTGCGATGCCGGCTTCGTCGGCACGATCCATCTGCAAAAAGATGAAGCGCGTGGCATTCCAGATCTTATTGGCGAAGGCGCGGTAGCCACCCGTTCGCTCCTCGCTGAAGGCGATGTCGGTGCCGGGCGAGGCCATCGCGGCGAGGGTAAAGCGCACCGCGTCGGTACCGAATCGCTGCACGATCTCGATGGGGTCGATCGCATTGCCCTTGGTCTTGGACATCTTCTGGCGATCGGCATCGCGCACCAGGGCGTGAATGTATACCTCGCGGAAGGGTACCGCGTCGGCCAGCGCGCGCGGGCCGCCGCCGGGCATGGGCACATCGAGCATGAAGTGGCAGCCCAACATAATCATCCGCGCCACCCAGAAAAACAAGATGTCGAAGCCGGTGACAAGGAGCTGCGTGGGATAGAAGGCAGCGAGATCGGCGGTGTGCTGCGGCCACCCAAAGACCGAGACCGGCAGCAGCCCGGAGGAGAACCAGGTATCCAGAACGTCGGTCTCCTGCTCCAGCCGGCCAGAGCCGCACTTTTCGCAGCTCGCCGGCTCCGCGCGCGCTACCGTAATGTGCTTGCAGGCGCCGCAGTGCCATGCCGGGATGCGATGGCCCCACCAGAGCTGGCGTGAGATGCACCAGTCGTGGATGTTGTTCATCCACTCCAGATAGGTCTTCTCGTACATCTCCGGCGTGAAGCGAATCGCCTTTTTGCCTACGGCATCCGCCTTCACCGCGGCAATCGCGGCTTCCGCCATGGAGAGGCCGCCGCCCTTTGGCTGTTGGTTGACGGCGATGAACCACTGGGTGGAGAGCCGCGGCTCGACAATCGTCTTGCACCGATCGCACTTGCCGATCGCATTGACGTGCTCCCGGGTGGCGGCCAGCAGCCCCTGGGCGTCCAGGTCCTCGAGAATGCGCTTGCGCGCGACAAAGCGGTCCAGACCGGAATAGGCTCCGGCGGCAGCATTCATGTGCGCGGTCTCATCCATCATGTTGATCGACGGCAGATTATGCCGCTGTCCGAGCGCGAAGTCGTTGGGATCGTGCGCGGGAGTCACCTTCACCGCTCCGGTACCGAAATCGCGGCTCACCCAGGCATCGGCGATAACGGGAATCTCGCGGCCGGTCAGCGGAAGGCGCAGCATCTTTCCCGGCAGGCCCAGGTAGCGCTCATCTTCCGGGTGCACGGCAACGGCAGTATCGCCAAGCATGGTTTCCGGTCGCGTAGTGGCGACGGTGAGCGAGCCCGAGCCGTCGGCCAGCGGATAGCGAATCTCCCACAGCTTTCCGCTCTGCTCCTCATGAATGACTTCCAAATCGGAGATTGCGGTCTGGCAGCGCGGGCACCAGTTGACGATGTATGCTCCGCGATAGATCAGCCCCTGCTCGTAGAGCCGCACGAAGGCCTCGCGCACCGCCGCCGATAGCCCGGCATCCATGGTGAAATACTCGCGCGGCCAATCGACGCTGACTCCCAGGCGCTTCATCTGCTCGAAAATGGCTCCGCCATAATGGCTCTTCCACTCCCACACCCGTTCGCTGAAGGCTTCCCGGCCCAGCTCCTGACGAGTTTTTCCTTCGGAGACGAGCTGGCGCTCCACCATCATCTGCGTGGCAATGCCGGCATGGTCGGTGCCGGGAATCCACAGCGCCAGATCGCCGCACATGCGCCGCCAGCGGGTGAGGATGTCGATCTCCGTCTGCTCAAACATGTGGCCCATGTGCAGGCGGCCAGTGACATTGGGCGGAGGCAAAAGGGTGGCGAAAGGCGGCGCGAGGAAAGAGCCGGGGTGCGTCGGCTGATGAAAGAGCCCTTCCCGTACCCAGTACTCGGCCCAGCGATCTTCGATCGCGGCAGGCTCATAGGCTTTCGGCAGGTCACGGGTCATGCGGGGTTCTTTCAAAAATAGCATGGGCAGGGCGGCGGACCGGCCGCTGCGCAGAGGAAGCCAAAATAAAAGGCGCAGTTCTTCTGGTGTGGAAGAACTGCGCCCGAAGGATAACAAGCTCTAGAAGGGCTAGAAGGGATTGATCTTCTTCACGCCTGTCTTCTTCTTGTGCTTGCTGGAAGACTCCACACCCGATTTGTACGCGGGAGCCTTTTTCTTAGCACTGTCGCCGGTTCCAGTTTCCACTTGTGCAGCAGCGGCTCCGGGAGGCACCTCATTGATCTGAGGAGCAGCCGGCGCCGGCTTTTCAATGGGCGGCAGCGCGGCATTGTCCGGATGGATGCTGGGCAGACCGCCGGGATTCTGCGCGCCGGGCACACCAGCGTTCGCCGCCGCGGTAGCTGCGCCGGGATCAACGGCGGCAGTGCCCGCTGGGCGGAATCCAGGTTGCGCCGCGGCCGTGCCGGCACTGTTGGCTTGACTGCCGGCTGAATCGCTGCCGGGCTCGACGATGGAAGCGCCGATCGACGGTCCCGACGCACTAGTGGCGGTCGGTACGCTCTGCAATTCCAATGTTCCGCCGTCCTGGTCGCCGGCATTGGCGGCAGCGGCCGGTGCAGCACCGTTGCTCGCGGTCTCCGGACCATTGCCGGGCTGTTCGCCGGGCGTAGGAATCGGCTTGTTGCTCAGCGCGGCGGTAAACATCGCCTCGTTCTGCTTAGTGACCGAAGGGGCGTCTATCTCAGGCGGATCGACGATAGTCGGTTTGCCGATGCGCGCCGCCTCTACCGTGTTCGGGCCGCTCTTGACCAGAAACATGGCGCGATCCTTTAAGGTGACGCCAGTACGGCTCTGCTCCAACTTTTCACTCGCCGCCAACTCCTGCTGCGTCGCCTCCGGCATCGGGCGGTTGAGGGCGATCAGCCGCTCACGCGCATCCTCGACATGCGCGGACATCGCGTAATGCGTCACCACGCGGTC
>Ga0207933_1002552_pt1 | contig 11641 bp, 12 predicted proteins | sample NGESurdeep092012_4_FD_184488 | JGI IMG/M metagenome (GOLD analysis project Ga0207933, IMG submission 184488) | Arctic peat soil microbial communities from Barrow, Alaska - NGEE Surface sample F53-3 deep-092012 (SPAdes) | ecosystem: Environmental > Terrestrial > Soil > Wetlands > Peat ... | reverse complement strand
AAAGGGAGTCTTGGGGGATCGTCGAAAATTTCGAGCAAGGGCTAAAGCAAGCTGCGACGGTTGCCGATAGAGGCCCTGTCTCCATCCTCCCAAGCAGTGACGACCGGCCCGCGCTTCCCCTCTCCCGCGGGCCGGTCGCGTTTAACTCTCCGAATCAGCCAGAGGCCGTTCGGCGTCCGGCCCCGCGCCGGGGGACGGATCCGCTCTAAGGTCTCGACGTGAACGTGAGTGTGGTCGAGACGAAGGATCCCCTGGAGACAGAGGCGCTGGGCGCCGAGCTGGCGGTCAGCCTGCGGGACGGCGATGTCGTGCTCGTGCGTGGCGAGCTCGGCTCCGGCAAGACGACGTTCGTGCGCGGCGCGGCGCGTGCGCTCGGCGTCACCGACCCGATCACCAGCCCGACGTTCAGCATCGGTCACCGTTACCGGGCGACCCAGACGAGGACCGTCTCGCACCTCGACCTCTACCGCCTGGCGGACGGTCTCCAGGCCGAGGATCCGGGCCTGCTCGACGACTATCTGGGCCCTGGCCGGATCGCCTTCGTCGAGTGGCCGGCGCAGGACAGCGCCGAGCTTTCGAGCGCGCGCGTACGCGTGACCCTCGCCCATCTGGGCGCCGACCGCCGGCGGATCGAGGTGGAGGAGGGATGATCGTGCTCGGCTTCGACACCGCGACCCGCTCCACCGCGGTCGCCCTGCGCCTCGCCGACGGCCGCACGCTGCAGGCGCGCGACGATCCAGCCCCGGACGAGCGCCCCGGACACGCCACCCGGCTGCTGGGCATGGCGGACGAGCTGCTCGGGGGCGCTGGCATCGACTGGAATGCGCTCGAGCGGATCGCGGTCGGCCGCGGGCCGGGTACCTTCACGGGCCTGCGCGTCGGCGTCGCGACCGCGCGCGGGCTGGCGCAGTCGCTCGGGGTCGAGCTCGTCGGCGTCTCGAGCCTGCGGGCGCTCGCGGAAGGCGCCCGCCTGGGCGGTGGGGAGGAGCCCGCGCTCGTAGATCGCAACAGGGCGATTCTGGCGGTGCTCGACGCCCGTCGTGGAGAGGCGTTCGCCGCGGCCTATCTGCCCGACGAGCAGGGGTCGCTCGAGGAGCTCGTATCGCCATGCGCACTGGCCCCCGAGGAGCTCGGGAGCATCGTCGCGCAAGCCAAGGCACGCCTCGCGGACGAGCAGGGCGGTGGGTGGTTGGCGATCGGCGACGGGGCGGTGCGCTTCCGCGGCGAGCTCGAGGCGGCCGGGGCCGAGGTTCCAGCGGACGCCTCCCCGGCCCACCTGCTGAGCGCTGAGGCGATCTGCGAGCTCGGAGCGCGGGCGCAGACGGTGGCGCCCGAGGAGGCGATCCTGCCGGAGTACGGGCGCCTGCCGGATGCGGAGATCGCCCTGGAGCGCCGCCGGGCGTCGGAGTCCGCAGGCGCCTCCAGGGGTGAGGAGGCTCCCGCAGCCGAAGCGGTCTCTGGGGCCGGGCGGTCTCGGGAGGTAGACGGGTTGTGAGCGAGTCATTCGCCGCCAACCCCCCGACCAGCGATCCTACCTCGGTGGAGATTCGGCGGATGGTCTATCCCGACCTGCCCCAGGTGATCGCGATTGAGCGCCGCGTGTTCCCGACGCCCTGGTCGCTGGCGATGTTCGTGCTGGAGCGCTCCAAGCAGTCGGGGATCTGCCTGTCGGCGGTGCTCGACCCAGAGCATGGCCGGCGGCTCGCCGGCTACCTGATCTGCTCTCGGTACGAGGATGCCTGGCACGTGATGAACGTGGCCGTCGACGTCTCCTACCAGCGTCTGGGGGTGGCATCGGCGCTGCTCGTAGAGCTGTACTCACAGGTCGGGGACGAAGATGCCCGCTTCACCCTGGAGGTACGCCGGTCAAACCACGTCGCGATCCATCTATATGAAAGAGAGGGCTTCCGCGCCGCAGGGATCCGCCGCCGCTACTACCAGGACAACGGCGAAGACGCGCTCGTGATGTGGCGCACGCCGGCGACGCTGCGTGGCACGCTCGACGACGTCCCCAACCCGGGGCCGGTATGACCGGCGGGCGCGCCATCGACGCAGGCGCCGAGAAGGGTGACGGCTCCGCTCCACGGCGCGGCCCGGACGGGTGGGGTGCGTGGGGTGGGAGGGGTGGGAGGGGCTCCTTTAAAGGCAACATCCTCGCGCTGGAGAGCAGCTGCGATGACACCTGTGCGGCGGTGCTCGGCGCCGACGGGCGCCTGCGCGCGAACGTGATCTCCTCGCAGGGAGTGCACGATCGCTTTGGCGGCGTCGTCCCGGAGATCGCCTCGCGCCAGCACCTCGAGCTGGTCAACCTCGTCGTCGAGCAGGCGCTGGGCGAGGCGGGCGTGACGCTCGAGCAGCTCGATCTGATTGCCGCGACTCAGGGTCCCGGGCTCGTGGGGGCGCTGTTGGTCGGGTTGTCCACCGGGAAGGCTCTCGCCGCGGCCCGCGAGCTGCCGTTTGCGCCGGTCGATCATCTGCAGGGGCACGTGGCGGCGAACTTCCTCCTTCCCACGCAGGTCGAGGAGCCCACCTCGCCCACCTCGCTCACCTCGCTCACCCGGCCGACCTCGTCGGAGCCGGCCGGCGTCTTCGAACCGCCGTTCCTCTGTCTGATCGCCAGCGGTGGGCACACGCTGCTGGTGAACGTCACAGAGCACGAGGGCTACGAGGTGCTCGGCCGCACGCTCGACGACGCGGCGGGGGAGGCGTTCGACAAGGGGGCGAGGATGCTCGGGCTGGGCTACCCCGGCGGCGCGGCGCTGGAAGGGCTCGCCGTAGCGGGCGACCCCGAGGCGTTCTCCTTCCCGGGCTCGCGCTCGGAGCGCGCCCGCGGCGGGCGCGGGCGGGGCCGGGAAGCGTTCGCGAAGGGTCTCGACTTTTCCTTCGCCGGGCTGAAGACGGCGCTGCTCTACAAGCTCCGCGAGCTCGGCGAGGCCGAGGCCCAGGCGTGCCGCGCCGACCTCGCGGCCTCCTATCAGGCGGCGATCGTCGACAGCCTGATCCTGCGCGCCTCCCGCGCCCTGCAGCGCACCGGCATCGGCCGCCTGGCGGTTGGGGGCGGAGTGGCCGCAAACGGCGTGCTGCGCCGGCGCCTGGGAGAGCTCGACGCGGAGCTGCACATCCCGCCGCGCGTGCTCTGTACCGACAACGCCGCGATGATCGCGAGCGCCGCGCGCTTCACGCGGGCGCTGCCCTACCCCGAGTACCTCGCGCTCGACGCCTATGCCACGGGCGAGCGACCGCAAGCTCCCGGACCGGGCATCCTTTAGAGTCAGTGCGATGAGCTATGAGGAAGTGACGACGGGCGCGGCGAGCGATGGCCTGAGCAATGGCCTCGCCTCGAGCGAGCGGCTCTCGCTCGGCGTCGCGGCGCGGCTGTCGCGCTATCTGCAGGTGCTCACGCAGGCCAAGAAGATGGGCAAGGAAACGATCTCCTCGCAGGAGCTCTCCGATTACACCCATGTCAACTCCACCCAGATTCGCCGCGACCTCTCGGGCTTCGGCAAGTTCGGCAAGCGCGGCGTCGGCTACAACGTCGAGGCGCTCGTCTCGCAGATCCGCAAGATCCTGCGCACCGCCGGCCAGCACAACATCGCGCTGCTCGGCGCGGGCCATCTCGGCCAGGCGATCGCCTCCTCGGACATCTTCGCCGACCATGGTTTTCGGGTGGTGGCGATCTTCGACGTGGACGGGGCGAAGGTCGGCACCAGCGTGGGCAGCCAGGTCGTGCGCCACACCGACGAGCTGGGCCAGGTGGTCCAGGACGAGGATATCGTCGTCGGCGTGCTGGCGGTGCCGGGGGAGGCCGCCCAGGGCCTCGCGGGCGAGCTGGTGGAGGCGGGCGTGAAGATCATCTTCAACTACACCGAGTCGCTGCTCGACGTGCCCCCCGAGGTGACTGTCCACACCTCGAGCCCGGCCGTCGATCTGCTGTACGCGCTGTACTTCTACCTGACGTGACCTGAGCAGAACCAGAACCAGAGCGATGACTGACCTCCTCGACCTCGACCGGGTGGAGCAGACCTTCGCCGCGGCGACCGACATGACGGTGGGCATCGAGGAGGAGTTCTCGATCCTCGACCCGCGCACGCTCGAGCTGGAGCCGCGCTTCGAGGAGCTGCGCGCCGCCGCGGAGGGCGATCGGCTGCTGCACGAGCACATCACCGGCGAGCTGATCTCCTCGGAGATCGAGATCATCTCCGGCGCCGGCGCCGACCTGCACGACGCGCTCGTCCGCCAGCGCGAGCGACGCAAAGGCCTGTGCGCGTTCGCCGCCGCCCACGACGCCGCGCTCGGCGCCACCGGGACGCATCCCTGGGCCGACTACCGCGAGCAGCCGATCATCGACACCGAGCACTACCGCCGGGTCGAGGAGGGGCTGAAGTACGTGGCCTGGCGCAACAACACCTTCAGCCTCCACGTCCACGTCGGCGTGCGCGAGATCGACCGCGCGGTACGCGTCTGCGACCGCCTGCGCCCGCTGTTGCCGGTGCTGCTGGCGGTCTCAGCGAACTCGCCATATCTGGACGGTCGCGACACCGGGCTGCACTCGGCGCGGACGCAGAGCTTCACAAAGAGCTTCCCCCGCTGCGGGGTGCCCGACGCGTTCGGCGGCTGGGCGGCGTACCGCGCGTACATCGAGTGGCTCGTACGTACGCGCTCGATCGTCGAGTTCACCCAGGTCTGGTGGTCGGTCAGGCCGCACTTCGCCTTCGGCACCGTGGAGGTGCGGATCTGCGACGCGCAGAGCACCGCCGGGGAGTCCGACGCGCTCGCCACGCTGATGGTCGCGTGCATCGGCCAGGCATTGCGCGACGTGGACGAGGGCGTGCCCTTCGACGATCCGCCGCCGCGGATGATCGAGGAGAACATGTGGCGGGCGATTCGCTTCGGGCTCGACGGCAGCCTGATCGATCTGGCGCGCGGCGAGGAGTACCCGGCCCGCGCCGCGATCGAACGCCTCGCTGCCTGGACGGCGCCGGTCCGCGCCGAGCTTGGCATCAAGCCGGCTTTCCCCGAGCGCAACGGAGCGCAACGCCAGCGTGAGAGGATCGCGGCGGGCGCCACGCGCGAGGAGGTCTTCGCGGCCTCGGTGGAGGAGACCCGGCAAACCTACTCAGAGGAGGTCAAGGTATGAGCTCACAGACAGAGCAGCCAAGCGAGGAGGACCGATCGGAGATCGACCAGCGCGCGGCCTACGAAGCGGAACTGAGCCGCATCACCAGCGCCGACATGATCCTGCAGAGCGCGGTGTCGCTGCTGAACCTGGGCGGCCGCCGTCTGGGGCTGGCTTCCGGCTCGGAGGGCGAGCGCGATCTCGGTCAGGTGCGCGACGCGGTCGACGGCGTGCGGGCGCTGCTCGAGATCCTCGAACGGAGCGCGCTGGCTCAGGAACTGCGGCCCCTGCGCGACGCGCTGTCGCAGCTGCAGATGGCCTACGCGCGCGCGGCCCAGGACGGCGGCGCGGATGCGAGCGCAGCGGCCCAGCAGTCGGGTGCGGGGCAGGGCGCGCAGCCACCGGCCGGAGAGCGCAGCGCCCCCGTCACGGAGGGTGCGCCGGGCCCGTCCCCGGCCGCGGATCGACCCGGTACGCCACCCGCGGAGGGCAAGCCCGGCGCCGGGCCGGCGGAGTCGAGCGGCAGGTTGTGGGTGCCGGGACGCTGAGCGCCCCACCTGAGAACTCGTTTCGGGGGCCGGCACGATAGACTGCGCGCGCCTTTGCGCCGGGGATGCGCTCTGACGAGCGCGGCCGGGAGCAGGGAGATATAGAAGACGCGCGATACATCCTCGCGCGGCACGCAAACTAAGACCGCGGAGGATTTCTGTTGAGTAGCTTTCTGATGAACCATGGGGTCCTCGTCGCCCTCGTCTGCGCCGCCTGTGCCGTGGTCTATGGCCTGGTGACCACCCGTTCTCTGCTGGCGCTTTCGCCGGGCAACGAGAAGATGCAGAGCATCTCGCTGGCCGTCCAGCAGGGCGCGCGCGCCTACCTGAACCGCCAGTACACGACGATCGCCGTCGCCGGGGTCGTGCTGTTCATCGCGCTGATCTTCATCCAGAACATCGCGGTCGCCTGCGGGTTCGCGATCGGCGGCTTGCTGTCCGGCTCGACCGGCTACATCGGGATGAACATCTCGGTGCGCTCCAACGCACGCGTGGCCGAGGCCGCGCGCGGCGGGGTCTCGCCGGCGCTGAAGGTCGCTTTCCGCGGTGGCGCGATCACGGGTCTGCTCGTCGTCGGCCTCGCGCTGATCGGCGTCGCCGGCTACTACGGCGTACTCACCTCGTTCTTCAACGACAGCCCGAAAACGGCGGTCGACGCGCTGATCGGCCTCGGCTTCGGCGGCTCGCTGATCTCGGTCTTCGCGCGGCTCGGCGGCGGCATCTTCACGAAGGCGGCCGACGTCGGCGCCGACCTCGTCGGCAAGGTAGAGGCGGGTATCCCCGAGGACGATCCGCGCAACCCGGCGACGATCGCCGACAACGTCGGCGACAACGTCGGCGACTGCGCCGGCATGGCGGCCGACCTGTTCGAGACCTACGCGGTGACCGCGGTGGCGGTGATCCTGCTCGGCGTGCTCACATTCCACGAGTCCACGCAGGTCGCGCTGTATCCGCTCGTGCTCGGCGGGGCGGCGATCCTCGCCTCGATCATCGGCACATTTGCGGTGCGCACGAACTCCGACAACGTCGAGCGTGCGCTGCTGCAGGGCCTGGCCGTCTCCGGCGTGATCGCGGCGGCAGCATTCGCCCCGATCACCTACTGGCTGATGCACAGCCTGACCTTCAAGGACGTCGGCAGCGCTGTCAACACTCCGAAATGGTGGCACCTGTACCTGTGTTCGCTGATCGGCATTGCCGTCACGGCACTGCTATTCGGAATAACCGAATACTACACCTCGACCCGCTTCTCGCCGGTGAAGAAGACCGCGAAAGCGTCGATCACCGGTCACGCGACGAACATCATCCAGGGCTTCTCCTCGGGCCTGCAGGCCACGGCGCTACCCGCGCTCGTGATCGTGCTCGGCATGCTCGGCGCATGGAAGCTCGCGGGCGGTGGCGTGACCGGCATCTACGGGATCGGCGTGGCCGCGGTGGGCCTGCTTTCGCTGACGGGCCTGATCGTCGCGCTCGACGCCTTCGGCCCGATCACCGACAACGCGGGTGGGATCGCGGAGATGGCCGATCTGCCCGAGGAGGTGCGCAAAGTCACGGATCGGCTCGACGCGGTCGGGAACACGACGAAGGCCGTCACGAAGGGCTACGCGATCGGCTCCGCGGTGCTCGCGGCGATCGTGCTGTTCGCCGGCTTCCAGAAAGAACTCGAAGGCAAGCTCGGACACTCGATCTCCTTCGGCATCAACGAACCACCCGTCCTGATCGGCCTGCTCCTCGGCGGGCTGATGGTGTGCCTGTTCGCCTCGCTCTCGATCGAGGCTGTCGGCCGCGCCGGCGGCGCGGTCGTCGAGGAGGTGCGCCGTCAGTTCCGCGAGCACCCGGGGATCATGGACTACACCGAAGAGCCCGACTACGCGAGGTGCGTGGACATCGTCACGAAGACCGCGCAGCGCGAGATGATCCTGCCGTCGCTGCTGCCGATCATGTTGACGTTGATCGTCGGGCTGATCGACCAGCAGGCGCTCGGCGGCCTGTTGATCGGCGTGATCGTCGTCGGCTTCTTCTTCGCCGTGCTGATGACCGCGGGCGGTGGCGCGTGGGACAACGCGAAGAAGCTGATCGAGGACGGCGCCTTCGGCGGCAAGGGCTCCGAAGCCCACGCCGCCTCGGTGACCGGCGACACGGTCGGCGACCCGTTCAAGGACACCGCCGGCCCCGCGATCAACCCGATGATCAAGGTCGCCAACATCGTCGCGATCCTGATCATCCCGCTGATCACCTGATTGGTCACCTGACAGCTGCACTCGGGTGCGGGACGCTCCGGCCGATCGAAGGTCGTCCAGCGTTCCGCACCGGCCGCTTTCATTTTCGCAGCAGGCCCTAAGCTCACTCACAGATGACCGGTCAACAGGCGCATCGCTCGGCGACGTTCGTGTTCTCCCTGGTGATGGTCGTCATCGGCGTGTCGCTGATCGCCCAGGCGGTGGACGGGCACGGGGGCGTCATCTCTCCGCGTCTGCTGCTGGGCCTCCTGTTCATCGCGGCCGGTGGCGGGCGGCTGTACCTGGAGACGAAGCGGGGCAGGCGGGGGTCGTGAGCACGCCGGGCGACGGTGGGGCGAGGGGCGCCGGCAGGGAGGCCGAGCGCGCCACGGCGGCGCTCGCGGCCCGCTCGCGCGTGACGGTGCGGCGCAGCATCGGCTCGCCGGTGCTGTTCACGGTCGTCTACACGTCGCTGGCGAGCGCGATCTACTTCTCGCTCGGCGTGATCGCCGGGCACGCGCTCGGGCTCACCCCGCTCGTATTCCTGTTCGCGGCGCTGCTGTTCGTGCTGACGGCGATGAGCTACGTCGAGGGCGCCTCGCTGCACCAGGATCGCGGCGGCTCGACCGTTTTCGCCCGGTATGCGTTCAACGAGCTCGTCAGCTTCATCGCCGGCTGGGCGATCCTGCTCGACTACATCATCCTGATCGCCGTCTGCGCGTTCTCGGCGACCCAGTACCTGCGCGTCTTCTGGGCTCCACTGGGCCATCACACCGAGGCGCTGCTGCTGTCGCTCACGTTCATCGCGATCGTCGTGCTCGGCAACATCCGCGGCTTCGGCAGCCGCCGCTCGCGGCGCGTTGGCCTGCTGGTCGCCGGCGACCTGCTCGTGCAGCTGCTGATCGTCGTGATCGGGCTGATCCTGTTCTTCAACCCGAGCAAGTTGGTGGACCCGATCGACCTGGGCAGCGCCCCGAAATGGTCGGATCTCGTGTTCGCGATGACGGTCGCCGTGATCTCCTTCACCAGCCTCGAGTCCGCGGCCGGCCTGGCGGGAGAGGTGCGGATCGGCCGTCGCGGCCTCAAGCAGATGGTCGGCAGCGGCGCGGCGACGGTGATCTTCGGCTACGTCGGGATCGCGCTCGTGGCGATCACCGCGCTGCCCGTGCACGCCGGCCATACCGAGCTGGCGGGGCGCTACCTGAACGACCCCGTGATCGGGATCGTCACGCAGATCCACCCGAGCTGGCTGGCGCACACGCTCAGATACGTGGTGGGGGCGCTGGCGACGCTGACGTTGATCGCCGCCGCGAACTCGGCGATGCTTGGCCTCTCACGGCTGGCCTACTCGCTCTCGACCAACCGCCAGATCCCCAGCGGCCTCGGGCGCCTGCATCCGCAGCGTTCGACCCCGTATGTGCTGATCGTCCTCGCGGGTCTGCTCGCCGCGGCGCTGGTCGTGCCCGAGGATCTCGACTTCCTCGTCGGGATCTACGCCTTCGGGGCGATGCTCGCGTTCACGATCGCGCACCTGTCGATCTGGCGGCTGCGCTACTCCGAGCCCGATCGCGACCGCCCCTACAGGGTGCCGCTGTCGGTGCGCGTGCGCGGCGGCGAGCTGCCGCTGCCCGCGGTCCTCGGGGCGCTGATCTGCGGGGCCGGCTGGGTGGCCGTGATGATCCTGCACGAACCGGCGCGCTATGTCGGGCTGGGATGGATGGCGTTCGGGATCCTTGGGTATGTCGTGTACCGGCGCGCGGACGAGACCTCGCTGACGGCGCGGGTGACGGTCTCGCCGCAGATCCTGCGCGCCGAGCCGCCGGCCGAACGCGACTACGGCTCGATCCTCGTGCCGCTGTTCGGAACCAAGCTCGACGAGGACATCGTGCAGACGGCGGCCCGGCTGGCCGCGGGCGAGTCGACCGACGAGGCGGATAGCGAGACAGAGACCGAGACGGCGACGATCGAGGCGGTCTGGATCTTCGTGATGCCGATGTCGCTGCCGCTCGACGCGCGCCTGCCCGAGGAGCAGGTCAAGCACGCCCGCCAGGCGCTCGCGCGGGCGAAGGCGGTGGGGGAGGAGTACGGCGGCGTCTACGTCGCCACCGCCACCGTGCGCACGCGCCGTGCCGGCTATGCGATCGTCGAGGAGGCGCGCCGCCGCGGCGTCGAAGCGATCGTGCTCGGCGCCGAGGAACCATCCAGGATCCGCGGCGGCGCGGGCCTGGGAGGACGCGGCGGGCCGCTGGAGAACTTCGTGGGAGAGGTCACCAAGTACGTGATCAGCAAGGCCACCTGCCGGGTGATCGTGACGGCGCCGGCGGCCGGCTCGCCGGAGGACCGCGCCGCGGCCGATCGTGCCGCCGGCGAGCAGTCCGAGGGGCCTCAGCGGGCGGAGGCTCCCATCGTCTAACCTCCACCTCCGCACGATGTCTGTCCTTACTCAATGTTCGTCCTGATCATCGGCGCCGGCCGTGTCGGCTCGGCGGTCGCCAAATCGGCGCTGGCGGCGGGGCACGAAGTCTCCGTGCTCGACCAGGACCCCCTCTCCCACGAGCGGCTCGATGCGGGCCAGAGCGAGAGCTGGGAGGACGCGCAGGGTCAGTTCACGGTCGGGACCGCGCTCGAGGTCGATGCGCTCGTCGAGGCCGGGATCGAACGCGCCGACGTGTTCATCGCCTCCACCGGCGGCGATAACACCAACCTGATCATCGCCCAGATCGCCCAGAAGCGCTTCGGCGTCGAGAAGGCGCTCGTGCGGGTGATGGACCCCGCCCGCGCCGGCTGGTACGGCGCGCAGGGCCTGCAGACGATCTCTCCCACCCGGCACGCGATCGAGATGTTCGAGAGCGCGCTCTCGATCCAGCCGGCCTGAGGAGGAGGAACCGAGACCGTGTACGCGATCATCGTTGGGGCGGGCAAGGTCGGGCGCAACCTCGCCCGCGAGCTGATCGTGAAGGGCCACGAGGTGACCCTGATCGAGTCCTCGCGCGCGTGCTACCTGGCGATCGAGGAGGAGTTCGAGCACGCCGCGCAGTACGGCGACGCGACCGAGCTGTGGGTGCTGGAGCGCTCGGGGATCCAGCGCGCCGACCTCGTCGTCGCGGTGACCGGTGACGACGAGGACAACATGCTCGTCTGCCAGGTCGCGAAGGAGAAGTACCTGTGCGAACGGATCATCGCGCGCGTGAACAACCCGCGCAACCACGATCACTTCCGGCTGCTCGGGATCCAGCCGGCGGTCTCGGCGACCGACCTGATCCTGCGCCTGATCGAGCACGAGGTCCCGCGCTACGGGCTCGTGCACCTGCTGGCGCTCGAAGAGGAGCGCCTGGAGATCATCGAGCTGGAGGTCAGCGACGACGCGCCGACGGTCGGCCTGAAGGTCTCCGAGATCGCGCTGCCCGACGGCAGCCTGATCATCTCCGTGCTCCGCGATGGGACCGGCTTCGTGCCCAAGGTGGACACCGTGATCGAGGCCGGCGACGAGGTCCTGCTGGTGCTCGACACGGGCCTCGAGGAGGCGCTCACCGCCTTCTTCGCGCCGAACGGTCAGCCGGTCTGAGGCTGGCGGGCCGAGGCCTCTCGGCGCCCGTCACGTCGAAGCGGGCGGGACGTCTGCATTTACTATCCTTCTCCGCGAAGGCACTGTCCGGGATAGTCCAATTGGCAGTGACGCCCGGTTCTGGTCCGGGAGATTGGGGTTCGAGTCCCTGTCCCGGAGTACGCTTGCGCCCCGTGTTTACGGGGCGTTTCGCGTT
>Ga0207933_1002551_pt1 | contig 11643 bp, 9 predicted proteins | sample NGESurdeep092012_4_FD_184488 | JGI IMG/M metagenome (GOLD analysis project Ga0207933, IMG submission 184488) | Arctic peat soil microbial communities from Barrow, Alaska - NGEE Surface sample F53-3 deep-092012 (SPAdes) | ecosystem: Environmental > Terrestrial > Soil > Wetlands > Peat ... | reverse complement strand
GGGCCGGGGGGCGGGCTACGTGGAGACGCTTTTCCGCTGAAAGGGATTCTCCCTCGGCCCAACCCGGCATGTCGAATATTCAGATCGCGCCAGCCACGGAATCGGACGTTCCGGCGATTCTCGAAATGATCCGGGAACTGGCGGAATACGAAAAACTGTCTCACATGGTGACCGCAACCGCGGAGCAGCTGCGCGAAACGCTGTTCGGAGCCCGTCCCGCGGCGGAAGTGCTGCTGGCTCGCTGGAATGGGCAATGGGCAGGATTCGCGCTGTTTTTCCCGAATTATTCGACGTTTCTGGCGCAGCCGGGTATTTATCTCGAAGACCTGTATGTGAAGCCTCATGCGCGTGGCAAGGGGCTCGGCCTGGCGCTGCTCGGGGAACTGACGGGGGTTGCCGTGGCGCGCGGTTGCGCCAGGGTGGAATGGGCCGTGCTCGACTGGAACGAGCCCTCGATCGGATTCTACAAAAAGCTCGGCGCCACGCCGATGGACGAATGGACCACTTACCGGCTGGCCGGCGGCGCGCTGCGGCGGCTGGCCGGAAAACCGTAGAATTGACGGGAGAACCTGACAGGTGCCGGTGACAGCCGAACAGCTCGAGTTTGGACCTTTTCTGGTGGACATGACGAACAGCCGTCTGCTGCGGGACGGCGTTCCCATGAAACTGCGTCTGCAGGCGTTCAGCGTTCTCCGGACGCTGGTTCAAAACAGCGGCCAGTGGGTCTCCTGCGACAGATTAATCAGTGAGTCGTGGGATGGCCAGCACGTTTCGAGGCACACGGTTTCGGTTACCGTGGCGGAGCTGAAGAACGCGTTGAAGGAATACGGTCACTGGATTTCCTGCCGCCCGAAAATCGGCTACCGGCTGGAGTCGCCGCTTTCCGAAGAACTCATCAAAACCGCATGGCATTTCTGGAGCCGAAGGACCCGGGAAGGCTTCGCGCGCGCGCTCGAATGCTTCGAACAGGCCGCGCGGGAAAATGCCTCGGACGCCCGCGCGTATGAGGGTATCGCGGTGTCCTGGCTGATGCCCGCCACGTATGGGATGCGCGCGCCGCGCGAAGTTTATCCGGGCTTCCTCGGGGCATACAACCGGGCTGTCGCGCTGGGGGGGCTCACATCGAATATCCGCTCCATCCACGGTCACGCGCTGCACATGTTCGAGCGCAAATTCAGGGAGGCCGAAGCTGAATTTCTACAATCATTGCGCGAACAGCCGGGCTCTGCCAGCACATGGATACGTCTTGCCATCCTTTACGCGACAATGGGGCGGCTTGACGATGCCCTCCATGCCGTAAACCAGGGGCAAGAGGTGGATCCTCTGTGGCCGATGGGGCCGGCGACGGAGGTTATTATCCGCTTTTGCAGGCGGGAATTCGATGCCGCCGCGCGGTGTGTCAGCAAGGCGCTCGAACTGCATCCGTATCTGTTGCTCGGCAGGGCTTTCTGCGCCCAGGCGCTGGAATACGCCGGACAGACCGAAGACGCGCTGGCCCAGTACCGGTTTGCGCGCGTGGTCTATCCCGATGTTCCCTGGCTGGGGGCGCTCGAGGCGACGTGCGCGGCGCGGAACGGACGTGCGCGGGAGGCTCGCAAAATTCTCGCAGAGCTGCAAACGGCGCGTGAATCGAGCTATGTCGACGCCTACTATATGGCTCTGCTGATGGAAGCGCTGGGGAAGCGGGGCGAGGCCTTCGCGGAACTGGAACGCGCCGTCGGGGAAAACTCCGCCGCACTCTACATACTGGACGTGGACCCGCAGATGGATTTGCTCAGGGAAGACGAACGCTTCGCCGGAATACGCACGAAGCTGCATCGCGTTTCGCGACCGCGAAGACCGGCGTAAGCTTGGAATCATGGATATCGGGAACGTCCTGACCGAGCTTCGGCAGGAACTTGCACAGGTAGATGAAGCGATCGCCAGTCTTGAGCGAATGGCAATTGGAGCGGGGAAACGCAGGGGACGTCCCCCGGCATGGATGACAGCGGCGAAGGAGGCTCCACCCAGGAAGCGAGGGCGTCCGGCCGGTTCGAAGACCAGGGCGGCCACGAAGGAAATTCTTTGATGGAAAGGCGCCGGACGGGGGCGATTAGAATTGAAGATTGGTCATGACCAGTCAATCGCCCCCGTTCCGCGCCGACCAGGTCGGGAGCCTGCTTCGCCCCTCGTATTTGAAAGATGCCCGGCTGCTGCATGAAGGCGGCGAAATTACATCCGAAGATCTGCGGGCGGAAGAAGACCGGGCTATCCGGGAACTGGTCGCGAAGGAAGAAGCCACGGGGCTTCAGAGCATCACGGATGGAGAATTCCGGCGCGCGTGGTGGCATCTGGATTTCCTGTCCCGGCTGGACGGGGTCGTCACGACGGAAAACCCCGGGCTCCGGTTCCGCGGGACGGAGGAGCAACCGCCCATTGCGACGGTGGTGGGGGAAGTCCGTTGTTCGCGGCCGATCATGGTGGACGACTTCACTTTCCTGAAATCGCTCACCCGCCGCACGCCAAAGATCACCATTCCGTCGCCTTCGATGCTGCACCTTCGGGGCGGCCGCGCCTCTATTTCCCGGGAAGTATATCCGTCGCTGGACCGGTTCTGGTCCGACACGGCGGAGGCTTACCGCCAGGCGATTGCGCACCTCGCCGCGGCCGGCTGCACCTATCTCCAGATGGACGACGTGAGCTTTTCTTATCTGTGCGACGAGAAGTTCCGTGCGAACTGCAGGCATAACGGCGACGATCCCGACGAACTCGCGCGTACTTACGCGCGGACCATCAACCAGGCGCTGGCCTCCCGCCCCGCCGGACTGGCGGTCACGATGCACACCTGCCGCGGCAACTTCAAGAGCACCTGGGTCGCGACCGGCGGTTACGAAGCGGTCGCCGAGGCGATCTTTTCGACCGATATCGATGGCTTCTTCATGGAATTCGACAGTGAGCGCGCGGGCGGGTTCGAGCCTCTCCGGCTGCTGCCGAAGAACAAGAAGGCGGTGCTGGGTCTGGTGACCAGCAAGGTGGGTGAGATCGAGAGCAAGGATGCGCTCAAGCGCCGTATCGACGAAGCCGCCCGCTTCGCGCCGATCGAAAATCTCTGCCTCTCGCCGCAGTGCGGATTTTCGAGCAGCCACCATGGCAATCAACTGTCTGAAGAAGAGCAGTGGGCCAAGCTGAGGCTCATCGTGGAAGTGGCGCGGGAAGTCTGGGGATAGAGCGAATAACGTTTCCGATATAAATCCCCGTGGCCACCGTATACGCAGCGGCGCTGAATTTCAAGGGCACTCTCGATCGCCTGGGCGGGGCACTTTACCGCGACCCTTACAAGAGCCCTCCCAGAGCCCCGGTTCTCGCCATCAAGCCGGCGAACTGCCGGATCGCGAGCGGCACGCCGATTATCTGCCCGGCAGGCGTCGATCGTTTGCGCATGGGCGGGACTCTGGCTGTCGTGATCGGCGATAGCGGCCGGATCGGCGGCTTCGCAATCGCGAACGACGTCAGCATTCCGCACGATTCTTACTACCGACCCGCCATCGAACAGCGCTGCCGCGACGGCTTTTGTCCCATCGGACCGGTGGTTGAGACAAGGAATCTTCCGGACCCGGATCGCGCCGGGATCAGAATTCTGGTGAACGGACGCCTGGCATGCACCGACAACACCGCTAATCTGGTTCGAAGCATCCCGCGGCTGCTGGCCGATATCGCGGAGTTCATGACTCTGAGCCCGGGCGACATCCTGCTCGTGGGCGAACCCGACAGCGCGCCTTTAGCGGGCCCCGGCGATCGTGTCCGCGTCGAAATCGACGGGCTCGGTGCAATCGAGAACTCCATCGTATGAAGCACGCCAGGGTTCTTGTCGATGGCGTTGTCCGGCAGGTTACGGAGGGCGATGCCGCGCTCTCCGGGGAAATCGCGTGGTTGCCTCCGGTCGAACCGGGAACGATCTTTGCCCTGGGGCTGAACTATGCCGATCACGCCAGAGAACTCTCCTTCAAGGCGCCCGTGACGCCGCTCGTTTTCCTGAAGGGGCCGAATACGCTTTGCGGTCACATGGGGTATACGCGCCGTCCGGCGGACGCAACATACATGCATTATGAGTGCGAGCTGGCGGTAGTTATGGGAAAAACCGCGCGCCAGGTGAAGCAGGCGGACGCATACGGCTGCGTGGCGGGATACACGATCGCGAACGACTACGCGATTCGCGATTATCTGGAAAACTACTATCGCCCGAACTTTCGCGTCAAAAGCCGCGACAGCACAACGCCGCTTGGCCCGTGGCTGGTGGATTCCGCCGATATACCCGATCCGATGAACCTGCGCCTGCGGACCCTGGTGAATGGCCGGCTCACTCAGGAAGGCTGCACGCGCGATATGATTTTCACGATCCCGGCGCTGATCGAATATTTGAGCGGTTTCATGACGCTCAGTCCCGGCGACCTGATTCTCACGGGTACCCCCGAAGGGCTTGCGGACGTGAAAGCAGGCGATGTGGTGGTGACTGAGATCGACGGGCTCGGAAGTCTGCAGAATACGATTGTCTGAATCACATGCCGCACTTCGTTCTGGAATATACGAGTAACATCAAAGCCGAGGCGAAAATTCCCGAGTTACTGCGGAAAGTCACGGCCGTGCTGATGGCGCAGGGCGGCGTCTTTCCCGCGGGCGGCATTCGTGCGCGCGCCATCGAGATGACGGAGTACGCGATCGCCGATGGCGCGGAGGATTACGCGTTCGTGCATGCGAGCCTCAAAATCGGCGCGGGCAGGTCGCCGGATGAGAAAAAGAAGGCCTGCGACGAGCTTTTCGCCATGATGGACGAGCATTTCGCGGAACTCTTCGCGCGGCGTTATCTCGCGCTCTCGATGGAGTTCGGGGAGTTCAGCGAAGAAGGCACATGGAAACACAACAATCTTCACGGCCGGTTTAAAAAACATGCTAAGTAAAGAGAAAATCGAGGAGCTGGTCCTGCGCCTGGACGAGTCGGAAAAGACAGGCCGGCAGATCCGCCAGTTCTCCATCGAATATCCCGGGATCACGATTGAAGACGCCTATGCGATCCAGAAGCAATGGGTGGATTTAAAGGTTCGCGAAGGCCGCCGGATCAGGGGCCACAAGATCGGCCTGACTTCGAGGGCGATGCAGATTTCTTCGAACATCGACCAGCCGGATTATGGCTCGCTGCTGGACGATATGTTTTTCGCGGATGGGTCCGCCATCCCGATCGCGCGCTTCATAGTGCCGCGCGTGGAAGTGGAACTGGCGTTCATCCTGGCGAAACCTCTGCGCGGGCCGGATTGCACTATCTTCGACGTGCTGAATGCGACGGATTTCGTGACGCCCGCCGTGGAACTCATCGACGCGCGAATTCACCAGGTCGATCCCGAAACGAAAGTGACGCGCAAGGTGACCGACACCATCTCGGACAACGCCGCCAATGCGGGAATCGTGCTCGGAGGGCGTCCGTTCAGACCGCTCGATGCGGATATGCGGTGGATCTCCGCAATCCTCTATCGCAACGGGTCGGTGGAAGAGACGGGTGTCGCGGCGGCGGTGCTCAATCATCCGGCGAATGGAGTTGCATGGCTGGCGAACAAACTGGCGGTCTACGATGTGGGACTGGCAGCGGGAGAAGTGATTCTGGGCGGATCGTTCACCCGGCCCACATTCGCCAAACGCGGGGATAGTTTTCACGTCGACTACGGAACTTACGGCTCGATCTCGTTCTGCTTTGCCTGAGACTTTTCAACTAACGACTTTTTCAATTAACGACATGGAATTAATCAAAAACACACTGAAAGCCGCATTGCGGCGCGAGAAGCCGCAGATCGGCCTGTGGCTGGCCCTTGCCGATGGTTATGCCGCCGAGATTTGCGGAGACGCCGGTTTCGATTGGGTCCTGATCGACGGTGAGCACGCGCCAAACGACCTGCGGAGCATCCTGGGACAGTTACAGGCGCTGGCTCCGTACCCGGTTCATCCCGTGGTCCGGCCGCCGGTGGGCGAAGTGAGCCTCATCAAACAGTTGCTCGATGTCGGGGCGCAGTCTTTGCTGATTCCCATGGTGGAGAGCGCTGAACAGGCGCGGCGGCTGGTGTCGGCGGTGACGTATCCACCCGCCGGCATCCGGGGCGTTGGCAGCAGGCTCGCGAGGTCTTCCCGCTGGGACGGGATTCCCGGATACCTGCAACAGGCGGATGCGGAAATCTGTCTGATGCTGCAGATTGAAACGCGCGCGGGGCTGGCGAACCTGGAAGGGATTGCGGCGGTGGAAGGCGTTGACGGCGTATTCATCGGGCCGTCGGACCTGTCGGCTTCGCTGGGACATCGCGGGAACCCCGGGCATCCGGAAGTGCAGAGAGCCATCGCGGATGGAATCGGGCGCATTCGGAAAGCGGGCAAGGCCGCCGGAATTCTGGCCACGGACGAAAAGCTGGCGCGGCAATATCTCGCGGCGGGTTGCAGCTTCGTTGCGGTCGGGGCGGATGTTACTCTGCTCGCTCAGGGAGCAAGAGAACTGGCGGCGAAATATAAGAGCAGCGGAGGTGTTTAAAGATCGCCCCGCCCGCGGCTAAAGGCCAAATCGTGCGGCCATTTTGGCCAATGCAGGGCGCCTGTGCGCAGGTCCCGATGGTGTTTACCGTGCGGTCCGGTACCAGCCCACGGTGTCGTGAGCACTCGCGTCGCGATCGCCGTAGCGCACTTCGGTCACGCCAGCCTGGCGCATCGAACCTCCGGGAACTTCGGGCAGGCGGTCATTCGTGAGCAGAAGACCGCCGGGTTTCAGCATGGCGCCGGCATTCTCGAGCGCCAGCATCTGCTCGAAAGCGTCATAGTAGAGAAAAATATTGGTGCCGACGATCAGGTCGAAGCGGTTCGCCGCAGGCAGTTCGAGGCGTTCCAGAACGATATTGAGATCCACCGGTTCGCAGGCGAGCACCACGTCCGGATGGATTCGGACCGCTCGCGTTTCCAGGTTTGGAAAGATCCGCGGCGGCCGGATCGGCGCCACCGCGGTTCCCACCCGATCGCCCAGCGCACGCCAGTAGGCAATGAGATCGGGCGGCCACGGGCGCGCGACATCGCGCGGCAACTGGATAACATAGCCTTTGCCCTTCCTCGCGGCTTCGCGCGCGCGCCGGAGATGGTCGATGACTCTGGAACTGATGTCGAAAATCGACAGGGATACCGCGTTGCCTCGCGCCAATCCCAGCCGGACGAGCGAATCGTACAGCGCAAAGGGTTGCACGGTCTGCTGCGGATAATAGTCGTACGCGGATTCTTCGTTTTTATCGGCAAAGTCGAGACCCGGGCCAATCACGGCCACGCGAGTCACCTGGCCTTCGCGGAGCACTCCTTGTTTCTTCAGATCGCGCAAAGTCTGTTCGATCGAATAGCTGGGGAAAATGCCGGTATCGAGCGAAACACCCCGATCGCGGAACAAGGACAATCGATCCAGAGCCGATGCCGGTCTGGCTTCCGCGGCGCGCGCCGCTAAGGTTCTCCTTTCCTGAAGCACCCGCTCGAGATTTTTGTAGATAAACACGCCCGTCTCGCCGGGGGCTGCCGGATCGAGGCCCTTGCCGCGGAGCAGACCCCTCAGAAAAATAAGGCGCTCGTTATCGCCCGGACTATGCAGGCCCGCAACCAGATCGTCCACGCGCGCCCGGAGGACCCCGGCCTTCGAAGCCCCGGTAATGTTCTCGACCCCGATCCGCGGTTGCGTCGTGAACGAGGTCCCGAACAGCAGGAGGTTCACCATGGAGTCCATGTCGCCCTGTTGCAGACGGGCGCGAATGGCTTTGTCTTCTTTTTGGCTCCAGGCTGTCCACCGCGCCTCATCCGCGTCCTTAAGTTCGGCGGGCAGGGACTCGCTCCGCGCATCGAGTATCGGCTTCGCGGCCGCATAGGGGGTAAAAGCCCGTTCGGCCGCGAGCACGCTCAGAGCCGCGGCAAGAATCGGCGGAATGCAGGAAAGACGCATTTTACCTCGCGGGGCAGGCTTCCGCGCTGCCCCGCAAGCTTGCATGGCTCAGAATGTGAACCGGGCGATCAGCGTACCCGTGCGGCCGAGGAGGGTCACCGCTCCGGCGGTCGGCGCCGGGTACGCGCCGGGCGCGTTGTAGGCGTTGATCACTCCAAATCCGCCGGTTAAGATCGATCCTCCGCCCGCGCCATATGTGGGAGCGAGCTGGGGATTCGCCGTGGTCGGGTTTGGAAGGATCGTCCGGTTAAAGACGTTAACGAACTCAGCCCGGATATACAGGTCGTATTTCTCCTTGACCCGGAAGTGGCGGCCGAGGTTGGCGTTCTCCCGCGGCGTGCGCGGGCCGCGGAAATCCGAATACATCTGCGTCCCCACGGGCCCGAAAATCCCGTTGGCAGCCGAGCCGCAAACCGAGTTGGTGGGGCACGGCGCCCACGCATTCCGGTTCAGCACGACCTGGCCTTGCGGATTGTAGCTGTGTATATCGTTGATGTTAACGTTGTAGAGCGGCTGGCCGGCAACCCGCACGTCTTCGCTCTCCAGGAAATTGGCCGTCGGGCTGACGGGAGGCGTGAGAAACATTCCGCTTTGGTATTGCGCGAAAAAGCCCACCTGCCAATCCCTGAGGGCCAGATCGGCCACCTTATCGGCAGCCCCTGGCAGAAACGAGTACGTGTGCTTCGGCGTGGTGTAGGTAACGTTGAATGTTATCGCCTGCGGCGGGATTTGCTGCAGAGCCCATTCGCTGCCCGCGGAATTGAAGAAGTCCTGCGGGGTTTGCCGGACCAGGCCCTTGGCCCAGGTGTATGCGCCGCTGGCCTGCAGGCCGTGCGAGTAGCGCTTGGTCAGTTTGATCTGCAAAGAGTCGTATTGGGAGTTGCCGGTCGGGGAGTTTGAGGGTTCAATGTTCCCGAACTGCGGATACCTGTACAGGGCGCTCTGCAGCGTGGTGCCCGCGAATCCGGGATAGGGCGTGAAGTTGCCGTGGCCGGCCGCCGCCAGCTTCGCCACCACCACCGGACTGCTCAGGGGCAGGTTGAGAATGGCGCGGTCGCAGTCGTTACCCGGCACGCAGCTAACGCCTGCGGGCGCATAGTTATATCCCGCCGGACCGGTTCCGGGGTAAGGATACAAGCCATATTGAGCGTATTGCGCCGCGGAGATCTGGCTGAGGTAGCCCAGCGGTCCGCCGGGTTCCCAGACGCCGCGATTGGCCACATAGGACGCATCGATAATGAAACTATTCGTAATCTGATGCTGGATGCCGAGGCTCCATTGATTTACTCGTGGCGGCCGGTTTTCGTTCCTGTCGGGCGCATAGGGGCTATTGCCCGCTGTTCCCGGCGTGCTGCCCAGAACCGGGTAGCGGGCCGGATCGGTGTCGGGCCAGGCCGGCGCCACGATGGCGCCCGGCGTCCCGATGTTCACGTAAGGGTTGACGCCCGTCAGAGGATAGGCCCCGTTGAGAGTGACAACAGCTCCGGCCGCGTTGGCGGCGAACTGATAATTGACTCCCCACCCGCCGCGCAGCACGGTCTTTGAATCGAGTTGATAAGCAGCGCCGAACCGCGGCCCGAAAGCGAAAGGATACGTACCCTGGTAGAACTGGCAATTGCAGTTGTTGGCGTAAACTGTAGCTCCCGGAGTGCCGCTGGCATTGGCGTTCGGAGTAGTCGGACTGAACTGACCGAGCCGATTGTATTGCTCGTGCTCCGCGGTGGCATAATCCCATCGCAGACCGTAATTCAGGGTGAGTTTTCGGGTCACTTTCCAGGTGTCCTGCGCATACAGCCCCCACTCCTGATTCCCCTCGCGGTAATTGAGTTGCGGAGTCTGCGTGGTAGAACTATAGTCGCCCAGCAGGAAACTGGCAAAGCCAAACCCCATGGAGTTTCCGTTGAGGCTGCCGGTGGGCGTGAAGGGTTCGGAAGTCGGACCGGTACCGGTTGCGAGCGTGACGCCGGCAAAGCTTCCAGTGTAGCCCTGCTCAAAGTACACCTCGGCGCCCCACTTGAAGGTATGCGAGCCCTTGATCCACGTGGCGCTGGCGTTAAAGGTGGGTTTTTCTTCGAAGTTCTGCGACTGTATCTGACCGCTCGTTCCGACATTCTGCATGCCGCCCAGGGCAGCGCATGCGGTCGCGCACAATCCCGTGAAGCTGGGGAACTGGCGATGGATCAAAAAACCAGTGAGTCCGAGGGACGCCGGATCGAAATTCAGGAACGGCGCTCTGTCGGCGAACGACGTGTGGTAGTAGCCCGCGCCCAGGTGCAGCAGCAGAGTGGGGGCGAGGGTCCGGTCGTAGTTCAACCGCGTAGTGTACGTGGGTATGAACGTGCCGCGGTACCCGCCGATCTCAGTGGGCAGGCCATCCGCGTTACCCAGGGGCGAGGAGATCTGACTCTCCGTGTTAATCCGCGACCAGAAGAACGACAACCTGTCCTTGTCGGAGAGATTGTGATCGACCTTGATCGACGGGATGGCCGAGTATCGGCTGCCCGTGATGTCGCCGCTGTAGTTGCCGCCCAGGTTGGAGTTCTGGGCAGCAGGAAGCAGCGATATCAGCTTCTGGGAGACAGGACTGAAGCGGCTGATGGGAATCATGTTTCCCTGGAACGGAGTCGCGTACCCAAGGCCGGACGCCGTCACGGCGCGCGAGGCCGGGTCGTAGATTTCATTCGCATATACAGGCCTGCCGAGCGGATCCGTCGTGATGGGCGTCGTCTGGATGCCGTTGGCGGCGCAGAGGCTACAGGTCCCGTTGGGTGAAATGGCGCCGAAGTCGCCGTTCAGATAGGCCGCCGTCGGCACGGTATCGGTGAAGCCGTATGACGTGGTTTCGAGGTACTGCTCGTAGTTGAAGAAGAAGAAGGTCTTGTTCTTGCCGTTATAGATTTTGGGGATCCGGACGGGGCCGCCGAGGGTGCCGCCGAAATCGTTGCGGCGATTTCTTGGCCGCTCCTTCCCCGGCGCGCCGATTCGGCTGGAGAAAGGATCGCCGGCATTCAGATCCTCGTTGACGAAGTAATCGTAACCGGTGCCGTGATACTGGTTCGTGCCCGACTTCATGGTCATGTTGATGACCACGGAGCCGGCCTGCCCGTACTCGGCCGAGTAATTGCTGGTCTGATAGGCAATTTCCTGGATCGAATCCGCGCTGGGCTGGCCCATCTGGGTGTAATCGTAGGTTCCGAAGATGCGGGATGTCGCGTCCTGGCCTTCGACGCGCATCGTCTCCGTCATGGTGCCGGTGCTGGCGCCACCCAGGCCATTCATGGCGAACTGCCCGCTGCTGGCATACGAACTCACGCCCGGCAGCGTCATCAGGGAGTTGTACGGATTGCGCACGCCGGTGCTGCCGGAGTTGGCGGTGCCGATGCCGAGGAGCGGAAGATCGTCCAGCTGGTCGATCGAAACGTTGTGTGTCACGTCGCCGCTTTCGGTTTTGAGCAGCGAAGCTTCGGCGCTGACTGTCACGGACTCCGTGGCGGCATCGCCCACAAACAGCGCGATGTCTTCCCTCACTACCTGTGTCGCCGCCATGGCGATGTTCGTGCACTGCTGTCCGGGTAAACTTTTTCGAAGGCGAATAAGCTTCGTTTAGTCAGTGGGTTACGGACAATTTGCGATTTTTCGATTTGAACTTTTTTCAGTTTCGCCGGAGTGCG
>Ga0207933_1002550_pt1 | contig 11646 bp, 9 predicted proteins | sample NGESurdeep092012_4_FD_184488 | JGI IMG/M metagenome (GOLD analysis project Ga0207933, IMG submission 184488) | Arctic peat soil microbial communities from Barrow, Alaska - NGEE Surface sample F53-3 deep-092012 (SPAdes) | ecosystem: Environmental > Terrestrial > Soil > Wetlands > Peat ... | reverse complement strand
CCGCACGGTCAGGGTGGTCGTGTCGGACGTCGGAAAATCCGTCTCCTGTTCGACCTGCACCGCGTTATCATCCACCTTCCATGCCACCTGCGACGGGATGAAGAGATTTACGTGCAGGCTCCGGTCACCCTTGAAGTAAATAATGTCGTGATAGTCCGCCGCATCCTGGATGTACGTCCCCGAGCAGCATGGCCAGGCGGCGGTGTAATAATTTTTCTCGCCTCCGCCAAGACGGTAGTCGGAGTAATAAAGTGTGCGACCACCTGGCGCCATCGGCAGTGCCGCGCCGATGCCGTTATAAACCGCCTTCTCCATCCAATCGCCGTATTTTGCTTCGCCGGTGAATTGCAGCAAATACTTGCTGAGTTTGAAGATGGACCATGATCCACAAGGCGTCTCGAACGTGTCGCCGGTACGTTCAAGGGATCGTCCGAGCGATCCGTCATTGTTGGCCAGGCTCTCTCCGGGACCGTACCCTCCGGTCGCATAGCACTGCGCCCGCTGAAAATAATCGTGGGCGTTGACGATTGCCTTCAGATACTTCTTATCGCCGGTCACGCCATAGCTCATCGCGGCGCTCGAGAGCGTGTTGACGTGACTGTACGCATGCAGACTGTGAATGTCCGGATTTTCCTGGTCGACGAACTTGTCCCAGTAGCTGTCGTATCGCCACACGTCTCCGAAGGTCTTGTACTTGGGATCGCCCGTCAGCACGTAACCGCGATACAGGTTTTCTGAAAGCGTGTACCACTCGTTGCCCGAGGGGAAGGCCTCGGGGGCCTCTGGCGATGCCGGTATCCGAATGCGGTCGAGCTTCGCGGATCCCCAGTCCACCATGCGATCGAGGAGAGCGGCCGCATCCTTACTGTTGGTGTACTTCGCCATGTCGACCAGACCGCACACGGTCTTGTCGTAGGAGTAGTGGACCCGGCTGGCGCCGAGGTCCTTGCGACGCGAGGTGACGGGCTGGCCGTCCTTGCGGAAGGCTTCGCCCCATCCATTCATCAGGACGACGGCTTTGTCTCGCATCTCCGTGTCGCCGGTGGCCTTGTACATACGCGCCATGCCGCTGAGCCATTGTCCAAACACGCCGGAGGTGTCGTTCTGGGCCCAACCACCCATCGACTTCCCGGGAGCCGGCAACCCCGCTCGTTGCCGAAAGCCGTTCAAGATGTCGTCGTTGGAAAGCTTGAAATAATAGTCGCGCGTTCGGTCGTACTGAGCCTTCAACATGCCATCCAGTAAGCGCACGCCCTGGTAGTCGAAGGGTTCCAGATACACCTTGGCGGCAAGGCCGCTCGTCTTCGCCGGCATCACATCGAATGGCTGAGAAGTGCGAAGAACAGAAGGCGCGAGAGACGCCCCTGCCACCATTTTCACAAAATCGCGTCGCGTACCCATAATGATTCTCTCCAATGAGTGATGATGACCAACCGCGTTCCAACTTCCTGAGCAATGCCATTGCTGCTCAGGAATCTCCAATATTGGATCCAATAACAACTTACACCCCAGGAAGAATCCCCTGCGAGGTCTGCAAAACCTTTATGCGTCGGTCCGATCCCGACCCGCGCCTCCAATTTTCTCAACAATGCACAGCCATTTAGAGAGATGGCTTTCGTGTCTGCGGGAAGCTGGATCGCGTACCTCATCGCAGCACAAGATATCCGCTTCGCCCTTGACGCTGAAGTCGCAGCCAAAATGCGCCGCCATCAAGCAGAAAGGCGCGTCAATGACGCGCCTTTCTCATCCCGACAAGGCTCTCTACTTCAGCGTGGTCAACGTCGGTTGCAGATGCACCGTAATGCCATCCTGCTGCGCCTGGAACGCCACAATCTGCTTCAGCGTTTCGTATGGAAGCGACGCGACCGAAAGCAAATGCCCATTCACTGCGAGCGTCGGCGCCTGACTCACACCCACATCCTCGCCTAGTTTCAAGGAAGCTTCTACCGCAGCCTTCGTCTCAGGAGCCGCCGCGCACGCGGCTACCGCTGCCGGATCGGCGCCAGCCGCCGTCTCCGCGGCCTTCAGCGCCTCATCCACGCTCTGCGCCGTCAGCCCTGCCTGCTTCGCATACACCGCCTGCACATAACTGAAGAACGCCGCATCGCCCTTCTCCTTGCGTACGCAAACTCCATCCTCCGCCGCGCGCAGCGCATACGGATGATGCATTGTCACTGGAAAGTTTTCAAACACAATCCTCGCCTGCGGGAAGTCCTGGGCCAGGTTGTCCACCTTGTCCTGCGCATCCTTGCACGACTCGCATTGCAGATCGGCAAACTCCACCAGCATCAGATCGTTGCTCTTTGCGCCGCGAGCCGCTCCAGTTGCCTCTGCCTGCAGCGTCTTGCGAGCCTCCTCAAAGGGCTTCGGCCCAAAGTTGATCATCGTATCCGAGATCGCGTGCTTCCCATCCGGCGTCGTAAAGAAGACCGTCGACGACACTTTGCCAGGCTGTCTCTCATCCCCAACCAGCACCACCACCTTCGCGATGCCAGCCGCCGGCGTCTTCAATATCGCAGCCACCTGCCACTTGCGACTGACATCGAATCCCCAGATCGCCTTCAGAAAACCGTTCACCTCATCGACCGTCGGTGAAGCCGCGGTGAAGTTCTTCGAATTCACCTCCGGAAATTTAACCTCAGGCGCCGGAGCCTGCGCCACAGGCGCCTGCGGTGCGGGCTGTACCTTTGCCTGTGTCGCCTTTGTCTGCGCAACCATCGGTACAGCCACACCCAGCGCCATTGCCACTCCCACAACCATTACCAGCTTCATCGCCAACCGAATCTCCTTCTCTTCTGCTGCAACTACGTTCTAAACCTCACGCTTCGCCGCAATGGGGAAGCGCCTGCCCATACCAAAAGCCTTCTTCGAAACCTTCAAAACCGGCGCAGCCTGCTGCCGTTTGTACTCCGCCAGCTCCACCAGCCGGATAATTCTGCGCACCAGCTCCGGCGCCACTCTCTGCGTCTCTGCAATCTCCTCCGCCGAGCGGTACTCCTCAATGTACGCGCGCAGAATCGGATCCAGCACCTCATACGGCGGCAGCGAATCCGTATCCTTCTGCCCTGGGCGCAACTCCGCCGACGGTTCCTTCGTAATCGTGTCGCGCGGAATAATCTCGCGCTCGCGGTTCACATACCGGCTCAGCGCATAAACCTCCGTCTTGTACAGGTCGCCGATCACCGCCAGCGCCCCCACCATATCTCCATACAGCGTGCAGTAGCCCGTAGCCATCTCGCTCTTGTTACCCGTCGTCAACACCAGCCCGCCCTGCTTGTTTGAAATCGCCATCAGCAGACTTCCGCGAATGCGCGGCTGCAAATTTTCTTCCGCCAACCCAAACTTCGTTCCCGCAAAGAACGGTTGCAACACACTCGAGAACTGCTCATAGATCGCGCGCACTGGCGCCACCGAAAACCTGATCCCCAGGTTCTTCGCCAGCAGCTCCGCGTCCGAAACCGAGCCCTCTGACGAGAACTCGCTCGGCATCCCCACTCCCTCCACGTTTTCCGCGCCCAGTGCCTCCACCGCAATCGCCGCCACCAGCGCCGAATCGATGCCTCCGCTCAACCCCAGCAGCGCATGACGAAATCCGCACTTGTGCAGGTAGTCACGCGTGCCCAGCACCAGCGCCTTCCACGTGCGCTCGTTCTCCTGATCGCCCTGCGGCGGCACACTCACCGGCTCGGCATGTTTCGGATGTTCCGTATCCACCACCACCAGGTCTTCGACAAACTCGCCCGCCTGCGCAAGCACCTCGCCGCGCGCATTCATTGCAAACGAGTCGCCGTCGAAGATGAGGCTGTCGTTCGCGCCCACCTGGTTCACCATCACCACCGTCGCTCCATGCCGCTCCGCCAGGGCGCGAATCATGCGCCGCCGTACCGCGGGCTTGCCGTGCGAGTAAGGCGAGGCAGAGATATTCAGGATCAGCCGGTGCCCGCTCAACGGCTGCGGCAGCATGCTCCACTGCCGCATCAGCTCTTCAATCGGATCGTTCGGATAAAATCGCTGCGGCCAGAACATCTTGTCGTTCCACGCGTCTTCGCAGATCGTAATCGCCACCGCATGGCCTTTGATCTTTGTCAGCGACTGCTGCGTCGCCGGCTCAAAGTATCTCTGCTCATCGAACACGTCATAGAACGGCAGCAGCCGCTTGGTCTGCGTAAACCGTATCTCGCCGCCTTCAAGCACCGCCGCCACATTACGAACCCGCTTCCCACCCTCTTGCGTGCAACGCATCGGCGAGCCGCACAGGATCGCCGGCCTGTCGGTGCCGTCCGTCAACTCCGCCAGCTTCGCTAACGTCTCCTCCGCCCGCCGGACGAAGTTCTCCTTTTCCAGCAGGTCCGCCGGCGGATAGCCCGACGTCGCCAGCTCAGGAAACACCACCAGTTCAGCGCCTCTGTCGGCCGCCTGCTCTACAAACGCTGAAATCTTATGGAGATTTCCCGAAAAGTCGCCAACCGTAGGATTGATCTGGGCTAAAGCGATGCGCACGATCTAAGTCTAACGCGATGCCCCGCATCAGGCCTTAGCAGCGCCTCTAAGCCCCTGTGCCCGCCAGCACCACGCCGATCGTCCGCGCCAGAATGCGCATATCCAGCATGAAAGTCCAGTTTTCGACGTACGCCGTATCCAGCGAGATATAGCTGTCAAACGATGGGTCCTGTCGCGCTTCCACCTGCCACAGCCCCGTAATGCCCGGCAGCACGTCCAGCCGCCGCAGATGAGCAAGATCGTACTTCTCCACCTCTGCCGCCAGCGGCGGCCGCGGCCCCACCATGCTCATATCGCCCTTCAGCACATTCCAGAACTGCGGCAGCTCGTCCAGCGAGTACTTCCGCAGCTTCGCTCCAATGCGCGTCAGCCGCGGATCATTGCTGATCTTGAACAGCACCCCGTCGCGCTCATTCATATGCTGCAGGTCGCCCCGCTTGCGGTCCGCATCCTCCACCATGGTGCGGAACTTGTAGCACTTGAAGACGCGTCCCTTGCGTCCCAGCCGGTCCGCCGTATACAGCACAGGCCCCGGCGAATCCAACCGGATCATCACCGCCGTCACCGCCATCAACGGCGCCGAGATGACTAGCGCCACCGACGACAGGATCACATCCATCACGCGCTTCAACAGGAACGCGTCGCGCGGAAAATCGCGGCGGTGCAGCGGAATCGTTGGAAACTGCCCGATAAACTCTACCGGCGCATTCCACGCCAGGCCATCGTACAAATCTGGAACCACGCGCACATCGATGCCTAGCTGGCGCGCCTCCTCCACCACCGAGATCACCGTCTGCTTGTCCGCCGGCGTCGAGAAATAGATCTCATCCACAAACAGCGACCGCGCCAGCGCCACGCAGTTGCGCATGCTCCCAATCACCTGCGGTCCGCCCGAAGCCTCTCCGCGGCCGTCCATCGAAATAAAGCCTTTGAACCGAAAGCCCATATGCGACAGCGACTCGAGATGGTTGCGCAGCGCATGCCCCACGCGCCCATCGCCCACAATCAGAACATTCCTCGTCTCCAGCCCCTGCAGGAACCGCCGTTGCCGCAGCCGCCTCCACAGCGCCCGCCGCGCCATCAGCATCACCATGGTCAGCAGGACGGTCATCAGCATCACCAGCCGCGACACAGCGTACGCCCGGAACAGATACAGCGTGCCGCACAGCAGCAGGCCCGCCGTCAGCGTCGCCTGCACCGTCATCCGTTGCTCATGCAGACCGCTGCGGCTGTCGCTCGACCGGTACAGCCCATAAATCCGCGCAAACACCACCAGATAAAAACAGAAAAGAAGCAGGTACAGGAACAGGACCACCGGCTCCGGGTCTGTAATATGCGCCAGCAGCGTTCCGTCCGCTGTCTCCGCCGGCCCCGCCAGCCGAATGTGGAACGCAATCATCCCTGCCACGATCACACTCAGGCAGTCGAGAACCAGCCAGATCAGGCTCGTCACCGACGGCCGCACGGTTGCGCCCGCCGCGCGCGCGACCGGGCGCACCCGCCGCCTGCTGCGATTCGAGAGCAAAACCTGTTCCAGGTAATCCGGTGTAGCCATTGCTTGAAGCCTTGGGGGTTAGGAGGGGAAGCCTCTACTATGGTCCGCGCCCTTTACTCGCAGCGCATTCATCAAGCAAGAACTAATGTGGGGCCCGGCGAAGTCCCGTTCCATTCTGGGAATCTATTCATCACGCTAACACGTTCTATTGTCGAAAGTTGCGTAGGGAGGTAACGCCTTGGCGTCACCCTCCGCCGCATCCGGGTGAGGCCCGTAATCATTCACGCAGGTAGCAGCAACTCGTCCAGGGACAGGAACTCCTGGAGCACTGGGTCTGTACTCTTCTGCATCTCTTCCATCGTCCCGAAGAAACGCGCCCGGCCTTCGTGAAGGAACACCACGCGGTCGGCCAGCTTCTGAGCAAATCGTGTGTCATGGGTCACTACAATGCTCGTAAGATGCAGCTGCATCTTCAGACGTTGGATTAGATCTCCCAGCAGATGCCCCATCAACGGATCAACCATGGTGGTCGGCTCGTCATAAAGGATGGCCGCCGGCTGTGCCGCCAGGGCCCGCGCTATCGCGACCGACCGCTTCATCCCCGTCGACAGGTCCGACGGCAGCAGGTTCTCCATCCCCGCCACCCCGACCATCTCCAGCAGCCCCTTCACCACCTGCTGAATCTGGTCCTCCTCCATGTGCTCGCGCTCCCGTAGCGGAAACGCCACATTTTCGCCCACCGTGATCGAGTCAAACAGCGCCCCGCTCTGGAAGACCATCGTCACCTTGCGCCGGAGTTCCTGCATCTCGCGCTCCGTAAACCCCACAATGTCCAGCCCCGCCACCCGCACCGTTCCGCTATCGGCCTTCAGAAACCCCATCAAAATCTGCAGCGACACAGACTTCCCCACACCGCTTCGCCCCAGTATGCAAAGCGTCTCTCCCGCATTCACTGAAAAGCTCACATCCTGCAGCACGACAAAATCGCCAAACGACTTACAGACGTGCTCGAAGGAGATGTAGGCCCCCTCCGCATCCACCGTCGCAAACGCCGCCCCTGCCAGTCCCGCACTCGCCCAGAACTCCGCCTGGTCGGCCACCGCCTGCGCTTCATACTCATTGGCCTGCGCGGCCTCCGCCATGAACTCTTCAACCACCGGCGCGACATCCGGCGAGAGCTCCGCCGTAAGCGGCTCCTCGGAAGCATCCGATCCGTCCCCAGCCTCGGATTGCGTCCCCTCAGGCTTATCCGGCAAAGGCATACCTCCAGTATCGCCCATTCAGCGCACTCATCGGCCATCCCCCGGTCCCCTATCCTCGGACGACCTCATTCGTCGCGCGGTGGTGTCACGGACCCCACAAACCCGGGTGCCCCATCTTCGGCGCGGTTCCATCGCGCCTAGAGCATTTCTCCTATAGGTATATAGCGAGGGATCAGGTCTTATGGCGGTTTTCTCCCAATGAAAACGGCATTCGCACACTTTTATCGAGCTCACAGCAATAGGAGAAATGCTCTAAGGTGGGCTCGCAACGACCCCGGCTACGACTCAACCTCCGCCCACACCTCAGCCTCCGCCAGCTCCTGGGGCGTATTCACATTGCTGAACCAATATTTCATCTGCAGCGAAGTCGCGCGCGGCGCATAGCTTCCAGCCTCCACCGCCCCGGCCGCATATCGTCCCGGAGCCCGCGCCCGCCCCAGCAGCATCTCCAGCCGCCGCTCTCCCTGGTCCAACCCGTCGCGCCACGCCGGCAAAGTCCCCTTCGACAAAACGCAGAAAGCCGGCTGAGGCCGCCCCTCCGCCAGCAGATAACTCCCGCTCGGCCCCTTCGCATCGGCCTCGATCGCCTCCTCCGCCCACACCCGCAGCAACCCGGCCGGAACCACCGGAACATCCACCGGAACAAACAGCGCCCACGCCTGCCCGCAGGCCTTCAGCCCGGCCTCGATCCCCGCCGCCGGCCCGACATCGGCCCGTGTCTCCTCGACCACCGGAGCAAACCTGCTCAGGTCCCCGCGATTGCCCGCAATCGAAACCTCCGCGCAAAAACTCCGCAGCTTTTCGACAGCGATTTCCACCATCGGCCGGCCGCGAAACTCCAGCAGCGCCTTGTCCTGCCCCATGCGTGCACTTTTTCCACCCGCCAGCACAAACCCATGCACCGGAAGGCGTCTGTCCGTCACGCTCGTCTCTCGCCTCTCACATCTCGCATCTTAGTCAGCCCCCACCAACTCCAGAAACCGCATCACAGACTCGATCCCGCGATGAAAGTTCGCCAGATGAAACTTCTCATTGGGCGCGTGCAGATTATCGTCTGGAAGCCCGAATCCCATCATTACTGTAGGAATCTTGAGCTCGCGCACAAAGTCTCCCACAATCGGGATCGACCCTCCACCGCGCACAAATACCGTCTCTTTCCCAAAGACCTTCGCCATCGCCTCCTTCGCCGCGCGAATGTACGCATTGTCCGTCGACACCACAATCGGGTCGCCCGAGTGAATCATCCGCACCTCAACCGTCACGCCCTTGGGACAGATCTCCTCCACAAACGCCTTGTACTTCGCAAAAATATCCTCCGGCTTCATCCCTGGCACCAGCCGGAAGCTGATCTTGGCCGTCGCCTTCGCCGGAATCACCGTCTTCGCGCCCGCCCCGGTGAAACCGCCCGGCATTCCATGCACATCCATCGTCGGCCGCGACCACGTGCGCTCCAGCACACTAAACATCGTCTCTCCGGTCAGCTCCGTCGATCCCACCTCCGTCTTCCGGTAATGCTCCTCATCGAACGGCAGCGACCGCCACGCCTCCAGCTCCTCCTTCGTCGGTTCTTCGATCCCGTCATAGAATCCCGGAATCGCAATATGCCCATCCTCGCGCTTCAGCCGCGCAATCATCTGCGCCAGCGCCACAAACGGATTCGGCGCCGCCCCTCCATACATCCCCGAGTGCAGGTCCGTCGCCGCGCCCCGCACCTCCATCTCCGTATAGATCATCCCGCGCAGCCCCACGCACAGCGTCGGCAGCTCCGGCGCAAACATCTCCGTATCGCTAACCAGCGCCGCATCGGCCTTCAACTCCTCGCCATGCTCGCGCACAAACGCGGCAATCCCCTCGCCGCCCACCTCTTCTTCTCCCTCAATAATCACCCGCACATTCACCGGCAGCTTGCCATCCGTCTTCAGCAACGACTCCAGCGCCTTCACATGCATCCACATCTGCCCCTTGTCGTCGACTGCGCCCCGCGCATACAAATTTCCATTGCGCTCGGTCGGCTCAAACGGCGGCGACTTCCACTCCTCCAACGGCTCCGCCGGCTGCACATCGTAGTGCCCGTAGCAAAGCACCGTCGTCTTGGCTTTCCCGTCGGCTGAGGGCTCTCCCCTCAGCCACTCTGCATACACCAGCGGATGCCCGTTTTTGTGCTTTGCGCTCGTCGTCTCGATCAGCCGCACATTCTCCATCCCCGCCGCGCGCAGCCCCTCCGCGACAAACTCCGCCGCCCGCCGCACATCGCCCGCCCGTTCCGGGTCCGTCGATACCGACGGAATCCGCAGCAGATCCTTCAACTCCACGACAAACCGCTCGCCGTTCTTCTTTGCGTATCCAACCGCCGCTTCGCTCATTCGTTTCCTCTCGCAACTGCCCCGCAGTATCGCACTCCAGCTTACCTTCGTGCATGCAGTCTCATCGGATCACGCCTCCGCACAATCCTCTCCTCTGGCCGCATCTGAAACATCAGGCGTAAACTTCCTCCCATAAGGACGGCTCCAAAAAATGACGACCTCTCTTGCAGACGGCACCATGGCCGATAAACTCGCACAATTCGATCTCCTCAAAGAGATCGATGACGCCGAACAAAAGAAGCCCTGGACCTCCGGCCACTACGCCCGCACCCTGTTCAAGACGCACGACCTCCGTGTCGTTCTCTTCACCATGCAGCATGCCTCGCGCATGAAAGAGCATCACGCCGACGGCGCCCTCTCCATCCAGGTTCTCAAAGGCCAACTTCGTGTCTCTGTCGACGGAGAATCGTACGCGCTCGGCGTCGGCAACCTTCTCACCCTGGCCGCCTCTCTCCGCCACGACGTCGAATCCGTCGGCGACTCCGCCTTCCTTCTCACCATCTCCTGGCCCCGCGCCCAGGAGCTCGCCGCCATGCAGCACCGCGGCTACGGCAGTTAGCCGCGCCGCCTCTTCTGCGCCATAGAAAGGAACACCGACCCTTGCCCCGAACCATCAAGCTGGAAAGCCGCAAAGAAGTTGCCGCCGGGACCATGGCCTTTCACTTCGAAAAGCCGGCCGGCTTCACCTTCACCCCCGGCCAGGCCGGCGACTTCACCCTCCCCAACCCGCCCGAAGACGATGCCGAAGGAAACAAGCGCGCCTTCTCGCTGGCCAGCGCGCCCTACGAAGAAGACCTCATCATCACCACCCGCATGCGCGACACCGCCTTCAAGCGCTCGCTCAAGAAGATCCCTCTCGGCACCGAACTCCTCCTCGACGCGCCCTGGGGCGAGCTCGTCCTCGATAAAGACCCCAGCCTCCCCGCCGTCTTTCTCACCGGCGGCATCGGCGTCACGCCCGTCCGCAGCATGGTCCTTCAAGCCACCCACGACAAGCTCCCGCGAAAGCTCATCCTCTTCTACTCCAATCGCCACCCTGAAGATGCCGCCTTCCTCGACGAGCTGACGCAGGCAGCCAAAGCGAATCCCAACTTCACCTTCGTCCCCACCATGACCAAACTGGCCGACGGTTCATCCTGGAAAGGCGAAACCGGAGTCATCGACAAGGCCATGCTGCTGCGCCATCTCGACGATCTCTCCGCACCCATCTACTACATCTCCGGCCCTCCCACAATGGTCTCGGCCATGCAGAAGATACTCAAGGACGCCGGCGTCAAAGACGCCAACCTCCGCGCCGAAGAGTTCTCCGGCTACTAGCTCTCTACGCTCAGCACTCGGTCGCATCCCGAAGCATTATCGCGTCGCGCACTCTCGTTCGCGCCTCGCAAGTCACCCAGGCGCGGCGCGACCCATCCATCGCTTACGTCTACTGCCGCATCTACTTCTTCGGCTGGAACATCGCGGCTCTCACGCCCGTCGGGTCGCTCATAATCGTCATCCACCCAACGGTCGGAATCTCCTGCGAGTCGGTATGGATCTCCGCGCCCAGCGACTTCGCCTTCGCCGTCGCTGCCTTGATGTCGTCCACGCCAACATACGCCTGCCAGCCTCGCGGCATGTCCGGCGCGGAGTACATGCCTCCGCCCGGCCCGCTGTCCGGCTTGAAGGTCGAGTAGATCCCCGCGCCCATATTCATGTCGTCAAACTTCCATCCGAACATCCCGCCGTAAAACGCCTGCGCCTTCTTCAAATCGGTCGTGTTCAACTCCAAATGTACAAACGGATTCGCCATACGCCCTCTCCTTCGCACCCAAAATAAGTTACTTGCTGGCTGGAATGCTAACGTCCGCTCGCCCCTCTTGTCCGGCCTTTTCGCAAGCTTTTAACATTTTCGTTCGATCAGTCTTTTACTCGCAGCACGACCTCACGCGCCTGTCTGCATCGGTCTCCGCGTCACCCACACTACGCACGCCGCCGCCAGCGCGCACGGCAAACACAGCAACCCCACGCCGGTCGCGTATCCCCC
>Ga0207933_1002549_pt1 | contig 11646 bp, 19 predicted proteins | sample NGESurdeep092012_4_FD_184488 | JGI IMG/M metagenome (GOLD analysis project Ga0207933, IMG submission 184488) | Arctic peat soil microbial communities from Barrow, Alaska - NGEE Surface sample F53-3 deep-092012 (SPAdes) | ecosystem: Environmental > Terrestrial > Soil > Wetlands > Peat ... | reverse complement strand
CTTCGTTTTCTTCGCAATATCGGCCATCCGGCCACGATTCGCTGGGGTCCACATCCCAAGCTTGAATCACGCCAAAAGCTTCAACACAATCCATTCTCAAACGGTCTCTAAGCGGACAAACAGGCTGCTCCCGAGTTTGTCGGCTTTCGGACCAAAGCGGACAAAGATGGGATTTGGCCCGCGATGGTATGTCCGCTAATGACCCAGGCTGTGTGAAAACCCCATCGATGCTATGATTCTCTTGCTGAATCGGCGGGGGAAGTGATGCAGGGTTTCGTTCAAGGGGCGGATCGCCAGCAGACGACGCTGTTGCCGGAATGCCTCGATGATTGGGTCGGCGAGAGCAATCCTATTCGCGCGGTCGATGTGTTCGTCGATGCGTTGGAACTCCGCGACCTCGGGTTCGATGGCGTCGATCCGGCAGCGACCGGCCGGCCGGCGTACCATCCTTCGCCCATGCTCAAGCTCTACATTTACGGCTATCTCAACCGCGTCCAATCGAGCCGGCGGCTGGAGCGTGAGGCTGGCCGCAATATCGAGGTGATGTGGCTGACCGGACGGCTCGCGCCGGATCACAAAACCATCGCCGACTTCCGCAAGGACAACTTCACGCAGGGCAAGATCCAGCGCCGCCAGAAGCAGATCGAAGAGAGCGTGGCGCGCTACATGAGCCAACTCGACACCGCCGACCACCAGACTGCCGCAGGAGAAGAGCCGTCGGAAACGGTGCTGCTGACCAAGACGCGGCTTAAGGAAAAGCTGGCGAAGCTCGAAGAAGAAGTGAAACGGCTGGCCGCGATTGAAAAGGCATTGCTCGCCTCGCCCGACAAGCAGATATCGCTGACCGATCCCGATTGCCGCTCGATGGCAACGAGCGGGCGCGGCTCAGGCATGGTCGCCTACAACGTGCAAAGTGCGGTCGACACTACGAACCATCTGATTGTCGCGCACGAGGTTACCAACGTCGGCACCGATAGATCGCAACTGGCGACGATGGCGCAGGCGGCGAAAGCCGCGCTGCGCAGCGATAACTTGGACGTCGTTGCGGATCGGGGCTACTTTAAAGGTGAGGAAATCCTGGCATGCGAACAGGCCGGCGTCGCGGTCACGCTTCCCAAGCCGCAAACCTCGGGCGCCAAGTCGGCGGGCCGCTTTGGGAAACCTGATTTTGTTTATTTGGCCAAGGACGATGTCTATCGCTGCCCGGTCGGCGAGAAGCTGGCGCACCACTTCACCGCTGATGAAGATGGCCAGAAAATGCGGATTTACTTGACGAAGGCGTGCCGCACATGTCCGCTCAAGGATAAGTGCACAACGGCCAACGAGCGCCGCATCAAACGCTGGGAACACGAACACGTCGTCGAGGCCGCGCAGGCGCGGCTCGATCAGAACCCGCAAGCCATGCGTGTGCGCCGCGAAACCGTCGAGCATCCGTTCGCCACGCTGAAGATGCGGATGGGTGCGACGCACTTTCTGATGAAGCGGTTGCCCAATGTCGCGACCGAAATGGCGCTGAACGTACTCAGCTACAATCTCACGCGTGTGCTGAACATCGTCGGCGTCAAGCCATTGCTGGCAGCCATGCGGGCGTGAGGCGCGGGCAGTGGACTCAATGGCGACACCGACGGCCGCCCACGCTGCACGGAGGTGCAAGGAGGTTGCCTCGAGACGCAGAACAGCAAAAATACTCTGAAATCGCCACGTTGGTCTCAGCCACTGTTGGTCGAGAGCAGTTTCGGAATGCGGAGCCGCGTTTTCACACGGCCTGGACCCAAAGCGGACATTACGTGCGCCAAAGCCATCGACTGAGCCCCACTGCGGCCAGCATTCCAATCATTTGGGCAATGATGAAGGCTAAAACTCCGGCTGGGGCGATGCCGGCGAACGTATCGGAAAGAGCGCGAGCCATCGTCACCGCAGGATTTGCAAAAGATGTCGAGGCGGTGAACCAATAGGCTGCCGTAATATAGAGGCCCACCGCGAATGCGACCGAACCAGGTGCACGCGCGACGCAACCAAATATTGTCAGCACCAGGCCGAATGTTGCCACCGCTTCTGCGAACCACTGGCCCGGACCTGTTCGGACGTGTGTTGATAATTGCCAGACTGGAAGCTCAAACATCATATGCGCAGCCCATACGCCCATGAATGCGCCGCCCACCTGGACGGCAAGATACATGCAGGCCAGGGGCCAAGGCAGCTCGCCGCGTAGCGCGAATGCAATCGTCACGGCGGGGTTGAAGTGAGCGCCGGATACCGGGCCGAAAATCAGGATAAGCACGGTTAGCATCGCACCGGTCGGCAGCGTGTTGCACAAGAGTGCGAGCGCCTCATTTCCGCCCGAAAGCCGTTGCGCCATGATCCCCGAGCCGATGACGGTCGCGAGTAGGAACGCCGTCCCGAGCATTTCGGAAACGACGCGCTGTGACGATGACGGCATCAAGTAGACTCTTTGACTACCGCATCGCTTACTTGCCAGATCTCTTTCAACTTCGTTTGAAGCGAGAGCTTGTCGAGGCTGCGGATCGGCAACGCGGTGAAAATTCCGATGCGTTGGAAAAGCATTCGGTAGGTATCCTTGAAGGCGACTGCAACTTCTGCCACTGAGCCTTGAACGTCGGCGGGATCGGGGACGCCCCAATGCGCTGTCATAGGTTGGCCGGGCCACACCGGACACGCTTCGCCCGCCGCGTTGTCACAAACCGTGAAAACAAAATCGAGCGATGGTGCGCCGGGCTTTGCAAATTCGCTCCAGGATTTAGAACGAAAGCCGGTCGTGTCATATCCCAGCCCTTGCAAAAGCTGGAGTGTGTTCTGGTTGACTTGGCCCTTAGGCTGACTGCCGGCGCTGTACGCCTGGAATTTTCCTTGGCCGAACTTGTTCAAGATTGCCTCGGCCATGATCGAGCGCGCCGAATTGCCGGTACAGAGGAAAAGCGCGTTGAATGGTTGTTCGGTCATGGCTAGGCCGTAGCGCAACCTGTGGAGCAAGCCGCTTGCTCTGTGACAGGCCTTGCGGGCTGGGGAACGCAACAAGCCTGGGCGTGAGCAACGCGCGCTTCATTCTCGCCGCTGCCGTCGCCATAGCCATAGCTGATGTTCTCGCCAGTCGTGTGGAACGTCTCCCACGAGATACCCGCCGGATCATCAATCCAGGATTTTTCCGATTTAGCGTAGCAGCAAGCCGTTTGGCCTTGTTCGATGACGGTGCCTCCGGCCTCTTTCAAACGAGCGTAAACCTCATGCAATTCCGTTTGGCTTTCGACCTGGATGCCAAGGTGATCGAGACCCGGCTCGCGACTACGTGTCGAGATTGCGAAGTTCATGCGCGGATCGTCGAGCATCCACTTCGCGTAATCGCCTTTCACAACCGCTGGTTTCGCGGCGAACAGGGCGGAATAGAACCCGATGGCCTTTGCCAGATCGCTCACTGAGACGTGCAGGTGCAGCCGTTTCATGACACGGTAACCTTGGCTCGCCTGGCACGCGTGGGCTTGCACACTGCCCGGGCACACGCTTCTGCCGCTCCTTGGCAGCAGTTTTCAGTGAGGAAGCCGAGCAGATCATTCATGACCTCGAAGCGCGCCGCATAGATCATTGAGCGGCCGTCACGCCGGACGGTGACAAGTCCGGCTTGTCGCAGGCGGTCGAAATGAAAAGTCAGCGTGTTGGGGGCCAAGTCGAGCGCATCAGCAACGCTGCCGGCAGGCATCCCCTCTGGTCCGGCCTGCACTAGCAGGCGGAACACATCTAAGCGGTTATCCTGGGCCAAAGCCCCAAGAGCGATGACTGCATCGGTGTTTTTCATATTTCAACAGTTATGGAAATATACGGCCTAAGTCAAGAGTTATTTCAACAAATATTGAAATGACAACTCAGGGCTCTGAATGTCCGCTAATGGCACTTAGCGACCAATCGCTGCATTGCAGCGCCAAGGTCGCTATTGGACTAACAACGGACAAAGGTCGATCCGGACGCTGAATTGCTAGGCCACGTTTGACTCAAAGGCTAAAATTTCAAAGCAACGCAATGAACCAGTCGCTCGATGTCGCCTTTTGGAGCCGCGGTGCGGCACCGACGATTGAGGACGGACGTCATCACGTAGTTGAAAAAATAGCTAAGATGAAGTGCGGTGGGGCAAACATGGGTGAAAAGTGGGGGACTCTTTTTAGCTAGAAGGTCATATCAGACCAAGGCACCCTTGGTGCGCAGAGCGCCGGAAGGCGACCAGCCGACCGTAGCGGTCGTGATCGGCGCCGAGCTTCGCCAGCCTCGGTGGCCGACCGCTAGCGAGCTGTTGCAGAGCGGCACGGCTGGATGCCGGTAGGGCGCTAAGCAAGAGCCTCCAGTGCCGGGACGGCATTTGGCCAGTCTGGTCAGTTCCCACCTCTGTACGGACCCCGTCGCCCACCACAGATACCGTTCGAATGTCCGCAGACGAAATCCGGTTCATGCCAATCGATAGCCGCCTGGTTTAGACAGCCTGCACGACGATGAGGTGCCGGACCAACGCTACCAACTAAAATACCAACATGCCCAACAAGGGCCACACGGTACCACTCAGGGCCACACGAAGTACCACCAAAAGGCCAGTGAAATTTCCTGTCACACCCCACGCATTAAAGCTGCTGCCGGAAAGCCGCAGATAGCAGCGGCAACCTTTTCATCAATTTGCGTCGTCGAAACTACCTCTGAGCCGCGCTGCGCGCGTCATGAATGCCCGGATGTCATTCGGCCGTTCCACGGTGGAAGGCACCCTGTCGACTGGCTGGAGGCGGCCCCGGCCGGGTTGTTTGACGGCGGTCGGCTGTTTGGCACGCTTGTGTTTGGTGGCCGATAACGACTTACTCGTGGCTTGGCTTCTATCGGCCCAGCCGATCGGCTCGATCCGATCTGATGCCGACATTTCAGAGTGGCGCATTTGCCGCGAGACCACTCCGCGCAATTGCTCAACCGAAATTGGATGACCATCGGCGCGCCGCACGCCGCGGGCTGTCAGTAGGCTTGTGACGCGGGTCCACGTCAGGCCGCGCTGCCGGAGCCCGAGAAAAAGCGGCAGGTGGCGCACCACCGCGCGCTCGAACGGGATTTGTCCGAACGGTCCCTGCAACGTCGCAATAAACGCCGCGAGACCTTTGTCGATCTTCTTGTCCATGCCGAGGATATGGTTAGGGGTGATCGTATCCGCAACAGACCGAATCAATTCGCAACGAAACGCAGCAATTCGCAACAACCTAACCTCTGTTACAAAATGCTTCGGAATGCTTCGAAATGTTTCGTTTTGACTCGTTCACACCTGTGCATCTGGGGAGACTGGAATTTTTGGCCCCTATTTGGCTCGGGAGGCGCGCGGAGCTGGCGTAGAAACTTCGCGGATCGCAACGAGCACAGCGCGATGCGGCTCCGCGACCTGAACCATGGATTTTGTCAGAACGCAGCGAGCCAGTTGCGCACATCAGAATCTGTCGAAATTCCTGCATTCTTCAGAAGTCTCACGATGTCAGCTGCGCAGATGACGATGATGGGATGTTCGTCGTCTTTGATTTCTTTGTAGGCTTGGTCAGCGACGAAGGATGTCGTCACCAGTACACCAAACTGGCGGTGACGCAGGCGCGATATCAACCTAGACAGGTCCGCAATTCCCACAGAACTGCTCAAGCTGTAGCACTTGGCTTCAAGTGCGAAGCTGACATCGACTGCAGAAGCGCTTTCACCTAGCTTGTATTTTCCGATGCCGTCGCGACCGCCATCCCTGGTAGCTCTTGTAAGATCAAGGGAGATGATGCGCGGCGACATCAGTTCAGCGATCTTCGCCGCGCATTTTTCGAACCTGACTTCGTCATCCAGGAAATGCGCCCGGATTGTTTCGACGATTGCGCGATCTTCAGGCGAGGGCAGTTGCTCCAATTTGGTGCGATGCTCAAGGACACACGGTGCCTTAAGGGCACGGTAGACGCCTTTCTCAACCCAGGCCTTCCAGGTGGCGGGACAATTCGCGGAAAGAGGATTTCCCTGTTTAATGTCTTCGATCCATTGACGCCGAATCGTGCCCGCATCGAGAATCGTTAATTTTGCTTGGTAGTTCTGAAATCGCTTTTCCTGCCTCTGTTTCCAGACCGCAACCAAGTCATCGTTCGATGTGAGGTCAGCCGCACCAGGAACAGCAAGACCCAGAAATTCCACATCACGAAAGCTACTGGCTTTTGTAAAAACCAGAACAGGCGGAATGCTCGCTCTCGACACCGTTGTTCCGTGCCGGTGCTCAAACATGCCGCGCAAAATTAAATTGCCGAAACGTTTGGTATCGTGAAGATCTTTGCCCGGGCTTCTATTGTCACCGTGCTTCTGGCGGTACGTATCAATCCCTTGTTACGGTTTGATGCTATCATTGTTGATGAGGCGCAGGACTTCCGAACACACTGGTGGATCGCCATTGAGGAGGTTCTCAAGGATCCCGCTGCGTCCTGGCTTCACGCGTATTTTGATACGAATCAGAGCATTTACGGCGATCTGACCAAGGAACTGGCTTCGTTCCGCATAGTGCCGATCCATCTCACACGGAATCTGCGTAACACGCGCTGCATTCATGCAGTGGCTTCGCATTTTTATAAGGATATCCCGGTCGTTGCAGATGGCCCCGAGGGTATGCAGGTCCAATGGACGGAGTGCCGCACCCAGCCAGGCGCCAGCGACATGAAAAACACGACCGTCACCGAAATGAAGCCGAGGATCGGCACAGACTGCAGAATATCGAGCAACGGCACCAGCAGGATTTTGGCGCGTCGGCTCTTGGCCGCGAACGTCGCTTAGGTGAAGGTAAAAACGAGAGACAAAACCATCGCCACAAGCATGCGCAGAGTTGTGCGCGCCGCGTATTCCGGCAGATTTCCCGGCGCCAGCGATAGCGGAGCCAGCTGCAATTCCGCGAGCGGCTGCAATAGGTGACGGCTGGCCTCCGCGACGAAAACCAATAGGCCGAGGGTTAGCAGGATAGCCAGCGCATCCCAGCGCGTGATGCCACGCGCGGACTGTTCGACTGAGATTGGAATGGTCCCGCGCATCAGCGTAGTTCGCCTGCTTGAAAACTTTGCCACAAACTAACCAATAAAAGCGGGCTTACCAGCCTTTTCGAGAGAGACTATTGTTGGATCGGATTATCGTACGGCCTAATATTGCGAGTCGGAGGGAACGTCGTTGTTATAAATGTGGCTAAGTATCGCAGGCGCGAACCCCGTGCCTAGTCGTCGCGCGATGGCCGAAGGCCTTTCCATAAGTCTTGACGCCTGCGTTCCCTTATTTTGCTGGTACCGCTTACTATCCGACAAGTATCTCCAAATTCGACTGCTGCCTCAAATGCGCGCCGGAGGCGATGATCGCCTATTCTCCCAAGATGACTACGCAAGGTGGTGGCCCTATTCGGATCATCCTTGTCAGCGATGGCGTTACAGAGATCGGTGCTCGTTTGACGAAAGAATTTGAATGCTGACCGATCTTCTGCGCGCGACCCAAGCTTGTCGGTTTCCTCGGCGATCAGCAGAACGGCGGACTTATCTGCATCGTGCAGCGTCAAAGCGTATCGTAAAAGAGCCAACAACCAATCCTTGATCTTCTTGGTCTGGCATTCTGCCTGGGCGGCCGAATCATACATACAGATATTTTCTACCAACACAGTACTGTGAAGAAATATCGTGTGTTCAACCTGCTGCGACTCGTCGGCTGCTGTGCGCTGACCCGCCAATCTTGCCGATCATGTACTCCGAATATCCGTCGCAGACTTGCGTTAAGATGTCGGCAAGATCGGCCTTGGTTTTATCGGTCAATTCAGTCAGGGGCAAACGAACCATGGGCGACATGAGACCGAGCAGACTCAGCGCGTATTTGAGCGGAGCCGGGCTAGTCTCCCGAAACAATGCAGCAGTCAATTTCGCAATCGGGAGAGCCCACCGTTGCGCGCTCGGCAGCTGGTCCTGCCTGCATGCCAGATACATGCTTCGGCACAGACCCGGCGCAATGTTGGACGTGACCGAAATGCAGCCGTTGCCGCCTTGAGCAAAGAAGGGCAATGCAGTGGCATCGTCGCCAGTGAGAAGCCTAAAATCCCAGCCGACGAGCGATCTAAGCCGCGGCGGCCGAGTAACATCGCCCGTGGCATCCTTGAGACCGATGAACTGCGGCATCTCCGCCAGCCGGGTAACCGTTTCGTCGGCAAGGCCGCATGCTGTTCGAGACGGCACGTCGTATAGGATGATTGGTAATCCCGTCGATTGAGCGATGGCGTGGAAATGGGCGTACAAGCCGCACTGAGTCGGCTTGTTGTAATACGGCACGACCGACAAGATGCCATCGACACCGGCAGCTTCGGCATCCCGGGTCAATTCGATAGCGTGAGCGGTGGAGTTCGAGCCGGCTCCCGCGATCACCGGAACCCGGCCGCGTGCAACGCCGACAGCGATGCGGATGAGTGCGTCATGCTCTGCGGGTTTTAACGTGGGCGATTCGCCGGTTGTTCCGCAGACGACAAGCGCAGTGGCGCCATGGTGGATTTGACAGTTACAGAATTCTTCGAAGGCGGCTTGGTCGACGTTTCCGGCCCTGTCGAAAGGTGTCGGCAGGGCGGGCGCGTAGCCGGAGAGTTTCGAAATGTGCCGTCCGATGGTCATGACCGTTCCTCGCGCGACATTCGCAACGATGTTTTCAAGCCGCCGCAACGTTGCGGCTCAAATCGAGCTCTAAAACACCGGGAACCATAAAAACCGCTTGCGGCCGATTTCCGTTTTCAAACATTGCGAACCGGAGCGCTTGCGTGCGGTCGATGAAAAGACCGCCGCAGGTGCCTTGTTCGTCCTGGACAACCCAGTGGCCCCGACTATTCCTGCCGATCAGAAAATACGAAGGCTTCAAACAGAGTTTTAACGAGGGAGGTTCCATTGGTTTCATGACACGTCTCCTTAATGTTGATTGGCGTCGGGTTGTTTACAGAAAGCCCGCTTAGTGGCGATAAGTGGGAAGGTAGATGGCCAGCCGAAGCGCGATCGGTATTATAACAATGATGGCCATAATTGCGATCGTGAGGGCCGCCGAATAGATGCGTCTCGCCATCGCGAGGCTCGATCGTGCGGCACACATCCAAGCCATATTCAGCTCAGGGAGCCTAGACGACGGCCGACTCGCGGTTTGCGAAGCAGCTTGGGGGCGAAAGGTGATTGACATGTTATTGCTCCGGATGACGGCAGCGCTGCTTCGACTCAACGCACGATCGGCAAATCGTCGTCGTTCTTGGACGAGTGCGTGTAACGGTTGCGGTAGAGTTCTGCCTCGATCAACGTCCGATGCATGCGTTGTTCGGCGAGAGCCGTTGAGAACCGTGCAACGACCATCCATCCAGCGGCGGCCAACTTGCCTGTGGAGGCGGCCAATCGCTGTGCAAGACGTGAGACGAGCCGCTTCGCGGCGCCAAGGCGAGCAACAAACGGGTTGCCTTTGTTCTCTATGTCGAGTTCGAAGCGTTCCTCTACAAACATCGTGGCGCATCCCCATGGCTGGGTGTTTCTATTGGCGAACCGCAGGGCTGAGTGCTTGAGCAAGAAGATGCCACCAATTCGCCCGTCGGCATCGCGGGCAACCCAGAACCCGTCTTTGTTCCGGCCGATGAAAAACAGCGGGATCGCCTCACTGAGGATGCTGAGATCAGGTCGCTGCGGTAATCTTGTCGCCGCGTTGGGTGCCACCGGCTGCCGCGTGAGGCCGTGACGTTGTCCGCGGCTCGCGGCGGCGGGACGTTTTGCTCGCCGCCGTTTCGGGTGCGGAATGTCGGAGCCTTGTAGTGACATCGTGATCATCGAACCCGTGTCGATTGTGCGTTGTGATGAGAGGACGCTGCAGCTGACTTTGTGCCGACCTGTCGCGCAGTGCGTCTGCGCATTCGCCGGCTGCAGCGATCCATTTCACGTCGCACCTGGCGCATCTGCCATTCAGGGACGGCGCGGTTCGCGCGTGCGCTGACGAGGGCGTCTAGTGCCGAGCGTGCCAGGTACATCCGCAGGCTTTGCGTCTGGACCGACAGGACGGCGAGGTTTTCGAGCACAAGGGCAGTCATCGAAGTCTCTCCTTGTCCTTCTCGCAGAAGCTCCTTCGCTTCCGTGCCGCTAATGTGCTCGCGACCGCATATGAATTCGAGACGGAACGGCGCTGCTTCTCATAAAGGCGATATAAAGAGACCCCGCACTGCACCGAATCGCTGCCGTGAATTTGATTGGCGCTTGCCATCGCTTGTTTCGCCGAACTACGAAGTCCACGCGGTCAGGCCGGCAATTACGGCGTATGCCGCTGCCTCGTCGAAATGAGTCAGTACTGGGCCGAATGGCTCCTCGCGTCGGACCGCAGCGATGAAAGTGCAGTAGAACACGGCAAACGCGAGGAGGCCTTCAAGGGTCTTCCCGAACCCTTGGCTGCCGAGCGCCGCGAAGATGCTAAGGATGACCAACCGCATAAAAAACCGGGTCAGCGCTTGGGCTGACCCGAAGTTGCGGGGAATGTCCGGAGTGTATGGCATTTTAACTCGCCGGTGGCCGCTCAGGCGAAGTTGTCACAACAGATCACAATGCCTGATGTCGGTTGGACTTGCGGCACTGTCGGCGAACTGGTTTCGCGCGCAGCGCTAGTCGTGCAGCGCGCCTCAACGAATGCGCTTAGGATCGCCAGAGGCAACACTTCGTGGCGCGCGTCTGCAGTGTCATCGAGCGCCACAGGCAGATTCGGCTGCTTGGAGAGCGAGCAGAACCATTCACCGTCCTCATAGACGAGGCGACGAAGCTTCCATGCCGGCAGTTCGAGTTCGATCAGAGCGAGCGCCGCATCACTCCAAGCGCCGGCCTTAATCAACTGGTCGATTCGAGCAGCCTTGCCAGCCCCGGAAGGCGAATGCAGGCTTCCGCGATGACATTGGAGATGAGATCGGGGGTGAGCGCCGGCGCAAGCCGAAGCTGCTCCCTCAGTCGGGCGAGACAGTCCTCGTGTTTCGGATCGGACAACATGACATCATCTCAAAGAACAACGGTCTTAGTGGCCGCAGCCGTAAGATGGGGTCAAACGTCATAAAGAAACGAGAGGGACCGAAGTGCCCAGATATAGGGATGTCATAAGAATTGGAATGGATTTTTATAAAAATCCACTAGGCGCGCGAGCTCCGCAGGTTTGGGCTCCTATAAGTGCGGCCACACGAAGCTCCGATGCACTGGACCTGCTGCCGCGGTCCGCATCCGAGCGGCGTCGTCGCTGCCGCAGGCGTTTCTGGCCGTAAGGCCGTGGCAAAGTATCGTGTCATTCCAATCGATTAGTACCGAAAACGAAGCGTGTCATGGGGAGGTCATGACGCCGGATCTTTATGAGAATCCTATAACGCCGGCGTTGCTTCCATCTAGAAATTTTATGGCGATGAGTGTCACGTAAGCGCGGCTCGCATGGGCGAGAAATACTTCGCGCTTTTGACGCCCGTCAATGCGCATCGGTAAAGGCGCCATCGAGTGCCCACCAGGGACTGCGTGTCGGAAGGAGCATCCAAATGTTGGACCTGATCTTGCTGGCCCTCGGGCTCGGCTTTTTCGCGCTGTCGGTGGGCTACGCCTACGCTTGCGACAGGCTTTGAGG
>Ga0207933_1002547_pt1 | contig 11652 bp, 12 predicted proteins | sample NGESurdeep092012_4_FD_184488 | JGI IMG/M metagenome (GOLD analysis project Ga0207933, IMG submission 184488) | Arctic peat soil microbial communities from Barrow, Alaska - NGEE Surface sample F53-3 deep-092012 (SPAdes) | ecosystem: Environmental > Terrestrial > Soil > Wetlands > Peat ... | reverse complement strand
TGCGCTCCCTGGTTACCGCGGCCGGCAGCCGGAAGGCAACGGGAGACCCCAACCTCGATATCGCTTCCCTCATAGAGACCGCCTTCACTTCCGGCGGTGTCCTCCTAGCGACAGCCGTCAGCAAGGATGCGACCCTCCAAACCCACCAAACCGCAAAAGCGGAAAACTCCGCGCAGCTCTATGCCACCGGTCAATATACCCGATGCGACCATAGCTTGAAGCCGGCCGTCGCAAGGCTCGCTTCCGGTCAACAGCGTTTGCTTGCCTCGTGCTCGTTTTACACCGGTGATTTTTCGACCGCGTCCATGGCCGCCGCGCACCTGAAGGCAAATCCCACGACCCGGGTGGAAGGGTTGTACTGGGAGAGCAAAGCCGATGAAAAACTCGCCGTCGCGGCCCTCGCGCGTGCTGGGGAGATAGAACCTGATTCCCCTCGCATGCACGTATTGCTAGGGGACATCTTTCGGCAGAAAAGGCGCTGGAGCGATGCGGAGACGGAGTACAGGAGGGCCATCGCTCTGGATCCGAAGAACCACTATGCACGCCTTAGTTTGGCAATCGTGTTGTTCACTGAGTTGAAAACCGAGGAAGCTTTAGCGATCGACAAAGCTCTGCTTGAGGAAGCACCCGATGACCCGGAGGGCAATTTATTGGCGGCCAGCATTCTGGTGCAGGAACACGAGTTCGAAAAGGCCGAGCCGTTCCTATCGAAGTGTCAGAACCTGAAAGTAGACCTGGTTCCCCGGTATCACATCCTGCTTGGCCAGGTATACGCCGGCACCAATCGCATTCCTGCCGCAATTGCAGAATACAAACAGGGGCTGGCGACGGATCAGGATGGCAGCCTCCACTATCAGCTGGCCCGCCTTTTCCAGAAGATAGGCGACAAGGCGAATGCAGAAAAGGAGATCCGTATGTCGCAGGAGATTCGAGCACGATGGGACGAACAGGCCCACATCGCTTTGGGACAGGAGTCAGCCCAAGCGAGCCAGCCATAGGGTCTCATGGGTCACAGCCGGCGTTACGGAAGCAAAGCCGCCATAACAAATGCCGGAATCGAATAGGGACGTATTCGGAGTCATCAACCGGATTTCAATTTCGCAGATTTGTAATCCCTGGTGTCAGGAGCTCACTCAATGCGCTTTTTCCGTTTGGGAACAACACTCGCTCTTTTTGGTGCAACGATATTCAGCGCGGCTGCCAGTTGGCCCTCACGTTTGGATGCTCAATCGATCGAGCAAAGCAAAGATGGTGTGACGCTGCGAGCCGAGGGCACGACGTTGCACGTTGGAGTCTGCTCTGCAACGGTGATTCACGTCGTCGCTACCCCGCTGGCGAAAACCCCGCAGCCCATCGTGCCCGTGGTGACTCGACCTTGCGGTAACGCCCACTTCGTCATGTCATCGACTGCATCGAGGGTCTCGCTAAAGACCAGCGCGCTCAGAGTTGAGATCGACCGCGCCACCGTGTCTGTGCGGTTTCTATCCGCCGATGGCCATGTTGTGCTTGGCGAGCAGCCGCACCAAGGCAGGGAAATAACGCCTGTCGATATCGATGGAACGCATACCTACAAGATCCAGCAAGACTTCCTTCTATCCCCCGGCGAGGCTCTTTATGGCCTAGGGCAGCATCAGGAAGGCTTCTTGAACCTGCGTAGCATACCCGTCCAATTGCTTCAGGCCAATACGAATATCGCCATCCCATTTCTTCTCTCGACCAATGGGTATGGCCTCCTATGGAATAACCCCTCGTTGACAGATTTCGACCCGGCTACTCAGGCCATCCCACTGGACTCAGCGGGGGCAGGAACATTCCACACCGGACCGGCAGGAGAATACGGATTCTTGTTGACCGGCAATTTCCGAGCCAAGCTCCATCTCGCAATTGACGGGAAAAACGTCATAGACATAACCAATATGTGGGTCCCCGAATCTGCCGGCGGAAAGATGCAATTGAATGCGGACACAACATATAAGCTCGTGGCCCAGTCTGGTGGAAACACCCACTTATTCGTCCGTGCTCCTTCTGACTCCATGGCCTTTGGCTCTCAAGCCGGCAATGCAGTTGACTACTATTTCTTTTACGGTCCGCAGCCCAGCCAAATTATCTCTGAGTATCGGGAATTTACCGGCGCCGCGCCGCTTCTGCCGCGCTGGGCCTATGGATTCTGGCAATGTCGCGAGCGCTACTCGAGTCAAAAGCAAATCTTTGATATCGCTAAGGAATTTCGCGATCGGAAGATTCCCGTGGATGCGATGGTTCAGGATTGGCAATATTGGGGGAAATACGGCTGGAACGCGTTGCGATTCGATGAAAGCAACTATCCGGACCCCAAAGAGATGATGTCTCAATTGCATGCGCAGAACTTGCACATGGTTATCTCGGTCTGGGCTAAATTTGGAGTGCATACCGCGGTCGACCAACAGTTTAGGGATGACCATCTCGTGCTTAGAAGCGCCGCGAGCAATGGCGAGCCAGGGGAAGCCAAGGAGTCTGAGGATTGGGTGGATCTATTCGATCCGAAGGCACAGAAGCTCTATTGGTCCGACATCAACCGCAACCTATTTAGTATCGGATTGGATGGATGGTGGCTCGACGCCTCTGAGCCGGAGGGCGATCCTCTCAAAAATGACAATACCTTTTTGGGACCGGGAAAACTCGTTCGGAACGCATATCCGCTGTATGAAACCTCGGCGGTTTACGATGGTCAAAGAGCCACCACGCAGAGCAAGCGCGTCGTCATCCTATCCCGCTCTGCATTTGCTGGGCAGCAGCGCAATGGTTCCATTTCGTGGTCCGGCGACATTTCTGCGAATTGGGAGACTCTGCGGCGGCAGATTCCCGCCGGTCTCGGTTTCGCGATGTCGGGCTTTCCTTATTGGACGACAGACATTGGCGGTTTCTTCCGTCCGGCGGATCAATATACCTCGCCGGATTATCACGAGCTGCTCATTCGATGGTTTCAGTTCGGTACGTTTTCCCCAATTTTCCGGATACACGGTTTCCATTCCAGAACAGAAATGTGGAACTACGGTCCCCAGGTGGAGAAGATTCTGACGGAGTACGATCAACTTCGCTATCGCTTGCTGCCATACATCTACTCCTCCGCATGGGGCGTCACCAGCCGTGGCCAGATCATGATGAAAGCGTTGCCGTTCGTTTACCCCAACGATCCATCATTGAGAGACATCAGTGACCAGTTCTTCTTTGGCGACTCTCTTCTGATAAGTCCAGTTACATCGCCTCATGCAACCAGCCGTGAAGTTGTCTTGCCCGCAGCGAACGACTGGGTGGATTTTTGGACCGGGAAAACCTATCGCGGCGGCCAAACGATCCAGGCGGATGCTCGATTGGACCGAATTCCGATCATGGTGAAGGCGGGCAGCATCGTGCCGATGGGCCCCGTGGTGCAGTCCGCAGCCGGCAAGGAAGATCCTCTCGAAATTCGCATTTACCCCGGCAAAAACGCCGACTTTCTTCTCTATGAAGATGGCGGGGACGGCTACTCATATGAAAAGGGTCAGAGGGCAAGCATCCATCTGCACTGGGACGACCGTCGGAAGACACTCTCAATCGGGGCCACGTCCGGAAACTTTCCGGGTATGCTTCACCAGCACAACTTCCGAATTGGCATCGTTCAGGAAGGGCACGGAATAGGCCTTGTATCGGAGTCGCATCCAGACCGGACCGTACTCTACAACGGACATGCGATGACGGTGCATCTTGGCCGGACGACGTCCGCATCGAGGTGACCCAACCCCAGAAAACCATACTGCTGGGAAATTGAGAGATAGAAGCCTATCGTGGTTCTCTGAGCAAGAGAGCAGAGCCGAGAGATGGCAAGCGGGATCGCGCCAGTACCTAGAGTGGATTCACGATAGGCGTACCCCGAGACAGATGCACCATAACGCGGCTTTTTCGTTAAGAAAGGCCGCACTTCTCCAACCACGGTGGGGCATAGCAATCGTGACTCCGCTCTAGCCGGAGGTTTTTCGTTGATCCGCAGGTTTTCAGCAAACGCGCTGATATTAGCTGGGGTAGCCTTTTGCTTGACCTGCGCCCAGATGCCGGCGGCGAATGACATCAGCCGGACTACCCAGGACCGAATGGAGGATTCGGGATGGTGGCCAACGAAGGGAGATGTGCCGCGCAGCCAATATGTGGGAAGCAATACGTGCAAAAGTTGTCACGGAAACGTTGCAGATCTTCAGGAAACGACGGCCATGGATCACGCCGGCGTGCGCGCGACAGAATCGCAGATTCTGAAGGCACAACCGCGACTCACATTTCACGAACCAGGATTCAGTTATTCTCTGACCCGCGACGCCGCCGGAGCGTTGTTCTCCGTGACAGATGGCCAGCGGCAGAGCACGGTACCGGCGGTGTGGGCTTTCGGGGCCGGTGACTACGGTCAGACTTACATACTGGAGAAGAACGGAGCATACACCGAACGCCGGTTGAGTTACTTCACAAGCCTGCATGCGTTAGGTATTACACCGGGTCAGCCGAGCGATACACCGCGTGGCCTGGAAGAGGCGCTGGGCAGGAAGCTGGACGCCGACACGGTAAAGAATTGCTTCCGATGCCACACCACCGAAGCAGTCACTTCAAACGTTCTCGAATCGGACAAAGCGATTCCAGGCGTGACGTGTGAAGCGTGTCACGGGCCGGGGGCTCGACACGTCGCCGCAATGAGAAATGGGCACTATGAGCAAGCGGCAGCGACGATCATGAATCCCAAGTTCCTGTCTCCTGTCGATTCGGTCGATTTTTGTGGTGCGTGCCATAGCACCTGGGCGGACGTGATGATGGCGCCTGCAAACAGGAGTGAGTCGGTGGTGCGCTTTCAGCCATACCGCCTGGAGCTGAGTCGCTGCTGGAGAGACGCGGGAAGTGCCCGCGCCAGCATTACCTGTATAGCCTGTCACAATCCTCATCTGCCCTTAGTTCGTGACTTGAGAGCTTACGACACAAAGTGCCTCGCCTGCCATTCGGCCGTGAGGGGGTCGGCGGCACACATCTCGGCAATGACATGCAAAGTTGGTACCAGCAATTGCGCTTCATGCCATATGCCCAAGGTCGTTGCGCCGGAAGTCCACGCCACCTTCACTGACCACGACATCCGGTTGGTCCGTGGCAATAAGCCCGAGGATTCGGCGCCGGCGTTCCACTAAAGAACGCCGGCACTCCGCAGTACCGCACCGGAAACTCGCGTGAGCGTTCAAAGACAGGGATTACTTCCCTTCAGGCGAGTTCGGATCGTCCTTGCCAAAGCAGCGTGTCACCAGTTGGTCGGTGTTCCAGAGCCAGACTCCTGTTCCACCAGCATTCTGCGCAAATATGGAGTTGTCCTTCGCGCCCGCAAGCAATGAACCATCTGGACTGAGAGTTCCGCTTTCGCTGTACATCATTCCCGATATGCAAGTCTGACCCGTTGCGCTGTTCCAAACCCAAAGACGGTCATTGCTGTGCCCGAACAAGAACGGAGTGCCTTGGCGAAATGCTGCGAATCCCCCCGCGCTCGGGTTGAATTCCGGAAGTTCCGGTTTATGCGCGTTGGATAACAGTGCCCCAGTGTCAAGACGCATCAGACGAAACTCACCCGAAGACGCGACTACGAATGTGCCGGCTCGGACGTTAAGTGCCATGGGAACCGCTCCGTCAGCAGGGCGGGGCAGATTCCGCACCTTAGTCCAGTTAGCGGTGTTCCAGAGGGCAAATTCGGTTCTGCCAACAGTCATAAGAGTTTGCCCATCGCTTGAGAGCAGCGGTGAGAATGCTTCATCCAATACAAAGAGCTGTTTTTCTTGCGTTGCATCAACAACGTGGACCTTTCCATCGTTGGACCAGGCAATCATCCACTTCCCGTCCGGGCCGAACGAGAGAGAGTGCACGAAGCCACCGAAGTAGTTGTATGTCCGCACCAGCCTTCCATCGGGCATGTGCCAGAGTTTTGAGCGAAAATTGTCACCCTCCCCAGCCGTAACCAACCATTGCCCATCGCTGGAGAATGCGGCAGCAGTTACAATTCCTTCTCCCGTGTTCAGTGCACACAGTACCTTCCGATCAGGGACACCCCAAACGACCACCCGACCGAAATCTTCTCCTGCCGCCAGCAGTTTCCCGTCAGCGGAGAATGTGAGGACATTGATCGCTGTGGGTGTTCCTTGGCCGCAGATGATAGTGATGGAGTTTCCCGGACCTATACTGACACCGCTTTTCCCCTCTTTGTGCTTGACATCCGACAATTTGAAACTCGGTTTACGAAAACCGGGTACTGCTTGGCCCGCCGCTGCCAGGCACATCGCCATTGCAATGAACAGCACTATCCGCTTCAAGTTCCACATTTGGGGCCATTATCGCAGACGAACCGAGCAACACAACAAATCGCTCAGGTTGTCACGGAATGTTTGGTGGCTGCACCGCTTGGAGTGCCGCTTGCCGAGATCGGCAAGCTTGAACAGCCGACAATATGCGCGAGCTTGGGAGCAAGGCTATCGTGTGATGCTGCGCAGACGCGGAATGCCATTCTTGACGGAAGTCTTGCGCTTTGGGCGCTGTGCTGCCGCTGCCGTGTTCGTGGTGAGCACCTGCGTTTTGCGCCGGACATGAGGATGCAAGGCTTCGATGACTGCGCCAGGGTTTTTGGCAATGACGGTCAGGAATGCCCGCGCGGATGACTCCGGCGTGCGCCGTCCCCCTTCCCAATGCTTCACGGCATCGAGACTAAAGCCGAAGGTATCCGAGAACCGGGACTGCGTCATCTTCAGGCCTTTGCGGATACTCTTGACATCGACCTCGGCAGGTACGCTCACCCTGTAGCCCGCGGTCTGGCCGGCAAGAAAGGCGTCCACTTCATCGAGCCCATTCATCAGGGCTTCAAACATTGCGCTCATGGTTTGCTCCGGTATTTAGCAAAGATCTCATCGGCGCGCTTCGCCAGCTCGTTCCGTTCTTTCTTGCTCAGGTTCTCTTTCTCATTTTTTGCGTAGACGGTGACGAGAAAAACAGGAAACGCTTCGTTGCGCCAGATGTAAATGAGTCGCGCTCCACCTCGCTTGCCCATGCCACCGCGCGCAACACGCACCTTGCGAAAGCTGCCGGTTCCTGCAATGACCTCGCCGCGCTCGGGGTTCGCGGCGACCATTACGACGATGCCCTCGCGTTCCGCCTCTGTGAAGATCGCCTCCGCTGCCCGCAAATAGGAGGGTGTTTCGACGACCGTCTGCACTAATTCTCCTTGTACTCCAGTGGACACCTTTTAGTCAAGGCGCCATCGGCGGCTCGCTGCGTTACTTAAAAAAGGGTTTACAGACGCCGGTGATGATCCGACAGGCCGGAAATGGATGTAGACCGCCCGCCTAGCTTCCGATCTTTTTGGCGTCGTGAGCGAAAAGCCGGGCATTGATTGCCCAGCCTAGAGATACTGCAAAGGGTACCAACAGAATCATCGCGACGCAGAGGAAGAAAACGCCCAATGTATCCCAGTAGCGATGCAGCGGGTTCCCGGCCAGGAATGGCCATACTGCTGCGCAGCTCGCAACAAACGCTACCGTGGCAATTATGGTCCATTTGTTCTGACGAGCCAGCACTTTGTTTACGTGCGCCAGTATCTGCTTTTGTTCTTCCTCAGTCAGGCGTTCCTTTTCGAAGTCATACAAGGGATCACTTCTCTGATCACTGTCGCCGTCGATTTCTGCTTCAGGGTCACGTTTGTGCCGTATCAGTGCTCCCACAGTCAGAAACGCACCGAGAACCATCAACAAAACACGAAACACTGACGAAGTTCTGTTCGCAACTCCTTCTTCTTTGCCGGTGGCGTCGAAAAATGTCGCCCGGATAAGTTCTCCCGGGTTGCCGTAGTAGCGCACCCTGAGGTGCTGGCCGGCGATCCACCCGCTGCTTCGGTCGGAAACATGGACGGTGACTGTGCCTCCTGCGGAAGTCAAAATCGACAATTCAGCGCTGAAGTGTCTGCTACTGGAACTCTCGATATGTACAGCCTCAACTACGCCGTCAAACTCGAAAACTGGAAGTTGAGATTCGTATCCCATCCACCATAGAGGCAGCACAACAAAATAAGAGGCGAATGCCAATGTTGCAATAAGAAGGGCACGAGCCTTTTTCGGCCCGATGCTCTCTGTCGCCGCAACGTACCCATACCGCGATATCAACACGGCAGCTCCACAGACAAATGCGACGAGCAAGTAACGGTAGGTGGAGAGCATCTACCCGAGTATATCGAGTGGGAGCTGTATCCAGAGGGCCGTCCAGCGCGATTTGTCGGCCAGTCGTCAGCTACTGACCAATCAACCCTTCGAAAAGCGACAAGAATAGTCACTGGCAACACTCGTTGAACCCATCACAAAAACGGCAGAGCCAAGAGGCTCGCTACTTAGGTGGAGTTGGACTCAACTTGCTACCGCTTTGTGCTCTGGCAACAATTCCCATGCCGATTGCATGCTGTTCTCCGGCTGGTCCTGGCGCGCACGAACCCAAGGTGAGTAGTGCTTTTCGGTCACTCGCACGCTCGCGTGGCCGAGCAGGATTGAGACCTGATCGATGGGAACGCCGGCCAGCCGCATCTCGACGGCGAAGGTGTCAGCGGAGTTTTCGTACTTGCGCGAGAGGAGTTCGGCTTGCTCCCAGGACTTGGTTTTTGCCGATACCCGGATTCGGCCTGTGCCTCCGGGAAGTGTCCCGTCAAGCCACTTCGGACAGCGGCAACGCCGGTAGTTGGAATCGTCTTTTTTCGTGCAATCGGGGTGATGGCGGGTGTGGACGGACAGCACAATGCCGTCAATCTAGCAGCGAAAATCGGTTGGTACAATTCTGGTACAGTTTAGCGACCCATGTTGCTTCACGATCTAAACACTAGTAAATAATGCACTTAATATTGGTGGAGGCGGCGGGAGTCGGATTAGAACGGCCTGTTGATTCTACGTAAGTTACTGATAAATTAGGCACGCTACATACGCAGGAAACTCGGAATCAGCGCCCTTTTCACACGTAATACACACAGCAGTTTTATAGGGTAGGGGGGTATCCTAATACTCCTCTACGAGAGAATCGGCTGGGGCGATGGTGATTGTGCCGCCACAAAGCAGGTAGCACCCACGCGAGGCATCCTCATAAATTTTCCTGATCAGCGCACCGTTGTACGGGTTCGGCTGGCCTACTTCAGCGACCATGATCTTGCCATCGTGCTTGAATGACACTTTCCGTATTCTGCGCTTCGTGATCTTCGCGCCCATTTCCTTGCCGATCCACTCGTAGTCAGATTGCCATTGCTCTGCTTCGTTCATGCTTCCCCCGATACACAAGTCTACATTGGGACTACGGCTTTAGCGGGTGAGACGAATGGCACGCTTGCAAAGCGTCATCAATTCTCATTAGCTCGGCATATGTCGCCGCCTCCAGAAATGTCTTCGTCTCAAAAAATTCCTTTCCCATGCTCGTTGTCTGCACCGTTGCCAACTCGATCTGTCTTGTTGTGGTGACATTTACGAATAATTCGTATTGATCGTACAGGTCAATGAATTGGCTGTAGAGGCTGAACATTGATGTCGCATCCGGCGAACCCCCTTTGCGGATTTGCTCGGAAAGAGCGTCGGCCAATCCTATGAAGGTAGTTGCTTCCTTATGAACCCTTACCAATATGGAGGATGCAAAGTTGGGCGGCGGATCATTCTGTGTGGCGCGATCTAACTTAGCAATGATCGTCCGGCTAACGTCGATATTATCTGCCAAGTTCGATTGAGCGTGGGCTACACCACAAACGAAAGTGGCGAAGATCAGGGTGCGCAGAAGCAGCTTTGACATTGGCCCTCCTGGAGCTACATCTGGGGATAAGTGTACTTGCAATACCTCATGGATATGCTTTGATTAGGTCATGACCATCGAGGAGGCAATCAAGAAGGCAATAGAAGGTGGGTACTGCGGTCCGCAACGAACGTTTTTGCGAATCCATCCCTCGCCATGGGAAAACGATACGGTAGATTACTTCGACTTCTGGACGGGATCAACTTTCCTCGACCCCTCTTTTTGGCAATCGCTCGGCAAAGCATTGGGGTGGGGAGGAATTGGCTATAACGAAGATACTGGAAAGAAAGAATGGATTGATGCTCTTCGCTGCCCGCGAGACGGAGAATGGCTAACGGGAGAATTACAGGAGTGTCCGAACGAGTGCGATTATGACGGAAGTGAAATAGACGAAGCCCACGGTAATTTATATGAGTGGCGTTATCAGTGGCATCAATTCATAGACAATCTCGCCGAGGGAAAGAGCGCAGAAGAATACTTTAGAAGCCAAATATTATAACCGCTTTTATTTCATCCATCTAGCCCAATATCTCACACGTATAACACACAGCTACGCTCCCAAAATGGCTATAAGCCATTTAGAATCAATGAAATATAGATGGTGGAGGCGGCGGGAGTCGAACCCGCGTCCGAAATCGCTGTCAGCAGAGAGACTCCATGCTCAGCCGGCTCCGAAGGTTTCGCGCCGCGCGCTCAGGAGCCGGCAAAACGCGCGCTTCGCTAGTCCGATGATCTCGCTCCTGCGACTCGGACCGGGCCGCAGGAACCAGCCTGCTGTGCGACGTTCTTTCGCGGCCCACAGGCGAAGTCGCGGAGAACGGCTACTTAATTAATTAAGCAGCAAGTGCCAGTTGATTGTTGGCAATTATGATTTTCCAGGCGATTACGGGTGCCCAGACCCCGGCATGCCTCTCGACTGCAATCGATCCCGTCGAAACCGTGACGCCCCCATTCTGTGATTTTTTCCGTCTTTAATCTTTGATCGAGTTCAAGTCGATCTTTTCATACTCCTGATGCATGATGCCGCCGCGAATCTGCTGAACGGACTTGCCCGCCATCGTCATCTTGTACGCATAGTAGCCTTCTTGCGCGCACGTAGTGCACTCGGCTCCGTGAAGGCCTTCAAAACAACTGTGCAGGCTGGTGTGCCCTAGCGCCCGATCGCAGCGGCAAAAGCAGGGAAGCTGGTAGAGCACCTTGCTAACCTTAGCCGCATCCTTATAAACAGCCTTCTGCCATGGATAAGTGAACGCCGGGCCGGTCAGTTGTGCGCCGTGAAGAATGGGAGGCAGCGTGGCGGTGGCCGCCGGAGGCGCCGCATGGTAGGCCGGCACATCTTCCGCAGGATTCGACCACTGCGCAAACGCAGCGACCGTCAGGACGCTGACCGCGAACGCCACTACGATCTTGGACAACAGAAACTTTGGAACTCTCCTCATTCTCGCTCCCTCTCCTAGCGATTCTAAAGCACGACGCCACACCGAAGTAGGGAAGAGACGTTCCTACCCGCGGAAGAGCGGCCGCAAATCGCGCTCTCCGTCTGCGCCACCTCGACCCCGCCTCACAACCACAAAAACAAAAAAAGACGGCACGAACGGTAAATTGTTCGTGCCGGGAGGCCAGTGACGCAACTTAATCTCACAACACCGCAGGAGGAACCTGTCTCAACTGCGACGTTACCCATTCAACATATCAGATTCAACACCCGAAAGCCACGATTCAGAAAAACAATTTCAAACTTTTGGGGAATCCGAACCATTGATGTTTACTGTGTAAACGCCAACGTTCATATGACTAGACGCTAGATCCGCTCAAAAGGTTGCGTCAATA
>Ga0207933_1002546_pt1 | contig 11656 bp, 9 predicted proteins | sample NGESurdeep092012_4_FD_184488 | JGI IMG/M metagenome (GOLD analysis project Ga0207933, IMG submission 184488) | Arctic peat soil microbial communities from Barrow, Alaska - NGEE Surface sample F53-3 deep-092012 (SPAdes) | ecosystem: Environmental > Terrestrial > Soil > Wetlands > Peat ... | reverse complement strand
GTCGACGACGCGCACGGACGCCGATTGCTTGGCATCGCGCAGATTCCGCTGACCACGGTGTCGGCAACGACTCGCGACGCCACGTGGTGGCTGAGCGACCTGTCACACAATGCGGGCAACGGCACGGAGTTCGTCGTACATGGTCCCGACGTCGTCGTGCCGGTCTCGATCCGCTTGCCTGGGTCGTTCAACATCGCCAACGCGTTGCTCGCATTTGTCACGCTCGTCATCGGCGGTATCGATCCGCAAGCGGCCGCTCGCGGCATCGCCGGTGTGGCGGTTGTGCCGGGCCGGATGGAAGCCATCTCGGTATCGCAGCCGTTCACGGCGCTCGTCGACTACGCACATACCCCCGACGCGGTCGAGACGCTTTTGACCACGCTGCGCCCCACGACCACCGGCCGACTCATCGTCGTCCTTGGTTGCGGTGGTGACCGCGATCGGGCGAAACGGCCACTAATGGGTGCGGCCGCCGCGCGCCTCGCCGACGTCGCGGTGTTAACCAGCGACAATCCGCGCAGCGAAGACCCGTACACGATCCTTGCCGCCATGCTCGACGGTGCAATGGGAGTCGCTGCGGAGCAGCGCGGCGAGGTCATCGTCGAACTCGACAGGAAGACGGCGATTCAGGTCGCTGTCAGTCAGGCTCGGGCCGGTGACGTCGTTGTCGTCGCCGGTAAGGGTCATGAACAAGGGCAGGAGGTCGGCGGCGTGGTGTACCCGTTCGACGACCGCATTGTCTTGCGTGCTGAACTCGCTGGGTTGACCAACGGCGCCGGCGCTTCATGATGACGCTGACAGTTAGTGAGATCGCTCAACTGAGTCACGGCGTGGTGTCGGACCTTGCTGATCCGGCCGCGCCTGTTATCGGCCCGGTGGTCGTTGACTCGCGCCGCGTGAGTCCCGGGTGTCTTTTTGTTGCCGTCTCGGGAGCCCGCGTCGATGGGCACGACTTCGTTGCGCAGGCAGTCGCCGACGGCGCTCCGGTCGTTCTGGCGAGCCGGACGGTCGCGGTGCCCGCGGTTGTCGTCGGCGACACCGTACGCGCTCTTGGTGACCTTGCGCGCGGCTACCTGCACCGGCTGGCAAGCCCTGTGGTTGTCGGAATCACCGGGTCGAGCGGCAAGACGAGCACGAAGGACATCGTCGGACAACTCCTGACGAAACTCGGGCCAACGATCGCGCCCGAAGGCTCGTTTAACACCGAGGTCGGGCTGCCGCTCACCGTGTTGCGGGCCGACGCGGATACCAGGTACTTGGTCCTCGAATACAGCGCACGCGGACTCGATCACATTGCTTACCTCTGCGGGATCGCAAGGCCACAGATCGGCGTTGTGCTCAACGTCGGCGTCGCGCACCTTGGCGAGTTCGGCAGTCGAGCCGCGGTAGCGCAGGCCAAAGGCGAGCTCGTCGAGGCGCTTCCGGACGACGGTCTCGCGGTGCTCAACGCTGATGACGATGCCGTGGTCGCGATGGCGGCCCGGACCCCCGCGCGCGTCGTGACATTCGGGCTCGGTACGGACGCGGATCTTCGCGCGGTTGACGTGGTGCTCGATGAGTTGGCGCGCCCTTCCTTCCGCATGGTTACTGCTCGTGGCGAAGTCGAGGTGTCGCTGTCGTTGCATGGTGCGCACCATGTCTCGAACGCACTAGCCGCAGCTGCCGTTGCGCTTGAGCTTGGCCTCGACCTCGAAGCAGTCGCTGCCGGCTTGGCCGGCATCGACACAGTCAGCCGGTGGCGCATGCAGGTGTCGGAGCGCGCCGACGGGGTCATCGTTATCAACGATGCGTACAACGCAAATCCTGAATCGATGAAGGCGGCGCTAGCGGCGCTCGCCGCAATGGGCTCGGGCGGACATGGCGCAGGGCCGGCACGTCGCATGAACGCTGTCCTCGGCCTAATGGCCGAACTCGGCTCAACCGCAGCGACAGCGCATCGTGACATCGGTGCTGCGGCGGCACTGATCGGCGTCCATCAACTTGTCGTTGTCGGTGCAGCGGCACGGGGCATTGCCGAGGGTGCGATCGAGGCTGGGCTCGAGGCTTCGCGGGTAACGGTGGTCGACGGGTTTGCCGACGCGGTATCCCATCTCGAAAAGGACCTTGGTCCGGGCGACGTCGTGCTGGTGAAGGCATCACGCTCCGCCGACTTGCAGCGCGTTGCGCAGGCCTTGCTCGCTGAGCCGGGTAGCGAAGCGGGAGCTGGCACGTGAAGGGGATCCTCGCCGCGGGCACGATCTCGCTGATCGTGTCGCTGTTCGGTACGCCGTTCGCGATCAGGTTCTTGCGCCAACGCGGTTATGGGCAGTTGATCCGCGATGACGGACCAACAACGCATCACACCAAGCGCGGTACACCGACGATGGGTGGCACCGTCATCCTGATCGCCGCGATTCTCGGCTACTCGGGTGGCAACATGCTGAGTGCTAGTGGTCCGACTGCGTCGGGCTTGCTGGTGCTCGGACTCGCGACCGGGCTTGGTCTGGTGGGATTCCTAGACGACTTCATCAAGGTTCGAATGCAGCGCAACCTCGGGCTTCGGGCACGTACGAAGCTGCTCGGGCAGACACTCGTGGCGATCGTCTTCGGTGTTCTCGTGCTGCAATTCCCCGACAGCACGGGTATTCATCCTGCGTCGACCCACATCTCGTTTGTCCGCGACACGACAGTGGCGCTCGGCGCCGTCGGGTTTGTCGTCTGGGCACTCGTGATGGTCTCGTCGACATCGAACGGTGTGAATCTCACCGATGGCCTCGACGGCCTCGCCACCGGAGCGTCGACGATGATCTTTGCTGCCTTCGTAATCATGACGTTCTGGCAAGGCCGCAACGACTGCATCAGCAAAGCCTCGGTGGGCTGCTACCCAGTGCGTGACCCGTTCGATCTCGCGATTCTGGCGGCCGGCTTCGCGGGTGCATGCGCAGGCTTTCTGTGGTGGAACGCTGCGCCTGCGCGCATCTTCATGGGCGACACGGGGTCACTGGCCCTCGGTGGCGCGCTGGCCGGCATGGCCATCATGACTCACACCGAGTTGCTGCTTGCCGTACTCGGAGGACTCTTCGTCGTCATCACGATGTCGAGCCTCATTCAGATCGGTTATTTCAAGCTGACGCATCGCCGCGTGTTCAAGATGGCACCGCTGCAGCACCATTTCGAACTCAAGGGTTGGGCCGAGGTGACCATCGTCATCCGGTTCTGGATCATCGCGGGCCTCGCCGTTGCCTTGGGCCTTGGCATCTTCTACGCCGAGTGGATCACATGGCAGTCGTGATTCCGGCATGGTTGCCTGCGGCCGCCCATGATGCGCCTTGGCACGAGTTGACGGTCTGCGTGGCTGGCGTCGGAATATCCGGTGTTGCGTGTTCGCGGGTACTGCGCGCACTTGGTGCTGACGTGATAGCGGTCGACGCCGGTGTCAGCGAGAGGGAACAGCGAGCCGCAGCTGATCTGAGAACGCAAGGTGTCGAGGTCCGGCTCGGTGACGGGGACACGTTGCCCACCGAAGCTCAACTCGTCGTGACGTCTCCCGGCTGGCGTCGGGAGTCGCCGTTATTCTTAGCGGCTGCCGCGTCGGGTGTCCCGGTGTGGGGTGAGCCCGAGCTGGCTTGGCGGTTACGCGAACCCGGTGCACCCGCGTGGCTGGTCGTCACCGGCACCGATGGAAAGACAACGGCCACCTTGATGCTCGCGTCGATACTGCGGGCGGCCGGACACCGCACGGCAACCGCCGGCAATATCGGCACTGCACTTGTCGAGGTCGTCAATGGCCCCTACGACGCGTTGGCTGTCGAACTCGGCAGCTTTCAGTTGCATTGGTCGCGGTCGGTTACCCCTGTCGCCGCCGCGGTTCTCAACGTCGCACCCGACCACCTCGATTGGTGGGGGGACTCCTTCGATGACTACGTAGCTGCCAAGGGCCTCGCGTTTGCGCACGAGGAGACCTGTGCCGTCGGCAACGCAGACGATGCGGTTAGTACGCGCTTGCTTGCTCGCGCCCCAGGGCGCCGAGTTGCCTTCACGTTGAACAGTCCACGCCCGCACCAACTCGGGATGGTGGAAGACCTTCTTGTCGACCGGGCCTTCGTTGATGATGCCGACAACGAGGCGGTTGAGGTTGCCACACTGGCTGACGTCATCGTTCCGGGCCTACACAACGTTGCCAATGCGCTTGCCGCCGCAGCACTCGCCCGGGCTTATGGCGTCGCGCCGGATGCCGTCGCTGCGGGACTGAGGGCATTTACCCCCGCACCACATCGGATTGCCGAAGTTGCAGTGATCGACGGGGTTCGCTTCATCGATGACTCGAAAGCCACTAGCCCGCATGCGGCAGCGGCATCGCTGACGTCCTTTGAGTCCGTCGTGTGGATCGCGGGCGGACTCGGCAAGGGCATCGCATTCGATGAAGTGGTTCGAATGGCCGCGCCGCGCCTGCGGGCCGTCGTGCTCATGGGTGCGTGCAGAGCGGAAATCTCCGATGCACTCGCGCGACACGCACCAGATGTCCGCGTGGTCGAGGTCGCTACGCCCGAGACTAACCAGGTGGAAGTCGTCATGGATCACGTGGTCGCACAGGCACTGGAATTGGCGACCGCCGGCGACACTGTGTTGCTCGCACCGGCCGCCGCGTCGATGGACATGTTCCGCGACTATGGCCATCGGGGCGACGTCTTCGCAGCTGCGGTGCGCAGGCTCCAGGAGCGCGCGCGATGACCACGACCACGAGGCCGCCGAACACCACGACGCCAGCCACGCCGGCACCGAACACGCAGACACCGACCACGGGTGCGGAGGGCACAGTCACTGCGCTGTGGTCGAAGATCGAGAACCCGCCGGTGCTCTGGCGGCCCCTGGCGTCGTACTACTTGCTGCTGGCAAGCACCGCACTGCTTGTCGGATTCGGCGTCGTCATGGTGTGGTCGTCGTCCTACGTCGAATCCGACCAGGTGTCATTCGCCGTGGTCGACAAACAACTGCTGTGGTTGTCGATTGGCATCCCATTGCTGCTCGTAGCGAGCCGGCTACCGTTGAAGGTGTTCCGGTTCCTTGCCTATCCCGCGTTGTTCGCGTCGTGCGGATTGTTGGTCGCCGTCCTGATCCCGGGCCTCGGGGTCTCGGCAAACGGCGCGACGCGGTGGGTCGCCTTCGGTGGTCCGTTCACGATTCAGCCGTCCGAGTTCGCCAAGCTGGGCTTGGTGTTGTGGGGCGCGGACTTACTCGCGCGCAAACACAAACTGGGCACGCTCGACAGTTACCGGCGGATCCTGGTGCCACTCCTGCCGGTCACGCTCTTGGTGCTCGTGTTGATTGAGAAGGAGCACGACCTCGGCACGATGCTCGTCGTGCTCACCATCGTGTTGTCGCTGCTGTGGGTCGTCGGCGCGCCACTGCGACTGTTCGCGGTCACCATGCTCGCTGTCGTGGGCGGCGTCAGCTACCTCGCGATCAGCGAGCCCTATCGACTGCAGCGGCTCTTGAGCTTCAGCCACCCGTTCAAGGACTGCCTCAACACCGGGTGGCAGTCGTGCCAGGGCATCTACGGCCTCGGTGCCGGGGGCTGGTGGGGCGTCGGTCTAGGCAGCAGCCGTCAAAAGTGGGGCTATCTGCCGGAGGCGCACACCGACTTCATATTCGCCATCATCGGTGAAGAGTTGGGGCTAGTCGGTACAATCGCAGTCCTGATTTTGTTTGCAGTGCTGGCTTATTCGGGCATCCGGGTCGCGCAACGGAGCCGAGACATGTTCTCCCGATTGGCGGCGTCGGCGATCGTCGCGTGGCTGCTCGTGCAAGCTCTCGTCAACGTCGGCGCAGTAATCGGCTTGCTGCCGATCACGGGCATCCCGTTACCACTGATATCGGCCGGCGGCTCGTCGCTGATACCAACGATGTTCGCGTTGGGCATGTTGATGTCGCTCGCGCGGCGAGAGCCGAGCGCTGCGGCTGCGATCGCCGCGCGAGGTCCCAACGTGTTTCGCCGAGGCCTGCACAAGACCGCAGTTGTATTGCATCTGTCGCGTGGCGGTCGGTGACCTCGGGTGCACGTGGTGCTCGCCGGCGGGGGTACCGCCGGCCATGTCGAGCCCGCCCTTGCCGTCGCCGATGCGTTGCGACGTCGCGACCCCGAGGTCGGTATCACCATGCTCGGCACCGCCCGCGGACTCGAGACCCGGTTGGTACCGGCACGCGGCTATGACCTTGCACTCATACCGCCGGTGCCGTTGCCGCGGTCGCTCACGCCGTCCTTCCTGACAGTCCCGACCCGCATGCGCACAGCCGTGCGTGAAGCCACCGCCATTTTCGACAACGTCGGCGCCGACGTTGTTGTCGGCTTCGGTGGGTACGTCGCGTTGCCGGCCTATCTTGCCGCCAGGGGCGCAAAGTTGCCGTTCGTGGTGCATGAGGCCAACGCGAAGCCTGGCCTGGCCAACCGATGGGGTGCACGCTTCACGCCCTACGTCGCGGCGAGCACACCTGACCCGAAGCTGCCCCACGCGCGGGTGATCGGCGTCCCGCTCCGACGAGCGATCAGCACACTCGACCGCGCCGAACTTCGCGGTCGCGCGCGCGCCGAGCTCGGCCTGCTTGACGGCGCTCCGACCTTGCTGGTTTCAGGGGGATCGCAAGGAGCGCGCTCGCTGAATCGCGCCGTCGTTGGTGCAGTGGCAGACTTGCTGGCCGCCGGTATCCAGGTGCTGCACATCGCGGGTCCGACTCAGCTCGGTGACGTTGATGCCGCGAAACCTGAGCCGATTGCCGGCGAGCCGCCCTACGTGCTGGTGGCCTACGTCGACCACATGGAGCTGGCGTACGCTGCCGCCGACCTCATGCTGTGCCGTGCCGGTGCCATGACGTGCGCCGAGCTCACCGCGGTCGGCCTGCCCGGGATCTATGTGCCGCTGCCTCATGGCAACGGCGAGCAGCGCTTCAACGCCCAGCCCATCGTCGACTCGGGCGGCGGACTTTTAGTCTCGGACGCCGAACTACGCCCGGCCTGGATCCGTGACCAGCTCATCCCGTTGCTGACGAACCCGCGCAGGCTCCGGACCATGTCGGTGCGAGCCGCCGATTTGGGCCGTCGCGATGCGGACGAGAAAATGGTCGACATGATCGTCGAAGCGTCGGGCAGCCGTGCGCAGCGAGCGGGGCGGCCGCGCGGCGGGCGCGGGAAATGAACGCGACTTCAGGGTCGCAGGCACTTGGTGAGCTCGGTGTCGTGCATTTCATCGGCATCGGTGGCGGCGGTATGTCTGGCATCGCCCGCATCATGCTCACCCGCGGCGCAACAGTGACCGGCAGTGATGCCAAGGAGGGTCGGGTGCTCGCGGCGCTGCGAGTGCTCGGCGCCAAGGTGTTCGTTGGCCACGATGCGGCAAACCTCGGCGCTGCCGATACCGTCGTGGTGTCGACGGCGATCCAGGAATCCAATCCCGAACTCATCGAAGCGCGCACCAGGGGCTTGCGGATACTGCCGCGTGCGGCCGCGCTGGCCTCGGTGATGGCCGGTCGCCGCGGAATCGCAGTCGCCGGTACGCATGGGAAGACCACAACGACCTCGATGCTTGCGCGTGCACTGCAGCACTGTGGCGAGGATCCGTCATTCGCCATCGGTGCCGATCTCAACGAGCCGGGCTCCAACGCGCATGACGGCGTTGGTGGACTGTTTGTTGCTGAGGCGGACGAGAGCGACGAGAGCTTCCTCTTGCTGTCACCGTTCGCCGCGATCGTGACCAACATCGAGGCGGACCACCTCAATCACTACGCCGGCATTGCCGAGATTCATCAGGCGTTCGGGCGCTTCGCCCAACGGCTGGCACCAGACGGTTTCTTGGCGGTATGTGCTGACGACCCTGGCGCGATGCAACTCGCGCGTTTTGCACGACGGGTTGGGATCGACGTCCGGACCTATGGCGAATCTGCCGATGCCGATGTGCGAATCGCCAAGCTTCAGTTGGCGGGTACCGGTTCGTCTTTCCAAATCGTCGCAGGCGGACGTCGATTGGGTGAGGTCGTTTTGCGAGTGCCGGGTCGGCACAACGCACTCAACGCGGCTGCGGCGACGACGGTTGGCCTGGGTCTGGATCTCCCGTTCGCCGAGTTCGCCGCAGGCCTCACCGTATTCACCGGTGCGCGGCGCCGGTTCGAGCCCAAAGGCGTTGTTAACGGAGTGCGCGTCTACGACGACTACGCACATCACCCGACCGAGATCGCGGCGATCCTGCTGGCAGCGCGCGAGGTCGTTGGCAACGGGCGACTGGTCGTTGCGTTCCAAGCGCATCACTACTACCGCACGGCGGATTTCTGCGCCGAGTTCGGCCAAGCTCTCGGGTTAGCCGACGACGTTGTGGTGATGGAGGTTTACGCACCCGGCGAGACGATGTTGCCCGGCGGCACTGGAACCGCACTCGCGGCCGCCGTGACATTGCCACCTGATCACGTCGTCTTTGAGCCGTCGTGGTCTGCCGTGCCGGCGCAACTCGCCGAACGTGCGCGACCGGGCGATCTGGTCTTGACGATGGGCGCGGGGGGAGATGTCGCGATGCTCGGGCCTGAAGTGCTCGAGGCGTTGCGACAACGCGCGCAGACGCCAAGTGCGTTGACCTGATTGCGACACGCCGTCACCCGCGTTGACCCTTTGGCGTTCGGGGCTCTAATCTTCGTGACGTTCTCAGGTTGACATAACTATAACGGTCTACTTGAGGATGAGGGTCGCGGCTCCGGTCTGCGATCGCGCCGTCGGTGGTGGCTTCCCCGGATCACCGCTTGCGCAGTTTGTGCCTCACGAACCGGATTAGCTGTCTCGTGTGACTGCACGTCTCGCGCGACTGACGATTGACCGACGAGGGAAGGCAAGGCGAAAGTCCGTGGCAGCACCGCAGAACTACCTCGCGGTCATCAAGGTCGTTGGGATCGGCGGCGGGGGCGTCAACGCCGTCAACCGGATGATCGAAGTCGGTCTTAAGGGTGTCGAGTTCATCGCCATCAATACCGACGCGCAGGCACTACTGATGAGCGACGCCGATGTGAAGCTCGACATCGGTCGCGAGCTCACCCGCGGTTTGGGTGCGGGTGCTGATCCTGAGGTCGGCCGGCAGGCCGCCGAGGACCACACCGAGGAAATCGAAGAGGTGCTCAAGGGCGCCGACATGGTGTTCGTGACTGCTGGTGAAGGCGGCGGTACGGGGACCGGTGGCGCACCTGTGGTGGCCCGGCTGTCGCGTGCACTCGGCGCACTCACGATTGGTGTCGTCACGCGCCCGTTCGGATTCGAGGGCCGTCGTCGCGGCGAGCAAGCCGACGTCGGCATTGAAGAACTTCGTGACGAGGTCGACACCCTCATCGTCATTCCCAACGATCGATTGCTGTCGATCAGCGACCGCAAGATCAGCGTGCTCGACGCGTTCAAGTCGGCCGACCAGGTGCTGCTGCAGGGCGTCTCCGGTATTACCGACCTGATCACCACTCCGGGCCTGATCAACCTCGACTTCGCGGATGTGAAATCGGTGATGTCCGGCGCGGGCTCGGCGTTGATGGGCATCGGCTCAGCCCGCGGCGAAGACCGCGCGGTGGCAGCCGCGGAGATGGCGATCTCGAGCCCGTTGCTCGAAGCATCGATCGAGGGAGCGCACGGCGTGTTGTTGTCCGTCGCTGGCGGCTCCGACCTGGGTCTATTCGAGATCAACGAGGCTGCTCAACTTGTCGCCGAGGCCGCCCACCCCGATGCCAACATCATCTTCGGCGCAGTCATTGACGATGCACTGGGCGACGAGGTTCGCGTTACGGTCATCGCTGCCGGATTCGACGGTGGTTCGCCGCGACCGGCTCGCCAACCGACCCGTCGGATAGTCGAGACACCACGTCCAACAGATGCGATCGACGACGCGATCAACGTCACGACCGCCCCGCCCAGTCTTACCCGCACGGAGGCCGCCCGGGTCGAGCCGCGCGAACCTGAGCGGGTGTCCTTGCCCGAGGCTGGCGAGGTGCCGCGCCGCGATCCCGCGCCACGTCGCACAATCGTGTTCGAGGACGAGGTCGAAGAAGAACTCGACGTCCCCGACTTCTTGAAGTAGGTGCTCTGGCTCGGGAGCCTCGGTGGTGACGTGCGCTTTGCCTTCACCAGTCGGCTAGACGGGTTTAGTGCCGCGCCGTATGACAGCCTCAACCTGAGCTTTAGCGTTGGGGATGACGCCGCCGTCGTTCGACGCAACAGAGGCGACGTTCTCGAGCGGCTTGGTGTCCCGCATGCGACCTGGCTGCAGGCGCAGCACGGGGCCCTGGTTCACGTCGTCGAGGGTGCGTCGGAACACGAGTCCGGCTACGAAGCCGACGGCCTGGTGACGGCCGCGACCGACGTCGCCCTCGGCGCGTTATCGGCCGACTGCGCACTCGTCGTGCTCTCGGACCCATCCGCCGGTCTGGTGGGCAGCCTGCACTGCGGGCGACCCGGCCTGCTGGCCGGTGCGGTCGACGCCATGGTCAGCGCGTTGCGGGAGAACAGCGCCCGGCAGCTCGTCGCCGCGGTCGGCCCCACGGTGTGTGGCAGCTGTTATGAGGTGCCCGCCGACATGGCGGCGGCGGTGCTGGCGGTTGTCCCCGCCGCGTTCGCGCGGGCTCGAAGCGGCGGTCCGGCACTCGATGTGCGTGCAGGCGTCATCGACCAGTTGCAGCGCGCCGGGGTGCGCGTCGTGCGACTCGTCGGCGGATGTACGCGCGAGGATCCGACCACGTTCTCCTACCGCCGTGACAAAGTCACTGGTCGGATGGGTGCCCTGATCTGGCGATCGGCGTGACTTCGACGAACGGCGTGACTCCGACGACCAGCGGGCGCGATGCGAGGCGCCGCGAGCTCGCAACGAATCTTCAGCACCTTCGACAACGCATCGCGGCCGCGTGCGCCGCTGCTGGCCGCCCCGTCGATGACGTTGCAGTCATCGCGATCACGAAGACATTCCCGGCGTCCGATGTTGTGCTGCTTGCCGAGCTTGGCGTGACAGATGTGGGGGAGAACCGCGATCAGGAAGCCGCTCCCAAGGTTGCAGAGGTGGCGGCTGTGCATGAGCGTTCAAGCGTTCTGCGGTGGCATTTCGTGGGAGCGTTGCAGACAAACAAGTGCGCCTCAGTCGTCCGGTACGCCAGCCTTATCCATTCAGTCGACCGGTTGCGCGTCGTTGACGCGCTTGCCCACGCCGCGCAACAAACAGCCGTCAGTTGTCTTGTCCAGGTAGACCTCGGCGAGACGAGCAGCCCTGGTCGGGCTGGCGCGCGACCCGAGGAGGTCGGTGTTATCGCCGACGCTGTCGCCGCCGAGTCACGGCTCGAACTCGCGGGGGTGATGGCCGTAGCGCCACTGGGGGCAGACCCAGAAGCGGCGTTTCGAAAGCTCGCCGAAATCGCCGACGCGGTCCGTCAGCGCCACCCGTTGGCGCGGGTAATCTCGGCGGGGATGAGCGGTGACCTCGAGCAGGCCGTCGCGAACGGCGCAACTCATCTGCGTGTCGGCTCGGCGTTGCTGGGCGCTCGGCGGCATCCTGTCCGGTAGGGTCCGGACGAAACCGACGTCTGAGGGGACCAGAGGGAGACACGGATGGCCGTCATGCGCAAGGCGATGGTCTACCTCGGCCTCGTCGAGGACGACGCCGAGAACTACGACGAATACGAC
>Ga0207933_1002545_pt1 | contig 11657 bp, 12 predicted proteins | sample NGESurdeep092012_4_FD_184488 | JGI IMG/M metagenome (GOLD analysis project Ga0207933, IMG submission 184488) | Arctic peat soil microbial communities from Barrow, Alaska - NGEE Surface sample F53-3 deep-092012 (SPAdes) | ecosystem: Environmental > Terrestrial > Soil > Wetlands > Peat ... | reverse complement strand
GCCCGGATTCGTATCCCCCTTGTGTGCCACGAGCACGAATAGAAGTCTGTCGGCAACTATTCGCAAATTACCTCTGGACAGGTGCGCCTTCTTTCATAGAAGGATGAGCTACTCCCCGATGTTTGGTTTTCTATGCGCTGCGGATTCATGGCCGCAGCCGACTCTGGTTTGCCCGCTTGCGAATCCAATTTTCAATTTCAGATTCGAGCCACCCCACCGCTCGTGCCCCAAGATGTACAGGTCGTGGAAACTCCGCACGGGAAACTGCTGGATAAATCGCGCTTCGCGAGAGTCCAACGCGCGTCTTGACCTCAGGTAAACGAAGTATCGAATTCGCCATCGCCATCTCCATTCCAATCAAGTGTTGAAACGTGGGAGGGAAACGCCGCTCAAGGGTCCACCCAACTCACGCTGTCGAACCATGAAGAAGCGTTCGCGCAAGACCGTACATTGACACTGCCGCAGAAACGCGTTTCTGCTAATGCAGATGAGGTTCCTGCTGGTGACATGAAGAGCCACAGGATTCCATGCAATCGCAGGGACGCAAACTCAGTGTGCCTTGCGCTATTTAGTTGTTTAAGGGTGGTACCAGCAGCCAACAGCAGGAGTGTTTCTCTATTAATTGGCCTTACGAGGCGTTACGGGCGGTACGCAATACACATGACGCTACCAGCAGCAGCAGGGGCGTTTCTTTGTTGCGTGCGATGAATCTCCACCATACGCTCCGCTGAGGGGTCAAGGTCATGCTCGCGCTGGCTCTGCATCTTGTCCCGGCGCTTGCGGGCCTCCGCCAGACTGACGTGCGGATATTGGCCCAGCGCCAGCAACCGTTCCCTGCCGTCAACGCGCCAGCGAAACCGCCAACGCTTTCTGCCGTTGGCGAATACCCAAAGATACAAACCTTCCCCATCGTGCAATTTCATAATGGAATGCGCTCGGGGGCACTTGGAATTTTTCAGCTTCGTATCGGTCAATGGTTTTGTAGGTATGTGGTGGTAGAACTGCGGTAGAGTTTTGGATTTCAGCGGTGCTAAGGCATTTCCTACCACACAGTCCTACCACCACTTATGGTCGGATGCAACGGGACGGCGTTGCATCAATCTGGATGCCGGCTCCTGCTAAATACTTGATTTCATGTGGTTAATTGGATGCTACTGGACGTGGCTGGATATAGTTTTGGCGGAGAGGGTGGGATTCGAACCCACGTTACCTTGCGGTAAACACGCTTTCCAAGCGTGCGCCTTCAGCCACTCGGCCACCTCTCCACGAAGGTTGAATCTATCATATCGCCTCAGCTGCCATCAGCTTCCGCGGGTTGGAGCGCGGCCAACGCGGGGAGGGAATCTCGACATCAGGCTAAAGCCCGTAGCGTGCTCGCTATCGAAGGCATTCCATACTGCGCCACGCTCAGACACGCGGTCTATACGTCTATAATCTGCGTCACGTCTGTCTGAGGCGCCGGCATTCCCTCCGCGATGCTCAGCCTCAAGACGGGAGAGCCGCCAATGAACGCAAAATCCGCCGCGATAGAACGCTTCGACTCCGCCCGTGATGGGCTGATCGCTCTCAGCCATCGCATCCACGCGCATCCCGAACTGGGTTTTGAAGAGGAGAAAGCCTCGTCCTGGCTTTGTGACTCCCTGGACGAGGCGGGTTTTGCGGTGGAACAGGGAATTTGCGACCTTCCGACGGCGTTTCGCGCCCGTGCCGGATCCGGCCCATTGCATATCGCAATCTGCGCCGAGTACGATAGCCTGCCGGGCATTGGGCACGCGTGCGGCCACAACGTGATCGCTGCATCCGCTGTTGGTGCGGCGCTGGCCGCAGCTAAGGCGGCGGACGAAATCGGTCTGACCGTCAGCGTGATTGGCACGCCCGCCGAGGAGGTGGGCAACGCCAGCGGAAAAATTCTGCTGCTGGAGCGTGGCGCTTTTGCTGGCATTCACGCCGCCATGATGGTGCACCCGGCGCCGTTCGATATGCTGCGGTCGAAGATCATCGCCGCTTCCATGTTTGAGGTCCACTGCACCGGGAAGGAATCGCACGCATCGGCGTTTCCGGAGCTGGGTGTGAATGCGGCGGATGCGCTGACCGTCGCGCAAACGGCGCTGGGCCTGCTGCGGCAGCATATCCGTTCCACGGACCGTATCCATGGCATTGTGACCTATGGTGGTGCTGCTCCCAACGTCGTTCCTGCGCACACATCGGCTAAGTACATCATCCGCTCGGAGACGCTGGATCAACTGGCGGAATTGCGACCCAAAGTGTACCGCTGCTTTGAGGCTGGCGGTCTGGCTACAGGCGCGAAAATCGCAATCACCGGAGGCGACAAGCCGTATGCGGAGATGTTGCACGACGACGACATGGCGGCGCTGTATCGCGCGAATTCCGAGGCGCTGGGACGGTCGTTCCCCAATCTGGGCGAGTGGGAAACGAGGCCGACGGGGTCAACGGATATGGGCAATGTGTCTCGTGCGATGCCGTCCATCCATCCCATGATCGGCATCAACTCGTTGCCCGCCGTTAACCACCAACCGGAGTTCACCGCGCACTGCATCACCCCAGACGCGGACAAGGCGCTGGTGGATGGCGCGCTTGCCATGGCGTGGACCTGCATCGACATGGCAACGAATCAGAACGTACGGGATCGCTTACTGGCTCCGCGTTGAAAAGATATCGTTTGCTGCGGAGCGTGTCTTAGGAGTGACCGGGTTCGGGCGTACGGAAAGAAGCGAAAAACCGTCGGAACTCGCTATACTAAGGATTATGTCGAAGTATTCCGTCGTCGTTCCATTTCATAACGAGGAAGAAAATGTCACCGCGCTCTACGACACGCTCAAGGCGGTCATGGAACAGGTGGGAGATCCCTTCGAGCTGATTTTCGTGGACGACGGCTCCACGGACCGCACGTACCGGATGCTGGAGGAAATAACTGCCGTCGACAGCCGCGTCATGGTGGTCAAGCTGCGCCGTAACTTCGGCCAGACCTGCGCACTGGCCGCCGGGTTCGATCATGCCCAGGGGGATTTTATCCTGGCCATGGACGGAGATCTGCAGCACGATCCGACGGAGATTCCCAACTTTCTGGCCAAGCTGGAGGAAGGCTACGACGTGGTCAGCGGCTGGCGCAAAGAACGCATCGACAACTTTGTGATGCGGCGCTTCCCTTCCCGCTGCGCCAACTGGCTCATGGCGAAGCTTTCGGGCGTGAACATCCACGATTTCGGAACGACCTATAAGGCCTATCGCCGCGAAGTGATCCACAATATTCCGCTCTATGGCGAGATGCATCGTTTTATTCCCGCGCTGGCTTCGTGGTATGGCGCTTCTATCTGCGAAATTCCCATTAAGAACGTGAACCGAGAGCGGGGAAAATCTCACTACGGAATCTCACGGACCTTCCGCGTGTTTTTCGACTTGATGACCATCCGTTTCCTGCTCAAATACATGTCTCGGCCGATGCATTTCTTCGGCACGATTGGGGCGACCGGTGTGTTGGGTGGGGCGGCGCTCTCCATGTGGCTACTGGCGCTCAAACTTTTTACGCCGCAGCACGTAATGGACCAGCATGGTCCGCTGTTCGTCATTGCCGGCGTGATGATCCTCGCCGGGATCCAACTCCTGGCCATCGGACTGATCGGCGAGCTGCAAGTGCGGCACTTCCATCACGGCCAATCCCGCGCGCCGTATGCGGTCGATCGCGTGATCCGGCTCAACAGCCCGGAAGAGCCCAGCATGCTGCGCGGCGAATAGGCCGTTCCTTTCGCGGGAAGCAATCTGCCATGAAAAGCGATTCAAATTGCGCACTCCGGTCGACGCTGATGAACTGGAGTCGCGGCAAACGAGCGGAAAGCTGCTGTTGCTGCCGTAGGAATTATTTGCGACGGAAAAGCGACAGGAAGCCGCGTTTCTGGGGCGCAGAATCTTCTTTCTCCACGTTCATCTCCGTCGGGTCGGGTTTCGGCGGCAGCGGCTCCCCGAAATAAATCGCCCGCGGATTTCCGACGCATAACCGCTGCGCCTCCTCTTCTCCATAGTGCTGATGGAGAAACTTCGCTGCATCGCTCAGCACCGGCGGGCGCGAGGTGGTGTTGTGGGCGTCGGTCGCGATTACGTGGACCCAGCGCCGGTCGAGCAACAGGCGGGCGATGCGCTGCGGACCTTTTCCAAACCTGCCGATGACGGAGCCGGCGGTCACCTGCACCAGGCAGCCGATTTGGAGCCAATCCGCAATCTTTTCCGGCTTCTGCATCAGGGTCAAGTTGCGTTCCGGGTGAGTGATGATCGGCACCATACCGGCCACGACCATCTCATGGAAGCTTTCGGAAATATTGCGCGGAATGCCGAAATCTGGAAACTCCACCAACAGATAGTGCTTGGAGTTGATGGAGTATTTCGCCGGATGGGCCAGCGCATCTTCGATATTTTCGTAGCTCAAATGAAAATCGCAACCCAGGCCGAGCGTCACCCGGTCGCCAACCCGTTCCCGCAGGCGGTTGAGGCGCGCGGTATTCTCTTCCGGCGAAAAGCTGTATTCGCTATTGGCGTGCGGCGTGCAGACGATGTGGGTAATGCCGTCGGCGGCGGCCATCTCCACCATGGCCAGGGAGGTATCGATATCCGGCGCGCCGTCGTCGAGCCCAAACAACAGGTGATGATGAATGTCGATCATGCTTCGACTCGTGCTGTTGCCGTGGACACGCCCAGCGCCGCCACCATCGACTGAAAAATCTTCAGCCCGTCTGCAGACCCTAGCAGGGATTCGCTGGAGCGGTCCGGGTGCGGCATCATGCCCAACACGTTGCGTCCCTCATTCAGGATGCCGGCGATGTTCCCGAGCGAGCCGTTGGGGTTGGCTTCGGGCGTGATTTCTCCCGCTGCGGTCGAATAGCGAAAGGCGATGCGGCGATCTTTTTCCAGGGTGTCGAGCGTGGCGGCGTCGCAGAAATAGTTCCCTTCCATGTGACCGATGGGAATCTTTAGCACTTCGCCTTTCCGCAATTGGTTCGTGAAAGGAGAGTCCGCGGTCTCGGTTCGCAGATATACCTGCCTACAAATGTATTTGAGGCCCGCGTTGCGCATCAGCGCGCCGGGCAGCAGACCGCTTTCGGCAAGAATCTGGAATCCGTTGCAGATACCGAGCACCAGCCCGCCCGAGGCGGCGAACTTTTTCGTCGCCCGCATGATGGGGGCGAAATGCGCAATCGCACCGGTGCGAAGATAATCTCCATAGGCAAATCCGCCCGGCACCAGGATCGCGTCGCAATTTTCCAGTTCCGAGCTTTCGTGCCACAGAAACGTGACCGGCTGTCCGACGACGTCCGCAATGACGTGATACGTGTCCTGATCGCAGTTGGAGCCGGGAAAAACAAGCACGCCGAATTTCATTTGCCTGTAGTTTATCAGCCGTCCGACGAGGCCGCGGCCGGGGCTGGCGTAGGAGTTTTTTCAACATGAGCATGCCACCGGAAACTTCTGCGCTGGCGGGTCATCGCCGACGCGCTGCGCATACGGTCGCCACGGCTGGACATGCGATCGCAAACTGGTTCCGCGCCGCCGCCCTGGACGCCATCTGCGTGGGCCTGCTATGGCTGGCCGGCCTCTGGCTGCTACATGTACCGTGGGCGCCGCTGTGGGCCTCGGTGGCGGTACTGGTGCAGTTCATCCCCACCTTCGGGGGCATGATCGCGCTGGTCGGGCCGGCGCTGAGCCTGCTGTTTGCCAGGCGCAACCTGGAACAGTTCGGACTGCTGCTGAGTGTGTATGCCGGAATCGTGGTGATCGATCAGCTGCTGCTGCAGCCGTGGCTGATGAAGCGCACCACCCGCGTGCCGATTTGGGCCACCATCTTTGGCCCGATTGTCCTCGGCCTTGCGATTCCATTCTGGGGAGTTTTGCTTGCTCCCCCGCTGCTGGCCGTCATCTTCGCATTCCGAAAACCGAAGCATCCGGCCGGTTCGCCGAAACCTCCTGTTCGTTAGCAATGAGACGCGAATTCGTTTCGACCAGGCACAAGTCAATCGAGCCAAACGACACCATCGCATTCGTCGCACAACCGCATCTCACCCAGTAGAGCAGCATTCGCGCCTGCAGGCAGAGTTCATGTGCGTAGGCGCGACATTTCAACCAAAAATACAGAGGTGAAAATGGCAATGGGAAAACGGAAACGGAACGTGCTCTTCGGCATTGGTTCCGCCGCGGCGGCGGCAGCAATCTTCGCGCCGCTCAGCTATATGTGGAAAGGCATCCTCACCGGCATCGCAACGGACGCCATCTTGTCCGGCATTTACGGGCAGTCGCAACTGAAGCGCATCTTCAATGTCTGAGCCGGTTCGAAGCAATGAGAGCGGCCTTCGGGCCGCCCTTTTGTTTTTCACGCCGCATCCGGTTCCAGAGCGAACAGCAACACAGATCGGGCTGTCACTTCATACACGTCACCGGCGTGGAAAAATGGATTCTTTTTCGACGCTTCATCGACTTCCTCAAAGTTGGTGTCGAACAGCAACGACCATTTGCATCCCCCGTTGCATTCCGGCAGGGTAAAGTTCACTAGGTCGAAGTGATCGTTGATCACCATCAGCATGGTGGCTTCGTGGCCTCGCTGGCGTATCCCAGTAGTCTGGCAGCGGCCATCCATCAGCATTCCAAAACAGCGCATGCCCGCATCACCCCAGTTTTGGTCCTGCATCTCCGCGCCGTCGGCGTTGATCCAAGTGACGTCCTTGATGGCCAGCTCCTCGTCGTACGCTCCGGTAAGAAAAAGGTTGCGGCGCAGAACGGGATACTTGTGCCGCAGTCCGGTCAACTTCTGGACAAAGCGGACCTGGGACTCGTTTTTCTCTTTCAGCGTCCAGTCCACCCAGCTGATGTCGGTGTCCTGACAATATGCATTATTGTTACCCTGCTGCGTGCGGGCGAACTCATCGCCGGCAAGCATCATCGGCGTGCCCTGGGACAGCAATAGAGTCGCCAGCAAGTTCCGCATCTGCCGCCGCCGCAGCTTGTTGATGGCGGGGTCGTCGGTAGGCCCTTCGGCGCCGCAGTTCCAGGAGAGGTTGTTGGAGTTCCCGTCCTTGTTGTCTTCGCCGTTGGCCTCATTGTGCTTGTCATTGTAGGAAACAAGATCGTTGAGCGTGAAACCGTCGTGCGCGGTAATGAAGTTGATGCTGCTCCACGGTCTACGGCCTTGGCAGTTGAAGAGATTGCCCGAGCCGCAAAGGCGATTGGTGAGCGCCGAAGCCGGACCGTCGCCCTTCCAGAACGCGCGCACGTCATCGCGAAATTTGTCGTTCCACTCCGCCCAACCGGGAGGAAATTCTCCCACCTGGTAACCACCGGGGCCGCAGTCCCAGGGCTCCGCTATCAGCTTCACGGTGTGCAGCAACGGATCCTGGCTGACGGCCTTGAGAAAGCCGCTCTGGTTGTCGAAGCCGTTCGGCTCGCGAGCCAGGATCGTGCCCAGATCGAAGCGGAATCCGTCTACATGCATCTGCTCCACCCAGTAACGCAAGCTGTCCGTTACCATCTGGATGACGCGAGAATGACTCAGGTTGAGGGTATTTCCCGCTCCGGTGTCGTTGATGTAATACCGCTGATTATCCGGTATCAGCCGGTAATAGCTGGCATTATCGAGCCCCTTAAACGATAACGTAGGGCCGTGCTCATTGCCCTCCGCGGTATGGTTGTAGACCACGTCGAGGATCACTTCCAGGCCCGCTTCATGAATGCGCGCCACCATCTCTTTGAACTCGCGCAGCAGATGCATGCGATCGACGGCATACCGTGGGTCCGGCGAGAAGAACCCGATGCTGTTGTAGCCCCAGTAATTCGTCAGTCCCTTTTCCAGCAAATGGTTGCCGTTGATGAAGGAATGGATAGGCAGCAACTCAATTGAGGTCACGCCCAGCGATTTGATCGAGGCCAATAACTCTTTGGTGCCAAGACCCTCATAGGTCCCGCGCAGCCGTTCCGGCACCAGCGGGCTTTTCTTGGTATAGCCTTTGACGTGCAATTCATACAGGATGGTGTCGTCGAAGGGAACCGCCAGGTAGGCCTGGCTTCCATGACGCTCGCGTCCCGGCGCGCCGCTCCACTCGAAATTGGGATCGACTACGACCGACTTTGGCATGAAGGGAGCGCTGTCGCGCTCGTCAAAGGTCAAGTCGTCTCCGGACTCCAACTGGTACCCGAACACGGAAGCGTCCCATTGCAACTCGCCAGTGTGCGCCGTCGCGTAGGGGTCGAGCAGGAGCTTGTTGGGATTGAATCGGTGCCCGGAATCCGGCTCGTATGGCCCATGCGCCCGATACCCATAAATCGCTCCCGGACCGACGCCGGGTAAATAGCCGTGCCAGACCTGATTCGTATATTCCGGCAACTCGATCCGGACGGCTTCCCGCTCGCCCTTGTCGTCGAAAATGCACACTTCCATCTTGGTGGCGTTGGCGGAAAATACCGCGAAGTTTGTTCCCTTGCCGTCCCAGGCCGCACCGCGGGGATAGGGAAGGCCTTCCTTGATTTTTTGCTGTTCAACCATTGCAGCCGTATCCTTTCGCCGAAATTACATCGACGTGTAAACAAAACATGTCCGTTGCCCTTCGCCGCAAGAATCAATTCCAGAGCATGGCACAGAATTGTGAGTGAAATAGAACTGCTTCTAGGATTTAGATGCAGCCAATCGATTGTCGGAGGAGGGTTCCAAATCCGGAATGAAGACATTCCATAGTGCGGGCGCGATTTGCGCCCGCACTATGGAATAAAAAACGAAGTAGCTTTGATTAGCGTGACCCTAAACTTGCCGCACGCGGCCGCGGGTTACAAGTCTCAGCAGCAGGGTCAGAATAATTGCTCCGAAGACGGCCACCAGTATCGTGTAGAGAATTCCCCCGCTGCCGGCAAATCCCAGGGATCTCATAATGAATCCGCCGATCAGTGCGCCGATCAGTCCGATCACCATATCCATCAAGGCGCCATACCCGCCGCCGCTCATGATTTTTCCTGTGATCCAGCCCGCGATAATTCCAACGATAATCCACCAGATGATAAACATTGTTGTCTCTTTCCCGGGTCAAGTTTGACGGCTCGAAAGCAGCCGCCCGCAATGCAGGAACAATCTAGCAGAACTGTACAGAATTGGGTAACAACATTCCCGAAGGCTCGCGCCCGACCGCGCACTCGCTCCTCAGGCTATTTCGACAGCATCGGTTTACCTTGATGGGCAACCAGCAGGTCATGCATGTCGCTGGCATGGTCCTCTTCATTGCCAAGGATGTGCTCCAGCATAACCCGGGTAGTGATGTCCTTGTCCGCGAAGAAGTGGATCAGCTCCGTATAGTGCTCGACCGCGACCCGCTCAGCGATCAGGTTTTCCTTGATCATCCCGATCAGATCGTCGTCGTTGCCGCCCCTATATTCGGAAACGGAACGGCTGGCCAGTCCTTCAGGATTGAAATTGGGCTTGCCTCCGAGCTGGTTGATACGCTGGGCCACCGACATCATGTGCTCCTGCTCATCCTTGGCATGTTCGGCAAACTCCGCCTGCACGCTTTCGCTGGAGATGCCGGATGCGGAAATCGCGTGCATCGTATAGCGGAGCACGCAAACGATTTCTGTCGCCAACACATTCTGCAGAATATCGATGCTCTGTTTGACGTCGCCGTCGTAGTTTTGCGTCACCGCCCCTTTCTGAATGCTTTTCCGGGCGCGTTCCCGCAGCGTTTTTACGTCCGACAGGAATGGTTCAGATCTTTTCGTCTCCGTCTTAGCTTCCTTCATGGATGGAATCCCTTTCAGTTTTGGGCAATCCGTGCTGTGCAGCAAAGCCAGTAACTCTTGGCCGCACGGCAGGCCGTTACGTATTCATTTCCAAGTTTAGATGCGAAACCGCTGGCATCGGACAATTGCTCCCACATAAATTCTTTCATTTGAAGGAAATTTGAGGTAACGACAATCTGCCAGGCAACCTTTTGCGTACATTCCACAGTGGCCGACCATGCACAATCCTCAGGTGTCATTTGCGCCGGTTTTTTTGCCCGTGTACAGTGGAGTGGCAGCCGTGACCCAAGGCAAATGCGGGTCAAACTTCAACACCTGAGCTATCGTCTCCTTGCCTGGAACGCCCATAAAGCCCGGCACGCCCACAGATCAAGAACTGATGCAGCAGATTCGCGCCCGGCGGCCGGAAGCGCTGTCGCGCATGTACGATCTGTATTCCACGCTGGTCTATTCGATCGCCATGCGCGTGCTGCGCGACGGAGCCGCGGCGGAAGATGTAATGCAGGAAGTGTTCCTGAAGATATGGCAGCAGCCGGACTCCTTTGCCGATCAGCGCGGCAGTCTATGCGGCTGGCTGGCGGTGGTAACGCGGAACCGGGCCATCGATCGGGTTCGGGGTTCCAGGCAATTTGACAACGTGGACGATCTGCAACTCTCCAACCACTTCGACCTGGGGGCGGAGGCAGAGCGGGAGATTATGCTGGGGCGGGTGTGGACGGTGCTTGAAACCATGCCCGCCGAGCAACGCCAGGCGATGGAAATGGCCTTTTTCGAGGGCCACACCCACACAGAGATTGCAGAGAAGACAGGCCAGCCCCTGGGCACGATTAAGACGCGGATTCGCACTGCATTGATCACGATACGAAAGGCTTTGGAAGTCCCAGCATGACGCCCGATCAACATTCCGGTCCCGGTCCCCATTCAGCCTCCCATCCGGAGATGGATGAACTCATCGCGTACGCGATGGGAACGCCCGCTCCAACCGAGGCTGAGCGGACGGCGATGGATCGCGTGCGTCTGCACCTGACGGAGTGCGCGGAGTGTCGCACCCAGGTGGCCCAGATACGTAGCGATTTGGCGTTGGCGGCAATGGCGGTTCCACAAATCGCTCCTCCACCCGAAGCGAAAGCACGTCTGTTCCAGGTCGCCGGACTTGAACTGAACAGAACATCGGCGCCGGCCGCTGCGCCGGAAAAGGTTGTGTCGATCCAGCGGAGGCGCTTCAGTCCGGGAGTAATGTGGATCGGATGGGCGGCGGCGGCGGCGTGCCTGTTGTATGCGGTGCATGTTCGCGATACCAGTCAGGCCATCCGGCAGCAATTGCGCCTTGAAACCGCGCAGTTGATCCAGAGGACCGACTCCTCCGCCCGCGCCCGGCAAGTGCTGGATTTGCTGAATTCGCCTCAGGCGCAACGGGTGACGCTGATCGCCGCTCACACCAAGCCCCAGCCCACCGGCCATGCTGTGTACCTGCCGAGCCGCGGCGCGTTGGTCTTTACGGCGAGCAACCTTGCACCGTTGCCGGAGAACAAAACCTACGAGCTCTGGGTGATCCCGGCCAACGGCTCCGCCCCCATTCCGGCAGGAACCTTCCAGCCCAATGCACACGGCATGGCCAGCCTGGTGCTGCCCAAGCTGCCGCACGGCGTGCCGGCAAAGGCATTCGGCGTCACCATGGAAAAAGCCGGCGGCGCGACTAAGCCGACGCTGCCGATTCTGCTGGCCGGCGGCTAAAAACTCCAGCGTAGATTGACAGATTGATTGTCATCCTTCTATGAAAGAAGGCGCACCTGTCCAGAGGTAATTTGCGAATAGTTGCCGACAGACTTCTATTCGTGCTCGTGGCACACAAGGGGGATACGAATCCGGGCCGCTCCATCTGA
>Ga0207933_1002544_pt1 | contig 11658 bp, 8 predicted proteins | sample NGESurdeep092012_4_FD_184488 | JGI IMG/M metagenome (GOLD analysis project Ga0207933, IMG submission 184488) | Arctic peat soil microbial communities from Barrow, Alaska - NGEE Surface sample F53-3 deep-092012 (SPAdes) | ecosystem: Environmental > Terrestrial > Soil > Wetlands > Peat ... | reverse complement strand
GGATCGTTTCTCAATGTGTGCATCGGAAGGTGGCCAGCCGGAATGTCGGTCATCCATCCGCCGTCCCGCTGCCCCAACTGCGAACGACCAATCCGCGCACATGAGAACGTCCCCATCTTCGGCTGGATCGCCCTGCGCGGGCGCTGTGCGGGGTGCAAGTCGGCAATCTCGGCACAGTATCCGCTGGTCGAGTTGCTTGTCGCGCTGGTGTGGCTCGCTGCAGCGGTCGTTTTTGGCCCCACATTCCTCGCGTTGCGCGTGGCTGTTTTCATCACGCTGATGCTTGGAATAGCAATAACTGACGCGATGCACTACGTGATACCGGACGGCTTCACCGTAACCGGGCTCGTCTGGGTGTTGCTTACGTCGCTCGGCGCGGTATTCCTCGGAACCGGTTCAGCGTTTGCAGCTCCGTACGATGCACTGATGGGTGCTTTCGTCGGTGCCGGTGCCATCGCGATCGCGGGTTGGCTTGGCGAGGCCGCACTCAAGCGTGAAGCAATGGGCTTTGGGGACGTAACGCTCATGGCCGTAGTCGGCGCGGCAGTTGGACCGCAGCGCGCGCTACTGACGATCTTCATCGCGGCCGTGATTGGTGTCGTCGTGTTCCTGGGCGTAGTTTGGCCGGTGACACGATTGCGCACACGTAGCGCTTCTCTCCCGGACGGCGAAGCCCATGCGTTGCCACTTGTTCCGTTCGGCGTTTTTCTTGCGCCTGGAGCTGTTGTCGCGCTGTTCTATGGCGATACACTGATTCACTGGTACTTCTCTCGTTTCATCGCCTAATGATCTCGCGCATCCGGTTCAGCATTCCTCGTCCGGCACGGACTCTCGTCCCGCTAATCCTTCTTGGCGCCGCAATTTCGTGCCGTCGTCCGCCAGAGGGTCCTGGCGGCCCCTACGGCAGCATCGTGGCCAAGGCGATTCCGGCCGTCGAGAAGGCTGTGGGTCTGCCATTCAAGACACCGCCCAGGGTCGAGGTCCGTACCAAAGCTCAGGTGCGCGATTACGTGCTCGGTCAGATCAGCGATTCAAGCGCCAAGCGCCAGATTGCCGGTCAGTCCTCCGCGTACAAGTTGCTTGGGATGATTCCGGACACCCTCGACCTCCCTGCGCTCATGACGAAGCTGCTGGAGGAACAGATCGTTGGTTTCTACGACCCCAAGACAAAGGTGTTGTATGTCGTCCAGGGATCACCGAAGGAATCGGCGCAGCTCATAATCACACATGAGCTCGTGCATGCGTTGCAGGATCAGTACGTGAATCTTGACTCGATACAGAAGCTGACCGACAACAATGATCGTGAGAGCGCTGCTCAGGCGGTGTTCGAGGGAGAAGCGGTATACGAGCAGATACATGCGATGCTCGGACCGGGAAATCTTGCGGTCGAAATGCCCGGCGGCTGGGATAGAGTACGCGAAACGATTCGCAACAACCAGTCTGCGATGCCAGTCTACGCAAGCGCTCCGATGGTAATTCAGGAAACGCTCCTTTTCCCGTATCTGAGCGGTGCCGAGTTCGTAAAGGACTTTCGTGCACACGAGCCCAGCCGCGCGCCATTTACCGATTTGCCGGGGTCGACTTCGCAGGTCCTGCATCCCTCGGAATTCTTCGGGCATCGTGTGGCGCCGACGCCGGTTTCATTCGCGCACGTTGCCGGCGTAACTCCGATTTACCAGAACGATCTCGGCGAGTTCGAGACCCGGCTGTACCTCTACCAGCAAATCAATGATCCCGCTCAGGCGTCACGCGCCGCATCGGGCTGGATGGGCGACTGGTACATGACTTTCAACACTGCACACGGGCCCGCCATCGCGTGGGCCTCTGTGTGGTCAGATCCGGCTACCGCTGCAGATTTTTACGCGTCGATGCGGCAGGCGGAAACGGCTCGTGATCCTGCAACAAAAGGCAGGACGGAGACGATAACGAGTGGCGAAGTAGGCGGCCGTCCGGTTGTACTACTGGTAGATACGCCCGCCGGGGTTGCGGCACCAATCTCCCTCCACGATGTGCGGCTCGGCACCGCCCACTGACAACGCCATTCTGGTTTCTGCAGTGTGGAAAAAGTACCCTGGCGACCTATCACCGAGATTCCATAAAGATTTCCAACTTCTCGATTCAGTTGCTTGTCGGAATTTCAGAAGTGCCTGAACGTGGCTGGTCGGACGCGACATTGTGTTGCACATCCGCAACAATTCGCTCGGCCAGGGCGTCTTCGTAAGTACGCGCTAAATCCAGAACATCCAGCTCCGCGATCCTGTATCTGCCGATCACTTCGCCGAGCTGCGCTGCATCGAGCGCGCGTAGCTCCTGGCGGAGCGCGTATTCGCCAGAATGACGGTATACTGCGAACGGGTCGAGCACGTCGTCCTCGGCTGGCGAATCCAGTTCCTTGTTCGTAGCAGCGGCGCAGGGCCGTTCGTATCCGCACTGGGTCGCGGTCGCCCTGTCAGCGATTGCCGTCGTGAGCGCGGCCTGGAGATGATCTCTCGTTATCCCCGCGGCCCAGAACCGCAGATCGCCGCGCGACAGCTGTTCCGTCTGGCGCGCCGTTCGCACCGAGTCGCCTCCGATCCGCGGCTGAAACTCGATCCAGGCTTCCCACAATCCGTTGGGACGCCGAGTACCGCGAACTTCCGCAATCCACATTCGGCCATCGGCGCTCAGCTGAGGCTCATCGAATTGAACGAGTAGGTCGGACATGTTCCATCATCAGTGATCAGTCGCGGGTACGATCGTATTACCGCGAGCATCATCGGTTTCCGGCTGACCGGTGCAAACTTACTGCCAATGTCAGCGCTGTACAGAACCCGGCGCGTTTTTTTAGCGTGTAGCGTCGATCGTGCCTACAGCGGCTCCAAAACAGCCGCAGCTGACAAACAAATGTGATATCGGAATAAGGGTGCCCCGCGCTAAATTGAGACGTGACGACGAACGAGCCGCCCCAGCTTCCCGGTACAGCCGCGTCCCCGACCCCGCCGTCGCCGTTTCACGTCGCGGCTCCGCCAATCGCCGACGAGGCTCTCAAGCGCGATCGACTGGTCCGCATGAAGCGGTTCGCTCTGCTGCTGCTCGTCTGTGCCGCAGTCATATTCGTCGTGGCTCTGGGCCTGGAACGAATCTACGGATGGGTCTGGCTGGGTTATGTCCGGGCCGCAGCAGAGGCGTCTGTCGTCGGCGGTGTCGCAGACTGGTTTGCCGTGACGGCGCTCTTCCGCCACCCGCTCGGGATCCCCATCCCTCACACGGCAATCGTTCCGGCGCGAAAGGATCGAATTGGGCGGGCGCTTGGCAACTTCGTTCAGCAGAATTTCCTCGATCGCACCGTAGTCGCACACAAGCTCGCAGCGCTGCGGCTTGGCGATCGCGCTGCAGTCTGGTTATCGGAGCCTTCCAACGCCCGCACCGTCACGCGGGCGACGGCGCACGCGCTTTCGTCAGCGGCCAGTGTATTGCGCGATGAGGATGTTCAGGCATTTCTCGAGCGCACGACCGGCGAAAGGCTCAAGAGTGTTCACGTTGCACCGCTGCTCGGTCGTGCTCTGCGGCTGCTTACAGCTGACAACCGGCACCAGGAGCTGCTGGATGAAGCGCTGCGACTGGCCGCGCGGGCTACGGAAGCAAACGACTCTCTCATCCGCGAAAAGGTCCAGGAGCAGACGCCATGGTGGGTGCCTAATGCTGTCGACCGGCGGATCTCGGACCACGTCGTAAGCGGAATCGGACGTACTCTGGCTGAAGTCAGCGCCGATCCGGATCACGTGCTGCGCCACAAGTTCGATGAAGCCGTGCGCAATTTCATCGATCGATTGCAATCGTCGCCAGAAACGATCGCGCGCGCCGAAGCCTGGAAGGAAGAACTTCTGGCGGATTCGGCAACGCGGGAATTTCTCGGCACCATATGGGCGGACGTCAAGCGGAAGCTTCGCGATTACACGTTGCGCACCGAAGACCGTGACTTCGCCGGTGGAGCACTCGAGACTGCTATTGCTTCGCTCGCTCGAAACGCGCTCGACGACCCGGTGCTGTCGGAAAAGTTGAACGGGTGGATAGATCAGGCTGTTCTCGCCGCCGTCGATGCTTCGCGTGTCGAGATTGCCCAGCTCATTTCCGGCACAGTGAGTGCCTGGGATCCGCAGGAAACGTCGCGCCGAATCGAACTGCAGATCGGGCGGGATCTGCAGTTTGTGCGAATCAACGGAACAATTGTCGGCGGCATGGTGGGACTTATCCTCTACGCACTCACGCGGGCGTTATGAGCCCCGCACCTGCGCGACGAACAGGACGCGCAGGTGCGTCTGTTGACCTATTGTTGAGCTTCGCTCGCAGAGCCTGACTCGACCACATCAGCTAGTCCAGCTTCGGGGCTCGGCTGCACAGCCGCAACCTGTTTCACGACCGCATCTGCCAATGTCGCTTCGCGCTGTGGCAAAAGTGCTTCACGTAATACGTCGTCCATGTCTTTTACGAAAGTGAATTTCATGGACTGGCGCACTTCGTTCGGAATGTCGCGCAGGTCCTTTTCGTTTGCGCGAGGCATCATCACTTCGCGCAATCCCGCACGATAGGCGGCGAGCACCTTTTCCTTGACGCCGCCGATTTCGAGAACTTTCCCGCGCAGCGTCACCTCGCCAGTCATGGCTAGATCGCGACGCACGGGGCGCCGGCTCAGAACACTGGCGATCGCGAGTGTGACGGCCGCGCCGGCGCTCGGCCCATCCTTTGGAATGGCGCCTGCCGGAAAGTGGATGTGGACGTCGGTGTCCTTGAAATCCTCGGCGGCAATCCCAAGCTCCTTGCCGCGCGCACGAACGTACGAATACGCGGCATCTACCGATTCGCGCATCACGTCACCGAGCTGACCGGTCACGATCAGTCGACCGGTGCCGGGCATTCGCAGAGCTTCGATCTGCATCAGATCGCCACCGGTCGCAGTCCACGCCAGACCTGTGACGGCACCAATCTCGGGTTCCATTTCGGCTTCTTCCACGGAGTAGCGCGGAACGCCAAGGACTTCGTTCACCATGGGGAGGTCGACCACCCATGCGCCTTCCTCGCCCTCGGCTTTGCGACGCGCGCGTTTTCGCATCACTGCTGCAAGATTGCGCTCAAAATTGCGCAGCCCTGACTCGCGAGAATATCGATTCGCGATGAAAGCCAGCGTTTCATCGGTGAACTGGAGGTCCTTGTCGCTTATTCCGTGATCTTCGAGCAACCTCGGGAGCAGATAGCGCCATGCAATCTCGACCTTCTCCTCCACAGTGTAACCGGAGATGCGAATGATCTCCATTCGGTCGCGCAGTGCGTGCGGAATGTCGAAAAGGTTATTCGCCGTGCAGATGAAAAGTATCGAAGACAGATCGAACGGAAGATTGAGATAGTGATCGACAAAAGTCTTGTTCTGCGCCGGATCGAGCACCTCGAGCATCGCCGCCGTGGGATCACCGGACGGTCCGCCCTGCGTCATCTTGTCAATCTCGTCGATCATCATTACCGGATCTCGCACCGCAACGCGGCGCAACGCCTGGATGATGAGTCCCGGCATCGCGCCGACATACGTGCGGCGATGCCCGCGAATCTCAGCCTCGTCACGCACGCCGCCAACTGATATGCGATAGAATTCTCTGCCGATCGATGTCGCGATTGCTTCACCGAGCGACGTTTTCCCTGTGCCCGGGGGCCCGACAAAGCACAGGATCGGGCCATGCTGCTCACCCCCGCGCAGCTTGCGCACCGCGAGATATTCGATGATGCGTTCCTTGGCGTCGCTCAACCCATAATGTCGGGAGTCCAGCGCTTCTTCCACAGCCTTGAGCTCGATCTGATCGGCGCCAGTGCGAGCATTCCACGGCAGCGACAGGATCCAGTCGAGATACGTGCGAATCACCTGGTACTCGCTGGACGCGGGCGACAGCATTCGCAGTCGCTCGGTCTCGCGCTTGGCCTCCGCAAGGGCGCGTTCCGGAAGCTTTGCTTCGTCCACGCGCCGCAGCAGCTGTACTGATTCCTTCTCTCCCGGCTCGGCCTCGCCAAGCTCGGTCTGGATCGCGCGAAGTTGCTGGCGCAGGTAGAACTCGCGCTGATGCTGTTCGATCTTGATCTCGGTCTGGCGCTTTACATCCTCGACGACACGTGCGCGAGCAACCTCCCGCTCGAGCCGAGTGAGTATGAAACGCAACCGCTGCCCGATGTCGAGCCGCTGAAGCACCTCGTCCTTGTCGGCGATTCGAAAATTCATGTTCGTTGCAGCGAGATCCGCGAATCGGCCAGGGTCCGAAATGTTCATCTTCAGGATCGCGGGAACCTCATCCGGAATACGGTCGATCAGCTCGGCGAGAGTCTCCGAAGCGGCAACGACGCGTGATACGAGATCGTCCACTTCGAGTGCATCGGGCGCGATCTCGCGGGCAGGCTTGACGTGCGCTTCCGGATATGGATCGGTCCGAACGATTCCGTCTATCACGATACGACGCAGTCCCTGCAGCGTAATCTGAACCGTGTCGCCGGGGAGATTGATCCGCTCGTGAATTCGTGCGGCAACGCCAACTCGACCAGCGAAACGAGCGAGATCGGCGTCCTGGTCATGATCGCCAGTGGCAACGACGAGTGCTACGATCAGCCCAGGCTCCTCATGGGCTTTCAGCAGCGCAAGGTTCTCCGGTGCACCCATCTGAACCGCGATGGTCCCGAGCGGATACACGATCGTGGAGCGCAGCGCCATGAGCGGAAGCGTCGGCGGCAGCTCCGAGCGGAGGATCTCTTCCTTTCGTTGCGGCTTGGGCATGAGGGGAATCTACGGCGCCGGGCTGGCAGAGTTAAGCGGCAGCGACTGTGCGGAGATATCGGCACCGCGCGGGCTCTCGCGCGATTGACGCGCGCTACCAACTCTGGCGCCGCGCCGTCTCACAGTTCGAATTGTCGCTTCCAGTCCTGCAACCGCTGGAACGAAGTTCCGATACCGCCGCAGACCTCGATCAGCGGCTGCGCGAAGCCAGCCAGCAAATCCGGATGAACGTCAGGCACCGCCAGAGCAGCGCCGCAGGCCGGCTCCACGAGCACCCGGACGGTATCGGCGAACTTGAGGCACGCCGCGACGGCCTGTCTGTCGGTGACAGTTGCGCAGACAACCGGCTGCGACCTGGTGAGGTCGAGCGCGTGTTGCGCGACTCTCTGCGCACCGAGCGAACTGGCAATCGATGTGATGCTCGCGAGCGACACGAGGTGACCAGCGGCGACGCTCGCCGCCAGACTCGCCGCGCCCTCGGTCTCAACCGCGATGATTGTCACATCAGAAAGCCCGTTGCGACGAAGGCCCATCGCGATCCCCGCCAGCAGGCCCCCGCCGCCCACGCTTGTAATAACACAGTCGAATTCCGCGCCCGCCTGTACGACCTCATCTATCAGCGTTGCGTGCCCTTCCCATACGACGGCGTCGTCGAACGGATGGATGTAAGTCGCCGACGTCCGTTCTTCGCACAGTACGCGAGCGTACATGTCGGCGTCGTCGAATGCGGCGCCGCGTACGTGAACCGTCGCACCGCGCGACTGCATGGCTTCCCTGACGGCGCCAGTAGTCGTTTCCGGAACGACTATCGTAATCGGAACCCCCAGCACGCGCGCTGCGTAAAGGGCGGAAAAGCCGGCGTTGCCACCCGACGCGCAAACCAGCTCGGTGGCGCCGGCCTCTACCGCCCGAACGCACCGAAGCCCAATCCCCCGAAGCTTGAAGCTGCCGGAAGGCTGCAGCGCATCCATTTTCAGAAGTAGCCGCTTTCCCGACGCCGAGTACGAAGGGGGCAGCTCGAAAATGGGCGTGTCTGCGTGCAGTTGTGACGTCACGATATCCGTTTCACTTGTTTCCCGGAATCCGTCGCTTCAGGCGCCGGTGCGGTTCGCCGAGACTTCATGAGAGCGTTCATAGTACAAAATCTGGCACGGCGCCAGGCGTAGCATCGGCTATCGTCGTCCACCCCGACCCAACACAAATGCACCGCATACGCGTCAGCGCTCTGCTTGCAACACTCCCGTTGCTGGCTTTGCCTGCAGTCGGTTCCGCGCAGCAGGCTCCATTACCGGCCGCAACTGGCCTCGATTTTCGCCCCACTGGAATGTCCCTTCTCGTTGGGTGCAAGGCCGGCATACATCGGGTGCGAACCGAGCTACATGCGATCGATTCCGTGCCGCCCGCACAACGAACCTTTGCCAACACAATCGGCCGCGCAGAGCACGCAAGCGCAGACCTTGTGGACTCCGTCGCTTCATACGCCTTTCTGTATGCGGTATCGCCTGACGCAGATGTTCGCATGGCCTCGCAGATGTGCTCCCAGCAAATCTCCAAATTTGGCGTCGATGTTGGCGCCGACGCGAAAATCTATGCCGACGCTGTCGCGCTGAGTAAACCCGGCGTGCTGACGGACCCGGCGGAACGCAAGGTTGCTGAGCTCTACGTTGAGCAGGGCAGGCAGGCTGGCGCGGGCGTGGATTCAGCAACGCGCGAACGTGTGAAAGGACTGTTCAATCGGCTGAACGATCTGCAACGCGATTATGCGGTTACGATCGCTGCCGACTCCACTACGATTACCATCTCGGCTGCCGAAGCAAAGGGCATCGCGCCGCAGTTGCTCGCCAATCTGAAGCCGGCGGCGGATGGCGGCTTTGTCGTGCCTGTCAACGAATCGACCACCGGTCCGTTCCTGCAGACCGATGCGTCATCGGCCGCCCGCGCAAGATTCGTCGCTGCCTACTGGCGGCGGGGAGGCGCCGGCAATGTCAGGCGCGTCGAGCAAGCGCTCGCGGTACGTGACACACTCGCGCAGCTGCTTGGTTTTCCGAACTGGGCAGCGTATCGACTCGACACGCACATGGTGAAGGACCCGGCACGCGTGATCGCGTTCCTCAATCAGATCGACGAGCAGCTCTACGCCAAGACAAAAACGGAGCTCGCCGCAATTGCTGCGGTGAAGCTTGCCAGCGGCGACAGCACGCCGCTGATGGGGTCGGATATTGGTTATTACAACGCTATGCTGCGTCGCACGAAGTACAACGTCGACAACGAAGAAGTTCGGCAGTACTTCCCGGTGGACCACGTAGTAAGCGGCGTGTTTGGCATTTACGAACAGCTCCTCGGTGTCAAGTTCGACGAGATAACGCCCGCGGATGCATGGGCACCCGGAGTGCGCGAGTTTGCAGTGTCTGACGCTGCGACAAAGAAGCCGCTTGGCTGGATCTTCCTGGATCTGTTTCCGCGACCCAACAAGTACGAACACTTCGCGACGTTTCCCATTCGCACCGGGATCCACTGGCCAGATGGCAAGGTCGATCGACCCGTGTCTGCTATCGTCGGTAACTGGCCCACCGCCGCGCCCGGGAAGCCATCGCTGTTGTCGCACGCCGACGTAATCACATTCTTCCACGAGTTCGGCCATCTCATGGCAGCGACACTCGTCGACGCTCAGTATCCCGAGCTGGTGGGACTGCGGCAGGATTTCGTAGAGGCGCCATCCCAGATGCTCGAGAACTGGATGTGGCAGCCGTCCGTACTCGCGCGAGTATCGAGCAACGTCAAGACAGGCAAGCCTCTGCCACCAGACCTGATTGAACGAATGATCGCGTTACGCCAACTGGGCGCAGGCTACACCAATTCGGTGCAGGCCTTTCTGGCGATGTACGACATGCGGCTGCATTCGTCGACGGTTCCGCTCGACACCAAGGTTACGTGGGATTCATTGCAGGCCCGCATGATGCCTGGCGTTTCGTTCACCGGCGATTATCCAGCAGCCAGTTTCGCTCACATCATGGGGGGCTACGACGCCGGATACTATGGCTACCTCTGGTCCAAGGCCTACGCGCAGGATCTTTTCACGCGCTTCGAGAAGGAAGGCGTGATGAACGCGTCGACCGGAATGGCGTACCGCCGCGATGTTCTCGAGCCAGGGGCCCTCAGAGAGCCGGACTCTCTGCTCCAGTCGTTCCTGGGACGCCCGCTCAATTATGACGCCTTCTACCGGGATCTTGGAATCACGACCCACGAAGGTGTTGCCTCTTCCGGAAAATGACCTCGGAAGGGCGGCGGTAGCGACATGCAATCCAGCGGGCGGGCGATTCGGATCGTCCGCCCGCTTATCTTTCACGGATGTTTGAAGAACTATCCGACAAGCTGGAGAACGCGTTCGCCAAGTTGCGCGGACGAGGTGTTCTTACCGAAAGCGACATCAAGGAAGGGCTGCGCGAGGTGCGCCGCGTGCTGCTCGAAGCGGACGTCTCTTTTGCACTCACGCGTGAGTTTCTGGAGCGCGTCGAGGCCAAGGCCGTTGGCATCACGCAGCTCAAGAGCGTTTCCCCAGCGCAACAGCTGGTCAAGGTTGTCTATGAAGAGCTCACCGCCATGCTCGGCGAGCGGCGCGAGGGACTCAAACTCTCGTCCATTCCCCCGACGGTAGTGATGCTCGTCGGGCTTCAGGGATCAGGCAAGACCACGACAGCTGGCAAGCTGGCGCTGAAACTCAAAAAGGAAGGACGCGCAACGCGACTCGTCGCCGCAGACGTGTATCGACCGGCCGCCATCGACCAACTCGAAACGCTCGGCAAACAGCTCGACATTCCGGTCTACTCCGATCGCTCGACGCAGGACGTCGTGCGCATTGCGAAGGCTGGAATTGAAGAGGCAAAGCGCGAACGCGATCGCGTTGTGATCATCGACACCGCCGGACGGTTGCAGATCGATGAGACGATGATGCAGGAACTGCAGCGTCTCAAGAAGGAAATCTCACCGACCGAGATCATGCTCGTCGCCGATGGCATGACCGGCCAGGACGCCGTGCGCATCGCTGAAGGGTTCGACAAGGCGTTGAATGTCACCGGCGTGATTCTCACCAAAATGGACGGTGACGCGCGCGGTGGTGCCGCTCTCTCCATTTACGGCATTACGAAGAAGCCGATCAAGTACGTGGGCGTGGGTGAGAAGTCGGATGCGCTGGAGGATTTCTATCCCGACCGTATGGCCGGCCGAATCCTTCAGCAGGGTGACGTGCTCACCCTTGTCGAGAAGGCGCAGGGAGCATTCGACGAAGCCGAAGCGAAGAAGCTCGAGAAAAAAGTCCGGAAGGAAGGAATGGACCTGGGCGACTTTCTTTCTGCCATGAAGCAGATCGAGAAGCTGGGGCCACTTGAAGGGATTCTCAAGATGCTCCCTGGCGTGAACACAAAGATGCTCAAACAGGTGAAGAGCGAGCCCAAGCGTCTGAAGCACGTCGAGGCCATGATCCTCTCCATGACCCCCGCCGAGCGTCGCGACCCGACGCTGCTGAACGGCTCGCGGCGGTCCCGCGTGGCGCGGGGATCCGGACGCACGATACAGGAAGTGAACCGGCTCCTGGAGCAGTTCCGCGAGATGCAGAAGATGATGAAGAAAATGGGCACGAAGGGCGGACGCGGCCCTTCGCTTCCCGGCATGCCCATGCTTCGGCGCTGACGGGATCACCGACCCTCTCCGTCATTCCCACTTCCGCGGGAATGACGACTTCCGACTCCGAGCCGGGGTTTCAATGGGTCCGTGGGCCTGCCTCGTCCAGGCCAGCCCTCCCGGCCCGTCCCCGTCCCCGTTAAATTCTAAAGGCTGTACCGGATGCGCCTCGGAAACCCCGTGGACGCGAGAAGTCC
>Ga0207933_1002543_pt1 | contig 11660 bp, 9 predicted proteins | sample NGESurdeep092012_4_FD_184488 | JGI IMG/M metagenome (GOLD analysis project Ga0207933, IMG submission 184488) | Arctic peat soil microbial communities from Barrow, Alaska - NGEE Surface sample F53-3 deep-092012 (SPAdes) | ecosystem: Environmental > Terrestrial > Soil > Wetlands > Peat ... | reverse complement strand
CAGCGGCGGCGTCGACATGGTCGCGGTGGCGCGCGGCTGCGGCTTTGCCACTTGCGTCGACGTGATCGACGAGGCGGCGCTTGCCGATCTCGCGAGCCGGCTGAAGAGCCTCGACGGCCTCCTGTTCGCGCGGGTCGCGATCGGGCCAGAGGAGCCGCCGCGGGTGCTGCCGGAGAAGGAAGGGCCGGTACTCAAACGCCGGTTCCGGGCGGCATTGGGCCTTACGCCGTAATAGCTTACGGCTCGGCGCGCCGTTCTGGACAGCGGGTTTCGGCCCCATTATAACGCCCGCTCTCTGCCGGTTGCCCGCTCGGGCAACCTCGGGCGCCCAGGTAGCTCAGTTGGTAGAGCATGCGATTGAAAATCGCAGTGTCGGTGGTTCGATTCCGCCCCTGGGCACCAAGACTTTATTCCTATAGCTTCGCATAGCATCTCAAAATCCTGTTTCCACAAAGACTTAGTCGCCATCAAGGGCGACATAGTGACTCATGGCAACTCGTTGAATCGCACGCATTTGGGGGTATGCTGCGGGGTATCGGACGCTGGCTTCGGGAGGATACCCCCAATGTTCCTGAGCGACCTTGCGATCAAGAAGACCAAGCCGCAGGACAAGCCGTTCAAGCTGGCGGATGGAGGAGGGCTGCATCTCGTCGTTCAGACGAACGGCAGCAAGCTCTGGCGCCTGAAGTACCGCTTCGCAGGCAAAGAGAAGCTGCTGTCGTTCGGGCCATATCCGGTGACGACGCTCGCCGACGCGCGTCGTAAGCGCGATGAGGCAAAACGATTGCTCTCGAACGGCGCTGATCCTTCGGTGCAAAGGCGCCAGGACAAGATCGCGGCGGGCATGGCAGCCCGGAATACGTTTGGAGCGGTCGCAGCCGAGGTACTTGCGAACAAAGAGGCCAATGACGCGGCGAACTCGACGTTGGACAAGAACCGATGGCTCCTTGAGAACTTGGCCGCGCCGCTCGCGGATCGGCCAATCGCCGAGATCACCGCCGCCGAAATCCTCGACCTCCTCAAGCGCATCGAAAAGAGCGGGCGCCGTGAGACGACCCGGAGGCTCCGAGGCGTGATCGGCAGCGTCTTTCGTTACGCCATCGTGACGCTGCGTGCGACGAGCGATCCCACGCTCGCGCTCCAGGGCGCGCTGCTCGCGCCCAAGGTCACTCACCGGGCCGCGATCACGGACGAGAAAGGGTTCGGCGGGCTCTTGCGGGCGATCGATGGTTACGACGGTTGGCCAACGCTGAAAGCCGCCCTACAGTTTACGGCGCTCACCTTCGCGCGCCCCGGTGAGGTGCGTGGCGCGGTACGCAAGGAATTCGATTTCGATAAAGCGGTCTGGCGCATCGCGCCCGAGCGCATGAAAATGCGCCGGCCGCACGAGGTGCCACTCTCGAAGCAGGCCATCGTGCTGCTTCAGGACATCTGGTCGCTCTCCGAGTACGGCGAACTCGTATTTCCTTCGATCCGGTCAAATCGTAAGCCGCTTTCCGAAAACGCGTTCAATGCTGCGCTGCGTCGTATGGGCTTCGAGCAGCATGAGATGACGGCGCACGGCTTTCGCTCCTCGGCAAGCACTATCCTCAATGAACGCGGCTATAACCGGGATGTCATCGAGGCGGCGCTCGGGCATCAGGATGAGGATGAAATTCGTCGCGCATACAATCGCGCGAAGTACTGGCCCGAGCGCATCAAGCTTATGCAGGAGTGGGCAGATTTGCTCGATGTGCTGAGAGCGCCTAGCTAGCGCAATAGATCGGGGCCACCGTTCCTGACGCTCTGTACTCTTTAATGTAATCGGTCAAAAAAGCTGGCTGGTGTTCTCCCACGAAAACAAAATCGGCTTTAAACCATGCTTACAGGCGCTGCGCTAAAGGGCAAAATCGTATGCCGAAAGGTTGCTCGTCGCTCCGACTGACGCGCCCTGAGCCTTTATCCCCGCCGTCTTCGGCTCTGGCCGAGGATTCATGCGATACTTTCTTTAATGAAATTGAAAGTCGTGACAGTCTGGCTTCTAATTCTCATTAGTCCTATAGCGGGCTGGTTGTCTGGAGTGTTTCGTCTTCCAAATGTGGCTTCAGCAAGACCGGCCGATGGAATGTCCACCGCAGCTTCGACCAGTGAACCGGCGAGACCGCTATTGGCGCAGCCGCAACAAAGCGAAATCCCCACAACAGACAATACGGTGCCTCCCGGAATACAAGGTTGGCTTCCGCTAAGTGCGACGACTAGCCAATTCGCCACCAGTGAAAGCAATGCGACCATTCAAAACTCGCCGATCCCGGGCGCCGATCCCAAAACGCTTGAACTGTTGGTCAGTCAAGACGGAGAAATTCTGCTCGCCAAAGATGCCGAGCACGTATATTCTTCCGATGGCGCCATCCTTCGGGGACTTGCTCCAGAAACATTTTCGATAATCGGGTATTCCGTTGACCACGGAATATTATATGGGAAGGATTCGATTCACGCCTATTGGTTCACGTTTAGCGACTGGGGCATCGTTCAAGGAGCGCAGCCGGACACTTTCACGACCAGTGCTTTGATACTCCCATATGCCGTGGATGAAGCACACGTATTTTTTGCCGGTTCAGTGGTTAATGATGCCGACCCAAAGACGTTCAGCGCATTTCCAAACTCGTGGTATGCAAAGGATTCAAAGCACGTATTTTCCGATTACGGTTACGGTTCGGACGTTCTGATTGTTGCAGGGGCCGATCCCCACACATTTACTCCTTTTCCCGCCACTTACGACCAGTCAGGAGAACAAATTAATTTTAGTGACTATGGCAAAGATGCTTATAACGTCTATTGTCAGCATGCCATGCTAGTCGGAGCAGATCTGAATACTTTCACTCCAATTGATGCCACGGACGCAAAAGACAAGCTGCAGACATACGTCGATTGTATTCCCTTCACAACAGACGCGGCTTCATGACGCGTGTGTACCAGCGGCATTCAAGTGTTTACGGTACGCTGGTCGGTGTCACCCAGCCTCTGACGCTGTAGCTTTTGTCTCCATATTGATAACTGGACGACCACGCTCCATTCGAGCCTTTGACGAAAGTCATCTGTCGATTGATCGCAAACGTATTCTGGCCCTTGAACGTGAAGTTGTCTTCGATAAGAGTGACCACGATCGTGTTGCTATCCTGCTGTGTGATGCCCTTCACAATCGCAACGTGACCTGCGGGGTCACCGGGAGCGAGCATCGAAACGATCGAGCCGACTTGCGGTGGCACGCTCTGAGAAGAGTTAAAGTATTGGCCATCGACATGAGCCAGAAAGGTCGTCACATCTTTCCCATTTGGCAGTCCCGATGGAGCATTCTTGAAACCTAAAATCGATAGATATTGTGAAACGAGCGCCGTACATTGGAACGGTCCGTTACCAGCGTCTTTCTGTCCATCAGGTTCCACATTTGCATATGCCGACAGGGTCATTTGTTGACCGCCTACCAGAAGCTTCATCGTATCGATTGGAGCGAAGTTTGTTTGTCCAGCGGTCGGAGTTAGACAATTGCAAGAGCTGTCGTAACCCCACGTTGTGATCGCGTTGCCGCTGGGGCCGTGTGTTACTTCCTGGTTCGGGCTACCGCCATTCTGGTTGGGCGTACCCTGCAAAGCGAGAGCAATCTGCTGGGTACTGGAGGTAGTCGAGGCCGGCGTTGATATATGAGCCAATATTATTGAGTTTTGAAATGATTGTAGGTTATTGATCACCGGCGGCGTTGATTCCGCCACAGTCGTATTGATCGGTTGTGCGAGATTTGCGACCTGATGGTTTGGAAGAAGGACCGGGTCCGACGGCGGCGCAGTGGTTTGCGACGGTGGATTCGGTGGGGGAGTCGAAGTTGTGGTCGGCCCAAATGTAGTCGGCGAACTCGATGATGGCGACGCCTGCGTCCACAGCAGATACGGGTACCCATTATTGATGCTCGGATTGCTTCCCCAAACGGCCGAATCAAAGCCGGCCGGCAACCCTGATTTTAGCGCGAGATCAGTGATAGCCGTTCCACCCGCGCTGCTTGTTTGTCCCGCGGCATTGGTCAGGTCCCAATAGGAAGATGTGAAGGTACTGGTGTTCGGCCCCGAGAGCGCGAAAGTTGCACCAATTAAATTTCCGCCAGTCGCGTAAGACTGATCGACTGCCGCACTCCACGCCCAACCGACGAGTCCGCCGACATTCCCCAAACCGCTGGGTTCGCCAGTCGCATAAGACTGAATGATCTGACTGCCGGGTGCGCTATATCCGACCAAGCCACCGTTGCTATTGCCACCTGAAACCGAGCCTGACGCATACGATTGCCGAATTGTCGACTCATTGGCCCCCACTAGCCCGCCGAAACTATAAATGCCCCCGCTGCTGCTCACATTGACCGACGCACCCGATTGATAGATGTCGCCGGAATTGCTACCGGCAAGACCCCCAACATTGCTTCCGGTAGCTACCCGCACGCTGCCGTTGGCGATAACATTGCCAATTAATCCGCTATTGACGGAGGCCAGCGCGCCAGCTCCGATATCAAATCCAGTCGCGGTCAACGAAACATTGTTCAGGGTAAGATTTTGTACGTTCCCGGACGAACCTATAGCGCCAAAAAGACCTACGTCAGGAAGAGACGAGGTTATGGTCAAGTTGTTGACCGCGAAACCAAGCCCATTCAGTTTTCCTTGAAACGGCGTTGTTGCGTTGCCAATCGGAATGAAGTTCGCGCCTGCGGCGTCAATATTGTTGCCGAGGGCATATGCTCCGGTGAGATTCTGGCTAACGTTCTGCAGATCAGACTCATTGTTGACCAGCATGTACGCCGTTAGCTGGTTGGGAACGGCTCCGTTTGCCTGGACCGATGTCCCGTAATTGAGGGGGAAGACGTACCCAAACTGCGGGTCATAGAAAATCGACACTGTGCCGGTGCTTCCCGAGAAGTCTACATGCCCGGTGCCGTTAAAGCTCACGGTGCCCACACCATTGCCGGTCGCGTCGGCTCGCAGCACAAGATTGCCGGCACCCGTATTGGCGATGGTCACCCCCGTATTAACATCGATGTCACGATAGGCGTTGAGCGTTAGCGTGTTGGCATTCGCCCAACTCAGGCTTGAGGCGACGCTAATGTCACCTGCTTCGGCGCCCGTCGTGCCGACCGTCGTAACGATCACGTTGCCGCTTGAAAGAGCAGTCTCAATAGACGAGGTCGTGATAACCTCGCTCCCTGAGGTCGCAGCGATAGTGGCGTTCAACGGATCGAGCAACAGCGTACCGGATGGTCCATTAGGGGCACTGGTGTTGACACTGCCGTTGAAGCTCAACTCATGGCCTGAGGTTTCGACAAAGCCGCCGTCGCCGGTCCGCGCTCCGCCTTTCGCTAGGATCGAGCCGTCAAATGCAGTCGCCGCATCAGACCACACGACGACCTTGCCGCCGTTTCCGGCGCCTATGGCCGAGGCGTTGATGATCGTGGTGGCATCGACCGTCGTCGTCGCCGCCGTCGGAACGACGAAAGGCTCCGAGTACGCGCTCGCGTTAGAGACAAGGGAGGTGTCAGGGTGGCCACCACCCCAATCGCCGCCTACGAGCACCGTTCCGCCACCGCGGCGCCCAGAGGCGTTGAGCGTCGCGCCGGTCAATTGAATATTCTCGCCGGTGATCTCGATCGTTCCGCCCTTCGTCTCGCGGTGTCTTCCTGCGGTCGACAACGTGCCTGACACCTTTACCGTCTGGGCTGGCGCGCCGATGGGCTTGCTGGAGCTCGTCGCGGCTCCGAGGACAATCATGCCCCTGTGCCTGCCGATCGTATTGGCCTCGATGACGCCGGTATTGTTGATGACCGAATTCACGATTCGGCGTGCGGCAACCGCCGTCAGTCGGACCGTACCGCCGTTGGCCTTCAGCCTGCCGGAATTGCTGACCAGCGAGCTGAGCGGCTTCCCGGTCGAGACATCGGTCACTGTCGCCGCGATCGAGTCATTGAGCCCCAGCGTGATGAGATTGTCGCCGTACATGTCGAGCGTAAATGCGTTGCCCGAGGCGAGCGAGATCGTACCGAGTCTAGCGGTTATAGTGCCGGTGTTGCGCACGCCGGGCGCGACCAGAGCAGCGAAGCCGTCGGTTTGCGCGGTGATGCTGCCGGCGTTGACGACCGAGGCCGAAGGATTGCCAGGGATCGAGAAGATGTACCGGCCGGCCATAAAATCGCTATTCGAGATGTCATGCGTCGTAGCCAGAAAAGAACCGACATTCACCTTGGCGCCCTGGCCGAACAAGATGCCGTCCGGATTGACCAGGAAGACCTTGCCGTTTGACGAGAGTGAGCCAAGTATTTGCGAGGGGCCAAGTCCGCCTGTTACGCGATCCAACTCGACCGAGCTGCTACTTGGCATGCTGATGCGCGTGCTTTCGCCCGCGCCGATATTGAACGTGTTCCAGTTGATGATGGCGCTTTGGCTCGTCTGGTTGACGACGACCGAGGCGGATCCTTGTCCCTGCACCGTGGCGGAACCGGCGACGACCGCGGCGCCATTAGGCCCTGCCGACGCGGGCGCGATGCCCAGCGGCATCAGGGCCGCCGTGCTGAGCAACAATCTTCGCCAGCGTTCCATGGCGTTGCTCCTAGTAGTTCGCGCCCACGATAAAAAAGAACCGCCAGCCTTCGGACGGCCCGGCGACACCCCTTGCAACCGATAGATCGGCGGTGAGATGACTGGACCATCCGAGGCGCAAGCCGCTCCCTATCGACGCGGCGTCGGTGACGGAAGTCGTACCGGGGGAAGCTTCCAAAGTGTACAAGTCTCCCCAGTCAGCGAACGTATAAAGCTGCGCCTGTGACACTTGCTGCGGCAACTGACGGAAATCGTAACGAAGCTCTCCGGTTGCCTCAATGCAGGAGTCGCCCAAGATTTGCGACGGATCGAATGCGCGGCCGAAGTAACGGCCGCCGAAGCTGCATTGCTCCGGCACCAGAAGCGGTTCGAAGGCGTACTGTCCGTAAGCAGCGATGAACGCGGAGAAATTCGCGGGGAGCGGCTGAGTATGCCCGAAATATCCTTCGATCTTGCTGAAATCGACCGTGCCGACGGCACGCGACGCCAGCGGATTGCCATTTAGCGTACTTCCGAGGCCTTCGATGCCCTGGCTGAAGATCGCGTAAACCTGATTGACGCCCTGCAAGGGGTCGGCGAAATCGCCGTCGGCCCGAGCGCGAAAACCCCGCAGCCGGTCGTCGGTGAAGGGCGATCCAAGTACGTCGCTTTCGCTATTGCTGGCGAAGAAGAGGCTTGAGAGCGTCAGGTTCTTTTCGCGCGAGCGGATGACCGGATATGAAAGGCCGACATCGCCATACGGTCCAAGCGTCCGATACTGGAGTTGTTCGAGTTGCGCCGTGCCAGGCGTTCCCCAAGCGTCACTGATGTTCGCAAAAACGGACAGTCCTTCGCTGGTAAGAATCTGCCGGTAGTTTGCAGCGGCATAGTTCAGTTCCTTGAGCGGCACCACGCCGGCATAGGTCAGCGTCACCCCCTCATGTAAGCCAAGTAAATTATTAAACGTCGCCGAGCCATAATATTCGAAGGGCCCGCGAGCGGCAGTACCGCGGTTGTCGACATGAGCGCTGGCATCGACCGGCTTTTCGACCACTTGGACGACCAGCACGGACGCGTCCGGCGTCTTTGACGGCCGTAGTGCGGTGGAGAACTTCAAGCCCGGCAGGTCCCCGGCAAGAAGCAAATATCGCTCAATCGTGTGAATATTGGCCGGGCGTTCGGTGGTGATCTTGGCCGCATAGTTCGTAAAGAAGTCGCGGTAGCGGGAAAGCTGCGGCGGCCACTCTACCTTATCGATGAAGCCCTCGACGACACGAATGTGGATGGTCGCACTCTTAGGATCGAGATTCTGCGGTGGCACGACGGCACGCGAAAGCACGTATCCGTCTTTGCCATACTTAGCGGTGATACGTTGCGCGAGCGCATAGACGGCCGTCAGAGGAACACCATGCCCGATAAGATCAGCATAGAGGGGCTTGAGCTCTTCGGCGCTGTAGACGGTCGAGCCCGCAATCTCGACGTTGCGCACCTGAAGAAAGACCTTCTGCGCGCCTTTCGGTGCCACGGTACTTGGTAGCGTTACAGACGGCCCCGTCGGTCGCGCTTGTGGCGCAGGCGGTTGCGTAAATCGCTCCCGCTCCCGGCCAGGCTGTTCGGCCGGCGGAATGACCTGGGCGATCGCCACTATCGGGATTACTGTTATCGCAAACGCCAAAAAGACGCTGCGCACGCGAAAAGACACGCTTACCCCCTTCCTCCCATTTCGAGCTATTCAACCTAGGGCTGACAGTGTGAGTCAATAGCACCCGGGATCGCATTCCATTTAAATTCAATTCATGTCTCGAAAACCGGATTTCATTTCGTTGCGCTTCGCGTACCGAAGAAGGCTTTGAATGTCAGTCCCTTGGGATCATCATCTGCTCCCTCAAGCTCTACTTGGGGACACCACAAAGGAAGCGGAACCCACAATGTTCGCAAGCGGCTTCCCGCTATGTGACCATCCCACCAGGAATTTCTACAACAATCTGTTAGATGAGATGCTCGGGCCGACGGGGGCCGTCTTCATGGATGAGAAGATCAAAGCTCGTAGATTGGGGCGCGAAGCAAATAGAACAATCGTGCGCCTGGATAGTGGACGCCGCCGACTGAGGCGGCCTCTAATGTCGCTTCTTGCAGTTCTCAGCCGAGCACTTTTTAACCTTGCAAGCGTAGCGGCTTCCATCTTTGGCACAGGTGCCGGGAGCACAGTACCCGCCGGTCGGACAAAACTTCGCGGCCCGCGCTAGGTCAAGCGGGGGGACTACAAAAATTGTAGCAAGCATTACAGCCAAGGCGACTCGCATCTTCCACCCCTCCTAAAAGTTACAGAATGCCATCAGATATTATAAACACTTACGTCGCTAGAGAAGGGGCCACCTCTCATTTTGAAAGAGGCCAGTCAGGTAGGAAAGGTTAGCACCCTGATCGACATGAAGGCAAAAGAGGATATGTGCGGTCGCCGATAAAGGGTACCTCGCAAGGCGGGACCTTCCGCCCCAGTTCGCACGGCTGAAAAACAGATTCGCGCCGGCACTGTGATGGGTACGCAGCCACTCCTGCATTGATCTCAAGCGCAGATCGTCCACCGTCGCGGTCAGCACTCGAAAGCCCTTCCACCCAAAATCCCGCTCATGCAACTTCGCGCTGAAAGCGGCGAGTATGTTTCCGTCTTTCGAGCAAAGCTCGTCTGGCCGATGTTGCTGCCACCGGCATCGTCCCGCGATCAACTTCAACCAAGAAGCAACTGCACATACAAACCGCCGCCCGACGCTTCTCTCAAGCGATCAGCACGCCCGCGGTCTTTGGCGGATGCTTATGGCATCGACCGTGGGCTCAAGGATGCACGCGCGGGGCGGTTGGCGATGGACAAGCAAGTTGCCGCGATCTTGGCAAAACACCGGCGCGCATGACGGTCGGTTCCATCGACCAAGCCCTCCGCGACCTTGATGAAATTCTCATATCCTTCGCCGCCAACTGTCCTACGGTATCAAAAAAGGCATAAAAATCGCCGGCCGACACCATGTTCGGGAGGACATCATCGATCGTCGTCACGCCATCGCCGCCGCCGCGCATCACGAATGTGCACGATCCAAATTTCTTCACCGCTGACTTCGTAATAGACGCGGTACGGATAACGAACGATGGTCAGCTCATAGACGCGGGGCTGATCCGTTTCGGGTGCGATGAGTGGAAATTCAGCAAGCAGCGCAATTCGCCGCTCAAGCATACGCTTTACCGACTGTGCAGCGGCCGGGGCGCGGGCGTCAAGGTAGGTATAGATCGCGTCGAGGTCCGCGTGAGCGCGCAGCGTATAGCGGACCCTCATGCACTATGCGGCTTCACACCATGGCGCTTAAAGAACGCGCGCATTTCCTCGTCGCTGGCAAATTCGCCGCGGCGGGCCTGCTCCTGGCCTTCTCGCACTGCCGCCCGGGTTTCTTCATCAAGATGAACCGGCTGTGCACGTCGTGAGGCGACGGACAGCAGCATCGCGGCGGCCTCGTCCTGGTCGGACTCCGGCAACTCCCGAACTTTTTTGATAGCGGCGTCAAGTAACTTGCTCATGGGCGAATTATAGCACATCCGCACTCTGCGGCCATCCTTAATCGTCCTTTGGAGCCCACACAATTGATCGCCCAACGGTCGTTCGCGCATCCGGGCGCTAAATGCCGTGATGACAAGGCGCGGCGACCGATGGATCGCTATGCGGAAGTTTTAATAATTGTTTCAGAAGAGCGAGCCCCACTTATCGCGGGGCTCGTGGCTTTGGCATCGGCAACGCCGCTACTTTCGTTGTGAGCTCTTGGCGGCGTTGCGTTCGCTATCCCCGTTACGGCCGCGCGGCGGCGTCTGGTCCTCGGCTGGGGCCGCGTCGGTTTCGTGATCCTTGGCCTCGTGCTCACGCAAGACGATCTTGCCGTTGCCGTGCAGCGGCAGGGCTTGCAGCATCACGTTGAAGCCCTTGCCGTCCTCGTGCGGAAAGGCCACGCCGATATTGAGCCAGTAGTCGTCGTTCTTGGGTCGTTCGATGATCGAGTAGACGCGATACATCTTCGCCATGTCGGATGCTCCCGTTGCTATGGTTCAAGGCCCTGCGAATGCAGGTCAGAGGCGCCCACGCGCATTGCGCGGCTCTAACCTGCCTTCGAGAACTCTGATTTTTGGGGGAGCGTCGGAACACTTCTGTTGCCAATATACCCGCTGCAATTTGATGCGCAACGTGCGGCCCGGGCGGCTGCGACACACGGCTTGCCGCCCTTCAAAGCTCTTCCCGGTCATGCGTCCTGGTGAGACATGACGACCATGCTTCCTGGCGCCGACACGCATTCGCGTGGGCGCGCCGGGCCGCGCCGGTCAAGGTCGCTCGCCGAGCGCCCCGCAGGGGTCGCCTTGACGGGCGCGAGCCCGAGCGCGCGACAATTATTCGGAAAGGTTGAAAAGAGCGAGCCCCGTTCAGAACGGGGCTCGGAGCTTTGAGAGAAGCTAGTGGATTACAAGAGAATTCCTGACAAAGGCCAAAGCTTCATCAAGTGTCCGTGTGCGATCGGCATGAAGCTCCTGCGTCACGAGCTCTCCTTCATAGGGGCACGAAGTCGCCGTGATGGCGACAGAGATCATGCCATCGGCCAGCCGGCCCATTTCGATGTTATAGAACTGGACGTGCTCGGGGTTGAAGTCCGGACACGCTTGCGGGGCAATACCACGCATGATGTTCTCCGTCTCGCATGATCGACATCCGGGGATCGGGTGCCGACCGACAAGACGGAAACCGGTGAAAATTATACCAGCTACAGCGCGAGCCGCACGCGCTCGCCCTTGCCGCTGATCCATTCGAGCTCAAGCAAGTTCGGGCAGCGGTGCAGCGCGGCGTGCTCGACGAACAAAAACTGATTGGAGCCGGTCCCGCGGGTGGCCCGTTTGAGGGCGTCGATCATGCTGGCGATGCGCTCGGGGCTCGTTGTAATGGTGAGAACGCGGAAATTACCGATGCCAAAATGCTGGCCGTGCGCATTGACCGGCCGCGAGCCTGCGAGATAGCCGAGAATCTTCTGGTGAAAGGAGGTCTGCCGCGGGTTCACC
>Ga0207933_1002542_pt1 | contig 11660 bp, 11 predicted proteins | sample NGESurdeep092012_4_FD_184488 | JGI IMG/M metagenome (GOLD analysis project Ga0207933, IMG submission 184488) | Arctic peat soil microbial communities from Barrow, Alaska - NGEE Surface sample F53-3 deep-092012 (SPAdes) | ecosystem: Environmental > Terrestrial > Soil > Wetlands > Peat ... | reverse complement strand
GCTTCGTTTTCTGCTGCCTCACTATATTAAGGAGGGCAAGAGCAATCTCACGGTCGCCTTTGGCTGCACCGGCGGGCAGCATCGCTCGGTGATGGTGGCCGAGGAGGTCCGCAAGCGGCTGGCGCGCGAGGGATATGAGGTGAAGTCTGTGCATCGCGACATGCCGCACTGAGCGCCGAGAGCGAGAAAGACTTCCCGCCGTCTTTCGTGCTGTTGAGCGCCAGGACACAGGAGCCCCGGGCAGGTCGGCAAATGCCTCCACTGGGGGAAGCCATAGCTGGGAGGAGGCAGCCGACGAGGATGGGCGATTACAATAAATGGATGCCTTCCATGCCGGGCCGTGCGCGGGAGAAGCGCGAGAATCCCAGGGATTCGATCCCCGGGGGCGCCGCGTGAACAGAGTCGCGCGGCTGTTGCATTATGCGCGCCATTATTGGATCGAGGCCTTCGCCTCCGTCCTGCTGGCCGCCGGTGTCGGGCTCTTCGACGCCTTTCGCATTCTGCTGATCGCGCCGATCTTCGACACCGTGCTGCATCCCGGCGCTTCTCAACATAAGGTCCCCCTTAATCTGGGCTTCGGCTCCCGCTTCCATCTCGACCTGCAACACTTTGTGCCCTCCACGATGCATGGCGACTGGACCATCGTGGCGTTTGTCTTCGTCGCCGCCACACTGCTGAAGGGTGTCTGCGACTATACGGGAACTTATCTGGCGAACTATGCCGGCTTCAGCATGATCACCGACCTGCGCGACGATCTTTACGATGTCATCCTGCGCCGGTCCGTCTCGTTTTTCCAGCGCCACGCCACCGGCACTCTGCTTTCAGCTCTCATCAATGACATGGAGCGGGTGCAGTATGCCATGTCGTCGGTGCTCTCCGACTTCCTGCAGCAAATGTTCACCTTGCTGTTCATGATGGGGCTGGTGATTTATTACGGCGGTAACGTCGCCTGGATTCTCCTGATCTTCATCCCCATCATCGTGATGTCGATTCGGCGCATCGGCCGCGGAGTGCGCCAGACCACGCGGCGTGGCCAGGACAAGCTGGCGGAAATCCAGAACATCCTCCACGAGACGATTACCGGTAACCGCATCGTCAAAGCCTTCAATATGGAGTCGTGGGAGCTGCTGCGCTTCCGGCGAGCGGCGCACCGGCTGCTGCGGGCAAACCTGAACACCGTGCGTGCGCAGGCCGTCAGCTCTCCTTTGATGGATCTGATCGGCGCGGTGGCGATTGCGCTCTTGCTGCTTCTGGGCCGCGACATGATCAACAGCCACCGGATGACGGAGGGTGTCTTCTTCGCCTTCATCGTCGCCCTGTTCAAGCTCTACGATCCGGTGCGCCGCTTTGCCACGTATTACAACAGCTTCCAGCAGGCCATCGGCTCTTCGCAAGCGATCTTCGATTTCATTGACGACCAAGACGACGTGCGAGAAAAGAAAGATGCGCTGTCGCTGACAGAGTTCCACGAGGCAATTTGTCTGGAGGACGTCGGTTTTGCCTACAGCACCAACGAAGGCGAAAAGCGAGTGCTGCATAACATCAATCTGGAGATTCGGCGCGGCGAGGTCATCGCGTTGGTGGGTCCCAGCGGAGCCGGAAAGACCACGCTGGCAAACCTGATTCCACGGTTCTTCGACGTCACCCACGGACGTGTGCTGATCGACGGGCACGATCTTCGCGATGTGACCCTCGCGTCATTGCGCGCGCAGACGGGCAACGTGACGCAAGAAACCATTCTTTTCAACGATACTGTTCACAACAACATCGCGTATGGGCAAGCCGATATCCCGATGGCCCGCGTGATTGAAGCGGCGCGCTGCGCGCTGGCGCACGAGTTCATTGAACGGCTTCCCGAGAAGTACGACAGCATGATTGGAGAGCGGGGGCTGCGCCTCTCCGGCGGGGAGCGCCAGCGCATTGCCATCGCCCGCGCGTTGCTGAAGAATGCTCCCATCCTGATCCTGGATGAAGCAACCTCTTCGCTCGACACAGAGAGCGAATCGCTGGTGCAGACGGCACTCTCAAATTTAATGGCAGGGCGCACTGTCCTGGTGATCGCGCATCGCCTCTCCACGGTGCGGCGCGCCAACCGGATTGCCGTCGTCGAGGAGGGAGCCATCACCGCCATCGGTCCGCATGAAGAATTGCTCCGCATCTCGCCAACCTACCGGCGACTCTATCAATTGCAATTCATGGATGCGGCGGATGCCGGGCATCCTCAGGGCTCGGCGGAGGGCTATGGCCTGGAGCCGGCGCTGAGCGCAGAGGTTGAGTTTTGAAAACCAGTTCCCAACGGCTACCCATCCATTCGATGACCGGATTTGCCCGCGTGAGCGGCCGCGCCAACGACACTCTGGCATGGACCATCACGCTTAAAAGCGTGAACCATCGCTATCTCGATCTCCATATGCGCATGCCTTCCGGAGCCGAAGCCTTGGAGATGTTCCTGCGCCGCAAGCTGAAGGAGAGAATCGTTCGCGGTCATCTGGAGGTCACTCTGAATCTGGATCGCGGCGCCACCGTGAGCGCCGCCTTCGATGCCGCGCTGCTGCGTGGCTACATTGAGACCTTCCGCCAGGCGGCGGCACAGAACGGGTTGAAAGACGAGCCCAACCTCAACGCGATCTTTCGTCTGCCCGGCGTCTTCACCGGCGAAAACCGGCACGGGGAAGCGGAGATGGAGGCGATCGAGCGAGAAGTTCGTGGGCAATTGGATGAGCTGCTCGATGCGCTGAACGCCATGCGCCGCCATGAGGGCGAATTGCTGGCGGCGGAGCTTGGCTCCAGCATGCAGCGCCTGGAAGTCACCGTCGATGAGGTTGCCGGCTTGCGGCAAGGTGTGCAGCGCGCCTATTTCGACCGCATCGCCGAACGCCTTTCCGGCCTTCTGAACGGGACCTTCGACCGCGATCGCATATTGCAAGAGGCGGCCGTACTGGCCGACCGGAGCGACGTGGAAGAGGAGGTCGCTCGCATGCGGATGCATATCCGCCACGTCCATTCCCTCCTCGAGGCCGGCGGAGAGATTGGCAAGAAGCTTGACTTCCTTTTGCAGGAAATGAATCGTGAGGCGAACACCCTGCTCTCCAAGACTGGGGGCGTCTCCGGCAATGGGCAGCGCATTACCGAATTGGGCTTGGAAATGAAGTCGGAGATCGAAAAGGCCAGGGAACAGGTGCAGAATTTGGAGTAGAGCCGAAGCGCCGGCGTGGCCCGGCTCGTGTGATCTGCAGCGACGCACATAGCATTTTCGAACTGCGGCAGAAAAACCATATTCGTCCGAAGCGGATATCCATCCAAGGACATCCGCAGCTGGCCGATGTACCGCGTCACAGTAGAAGTAAGAGCACTCTGGAAACGGGAGAGAACATTGGCGGGAATGCTATTCCTCATCTCGGCGCCGTCGGGTTCGGGGAAGTCGACACTGGTCAACAGAATCCGTTCTTTGGTCAAAGACTTGGAATTTTCCATCTCATACACCACGCGCGCCCCGCGCGGATCGGAACGGGATGGGTTTGAATACCACTACATCAGCCACGAGCAGTTTCAGAAGATGATCGAGGAAGGCGAGTTTTTGGAGTGGGCCAATGTCTTTGGAAACTACTACGGTACCGCCGTGGACTCGCTCGAGAATGCGCGCGTCAATGGCAAAGATCTTCTGCTGGATATCGACGTTCAAGGGGCCGCGCAGGTTCGCGGTAAGGTTCTTGATGCGGTCAGCATCTTCGTGCTGCCTCCCAACCCGGAAATTTTGGCCACGCGATTGCGCAGCCGTAGCGTTGCCGAAGGCGGCGGCTACCCTGGTGAGATCGACAAACGCCTGGCCAAGGCCAAAGAGGAAATTGAGAATTACCGCGAATACAGCTATATTCTGGTCAACGATGCGCTGGACGACGCCGTGGAGTGTTTGGCGGCGATCATCGCCGCCGAGCGCGCCAAGCGCAGCAAGAGTCCAGTGGATATAGAAGCCGCGCGCATCATCGAGACCGCGGAGAGCTGCCGGCAGAACAATGCCGGAGCCCGTCTGCGCCCCGTGCTTGCCGCGTTCGGACTGCTGGACCCGGCCCACGCCTAAGTGGCGTCGAGCCAAAGCCTGCAGTCCCTCTCAGGAGGTCGGCATGAAGATAGAGGATGGTTTCGACAGCAACTATCGCTTCGTTCTCGTCGCGGCTCGACGCGCCAGGCAGCTTCAAAATGGCTCCCAACCGCTGGTTTCTTCCCATTCCACCAAAGCCTGCCGCGTGGCGCAGGACGAAATTGCCGCCGGAAAAGTGAAATACGTCCGGTCGGAGACCCCGGTTGAAAAGGATGAGGTGGACGGCGCCCGGCCGGGAGAAGCAGCTTCCAACTCCTAACCGGGAGTGGACGCTACGGGTCGGAACCCGGAGCTGAATCCCAGGTAAAATCATCCTTATGCGGGTGACAGTTGGGGTGTGCGGTGGCATCGCGGCCTATAAGGCGGCTGAGTTGGTGCGTGAGTTCCAGCGCCAGGCGCTGGATGTGCACGTGGTGATGACGCGAGCGGCACAGCAGTTCGTTACGCCTCTCACCTTTGCGTCGCTCACCGGCCACAACGTGATTACCGGCATGTGGCGCGGAGAACACGTTGAGGTCCCGGAAGGGAATAGCCAGGAAGGGAACAAGCTGGACCATGGCGGCGAGGCCGATCCCGGTTTCCACTCCTCGATTGAACATATCGACGAAGCCCAATCCAGCGATCTTTTAGTGATCGCGCCGGCGACGGCGAATATCCTGGCAAAGCTTGCCCACGGCCTCGCCGACGATTTTCTTACAACCCTCTACCTGGCGACCCCCGCGCCGGTAATTATCGCGCCTGCGATGAATGTAAACATGTGGGAGCATCCGGCGACGCGGGCCAATGTCGACACTCTGAAGCGCCGCGGCGTCACCATTGTGGAACCGGACAGCGGTTCGCTCGCATGCGGCATGACCGGCAGCGGCCGCTTGGCGGAAACCGAAGAGATTGTGCGTGTGGCGCTGGGGCGGCTTCATCGCCGAAACGATCTAGCCGGTGAGGTGGTTCTGGTCACCGCTGGCGGCACGCGTGAGCCGGTCGATCCCGTTCGCTTTCTCGGCAATCGCTCCAGCGGGAAGATGGGTTATGCGCTGGCTGAGGCCGCGGCACAGCGCGGCGCACGCGTCATTCTGGTGAGCGCGCCCACCGCCTTGCGGCCGCCTGCCTTGTGCGAATTGGTGAGCGTCGTCACCGCGGAGGAGATGCATCGCGCCGTGATCAGCCATTTGGATCAGGCCACGATTGTGATCAAGGCGGCGGCGGTCGCCGATTATCGGCCGCGTATGCCGGCCGGGCAAAAGATGAAGCGGAGCGGTCCTATCACGCTCGAGTTTGAACCGACCGAAGACATTCTGTGCGACATCGCGGCGCGCAAACGCCAGGGCACTCTGGTAATTGGTTTTGCGGCGGAAACCGAAGACCCGTTGGAGCATGCGCGGGGAAAGCTGCAAAGCAAAGGCGCGGACGCCATCGTACTGAATGACGTCTCCCGGCCCGGCATCGGCTTCGACTCCGAACGCAACGCCGTCACCTTTCTTACCCCTGCCACTGCGATCGAATTTCCTGAAATGAGCAAGCGCGAGTTGGCGGGACGCATCCTCGACGAGGTCAAAGCCCTGCGCCGGCCCGCCTCCGTAATCGCCGAGACCGGGCTAATCTCGCGCAGTGCGGAGTAGGCAATGCAGCTCGACCGGCAATCCGTCGCCGCTCACCTCCGTTATCTGCGCGAGTTGGGCATCTATGATCTCTATCGTCGCGATGCCCCTGCGAACCAAGAGACGATAAGCTGGGCGCAGCCCGCATCCGCCGCCGTCTCAATTTCAAGCCAGGAGGAACCGGACATTCCGCCACGCACGCCTTTTCCATCGCAGCCCCCTGTGGGCGTTCTTGTTGCTCCCCAGGACCGAGCCGAAGCGCTGCGCGCCATCCGCGCCGAGATCGGCGATTGTACTCGCTGCGCACTGGCCGCCGGGCGCAACAAGATCGTTTTTGGCGATGGTGATCCAAACGCCCGCCTCATGTTCGTGGGCGAGGGGCCGGGAGCCGATGAGGACGCTCAAGGGTTGCCCTTTGTAGGCCGCGCCGGCCAGCTGCTCAACAACATGATTGCCGCCATGGGGCTGCAGCGCGAGCAGGTCTACATCGCCAACATCGTGAAGTGCCGGCCACCGCAGAACCGGGTTCCCGAGCCGGAAGAGGCGCACACCTGCACGCCATTTCTCTTCCAGCAGATCGATGTTGTGCATCCGGAGGTGGTGGTGGCACTGGGTGCAACGGCTGCACTGTATCTGATGGGCGTCAAGTCGCCATTGAGCGCTTTGCGCGGACGGGTGCACATGTGCCGCGGACGCAAACTGATCGTCACTTATCATCCCGCCTATTTGCTTCGCGACCCGCGTCAGAAGAAAGAAGCTTGGCGCGATCTTCAATTGGCGATGGGCGAGCTAGGCTTGACCGCGCCATCGCCCAAGGCCGGCTAGAAAAAATGCTGTCCGCGCTAAGGCGCGCCTCCTCATGTCCGTCTTCTGCGATGTAGCGCTTCCTGTGCCGCTCGACCGTACCTTTACGTACCGGCTGAGAGCCCAGGCATCGTTCGATGCAGGCGATGCCGGCTCGGCGGGCTCCGATGCGCATCCGCCCGTGGGCAGCCGCGTGATCGTGCCCTTCCGCAACACCAAGCTCATCGGCGTCATCACGCGCCTGCACGACGATGCTCCGCCTGTCGAGGCCAAGCTGGTGGAAGCCGTCCTCGACCGGGAGCCCATCCTGACTCCGGAACTGATGGAGCTGGCGCAGTGGATCGCGCAGTATTATCTCGCTCCCTTGGGAGAGGTCTTGCGAACCATGCTGCCGCTGATGGCCGAGACACGCCGCGCCACGTTCTACCGCATTAGTGAAACCGGACAGGCAGTGCTGCTCGCGGGCGCGCAGCAGGGCTCCTCGCGGCGCTCCCGCCGCAGCGCGGGCGAGCAGGATAGCGAGTACGCGGTGCTGAACTATCTCTCCGATGGCGCTCCGGTTAAAAGCGCTGCGCTGCGACGCGCCGTCAAGGCGAGCAATGAACTGCTGGCAGGCATGGCGCGCAAGAAGTGGTTGCTGCTGGAGACCGAAGCCGCGCCGCGCGACGCGCGGCGCCTGCTGCGCTATGCGGTTTTGGTGGATGAGGCCAGACCCCCCAAGTTGAACGAGAACCAGTTGGCGATTCTGGCCGAGCTGGCCGGCGCCGGCGGCAGCCTTCCCCTGCCGGAGATGCGCCAGATGGGCATTCGACTCTCCACCCTGCAAACCCTGGTCAAGCGGGGCATGGTGCGGTTGGAGGAGCGGCCGGCGGCATTTCATCTCTCCGCGCTGGTAAGCGATAGCGGCGGGAGGCATCGTCCCGTTCCCGGCGATGCGCTCAACCGGGATCAGCAGGCGGCGCTCAAGCGCATCCTGGCAGCCATGGAGCAGGAGACGTTCGGCCCCTGCCTGCTCTACGGCGTTACCGGCTCGGGCAAAACGGCGGTGTATCTGGCCGCGATGCAGCACGCCGCCGAGCGGGGCAAATCGGCGATCCTGCTAGTGCCTGAGATCGGTCTCACTCCGGCCATGGCGGCCCAACTCCACTTTGCCTTCGGCAGCCGGGTGGCGTTGCTGCACTCCGCGCTCACTCCTGATGAGCGGGCGGAGCAGTGGCGGCGCATCCGCCGCGGGGAGACCAGCATCGTTGTCGGCACGCGCTCGGCGGTCTTTGCTCCGGTGCAGAACCTGGGGTTGATGATCGTCGATGAGGAGCATGATTCCTCCTACAAGCAAGGCGAGGTTCCGCGCTATCACGGCCGGGATGTCGCCGTGATGCGGGCAAAGATCGCAGGCGCAGCCGTGGTTCTCGGTTCCGCCACGCCCTCGCTGGAGTCGTGGCGGAATGCGGAGACGGGAAAGTATGCCCTGATTGAGATGGGGGAGCGTGTCAACCGGCGGCCGCTGCCTGCCGTGGAACTAGTGGACATGCGGCGCGAATTCCAGGAGACCGGCCAGGAGCAGCTGTTTTCCCGTCTTTTGGTAGAAGAAACCCAGGCGACGCTCGATCGCGGCGAGCAGGCCATCATTCTGCTCAACCGCCGCGGCTATTCCTTTGTCGTACTCTGCCGTGCCTGCGGAGAGAAGCTGCAATGTGAGAACTGCGCCATTGCACTCACCTATCACCGGCCGGTGGCGGCGGAGGGCAAGCCGGAGCCGCATCCCTCGGGTCAGCGCCTCAAATGCCACTACTGCGGTTATATAAGGACCGTTCCCAAGCGCTGTCCGGCGTGCGAAAGCGAGCACCTGTTTTACCTCGGCGCGGGATCGCAGCAGGGCGAGGAGCGGTTGCGGGAGTTGTTTCCCAACGCCCGCCTCGGCCGCATGGATCGCGACACCGTGCGCGGCCGGCACGATATGGAGCGGCTGCTGGGCCAGCTTCACTCCGGCGGCATCAATCTGCTGGTGGGCACGCAGATGATTGCCAAAGGGCATGACATCCATGGCGTCACGCTGGTGGGCGTGGTGGGAGCCGATTATGCGCTCGGGCTGCCTGACTTCCGCGCCGCCGAGCGCGTCTTTCAACTGCTGACCCAGGTCTCCGGCCGCGCCGGAAGGGGAGAATTGCCGGGCCGGGTTTTGGTGCAGACCTATCATCCGGAGCACTACGCCATCCAGTGCGCGGCGCAGCATGACTTCCACGGCTTTCTGCGCCGGGAGATGCAGTATCGCAAGTGGATGCATTACCCGCCCTATGCCGTGCTGGCCAACGTCATGGTCCACAGCCCCCGTCTGGAAGAAGCGGCGGCTTGGGTGACCAAGCTGGCCAAGTGGCTGGCTGCTCACCCCGCCGACGGCGTGCGCGTGCTGGGCCCGGCCACCGCCCCCATCGCGCGCATTAAGCGGATGCATCGTTTCCATCTGCTGCTGAAGGCCGAGAAGCGGCAGGGGCTCGCGCGCGTATTGCGCGGCCTGACCGCGGAGGCCGAGGCTCTGGAAATTCCCCGCCGCAACCTGGTGATCGACGTCGACGCCATCAACCTGATGTGAGCCCCGTTCGGCTCGCAGAGGCAGTTCGCCGCTCGCCAGCAACCCGTTTTAGCGGAAGAAGTTCAGCAGACCGGTTCCAGCGAAGGGTGCGGGCAGCAGGGTGAGCGCCAGGAGCAGTAGCGCCAATAGGGCCAGCCAGCGCTGCTTGCCAGAAAGTGAAGGCAGGGAAGGAACGTAGGGATGGCGCATCACCGGCATCAGCAGAATTGCTCCCCATAGCAGCCAGCCTGCCCAAAGCATGACCCCCATTCCCAACAACACGACGGGTACGACGAAGGTCATTACCCGGTGCCAGCGGGGCGAGATGGCGTAGAGAATATGGCCGCCGTCCAGCTGCCCCGCCGGAATCAGATTAAGCGAGGTTATGAAGAAGCCGATCCAGGCGGCGAGCAGAATGGGATGCGGCAGCAGGCGATGGGGAAAGCCGGGCAACAGGCCGCCGAGCGCTTTATGCAGCAGGGTGATGCTGAGCGGCTGTTGAAATTGCAATAGTGCGGCAGAGGCCGAGGTTCCCATCGCGCCGGACGAAGGGGCCGCTTTGGAGAGTAGTAACCCCAGAATTGCCGCGGGCACGGCGACGATATAGCCTGCGATGGGCCCTGCGATGCCTACCTCAATGAGCGCTGCGCGCGAGGAGATGCGCGACTGGATCCGGATGACCGCTCCGGCCGTGCCGCTCAAGGTGGGAGCAGGCAACACGTAGGGCCATGACGCCCGTATTCCATGCTTCCGGCAATAAACCAGATGCCCCGCCTCATGCGCCAGCAGGATCAGCAATAGGGTCAGCGCAAAACTCCAACCGCTCATCAGCAGCGCGGGATGATGCCAGATCCAGGGCAGCGGAAACAGGTCGCTCTCCCTGGAGAGCGGAGGCAAGCCGCGCCGGAAGTCCTGCATGAAGCTGGCTCCGGACGCGGAGATAGTCAGCGCGCTCAGCAGCAGCAGGAGCAGAGGGAGCCATGCGCTGCGAAGCCTTCGCCGAAGGCGGACCGGCTTTTTGCGCCATGTGTGGAATTCATCATGCAGCCGCGATTCAGCGGCGGCATATCCGGGAAGGGATTCGGCGATGGACCGATCTTGTGATTCGACGAGGGATTCGGGAAGGGATTCGGGGCTAGGTGTTGCCATGAAACTCGTCAACAGCGGTCTTCTGGGAGGCCGCGAGACCTGCTGTTGTCTCTATCCTGCCCACTGGATATTGAGACTCAAGAAACGTGTCGCTCCACGCCGCTTGGGTCGAGATGCAAAAACGACAAAGATCGAGCCATCTGGGCAGCAGAACTCCAGCCTAGGGCGTGCGAATGACCCTATCAGTCCAGCAGGTGCAGTTCCTTGCCCGGCTTGAAGCGGACCGCCTTGCCGGGAGTGATGGTGACCTCGGCCCCGGTCCGAGGATTGCGGCCGATGCCGGTCTTGCGCGGACGCACATTGAAGACGCCAAACCCGCGCAGCTCGATCCGGTCTCCAGCCGTCAACGCCTTCTTGAGGCTTTCAAAGACAGTGTCTACAGCTGCCTCCGCCTTGTTCCGCGGCAGCCCGGTCTTATCGATGACATGGTGAATGATGTCTTGTTTTATCAATGCGCACCCCGAACGATGTGGTATCTAATTGCAATGGCCGGAGTTACATCAACGATCCTAGGGGCCACACCGAGGATTGTCAATCAAACCGTCCTACCGTAAGATGCAATTCTCAAGCCAAACATTCTTTCCGGCGCTCTCAGGCGATGGCCTGCCCGCCCAAGGCTCAAGAGAAGGAGTTGCATGACCATCAAATCCGACCGTTGGATCCGCGAGCAGTCGCACAACGGAATGATCGCCCCGTTTAGCGAAAAGCAGGTGCGGGAGGGAGTCATTTCCTATGGGCTCTCGTCCTATGGCTACGATCTCCGCGTCTCCGACGAGTTTAAGATCTTTACCAACGTCAACAGCACTATCATCGATCCAAAGAATTTCGACGAGCGGTCGTTCGTCAACGTGCGGGCCGACTCGGTCGTGATTCCACCGAACTCCTTTGCCCTGGCCCGTTCGGTTGAGTATTTTAAGATTCCCCGCGATGTTTTGACGATCTGCGTTGGGAAATCGACCTATGCTCGCTGTGGCATCATCGTCAACGTCACTCCTTTCGAGCCGGAATGGGAGGGTTTTGTGACGCTGGAAATCTCCAATACGACCCCGTTGCCAGCTCGCGTCTATGCCAACGAAGGGCTTTGCCAGATCCTGTTCTTCCGCTCCGATGAACCCTGCGAGATCAGCTATGCGGATCGCAAGGGGAAATATCAGAAGCAGCAGGGCATTGTGTTGCCGAAACTGTAGTATCTGCCGATCGCTTTATGCCTATCGCCCTGAAAGCTCCGTCCCGCTTGCGGGTTGCCCTGCTGGAGTCCGAGCCGGTTCGGGCGCAAGGCTTTTTGTCTCTCTTTCAAAACCATCCGCGCATCGAATTCGTCGTCTTCGATCTGCCCGGCCTTCTCGCCGACCGCGAATTCAGCTTGGCGCTGGTGGGTTTGCACGGCGATCATCTCACCCCGGCTCTTTTGGGAACGATTCGCGGCTTGCGGTCGGACCTGCGG
>Ga0207933_1002541_pt1 | contig 11661 bp, 8 predicted proteins | sample NGESurdeep092012_4_FD_184488 | JGI IMG/M metagenome (GOLD analysis project Ga0207933, IMG submission 184488) | Arctic peat soil microbial communities from Barrow, Alaska - NGEE Surface sample F53-3 deep-092012 (SPAdes) | ecosystem: Environmental > Terrestrial > Soil > Wetlands > Peat ... | reverse complement strand
AACAGAACGAGAGATACATCGCGCGCAACGGTGGCCGCTTCGATACCGTGAACGCGCGATGTTATCTCCATCGCAAGGGCGCTCTGCGCCTCCCGCCGCTCAGGATGCTCGGCGACTTCCCGCTCGAGCTCCGTGACCGTTTCGCGATCCATGAGCGTCATGATTCGCATGTACTTTCCAATGTCGCGATCATCCGCGTTGATCCAGAACTGGTAGAACTGATACGGTGATGTCAGCTCCGCGTCGAGCCACATTGCGCCCGCCTCCGTCTTGCCGAACTTGGTACCCGCCGCCGTGGTCAGCAGAGGAAACGTCACCGCGTTGGCTTCAGCCGCATCCATACGGCGGATCAACTCCACTCCGGCCGTCATGTTGCCCCACTGATCGTTACCGCCAACCTGCAGCGTGACGCCGTCACGCCGACGCAGCTCGACAAAATCGTACGCTTGAAGAAGCATGTACGAGAACTCGGTGTAGGAGATCCCCGCTTCCATGCGCGATTTCACGGAGTCCTTGGCGAGCATGTAATTCACGGTGAGATGCTTGCCCACATCGCGCATGAATTGCACGGCGCCCAACCCCATCAGCCAATCCGCATTGTTGCGGACCACTGCGGCATTCGAGCCCGAGAAATCGAGGAAGCGCGCGAGTTGGGCGCCGATGGCCTCAGCCTTCGCAGCCACCTGATCGGAGCTCTGCAATGTGCGCTCGGCAGTCTTTCCACTTGGGTCGCCGATCATTCCAGTGCCGCCGCCCACAAGTGCAACCGGGCGATGCCCGTGTCTCTGCAGACGGACGAGTCCCATGATCACGACAAGGTTACCAACCTGGAGAGACGCCGCAGACGGGTCGAACCCTGCGTACCCCGCAACGGGGCCGGCCGCGAGAGCCTCCGCTGCGCCATCGGTCTGCTGCGCCAGCAGCCCGCGCCACGACAGCTCGGCTAGAAAATCGGATTCAGACATCGCCGGTAATATAAAGGAGTTGGAACACTCATCGGACCCAGTCAGCGGGGAGGCTGACGCATTGTGTGAGGCGGCGGGTCTCAGGGCAACCGCCTCCGCGACGCAGTGGATGATGACGCTTTTCGAGGCCTCGCAGGCTCGGTGCCCCGCCTTAAATTCATCGCATGGCCGGCAGACCCACGAAGTCAAAGAAGCTTTCCTTCGGGAAGCGCCACCCCACAGCGTTCAGGCTTCTCCTCGTCGCCACAATACTTGTGGTGACGTTCACTGCTGGCCTCGGCTACAGTGCGTGGGTGCTGGTTTGCGAAGGCGACCGATGCCCATCGGTCCAGGCGCTCGAGCAGTACACGCCCAAGCAGACGTCCAAACTCTACGCAGTCGACGGACGATTCATCGCGGAACTTGGCACCGAACGCCGCACACTCGTCAAGCTCAGCGAAATACCCAAGGTGGTGCAGGACGCGTTCGTCATTACCGAGGACAAGCGGTTCTACTCGCATTCGGGAATTGACTGGTATCGCGTGGCCGGCGCCATAGTCGGCAACATTCGCAGCAGGCGCTACGCGCAGGGATTCTCCACCATCACCATGCAGCTCGCGCGCAACATATTCCCCGAGCGCATTTCGCGCGACAAGACCATCATTCGAAAGATCAAGGAAGCCAAGGTCGCGCGCGAGATCGAATCCAAGTACAGCAAGGCCAAGATACTGGAGCTCTACCTCAATCAGATCAATCTGGGCAACGGTGCGTACGGAGTCGAGACTGCGTCGCAGCGATATTTCGGCAAATCGGTTCGGGATCTCAACATTGCGGAAGCTGCGACGCTTGCAGCTCTACCAAAGGCGCCGGAGCGGTACAATCCGCGGCGGTATCCTGACCGCGCCATCCAGCGACGCAACACGATCATCGAGCTCATGCGCGAAAACGGCGCCATTTCCGATGCCGATGCGAGCCTTGCAAAAGCCTATCCGCTGCGCCTCGCGACAAAGTCCGAGTCGGGCGAGACGGCGCCTTATTTTGTGGAGTGGGTACGGCAGCAGTTACAGCAGCAGTTCGGCAATGCCCTGTACGATCAGGGGCTCAACGTATACACGACACTCGACCTGGACATGCAGAGCGCTGCCGAGCGCGGACTGGAGCGACAACTCCGGGCCATCGAAGGCGGAAAGTTTGGGGCGTACAAGCATCCGACTTACGAGGAATACGTAGCCAATCTCACCAGCGGCGAATCAGGCACCGGCGTGTCGCCGTACTTGCAGGGCGCTTTCATTGCGCTCGATCCTCGCACCGGCGGCGTTCGCGCCATGATCGGCGGGCGCGACTTTTACGATTCAAAATTCAACCGCGCCACACAGGCGCTGCGTCAACCCGGTTCCACCTTCAAACCGATAGTATATTCGGCCGCGATCCAGAGCGGTCAGTCGGCATCTACGATCATCGACGACTCCCCTGTGTCGGTACCGCAGGCAAATGGCACCGACTGGCAGCCACAGAACTACGACCTCAAGTTCGAAGGACCGATGACCATGCGGCGCGGGCTTTATCAGTCGCGCAACATTATCGCTGTCAAGACCGGCATGGCTCTCGGCCCAGCGAAGGTAATCGAGGAGGCTCGCAATTTCGGCATTACCACCGCAATCCCGCCGTATCCGTCGATCTACATCGGTTCAGCGGACGTTATTCCGCTGCAATTGATCTCCAGCTATTCGACCTTCGCGACTCTTGGTGTGCGCGCGCAGCCTAATGGGATAATCCGAGTCGAGAATGCACAGCATCAGGTAATCTGGGAGCCAGCACCACAGCGCACGCAGGTGCTGTCGCCAGAGGAGGCGTGGATCATGGTGAGCATGATGAAGGATGTGATTCAGCGCGGTACCGCATACGGTTCGGTCTGGGACGCAGGCTTTCACATTCCAGCGGGAGGAAAGACCGGCACGACCAACGACGGTACCAACGTCTGGTTCATCGGGTACACCGCCGATCTCGTCGCCGGAGTCTGGATGGGTTTCGATCACCCGCAGTCGATCAAGTCGAACGCGCAGGGCGGCATCCTCGCCGCGCCCGCGTGGACATCGTTCATGACAGAAGTGTATCGACGAAAACCGAACCCGCCTGACTGGCCGATGCCATCCGACATCACGACGCGGGAGATCGACACACGCACGGGATTGCTGTGGACACCAAACTGTGGCGGCGTCGCGACGACCGAGTACTACGTTCCGGGAACGGAACCGGTCGAAGAATGCACGGCCTATCCGATGCCTGCAGCAACTCCGGGAGTATTGCCCCTGCGCGACACCACGCACCAGCGACGATGAACCACCCATGATTCGCTACAGCGCGCGCTGGGTTCTGCCAGTAACGTCGGAGCCCATCGAGAACGGGGTAGTAGCGTGCGACAATGGGGTAATTCGTTTCGTTGGTCAAATGAAGGACGCTCCGCCAGGCGATGACTTCGAGCTTGGCGACGCCGCGCTGCTGCCAGGGCTCGTCAATGCGCACACCCACCTCGAGCTCACGGCGATGCGCGGGTTTCTCGAAGGGCTTGCCTTCGAGAATTGGATCGATACGCTGCGCCGTGCGCGCACGGCCGTTCTGGATGACGACGCGCTTCTCGATTCCGCGCGGCTTGGAGTGATCGAAGGTGTCGAGCACGGCGTTACGATGTTCGCTGATACCAGCGCGAGCGGGCTGCCGGCGCGCGCCATGCGAGAATGCGGCGTGCGCGGAGTGATGTATCAGGAAGTGTTCGGCCCCGATCCAGCAGTGTGCGCAGAGTCGCTCGCCGATCTGGACGCGCGTGTTCAGCTTCTCCGCTCGGAAGCGACCGATATGGTACGCATCGGCGTGTCTCCTCACGCGCCGTACACAGTTTCGGACGAGTTGTATCGAGCGGTCGCGGCGTACGCCGCGTCGAACTCGCTTCCAATTGCGATGCATATAGCCGAGAGTGCGTCGGAGCAGGACCTGGTCTGTCGCGGCACCGGAACTTTCGCCTCGTGGCACTCGAAGCGCGGCATTGCAGTTCGCTCCCGCGCCCGATCGCCCATTGCTCTGCTCGCGGACCTGGGAGCCCTTCCGCCACGTACCTTGTTGATTCACGCGGTGCAGGCGGATTCCGAAGATATCCGAACGATCGTTCGGGCGGACGCTTGCGTAGCTCATTGCCCGACGTCGAACGCCAAATTCGGGCACGGGATTGCGCCCCTGTCCGAATTTCTTGAGGCTGGGATCGATGTGGGGTTGGGATCGGACTCCATGGCGAGCAACAATCGGATGGACATTCTGGATGAGGCGCGATTGGCGGTCCTCAGCGCGAACCTCAGGGCGGCCTCGCCCGTAGCGCTGACAGCGGCTCGCGCGCTGGAACTTGCCACGATCGGCGGAGCACGAGCGCTCGGGATCGATGGAATCGCCGGTTCGCTCGAGCCGGGGAAGAGCGCGGATCTCGCCGCATTTCGCCTGGTGGAGGCGCGGGCTCATCCGAGCCAGGATCCGGCGGCGGCGCTGGTATTCGCGCTGGGTGGAAGTCGCGCGTTTCTCGTGACAGTAGCGGGTCGTCATCTCGTTGAACACGGAGAGCTGACCATGAACGCGGGGCTGCTGCACCAGCGGGTCGCGGCCTCCGGCCGCGCACTGCACGCGTGGCGCAGCTCACACACAACCGGCGAGCCACTCGCGGCAGGCCGCTCCAATCCCTTAGTTTAGGTTATGACCACGCACAAAATCTGGCGGGACGGGACCTTCGTCGATTGGCAGGATGCGACGATTCACGTCATGAGCCATGTCGTCCATTACGGGTCTTCGGTTTTTGAGGGGATTCGCTGCTACAGCACGCCTGACGGTCCCGCAATATTCCGTCTCCACGATCACATGCGCAGGTTCCATGACTCCTGCCGCATCTATCGCATGCCGATGCGCCATTCCATCGCCGACCTGTCCGCGGCGTGCGGTGACGTTGTAGCGGAGAACGAGTTGCCTGCCTGTTACATTCGTCCGGTAGCACTCAGAACAGGCGAGGAGATGGGCGTTCTGCCACACAAGGCGCCAGTCGAGACATTCATTATTCCGTGGGTCTGGGGTCGTTATCTCGGGAATGAAGCCCTTGAGCAGGGCGTGGATGTATGCGTGTCGAGCTGGCGACGGCCGGCACCGGACACGATGCCGACGCTCGCCAAGGCGGGCGGCAATTACCTCAACTCGCAGCTCTCCAAGATGGAAGCGCGGGCCGATGGATACGTCGAAGGGATAATGCTCGATTCGTTTGGTTTCGTCGCTGAGGGAAGCGGTGAGAATCTCTTCGTCGTGCGCGACAACACGCTGTATACCTCCACGATCTCGTCGTCCATTCTCAATGGAATAACGCGCGATTCCGTGATCAGGATTGCGCGCGATCTCGGTTACGGCGTTTCGGAGCAGACGATTCCGCGTGAAATGCTGTACATCGCGGACGAGGCATTCTTCAGTGGTACCGCGGCAGAACTGACGCCTATCCGCTCAGTCGACAAACTGGAAGTGGGCTCCGGCAAGCCGGGGCCTGTAACTCTCGCAATTCAGAAAGTGTATATGGGGATCGCGACCGGAATCATACCTGATACGTATGGCTGGCTCACCCGTGTGGAGAGTCGCGTTACGGTCTAGAACAATTTGCGCGGGGCGCGGCTGTAAAGTCTGCGCCCCACGCAGCAACTGGGGCGCTGGTGGCCCCCACAAGGAGATTATGAGCGCCGGCTGTCTTGCTCTCAACGCTTCGTTCGAACCTCTGACGATGGTTCCCGTACGTCGTGCGCTCCGGCTTTTGCTCGATGGCAAGGCGGAGATCATCGAGACGGACGCCGACAGGTTGATTCGCTCCGAACGTCTCTCCATACCGCACCCAGCGGTAATCCGGCTTACGCGCTTCATTCACGTGCCACGCAAGTTTCGGCGCCAGGTCACCAACACGTTCCTGTTCGCACGCGACCGCTACACCTGTCAGTTCTGCGGGCGCAAGCAGTCTGCACTCAAAGGCCGCGAGTCGCTCACGCGCGATCATCTCATTCCGCTCTCGCGTGGAGGTCTCAACATCTGGACCAACGTCGTGACCGCGTGCAGCCCCTGCAACACGCGCAAGGCCAATCATCTGCCGAGCGAGATCGGAATGCATCCGCTGGCGACTCCGTTCGAGCCGCACTTTGTGCAGCTTGCCTGGGCGGTTCGCCGTCTCACGCCCGCGCAGTCCAAGTACATCGAGATTTTCTACGGGCGTGCAACGCTGGAAGACCTCAGATCGATCGATTCGACGCTCGTGGCTGGCTGAGCCAGATCACGGTGGCCGCGTCGGCCCGGCGCCAGTTCGTGTATCTTCCGATATGACACATTTCGCGGACAGGATAGCCACCCTCGGCACCGAGAACGCGTTCAGCGTCGGCGCGGATATCGCGCGGGTGTCCGCGCGCGGCCTGGATGTCGTCAAGTTGAACATTGGCGAGCCGGATTTCGACAGCGCGGCGCACATCAACGAAGCTGCCATAACAGAAATCCGGCGAGGCAACTCGCACTATTGCGATCCGCAGGGCGTAATCGGCCTGCGTGAAGCGATCCGCCAGCACATCGCCGAGACTCGTGGCTTGCGCGTGACACCGGACAGGGTTGTTGTAACGACCGGTGGCAAACCCGGGATCGGCTTCACGATTCAGTCGTACGTGAACCCTGGTGACGAGGTGATCTATCCAAGTCCAGGCTACCCGATCTACGAATCCTGGATCACGTACTCCGGTGGCAAGCCCGTCCCGTTGCACCTTCGAGAGGCGTCAGGCTTCACGTTCACTCCGGACGATCTCGCGGCGCTGATTACGCCGCGAACGCGGGTGATATTCCTGTGTTCGCCGTCCAACCCTACAGGCGGTGTACTGTCAAAGGAAGAACTCGCTGGCATCGCGCGCGTCATTCGTGAAAAGGCACCGTCCGACGTGCGTGTCTATTCCGACGAGATTTACGAGCAGTGCATCTTTGACGGCATGGCGCACCACAGCATCGCGGCTGAGCCTGAGATGGAACAGCGCACCATCATCTCGTCGGGGCATTCCAAGGGCTACGCGATGACCGGTTGGCGACTCGGCTACTGCGTGCTCCCGACCGCGGCGGAGGCCGCGATCTTCAAGCAGCTCACGATCAACACGGTTTCGTGTGTGCCGCCGTTCATTCAGGAGGCTGGTCGCGTTGCGCTCACGAGCAGCGAGTCGCCCCCGGAGATCGCACGCATGGTAGCAGCATTCCAGGAGCGACGCGACTGGATCGTGCCAACACTCAACGCGATGCCAGGGGTGCGATGCCAAAACCCCAAAGGCGCATTCTACGTTTTCCCAAACGTCGCTGGAGTGTGCGAGAGTCTCGGAATCATTCGTGCGTATGAGTCCCTTCCCGCGGAACGTCGTGCGCGCACGAGTCCGTCTGCAATGCTGCAGATGTTTCTACTGTACAGCTACGGTGTAGCGACCATGGACCGAAATTCGTTCGGAAAGATCGGCGCGGAGGGTCAGCACTTCCTTCGGCTGTCGATCGCGACGAGCCTCGGCCGCCTCAAGGAGGGCATCGAGAGAATGTCCCGGGCATCACGCGACGCTGCCGGATTCGAGCGATTCATGGTCGAGGAAAAGCTGTACCACTAGCCCGTTCCCACATTAACAGAGTAGCAGGATGAAAGAGAAACGGATATTCGTCACGCGACGAATCCCTGAGGTAGCGTTGCCGATTCTTCACGCGGCCGGTGCTTCTGTCATTATAGGACAGTCGGACGAGGAAAAGGGGCTGACTCCTGAAGCGGTCGTCGCCGGGGTCCGCACAGCAGACGTGCTTCTCTCCCTTCTGACCGAACCCGTCACGCGAGAGGTCCTGACCGTTAACCCGCATCTGCTGGGTGTCGCCAATTACGCCGTCGGTTTCAACAACGTCGACGTCGGCGCGGCAACGGAACTCGGAATTCCGGTATCGAACACGCCGGGCGTTTTAACGGACACGACGGCCGATCTCGCCTGGGCGCTCATTCTCGGTATCGCCCGCCGAATCGTGGAAGCGCACGAGTACGTGGTTGCGAGGCGCTACAAATTATGGGGACCGAATCTCTTTCTCGGAGCAGATGTGAGTCCGGGTGGCACGGGCAGGCGTAAGGTGCTGGGAATAGTTGGCTACGGACGGATCGGCGCCGCGGTTGCGCGGCGCGCGACTGGTTTCGACATGGACGTACTTGCCTACGATCCAAACAACCAGGCTGCGATCGCGTCTGATGCTTCCACGCCCGAGTTGCACGTCCGTTCTGCGTCACTCGAGGAACTGTTGCGCGAGAGCGACTTTGTGTCGCTGCACCCACTGCTGACTCCGGAAACGCGGCACATGATCGGCGAGCGAGAGATTGCGATGATGAAGCCAACAGCGTATCTCATCAACGTTGCTCGCGGACCAATTGTGGACGAGGCGGCGCTCGTGCGGGCGCTCAAGGCAAATGTCATCGCTGGTGCCGCGCTCGACGTATTCGAAGCCGAACCGCTCATGGCTCCGGGCCTCGCAGAATGCCGCAATGCGCTGCTGGTTCCCCATATCGCCAGCGGAAGTCAGGACACGCGAGATAGAATGGCTACGATGGCAGCCACGAATGCAGTCGCTCATCTCAACGGAACGCGTGCGCCGAATGTGGTCAATCCCGAGGTATACGATTCGCCTGCCTATCGCGCGAGGCGGAGCGCTTCAAGCGCTTGATAGCCAGATGAGCGAATCGATTCGCAGGGACGCAGTCACCTGCGCTCTCGCAGCCATTGCGGCGGTGGACCCAGGCGATCTGGTTCGCACTGCGCTACAGCGCGGTGGAATAGCCGGCAACGTATCACTCGTTGCCGTTGGAAAGGCCGCAGGCACTATGATGACCGCGGCGAGTGAGCATTCCGGAACGCAGATACTTCGCGGAATAGTCATATCCCGGGAACCGGTCCGGTGCCCACCAAACGTGTCATGTTACGTGGGCGGACACCCAATTCCGAACGAACGCGGCGCGGAAGGTGCCAGGGCTGTTTTGGAGCTCGCCGAGTCACTCGTGTCTGACGATGACACGTTGCTTTGTCTGGTCTCTGGAGGTGCATCATCGTTGATGGCGCTACCAGCGCGTGGTTTGACGGTGGCTGATTTCGCCAGCACTACATCGTTGCTCCTTCGAGCCGGCGCAACTATTCAGGACATGAATTGTGTCCGCAAGCACGTCGATCAGCTCAAGGGTGGCAGGCTTGCTGCAGCGGCGTTCCCTGCTCGGGTCATCTCGCTTGTGCTTTCGGATGTCGTCGGAGACTCGCTGTCGACGATTGCCTCAGGGCCAACTGTGGGTGACCCGACTACGATTGCGGACGCAATTCTCGTTCTCAAAAAATACGCAGTCTGGGACGCCATCCCGGCCGCGGTGCGCGCGCACCTCGAAGGCGGCGCCGACGAATCACCCAAGCCAGGTGATCTCCGGCTCGCTCGTGCCGAGAGCCGAATTATCGGGAGCAACGTTACTGCTGCCGAAGCTGCGTGCGCTCAGGCTCGGGTACTGGGGTACGAGGCTCGTATCGTGACGACGTCGATGACGGGAGAAGCCAGTAAGGTTGGTGCGGAGGTCGTTCGTACGATTCGCGAGGAATGCGCGCGGGCAAACGCGCCTGTTGCTCTCGTGTACGGAGGCGAAACGACCGTCACTGTCAGGGGAAATGGCGTCGGCGGTCGCAATCAGGAACTCGCGCTGGGCGCGGCGATGGCGATGGAAGGCATCCGTGGCATCGCAGTCGCGTCACTCGGCACCGATGGCATTGATGGACCGACAGATGCCGCCGGTGCAGTCGCGGACGGCGAGTCCATAGAGCGCGGCCGCGCACGAGGCAGAGACCCAGTTGCGGCACTCGCGGCAAACGACACCTACAACTTCTGGAAGTCGCTCGGTGCGCTGGTACGCACCGGCCCCACGGGGACCAACGTGATGGACATAGTCGTCGCCACTGCGCGTCCAGTTACGGCTTGAACACTCCCGTACTCGCCTGATACTCGATGCGTTCTCCACCGAGTATTCGAACAACCAGTGTCCGGAGCCCGGAGCTCACCACAGTCCCTGGATTGCGGCGCCCGCGAATTGCGGGGCGCAATTCGCCGCGTAACCAACGCTGCACTTCTTCCAGATCGCCGAGTGACATGGCTTCGACATTGAGCGTGAGCGCGTAGTAGCTCTTCTCGCCTGTGCGAGGCAACGAGATGGCGGCGGGATATGGCTCACCAAGTTTGGCGTCTACGTCGCTCAGGTCCGTATATTCGCCCACTACAACCGCATTCTGCGGCGTGGCGCGAATGAGCTTGTACGATTTCGCCAGCGGATCGTACTGGACGATGAACTCCCACTCAGATGTGGCCCTCACATCGTTGACGAAGGTCCCCGCGTCCCATCGCTCCAGCTTGTAGTGCAGGCGCGCCGGAAAGCCGTTTCGTATGAGTTCCTCTGTTCTGCCGGCGGAGAGAACGTTGATCGTTCGAACCGTGGGCGGCAACGTCGCCAGGTCGCTCCTTGCCGGCAGGACGAGGTCAACGTGGGCCGATTGCGCCGCGCTTACATCGGCGCAGATGCAAAGGCAGATTACAAGGGCTGCAAACCAGCGGACTTTCAGAATCGACGCCGGATGCGGACGAAGAATCGCAGCGGCTCGTCGGTATCCGAGACTGCCTTCGCCACGTATGCCCCGATAAGCCCAAGGTCAAGGCCGACGCCGACGTCGCTCTTGTACTCAGCCGGCCACGGAACCGTAGTGCGCCAACCGCGTCCCACATCTACGAAGACCACTCCAACCGGGCTCGCCGTGAATCCAACACTGCGCAGCCGAAGGGCAGGGATGTTGAAGAAATTGAACGGATGCGACGCAAGCTGTGTTCGCATCTCAACCTGTCCCAGCACGATGCGATCGCACATCACAGGGTTATTAGCCGCGATCACGCCCGCCGAAGTGCACTGCATTACATCCGCAGGGCCGCCCATGGTTTCGCGGAATTCGTAACCCGGGAGCACGCCGGGACCCGTGATCGACAGCTTTCGCTCGAGCGGGAGCTCGTCGCCGCTCACCCAGCCAGCTGCGACCAGGCGGCCATCCAGTTGTGTCCTGGGTGAAATTCGGTTGTAGCGACGAAGGTCGAAGAACACGCGGCCGTACTCGACAGCCTGCGGCTCGCCAGATGTCGCCGACGCAACAGGACTCTGGATGCGCGGCGCCAGTATAGCTGAAGCGCTCGCGCCGTGTTCGTACGTGCCGTTCAGATACCATCCGCCCGACGGTTCGCGATCGTCGTTTCTGGTATCGAACGTGGCACTCAGATCGATGAGATGAAAGACTCCCTGATCGACCTGTGGGTTGGGCCGCCAGCGAGCGCCCTGGCGAAACAATGTGAATGGGTTCTTGTCGTCGACTGAGGACCATCTTTCGAGCGCGTAACCTGCGCTGAACGACGCTTTCGGATTAAGCGTGAACGAGCCGCCCAGGCGAGCGCCGTGCTTCGCGTAGTAGTCCTGGTAGTCGCGATGCAGCAGAAATGCAGCGAGGCCCTGTTCGGGTTCTGTCAGCTGCCACGCTTCGATGGGCACAACGATGTCATAAAGACGCCCGTCGATGCCAAACGACTTATCCGGACCGAAGCGCATCTCGAGCCTGGCATCGTGGCC
>Ga0207933_1002538_pt1 | contig 11665 bp, 14 predicted proteins | sample NGESurdeep092012_4_FD_184488 | JGI IMG/M metagenome (GOLD analysis project Ga0207933, IMG submission 184488) | Arctic peat soil microbial communities from Barrow, Alaska - NGEE Surface sample F53-3 deep-092012 (SPAdes) | ecosystem: Environmental > Terrestrial > Soil > Wetlands > Peat ... | reverse complement strand
CGATCTCATCACCCGGCATCTCTGCCAGATGATGGGCGGCGACGTGACCGTCACCAGCGAACTCAATAAGGGCTCCGCCTTCACTTTTCGTCTGCCACTATCGTCCGATGCTGTTGCTGAAAGCGCTCCAGTTTCTAAGAGCGAACAGACGGTGCCAAAGCCGGGCGACGCTTGCGTGCTGGTGATCGATGACGACCAAACAGCACGCGATTTGATTGCTGATTACCTGCGCGAGGCTGGTTTTGCCGTGATCACGGCCGGCGGCGGTCGTGAAGGCCTCAAACGCGCCAGCGAATATCGCCCGATTGCCATCACGCTGGACGTGATCATGCCCGACATGGACGGCTGGAGCGTCTTGACGGCGCTGCGCAACGAGTTGGCGCTGCCCAACATTCCCGTGGTCATTGTCAGCATCCTCGACGAGCATCGCCAGGGTACGGCGTTGGGGGCCGCCGGCTACCTGACGAAGCCAATCGAACGCGACAAGCTCGTCGATCTAATGCATCGCTTTAGAGCGCCTGCCGGTCCGACGCGGGTGCTCGTGGTCGACGACGACGCGACCCAGCGCGAGCGCATCCGCTTCTGGCTTGCCTCCCAGCAATGGTCGCTGGCCGAAGCGGAGAACGGTCGTGTTGCGCTCGATCATCTGCAGCGGAAGCCGCACCCCGACGTGATTCTGCTCGATCTGATGATGCCTGAAATGGACGGCTTCGAGCTTGTCGCGGAATTGCAGAGGCATCCGGAATGGCGCCGTATCCCCGTGATCATCATTACCGCGCGCGATTTGAGCGGCGAAGATCGAGCCCGATTGAACTCCGGGATTGAGGCCATCATGATGAAGGAGGCATTCAGCCCAGCCAAGCTAGTCGATCGGATTCGTGAATTGTTGAGCAAATCCCACGTGCCGGAGGCGATCTCGTGACCCGGCTTCTTTACGTCGAAGACAATGACGACAACGTCTACATGCTGAAAATGCGTCTCGAGCTGCTGAACGGCTTCGAAGTACTGATCGCGGAGAACGGCGAGATTGGCTGCGCGATGGCGAACTCCGAACATCCCGATCTCATACTGATGGACCTCGATCTGCCGGTCGTCGACGGTTGGGAAGCAACACGGCGGCTTAAAGGCAATGCATCAACCAGCAAAATTCCGATTATTGCTTTGACGGCGCATGCAATGTCCGGTTCGCGCGAGAAAGCGCTCGCCGTCGGCTGCGATGACTTCGATACAAAGCCGGTAGATTTCGACCGCTTGTTGCAGAAAATCGATAGGATTCTCGCAAAGAAATAGCATGGCGCAAAGTACGATGGCGACGCCATCGTCGTGTCGACAACGCGGAGGGGAGACGTAGCTGGCATCGAATACCGAGCAGCACATCAGATCTGCCGCTTTTTCCGTCCGAAAGATGGCATCCAGTCGCGTTCTCCCAGGTACGCGAGTCGCCCGCTAATACGCGCATCGATTTTCATTTACCGGGCGAGGCTCCCATGCATCTCGGTCGCAGCGCGCTCGATGCCGTCAAGTTGATGAGTGTCGGCGTCAACTATATGCGCGAGCATATGCCGAGCGATGCGCGCGTCCACTGTGCACTGGTTAATGCCGGAGGCAGCGCTCCAAATGTCGTGCAGGCGAGAGCCACGGTGCGCTATCTCATCCGCGGCCGCGACCTTGTCGACCTGCAACTCGACAGCGGTGCGTTGCCTGTTATGCCACGACTGGCAAGTGATCCGACGGTGATGACGACGACGACATCGAGCGCAGTTGCCTGCCCCAGCGATCGCTTCTTGCCGAACCTGAGTATCACTATTAAAGCGAGATAGATCAGCACGGCGCGCGCAACGACTTGCCAAAACTCGGATTGAGAAACGCTTCCCCAAGCGAAATCGTCGGGAAGTCGAGTGGCAGCCCGCCCATGGCGAAAACGCCGCGCTTTACTGCTTCCACAAGTTCGGGGAAGTGTCGATGGCAGCTGTTAAACCCGCCTGCCGCCTGTGCAATGCCAACGACGGGGCGTAACAGTAATTCCGTCGAAAAGCCCATCGATTTTGCAAATCAGCGTCGCAGGTAGAGCGAAAAATCGTTGTCGCCATAGTTTGTCAGCCCACGCGCAAGTCCATGTCTATTTTCGCTCATGAAGTCCCTACCGCGCTCAATCGATCCGTGACGCGTCGCCTGAAAATTCCATTGGGCAATAAAAGCCGCCGTGGAACTGCGCCGCGATTTCGTCCTCCTTTGCACCCAGTGCCAAGATTTCCGGTGCGAAGACCTCGGAATTGTCTTCTGGGTGGTAACCAAGGAATTTTACGTTGGTATTGTCCCAGCGACCGCGCAGATTGTTGGACACGCCGTAAGCCGTCACAAAATGATACTTTGGGTGATCAATGCAACAGCGTACGAGCTGCACCATGTCGAGGTGGCTGATCCACGTAAGCAGCTGGCGAGCTTCTACCGGGCGATCGGGCGTACGGAAGGTGCCGATGCGAAGACATGCAACGCTTAATCCGTACTTGTCGGCATAAAGGCGGCCAAGAGCCTCGCCGAACACTTTCGACACGCCATATCGTGAATCTGGTCTAGGAACGACGTTGGTATCTATGAATCGCTCGCGTCGGTGAAAGCCGACCGCATGATTCGAGCTGGCAAAGATCACGCGTTTCACACTTTGGCGGCGCGCCGCCTCGAAGACGTTGTAGCAACCTTCAATGTTTAGTGGCAGGACTTTGTCCCAACTGGCCTCCTCGGGGACTCCGGCTAAAAGCACGGCACAATCGATATCCGCCATAACTCTTTCGACTGAAACGATGTCGCGGATATCGGCCTTGCAATGTTCTTCACCAAGTTCGATAGCGCCCAGCGGTGCAATATCGGCGAGCCGCAGTAGCGAATAGCTGCCACGCAATCCCTTGCGCAGGGCATTGCCGATTTGTCCGGCCGCACCGGTAATGAGAATGCGTTTCATTTTGTCTCGTTCAATAACCTACGGTTCGCTGCCTGCGACGCCGAAGCGACGCTGATATGCCCGGATATAGGCCGCTGGGGAGGGCTCTAGATGGCGCCGCGTGAGCACGATCAGTGCGTCGCGATCCGAGTTTTGCAATGCAGCGATCATGTCGACGTGGTCATGCCGCGCACGATCGAGCGCATCGGGGAAGGCATTAGCATATGAACGGATCCCGTAGACCTTTTGTGCGAGTTGTTCGATCGCCTCGATGAGGCATGCATTACCACATAACGCAAACAAGGTCCGGTGAAAATAAAGGTTGCCATAAAATACCGCCAGCAAATCACCACTGTCGATCGCAGCGCTATGCTTGCGCTGGATATTATCAAGCTTGTCGATTTCATTTTGCTTCACGGGGAATGACAGAATTCGAACAGCCATGACCTCTAATACTTCGCGCACTGCGTAGATTTCCGTCACTTCCTTTGGTGTGAGGTCGCGTACAATCGCGCCACGGTTTGGAATTCGTTGGATGATGCCCTTCTTTTCGAGTTCGAAGAAGGCGAGCCGAACGTCGGCACGATGCGTTTTGAATCTGTCGCACAAATCCTGCTCGATCAATCGCTCACGTGGATGGCGTCGGCCCAACACGATGTCCTCTTCCAGGCTCGTCGTGATAAGATCAACGATGGCAGGTTCCCGCACTCGGCGTTTTGACAGCAACTGGCGTGGCTGTAGGCCCGTCGGGGTAATTGCGTTTGAAGTTAGCCGTTTTTTTCGGAGAGTTCTGATAACGGTCATGGGGACTCTCGGAATCTCGACGCTCTGAGGTAACCGTGGGCTTGGTCGTGATTACTAATGCTTCCCCGGCATGAGCAAAGTCGCATCAGCGGCGCGTTCCATTTATTTTCATTAGACCGACATTGACCACGATCCTGTGCGAAGCGATTCATCATCTGTATCTGTGGGTCGGAAGTAGCGCTAATCGCTAAGTTCTCAGATGTGTTGAGCCACAAGCGCCCTAGAAAGCCACGCGCTCTCGTATTACGGGCGCCTATCCCAGCCGGCTGAATATCGTGCGCATTCATATAGTTCACAGCTTCCCACGCCGGCCAACACACCAAACCCGTGATTTTTACCTGATAGTGCAAAACTAAAATGTTTGCAATTTAGAATTATATCTTGTAAACAATCTGGAAAGCGTCGTTGACGCGCTGGGAAATTAATGAGGCAGAAATCCACTTTGTCACGTGAGTGACAAGGAGAGAGAACGCTTTAGCGCCATCGGGAGGCGAAGATGGAAAAGGGTCGAGCTAAGAAATCGACAAAATCGCTACGCCGCAGAGATTTTCTTGTCAAAACCGCTGGGGGCGCGCTCGCTGCCGCCGCCTTTGGTGCGGTCCCGCTTAGAGGATGGGCAGCAGAGCCCGTCAACATCGGCGGTCTTTACCCGGTGACTGGAAGCTTTGCGCAAATTGGGCAAGCTTGCGTCAATGCCGCCAAGCTCGCGGTCGAGATGGTCAATGACGCCGGCGGCATCAAATCGCTCGGCGGCGCCAAGCTCAACCTGATCCTCTCAGACGTGCAAAGCGACACCACGGTCACGCGCACGGAGACCGACCGCCTGGTCAGCGACAACAAGTTGGCGGCGATTCACGGCTGCTATGCCAGCGCCCTGACGCTGATCGCGAGTGAAGTGGCCGAAAGGGCCAAGATAGCGATCATCACCGGCTCAAGCTCGGATATGCTCAACAAGGGCCGCCATTACACGTTCACGCCGTTTGCCCGCGCCTCGCAATTTGCTAAGGCGCAGCTGCAAATGTCAAAACTGGTGAGCGACAAACCGAAGGTGGCCGTGGTATTCGAGAACACCGCGTTTGGCACATCGACATCCAATGGTCTCAAGGAGCAGGCGCCCGGCGAGGGCGTGGAGATCGTGCTGTTTGAACCGTACTCTGCGGGCTTCGCCGACGCCGGTCCGCTGCTCAACAAGGTCAAAGCCTCCGGCGCGGATATGTTGTTTGCCGTGTCCTATCTCAACGACCTCATCTTGATCGTGCGCGCGGTCAAACAGATCGGCCTCAAGGTCGGCATTAACGGTGGCTCGGGCGGCTTCGTCGTTCCGGACTTCTACAAGAATGTCGGGCAGCTTGCGGAAGGACTCCAAGGCGTGGCGCACTGGAATCACGACATTGACGCCGATGCGCTGAAAGTGAACGCCGTATACAAAAAGCGGTATGGTGAGTTCCTGTTCGAGTATGGTGGCGGTTTGGTCGCGCAGACATTTATGCTCGCCGACGCGATCGAGCGAGCGCAATCGACCGACCCGCAAAAGGTGCGCGACGCGCTGGCCGCGCTTGACGTCTCCTCAGGTTACGCCGCGATGGCGCCGGGTGGAAAAGTCAAGTTTGGACCGGACGGCAAAAATATCTACGGCCATCCAGTCGGGGTGCAATGGCAGCATGCCGATCTGGCGAGCATCTTCCCAAAGGCTGACGCGCGCAAGCCTTTGATGAAATCCTAAGCGTCGTAGTCGGCGATGCTTTCAATAGTAGCCCAGGCCGTTATCAACGGCCTGCTCATCGGTGGAATCTACGCGCTTGTGAGCATCGGTGTGACGCTGATTTTCGGCGTCGTGAAGATCGTGAACTTCGCCCAAGGCGAGTTCGTGATGATCGGCATGTATATCAGCTACTTTCTTTCGACTTACTTCGGAATAGATCCTTTGTTGTCGCTGGCAATCTCCATGCCGGTCCTGTTTGTGATCGGTGTGGGATTGCAGCATTTTTTGATTCGCCGGGTTCTCGGGCTCGGTGACATGCCGCAGATCTTTCTCACCTTCGCGCTGTCCTTGCTGTTGATGAACGTCGCATTGTTGCTGTTCACAGCGAATTACCGAACGGTTCACACATCGTATTCGGACCTGGCGCTGCATTTCGCCGGCCTTTACGTTCCGGTCGCAAAACTCATCGCCTTCGTCCTGGCGATGGTGCTCAGCTGCATTCTCTGGGTATTCCTTCACTCCACCGATATGGGCAAGGCCATGCGTGCTGCGTCGCAGAAGCCCGAGGTAGCGATGCTGATGGGTATCAACCCAGATCGGGTCTTCTGCGTTGCGACTGGTGTGTCGCTGGCGTTGGCGGGCGCCGCCGGCTCGCTGCTCATGCCGTTCTATCCGGCGTCGCCGACGGCCGGGCAGGTGTTTGTGCTGATGGCCTTCGTTGCCGTCGTCCTGGGCACGCTGGGCAACATCAAAGGCGCGCTCATTGCAAGCCTCATGATGGGCATCGCAGAGTCGCTTGGCATCCAGTTTGTCGGCGCCGACTCCGGATTGATCGTCGTATTCGCGATGATGCTGTTGACGCTGGCTATCCGGCCGAGCGGCTTGGCCGGCGGGAGTTCCCGCTGATGCAACGCCTTAGTATTCCTGCGTTCATCGGGCTCACCGCATTAACGACGGTTGTTATATTGCTGCCTCTCGTCGTGACCAACCACTTCGCCATCGACATCTGTATTAGAATTCTGCTGTTCGCCTTCATCGGCGTCGCTTGGAATCTGATGGGGGGCTACGCCAAACAACTTTCGCTCGGTCACGCCGCCTACTTCGGATTGGGCGCCTACACCTCGACGATCCTGCAAATCAAATTCGGCGTCTCGCCTTGGATCGGCATGCTCGCCGGCGGGGTGGTCGCGATGCTGGCGAGCCTACCGATCGGCGCCTTGTGCTTTCGGCTCCGCGGGCCCTATTTCGCCATCGCCACGATCGCGACGGCACAAGTCCTGATGTTGCTGTTCCTTAAATTTCGCAATTTCGCCTGGGGCGCTGAGGGAACGACGATCCCCAACCTCGGTAATGCACCGCTGATGATGCAATTCGAGGCGAAGGCGCCTTATTACTACATAGCGCTGGCCATGCTGGCGCTTGGACTCGCCATCACATATCTCATCGAGCGATCATGGATGGGATTTTACCTGGTCGCCATCGGTGAGGATGAAGACGCGGCTGAAGCCGTCGGCGTGAACGCACCGCAAGTCAAACGCAATATCTACATGATCAGTGCGTTTCTGACGGCGTTGGCGGGCACCTACTACGTCCAGTTCATCTACTTCATCGACCCGAACACCGCGTTCAATTTTAACATTTCAGTCGAGGCAGCGTTGGTTTCGATCGTCGGCGGCATAGGTACCTTGTGGGGGCCGGTGATCGGCACGATTTTGCTCGAGGTTACATCGGCACTGTTGCAAAGTTGGCTTGGCAGCGGCCTCGGCGGAGTGCAACTGACCGTCTACAGTCTCATTTTAATCTCCGTGATTCTATGGCGGCCGACCGGTCTGCTCGGCGCTTTCACCGACGCCTATAAATGGATCATACGTACGCCGCCGGCGAGAGAGGCTGCGGTCGATGGCTGAAGCGCTCGTTGTCCGCAACCTCAGCAAACGGTTCGGCGGATTACGCGCCGTCCAGGATTTTAACTTTTCGGTCAACGAAAACGAAACCGTCGCACTCATTGGGCCGAATGGTGCGGGTAAGACGACGAGCTTCCATCTGATCACCGGCTTTCATCGACCCGACGATGGCTCAATCACCGCCTTCGGCCGCGAAATCGCTGGCCTGCGACCGCATGAGATTTGCGCGCACGGCTTGGCGCGGACATTTCAGGTGGCTAGGCCTTTTGGCAGCATGACGGTGCTGGCGAACGTGATGACCGGCGCGTTCCTGCGCGACAAAAAGTCCGAGGTTGCGCGAGCGAAGGCATACGAAACGATCGAATTCGTCGGGCTGTCGGCCAAGGCGCACACGCCGGCGCGCGATTTGACCACGATCGATCAGAGGCGGCTCGAAATGGCGCGGGCGTTGGCGACCGAGCCGCGGCTGCTGCTGCTCGATGAGGTTATGGCCGGCCTTAATCCATCGGAGATCGATCAAGCCGTCGCGCTGGTGGGCAAGTTGTCGAAGCGCGGGCTGACCATCATCATCGTGGAACACGTGATGCGCGCCATCATGGCCGTGGCGCGTCACATCGTGGTTCTCGATCACGGACAAAAGATTGCCGAAGGCAGCCCCAAGGAGATCGTAGAGAACCAGGAAGTGGTTCGCGCCTATCTGGGAACCGGCTATGTGCACGTCGCAACGCCAGGAAACGTCTAATGTTGAGCCTATCCGGATTGAGCGCCAGTTATGGCTCGGTCCCCGCGATCAGCGATGTCAGCATCGAGGTCGGCGAAGGCGAAGCCGTCGGCCTTTTGGGCGCCAACGGCGCCGGCAAAAGCACCACTTTGCGCGCCATCTCGGGGTTGGTGCGGCTAACCTCGGGGACGATCACGTTTTCCGGAACCAAAATCGGTTGGCTGCCGCCGTATAAGGTTACCGATTTGGGCATCGCTCACGTACCGGAGGGACGACAGGTATTTCCCGAGATGACGGTGCAGGAAAACCTCGAGGTCGGCGCCTACGTGTCGCGCGCCAAGGCCGACCGCGTCCAAACGCTTGAAATCGTTTACGGCATCTTTCCCGTGCTGGCCGAACGGCGCAAGCAGCTCGCCGGAACGATGAGCGGTGGCGAGCAGCAGATGCTTGCCGTCGGACGCGGTCTGATGTTGAAGCCGCGTTTACTGATGCTGGACGAGCCGTCGCTCGGACTCGCGCCGGTGATGTGCGACGTTACTTTCGATAAAATCCAGGAGATTCACAAAATGGGCACGGCGATCCTGCTGGTCGAGCAAAATGTCAGTCGGGCGCTGACACTAGTGCAGCGGGCTTACGTGCTAGAAAGCGGCAAGGTCATCATGCACGGCACCAGCGCCGAGCTTGCCAACAACAAACAGGTGCAGGCGGCCTACCTTGGCATTTAGCGGCGATGGCCTTAGCACGCATCCTGTGAGTGCTACACGATCGCCAAAGCGCACCGCGTGCGGATGTGCGGCGCGCACCGCAATTTACCAGAGTTGCTCCGGTGTTCGCGAAGCAAAGAGATGAGTAACGGTTAAGCAGTTAGCCACTTGAGCGTTGCTTCAAAAGGATATTGCGCATGCCATCAATCTGTAGCCTAATCGTGGTGGCAATTGTATTTCGCGCCGAAGATCATTGCTAAAATAGGGTATCATATACCCGACTGTGTTACAAGGGTGAGCAACAATGCTGTTTCGATTGGTTCGTCCCGTGAAGCGCACAGGGTCACGTCACCGTCAATTCGTTCGCCGCATTCCGGCCGATGTGAGAAGCTGAGCGACGGGGCTGAAGCTTTCCATTCCAGTTGGGAGCAGACGCAATCCGTCATCATCTCGCCTCGCGCTCAGTCGGTGCGCTTATCGCTCCGAACGGATGATCCTGCCGAAGTGAAAGTCCGCTTGGCGGGTGTGGATGCATATCTAGAAAACGTCTGGTGCGCCCTTCGCGAAGATGCGCCGGTAAGTCTCACCCACAGGCAGGCGACGGCTCTCGCAGGCGAGCTTTATCGTACATGGGCGAATGGCGAGGGCCGTGAGCGCGCCATCGCGGTTGTTCACACGCCGGGAGTCGGCTGGCAGAGAGAGAATACAACACGCACGTCAGCGATGCCGAATGGGAAGCCATCCTGGCCAATTGGGAGAAGGTAGGCGCGACTGCTGAGCCGAGTGATTTGGAGAAGCCCCTGGGCGCGATTGTGGATCGGCTCTTGCTCGCGAAGGGAATAAAGCGTGTTGACGAGGCTACCCGTAACATCATTCTGCCAGCGTTTTGGCAGGCGCTTCGGGACGCCTTCGAGAGCCGAAAGCGGAATGCCGAGGGCGATTACTCCCCCGATGCCAAGTCCGGGCGGTTCCCGGAATGGACGTCTCCGCAAGGCGGGAGGGCTGCAACACCCGCCGCCAAGGTCTCCCTCAAGGGCCTCGTGGAGGCATGGTGGGTTGAGGCAAAGGCGACGGGCCGGAAGCCTAGCACCATGATAATTACGCCAACACGATAGCTGGCTTCGTGCGCTATCTCGGGCACGACGACGCGAGCCGGGTAACGCGCGAAAACGTGGTCGGCTTCAAGGATCACCGCCTTTCATCCGTCAATCCGCGTAACGGCCGGCGTATCTCAGCGAGGACCGTGAACGACAGCGATCTGGTTGCCCTCAAGACGATCTTCGGGTGGGCCAAAGCGAACGGGAAGATAGACACGAACCCGGCCGAAGGGGTGACCATCAAGCTTGGCAAGCAACCCCAGTTGCGCTCGAAGGGATTCACTGTTGAGGAAGCCGAGGCCATTTTGACCGCCGCGCTAAACCTCAGCCGTGGCCAGGAGAAGCCAAAAACCCTCGCCGCAAAGCGATGGGTGCCTTGGCTCTGCGCTTACACGGGTGCCCGCGTCGGCGAGTTGGCGCAGCTTCGCAAGAAGGATATTCGGCACGATGGAGCACACTGGATTGCAACGATCACACCGGAACCCGGAACCGTAAAGACGAACGAGGCGCGTGACGTGGTGCTGCATGAACACCTTGAAGAATTAGGCTTCATAGCATTCGTGAAAGGAGCGGCAGCCAGTCACCTGTTTCTCACGCCTTCTGCAAGCGGGGCCGTATTGGGTCCCTGGCGGGGGTCAAGAATAGGATCGCGGAGTTCGTCCGCACGGTGGTGCCCGACAAGAACGTTGCGCCGAACCATGGATGGCGGCACCGCTTCAAGACTATTGGCATTGAGGCCGGCATTGAGCACCGCATCCTTGACGCCATTCAGGGTCACCGTCCGCGGAATGTTGCTGAGGGATACGGCGAGGTGAGCATCAAGGCCCAAGCGGCTGCCATCGCGAAGCTGCCGCGCTACAAAGGCTCGCAGTAGGCTCATGAGGCCGTGGCAAGTCTTGCGACGCTCGCTCCGCGCCGTTAGCGACCAAAATGGTGCGTCGAGGTGAACGCGGCAATGTGCCAACAACAGACCTCCGTTCGATTCTAGCTGCGGCCAATCGTCTAGTGAACTTGGCGTGCTACGGGTCAACAGCTATCCTTCGTCTTACACGGAAGTGCGGTCGCAAATCTCATGCGTCAATCCTCAAAAGCTAACGGCAAAAAGCCACTCAATATCATTTTTCGCCTATTAGGGCCGGGCTTTGTCACCGGCGCGGCGGATGATGATCCGTCGGGGATCGCCACTTACTCACAGGCTGGGGCTCAGTTTGGATACGGTCTTTTGTGGACCGTTTTCCTCACAACTCCATTTATGATCGCAATTCAGTTGGTGAGCGCGCAGATCGGCAGGGTAACTGGCAAGGGACTAGCAGCTAACTTTTCTCAATTTGCTCCGCGTTGGTTAGTGATTGTCATTGTATCGCTTCTCGTGTCGGCAAATACCTTCAATATTGCTGCTGATATAGGGGCGATGGGCGAGGCCCTATCACTCGTCATTGGCGGATTGACGCACGAGCACGCATTAATCTTTGCCGCCGCCTCGGTCTTACTTCAAGTGTTTGTTCCGTATCGTCGATACGCGCCCGTGTTAAAATTTCTTACATTGACTTTGTTCGGAAAACTCTACCCGCCGGCGATCCAAAGTTCGGTCTCAGAGCAAGAGCGACGGAGCAGATCATCTCCCTACGCTATTGCGAGGGACGCCATTGGGCGTTGGTAACCTGCCGGCCCATTTTATAGTTGGTATCGATAGCATACTGCCGCATTATCAGGGCCGATGCCTCACCGTCGGCGCGAGGACACTGAACCGAATCGTGCTTGAGGTGACGCGACGCCAATAAATCGTCGAACTCAG
>Ga0207933_1002535_pt1 | contig 11676 bp, 8 predicted proteins | sample NGESurdeep092012_4_FD_184488 | JGI IMG/M metagenome (GOLD analysis project Ga0207933, IMG submission 184488) | Arctic peat soil microbial communities from Barrow, Alaska - NGEE Surface sample F53-3 deep-092012 (SPAdes) | ecosystem: Environmental > Terrestrial > Soil > Wetlands > Peat ... | reverse complement strand
GCCGCAGAGCCTGGCCGAGCACATTGCGGCCGGCGGAACCGCCGCGCACCAAGGTTACTCCAATTTGCTGCGTGAACTATTGCCGGGCGCGATTGTGGACACCGCCCATCCCGGCGATCCGTCCGCCACGCTGCCAGATGGCGAAGCGCTCGAAGGCTATGACGGCATCGCCATCACCGGGTCCTCGTTGCACGTCTATGACGGCGGCCCGGAGGTGATGCGGCAGGTCGACCTGGTGCGCACGGCGCTGGCGACCGGAACGCCGCTGTTCGGTTCCTGCTGGGGTCTGCAGGTGATCACGGCGGCGGCAGGCGGCAGCGTGCGCAAAAATCCCAAAGGCCGCGAGATCGGCTTTGGCCGCGGCATCAGGCTTAACGAAGCCGGCCGCAAACACCCGATGTATGTCGGCAAGCTCGACGTGTTCAACGCGCCGACCGTGCATCTCGACGAGGTCGAGGCGCTGCCTGCGGGCGCCACCGTGCTCGCCACCAATGCCTGGACCGACGTGCAGAGTGTAGAGATTCGTACCGGAGGTTCGGTCGCCTGGGGCGTGCAGTATCATCCCGAATATCCACTGCGCGAGATCGCGGCCATCGTGCGCCGTATCGGCACGCGGCTGATCGAGGAAGGGTTTTTCAAGGACGCCGCCGATATCACGACTTTCGCGCACGATCTCGATACGCTTGACCACGATCCGGACTGCAAGCGGCTGTCCTGGCGGCACGGCATCAGCAAGAACGTGCTAGATAAAAAGCTGCGGGTTGGCGAGGTGGCGAACTGGATCGAATTCCAAGTACTGCCGACGCGGGTCAAGCGGGGAAGAGGGTGATCGATTTTTCCGGCAAGCATGTAGTGATCACCGGCGGCACCGGCGCGCTCGGCACCGCGGTGGTGAGCGCGCTGATCTCAGCCGGCGCCACCTGTGCCGTGCCTTACGTGCATGAGGCGGAAGCCGAGCGTTTTCCCCACCGCAACGATACAAAAGTGAAGCTGATCGCGGTTGCCGATTTGGCAGACGAAGGCATGGTCGCCAAAGTCTATGACGGCATCAAATCCTCTGGGCTCCTTTGGGCCTCGATCCACATTGCCGGCGGCTTTGCGATGGGCAAGCTCGCGGCAACGGACAAATCGGCACTGATGGCGCAAATCGACAGCAATCTGGTGTCATGTTTTCTGTGCTGCCGCGCGGCGGTAAACGCCATGACCGGCGGCGGGCGCATCGTCAACGTGGCGGCGCGGCCCGCGCTGGAATGGCGGGCGGGCGCCGGCATGACGGCCTATACGATAGCGAAAACTGGCGTCGCTGCATTGACGGTGGCGCTGGCCGAGGAAGTGGCCAAAGACGGCATTCTGGTGAACGCCGTGGCGCCCTCGATCATGGACACGCCAACCAACCGCAAGGCGATGCCGAAAGCCGATTTTGACGCCTGGCCGAAGGTCGAGGAAGTGGCGGCGGCGATTTTGTTTCTGGCCTCGCCCGACAATAAAGTCACGCGCGGCGCGATCGTGCCGGTGTACGGAAAGTCGTGAATCAACCCGCGACCGGAACCAGTTCCAGCGACGCGCGGAGCAGACGCTGCACGGCATTCGAAGCAGCGACCGTGCGGGTTTCCGCATAGGCCTCGTGGTTCGTCTCGATGTCGTCGAGATCGTACTGGTAATTCACCATCAACCCGTAAGCTTGCGCCATCGCCTTGTCCGAGGTGTCGGCCAGCCAGTTGATGCGCTCGAGCCGCGCGCCATTGCCGAGGTGAAAACGTGCCACCGCATCGACCGGCAGGCCGCGCGGGGTACGCGCGCGCAGGAAATACCAGGCGGCAGCGCGCATCAGCGGATCCTGTAGCTTCGCCGCCGTGGCCTCGTCGCGCCACCAATTATGATCGTCGAGCGCTGCAAAAAGCGCGCGGTCGGCTTCATTCAGCGCCGCTGAATTTTCGGCGCCGCGCTCGCGCGCCAGCCAAGCTGCGAAATGCGTCACCGGCGACAACGTCACGAAGGTCGCCAGCTTGGGCATTTCGCGCGTGACTTCCTCGACCACCTGCTTGATGAGGAAATTGCCGAACGACACACCGCCAAGGCCGCGCTGACAATTCGAGATCGAATAGAACACCGCCGTGCGCATCTTGTCGTGTTCAACCACCTCGCGGCCGGTGGCCAGAATCGGCGCGATCGCATCTGGAATGTCGCGGGTGAGCGCCACCTCAACGAAGATCAACGGTTCGTCTACCAGCGCGGGATGGAAGAAGGCGTAGCAGCGCCGGTCGGGCAGATCGATACGGCGGCGCAGATCCTCCCAATCGCTGATTTCGTGCACGGCTTCGTAGCGGATGATTTTTTCCAGCACGATCGCCGGCGTCGACCAGTCGATATGGCGTAACACCAGAAAGCCGCGGTTGAACCAGGACGAGAACAGATGGACGAAATCGTCGTCGACAGCCTCAAGGTCTTCGCGGTGGCCGAGCACGTCCATCAATTGCTCACGCATGCGCACCAGCGCCATGGTCCCGCTGGGCGCAAGATTGAGGCGGCGGAATAGTTCCTGCCGGCGCGGCTCAGAGGCGGCATGTACTTCGGCGGCGGCGGCGTCGCTGGGCTGCCCGCGCCAGGCGGCGATGGCCGCTTCCAGGCGGGCGGTATCGGGACCGAAACGCTCAGACAGCGCCTCGAAGAAGGCGATGCGCGGACCGGTGGTCAGTTCGCCGTAATGGGTGAGGATTTCACGCGCTCGTGCGACACCGGAGGCCTCGCCGGCGCTCGACAGCAGATCCTCGCACAGTTCGACCAGGCTCTCGGAGCGGGTTGACGCTTCGCCGCGCCGGTTGCGCGCCAGCAGGGCGCGGCCGCGCTCGGAAATCGTCTGCAGCAATTCGCCGAAAAACGAGACGTTCATGGCTCAGTTCCCAAGCCCCATCAGATGGCCCGGCAACCATCCGTCACTTGCCGATGCCCATCAGATGGTCCGGCAACCATGTGGCTATTTCGGGAAATATACACAAGATCACGATCGCCAGCATCATGCAGATGACGTAGGGCAGCGTTCCCCACATAACCTTCGTTACCGGCACGTCGGGCGCAATGGCGCTGACGATGTAGATGTTCAACCCGACCGGGGGATGGATCAGCCCGATCTCCATGTTGATGGTCAGAATCACGCCGAACCAGACCGGGTCGAAACCGGCCGCGGTGATGATCGGCAGCAGGATCGGCGAGGTCATAAGGATAATGGCCGCGGGCGGTATGAAGAAGCCGCAGACCAGCAAAAACAGGTTGATGATGAGCATCAACACCCAGCGGTTGAAGTGCGCATCCGCAATCGCCGTCGCCAGCGTCTGGGTGAGGTAGAGCGAGGTGAGCATGTAGCCGAACAAAACGGCGGCGGCGATGATAGTCAGGATCATCACCGATTCCCGCATGGTATCGCGCAGGATTTGCCAGATCTGGTCCGGCTGCCAGAGCCGGTAGATGATGATCGCCATGATCAAACAAAGCGCTGCGCCGACACCGGCGGCCTCCGACGGCGTGGCGACGCCGCCGTAGAGCACGTACATTACGCCGCCAATGATGATGAGGAATGGCGCGATCTTCGGGATCGCCGCAAACTTCTCTTTCCAGGAGTAACGGAAATCGACAGCGTGCGAGCGGAACCCGCTTTGCCAGATTTTGAACATCGACCACAGCATAAACAGGCTGGTCAACATCAGCCCCGGCATCACGCCGGCGATGAACAGCCGGCCGATCGAGGTCTCGGTGGCGACGCCATAGAGGATGAAAGTGACGGATGGCGGAATAAGAATGCCGAGCGTGCCGCCGGCACAGATCGATCCGGTCGCGATCTCATCGGGATAGCCGCGCCGGCGCATTTCCGGGATGCCCATCTTGCCGATGGCGGCGCAGCAGGCGGGCGAGGAACCGGTCAGCGCGGCAAAGATAGCGCAGGCGCCGAGGTTCGAGATCACGAGGCCGCCCGGCAGGCGGTAGAGCCAGCGGTCGAGCGCTTCGTAGAGATCCTTGCCGGCGGGCGACGAGCCGATCGCCGCGCCCATCATAACGAACATGGGAATTGCGACGAGCGTGAACTCGTCGAGACCGTTGTAGAAAGTCTCGGCAACGACATGCATGCTGTCGATGCCCTGGAAGATGATCAGAAATATGATCGAGATCGCGCCGAGCCCGAACGCGACCGGAATTCCCGATACCAGCATCAACAGCGTAACAACGAGGACGATGGCCCCTTCTGAAGTCGAATTCACCCGGCGCCTCCCAGTGCTTCACGCGCCTGTTCGCGGGCGACTTCCTCGGCATCGGCCTTCTCCGAGATGCCGAAGGGCGGCGCGCGGCCGGTGATCAGACTTAAGAGTTCGGCGGCGTATTGCAGCACCAGGAGCCCGAGGCCAATGGGCATCGACAAATAGGGAATCCACAGCGGGGCACGCCAGACCGTATCGGAGTGCCAATTGTTTTTCCACGCCTCGTACCAATAGGCGGTGCACAGTCCGAACAGGACCAACACAAAGCTGAAGGCCAGAAGAATTGTGAAAACCGCCAGCCAATATCGCGGCCGGCCCTTCAGATGCAGTGGCAATACGTCGACGTTCACGTGCCCCCGCGTCATCAGCACGTAAGCGCTGCCAACGAAGGTCGCGGCAACGATCGCGTAGGTGACGACGTCAATCTGCCAGATCGTGGTCCGGTTGAAGATATAGCGCTCGATCACCATGTCGCAGATCACGAACACGGCGGTGCCGATCAGAAAAGCAGCCGCCACGCCCGCGATGCGCGATAAGCAGGCAACAGCCCGTATGTAAGCGTCCATGTGATGATTTTCCGGCTCGTTGCGCGAAGTTTCCGGAAATCCCCCGCCCCGGAAAGGCCCTGGCCGGCGAGTACCCTCGCCGGCCAGCGTCACACTAACCGTCGTTATTTGACGGCAAGTGCGTCATCGATGAGTTTCTTGCCGTTTGGAACGTCCTTCTCAAATTTGGCGTAAGAACTTTTCCGCGCCACATCGAGCCAGGCATTGTACTCGTCATCGCTGAGCGTCACGACCTGCACCTTGTGATCTTCGAACGCCTTGACGGCTTCCTTGTTCACTTCGTCGGCCTTGGATTCGTAATAAGTTTGCGCGTCCTTGCCGGCCTTGATCACGGCATCTTGCTGCTGTTTATTGAGCTTCTGGAAGCTCTTCTTTGACATCAGCACCGGCTCGTACATGAACCAGAGCGCGTTGTTGCCTGGTGCGGTCAGGCACTTGGTGACCTCGTAAAGCCGCGTCGAGGCGAAGGTACCAAGGCTCGTGTCGGTCGCGCTCACAACGCCGGTCTGGAACGCATTGTAGATTTCGTTCGACGGCGGGCTAACGATGCTGGCGCCGGCCGCCTGCCACATGGCAGCGAAGGTCGGACCGGCAGCGCGGAATTTAGCGCCCTGCAGGTCGGCCGGCACCTTGATGCACTTTTCATTCGAGGCCATGCCGCCGGCAAACCAGGCATCCGACAGCACCATCACACCGTTCTTTTCGATTACGGCGCGGACTTCCTTCATGAATTCCGAATTATTGATCCGCTTGGCGCGATCCTGACTGCGAATCAGCCCCGGCATCAGCGTCGCGCTGAAGGTCGGCACTTTGCCGCTGGCGTAATCGAGCGGGAAAAGCGAAATATCGAGTTGGCCATCGACCATCGCGTTCCACTGCTGGTTCGGCTTGAACAGCGAGGCACCCGGATAGACTTGCACGGCGAGACCGACTTTGGCGTCGCCGGCTTCCTTGGCGATCATCTGCACCATGTCGTCGCGTATGTCGTGCTTGCCGCCCGGGAACTGGTGCGAAGCCCGCAGCGTCACTTGCGCCTGCGCGGAGGCCGACAGCAGAACAGCCGCGGCAGCGCTGGCAAGAATTATCGATAACGTCCTCATTTCATTCCTCCCTTTAAGCTTTTATGGCAGCGGTGGACCGCTGCGCTTGTTCTATTGCGACACAATACCAAAACGGCCTGTCTCGCCCCGTTTCACCTTAGCCGCCGGTACGGCATAGCGCCATAGGCCAAGCGTTAAATTTATGCGCAAGTCTGTGCTAACAATAGACAATTCACGGTCTGGCCAGCGCGGATTGTTGCATTTATAACCCCGGCCAGCGTTCTCCATTCCGCGCCGTCCGGGAGTTCATGAAAAATGCCGAAGCCATTGGCAGGTCTCCGCGTCCTCGAACTTGCCCGCATCCTGGCTGGACCTTGGGCGGGACAGATTTTGGCTGACCTCGGCGCCGATGTCGTCAAGGTCGAGCGCAAAGGTACCGGCGACGATACCCGCGGTTGGGGCCCGCCTTTCGTTGAAGGCGCCGACGGCAAGCCGATCGGCTCCGCTTATTTTCATTCCGCCAACCGCGGCAAGCGATCGATCGAAGCCGATTTCGAGAACGAAGAAGGCCAGCGCATCGTTCGCAAACTCGTGCAGCGCTCCGACATTCTGATCGAAAACTTCAAGGTCGGCGGGCTCGCCAAGTTCGGGCTCGACTACAAAAGCCTGGCACCGGAAAATCCGCGGCTGATTTATTGCTCGGTGACCGGCTTTGGTCAGGACGGTCCTTACGCAAAACGCGCGGGCTACGATCTGATGGCGCAAGGGATGGGCGGCATCATGGATCTGACCGGCATGGCGGACGGCGAGCCGACCCGTATCGGCATTCCGATGTCCGACATCTTCACCGGCTGTTATTCGGTGATCGGCATCCTGGCAGCGCTGGCCGAACGCGAGAAAACCGGCAAGGGCTGCCACGTCGATACCGCGCTGGTCGATTCCACCGTCGGCGTGCTGTCGAACCAGGCGATGAATTACCTGGTCTCCGGCAAAGTGCCCAAGCGCATCGGCAATGCACACGCCAATATCGTGCCGTATCAAGTGTTCCCGGTTGCCGACGGTTTCGCCATCGTCGCCACCGGCAATGACAATCAGTACGTCAAATTCTGCAATGTGCTGGGCGCCCCGGAGCTGGCGGAAAACCCCGAATACAAAGGCAATGTCGGAAGACTCAAGCACCGCGAAGAATTGATCGGCAAACTGTCGGCGCTCACCTCGAAGCTAAAGCGCGACGACCTGCTGGCCAAGCTCGAGGCGCAAGGCGTGCCGGCGGGACCGATCAACGATCTCGAACAGGTGTTCGACAATCCGCAGGTGAAATTTCGCGGCATGCAGATCGATCTGCCAAGCAATGCCGCCAAAGCGGGCCACATCCCGGGTGTGCGCACGCCGATCGTGATGGATGGCTGGCGAGCGGCCTCCGAGCGTTCAGCGCCGCTGCTCGGCGAGCACACCGCGGAAATATTGAAAGAGATCGGGGAAGGCTGAGTACGCTACTTCACCGACGGCGCCGATTGCCGGCTGCGCGCCTTGCTGCCCTCGATCGCCTCGCGGATATTGCGCTTCAGACTTTCGAGATCGTAAGGCTTTTGCTGCACGACGACACCTTGGGCCACGGCTTCCTGGGCGCTTGCGCTGTAGCCGGTCGTCAACAGCACCGGAATAGCGGGGAAACGCGTGGCGATTTCGCGCGCCAGATCGAGGCCGTTCATGCTGCCGGGCATCAGGATATCGGAAAAGACCAGGTCCACATCGCTATCCAGCCGCAGGGCGGCCAGCGCCGCTTGCGCATTGACGACGCTGCGCACCCGGTAGCCGAGTTGGCTGAAAAAGCCGGCGCCGACCTCGGCCACGTCGGCATTGTCCTCGACCAGCAGCACGGTGCCGGCCGGCTCGACTGGCCCCTCGGTCACCGTCTGCGCTGACGGCATCTGCGGCGTCTCATGGCTGCGCGGCAAAAAGATCGTGATAGCTGTTCCGCGTCCCTCGGCGCTGGTGATGGTCACGGTGCCGCCGGATTGCTTGGCAAAGCCGTAGACTTGGCTCAACCCCAGCCCGGTGCCCTTGCCGACCTCCTTGGTGGTGAAGAACGGCTCGAACACCCGCGCCAACACGTCGGGCGGGATGCCGTGGCCGGTGTCCGTCACACGGGTGGCGACGAATTCGCCGCTCAAGCCCTCTTCTGTCGCGTCGCCTTTAAGGGTCACCGGCTTGACGCGGATCGACAGCGTGCCGCCTCCCGGCATTGCGTCCTTGGCATTGACCGCAAGGTTGATAATGGCGAGTTCGAACTCGCCGGGATCGACACGGATCGCGCAGACGCCGTCCGGCACATCGACCTTGATATCGATGTCGGCGCGCAGCGAGCGTGTGAGCAATTCGCGCAACAGCGGTAGCCGCTGAGTCAAATCGATGACCTGCGGGCTTAGCGTCTGCTGGCGCGAATAAGTGAGCAACTGGCGGGTGAGCGATTCACCGCGCTGGGTCGCGGTCGCCATCATGTCGAGAAGACGCGTTTGTTTCTTGTCGGTTAGTTCGGTGCGCAACCGCTGCACGCTGCCGCTGATGATCATCAGCAAATTGTTGAAATCGTGCGCGACGCCGCCGGTCAACTGGCCGATCGCCTCCAGCCGTTGCGACTGGCGTAGCGCGCCTTCCGCCGCCTCGCGGCGGTCGGCTTCATCGTACAGGCGATTGGTGCGCCGCAAGGCCAGCCATAACACCGAAAAGAGCACCGCGGTCGCCGGCAGTCCAAAGATCAGATGGCTGCTCATGTAGCGCATCCAACTATCCACCACCTCCGATCTTTCCACGCCGGCCAGCACGTAGACCGGGAAGCCGGTGAGCTTGCGATACCCGATGCGCCGGTCGATGCCGTCGAGTTGGGCCTCGACCGTGAAGAGCGAGCGCTGCAAGCCATGCTCGATGCCGGTACGAAACGCGCTGCGTTCGTCCAGCTTGGCCAGCCGGTCCTTGGGCACCGGATACCGCGCCAGAAAGCCGCCATCGGCCCGCGCCATGCCGAAATAGCTGCCTTCGGTGACGCCCATTTTCGCGTAGAAGTCCTCAAAATAACTCGGATAGACGGCAATCGAGACAATTCCGTTGAACTTGCCGTCACTCGATCGGCGCCGCTGCGAGAGCGCGAAGAAGTAATCTTTGATTCCCCCCATACGCGGCTGATGCACGCTGCTCACATAGGTGCCGACATTTTCGCTGACCTGGGCCTTGAAATAATCGCGGTCGGCGAAACTGGCGTCCTTCGGCACCGGCATCGAAGCGGAAGACACCAGCGGATGCCCATCGCGATCCATGATCGCGATGGCTTGCAGGAGTTTCAATTCATCGGTGATCTTCTTGAGGCGGTCGTGCAATGTGGCTTCATTCATGCGGATGTCGTCGTCCGACATTCCACGCGTGATTTCGTCGATCTCGGCGAAGGTGCGATCGATGGTCTGCAGAACTTTGAGCGCATGCTCGTGCAGAATGTCGAGCGAGCGGTCGATGCGCTCGTCGCTGACGCGCTCGAAATTACGATAGCTCACAGCAGCGGCAAACGCGAACAAGACCGCGGGCAGCACCAACGATGCCACCATCATCAACTTGAGCAGCCGGATGGCTGCGTGACGCGCGGTCAACATATGGCTGCCGAATCCCCCCGCGAAATAGTCAGTACATTTTCACAATTCGCCGAGTCGAACGAGTATTTTGTGTGGAAGGCGCGACATAACGACGATACCCGGCAATGCGGATTCGGAGATAACGCTGTAGGAACTCTTTCGTTCCATGCGAATTGCGTGTTTTTAGCCGGGGTTCAGGAGACCGCGGTTGGTGCCAGCGCATCGATATCGGTGGCGATATCGATCACCACGGGGCGGTCGGCGGCGAGAGCGCGTTGCAGCGCCGGCGCGATGTCGCCGGCGCGCTCGACACGGATGCCAAGCGCGCCCATATCCTCGGCGAGCTTGGCGAAATTCATCGGCTGATAGGTCCACAATTCGCGCCCTTGCTCGGTCTGCGTGCCGCCATAGGCGCGATCGAAGCCGCGCTTGCTCTGGTTGCCGCCGCCATTGTTGTTGACCACGGTGACGCTGTTTATTTTCCAGCGCACTGCCGTTTCAATTTCAGCGATGTGATACCAGAAGCCGGCGTCGCCGGTGAAAACCACCACCGGGCGTTCCGGGCACGCGGCCTTGGCGCCGATGCCGGCCGGAAAGGCCCAGCCGAGATGGCCGGCGCTGCGTATGTAGTTTTGACTCGGCAGGCGCGTGTCGTACATGCCGCCCATCCACATGCCGGCATGGCCGGTGTCGACCACCACGATGCCGTTGTCGGGCACGTGTTGCGTGAGTTCATGACAGATGCGCGCGGGATTGATCGGCGCGCTGTCGGATTCCAGCAGCGGCTTATATTTGGCGTACCACTCAGCGCGCAGCGCGGAGATTTCCTTAATCCAGGGTGCGCGTTTGGTGGCGCTCGATTTGTCGATCTGCCCCAGCATGCGCACTAGCACGGCCTTGACGTCGCCAAGCACGCTCGCCTGCAGCGGATAATTGCGGCCGAGTGATTCCGGCTCGATGTCGATCTGGATCGCCGGCGTGCCGATTTTCGGCACCGCCCAGAAATGCGTGGTCATGCCGCCGGTTTCGGTGCCGATGAAACAAATGAGATCGGCGGCGTTGACCGCGCGGTTGGCGCTCTCGCGCGAATAGCTGCCGACCACGCCGACCGATAAAGGATTGGTGCCGGGGATGCAGTCTTTGCCGTTGAGCGAGGTCGCCACCGGAATCTGCAAAGCTTCGGCGAGCGCGACCAGTTCGCGCCCTGCGCCCGATGCGCGCGCGCCGCCGCCCACGACGAAAATCGGACGTTCGGCCTTTTGCAGCAGATCGAGCGCGATTTTCACATGCGCCGCTTCCGGCTCGGGCCGGAACGGCGGCACGCGCGCGAACTGTTGCTCGACCAGCACCTCCATCTCGGCTTCGTCGAGATCGAGTTGTCCCTCGTTGCCGCGGAATTGCAGATGAACGGGTCCCGGCGCGCCGGAAGTGGCAACACGAAACGCCTGCCGCACCATGTCGGGGATGCGCGCCACGTCGTCGATGGTTGCGTTGAATTTGGTGACCGGCTCGAAGGCCGGCACGTCGTCGATTTCCTGATAGACCTTGCGGAACTTGGTTTTGGCATCGCGGCCGCCGGTAAAAGCCAGCACCGGCGAATGCGCCAGATAAGCATCGCGCAGACCGGCAGCGAGATTGAGCGCGCCGATCACCTGCGCCATGCAGATGCCGGGCTTGCCGGAGGCGCGGGCATAGCCGTCGGCCATGTAGGCCGCGGATTTCTCGCCGTGACAATGAATACGCGCGATTTTCGTATTGCGCCGCTCCATCTCGACGAAAGTACGGCGAAGCACCGCCGGCACCATGAAAACGTGCGTCACGCCATAGCCCGCCAACATATCGGCGAGCACTTCAGCGCCGAGACGCTTGGTATTGTGTCCAACTCGGCTTTCATCTTGGCTCATGGCTGATCCTGGTTACCTGTGTTCATGCTGGATTGAAATTCATCGCCACGCCATTGATGCAATAACGCAGGTCCGTCGGTGGTGGTCCATCCTCGAAAACATGGCCCAAGTGGCTGCCGCAGCGGCTGCAATGCACTTCATCGCGCATCATGCCGTGGCTGGAGTCGGACGAGTTTTCGACCGACCCTGGCACCGGGTCATTGAAACTCGGCCAGCCGGTCCCGCTTTCGAATTTTTTCTTCGACACGAACAGCAACTGGCCGCAGCCAGCGCAGGAAAACGTGCCGTGCCGCTTCTCG
>Ga0207933_1002534_pt1 | contig 11676 bp, 9 predicted proteins | sample NGESurdeep092012_4_FD_184488 | JGI IMG/M metagenome (GOLD analysis project Ga0207933, IMG submission 184488) | Arctic peat soil microbial communities from Barrow, Alaska - NGEE Surface sample F53-3 deep-092012 (SPAdes) | ecosystem: Environmental > Terrestrial > Soil > Wetlands > Peat ... | reverse complement strand
CAGGCTGGCAGGTGAGTGCTGTCGGATCGCCCTGACCGCTGCGAGCATCGACGCACCGGTCGCGAGGCCGTCATCCACGACAATCACGACGCGCCCCGCCAACTCGGGAAAGCGGCGATGTCCCCTATACAGAGCTTCGCGCCGTTCGAGCTCACGCATCTCCTTAGCTATGATCCGGTCGAGTTCGGCCTTGTCGATCCGGAGTTCGGAAATCAACGTATTATCGAGTATCAGAGTGCCGCCGCTGGCCACGGCCCCAATGGCTAGCTCCTCATTCCATGGTGTGCCGATCTTGCGTACGACAAAAACATCGATCGGTGCGTTAAGCCGCATTGCGATTTCATAGCCGACAGGCACCCCGCCCCGCGGGAGCGCGATGATTATGACATCGGGACGATCAGCGTAGTCCGCCAACTCTTGCGCCAGCAGCCTCCCAGCGGCACGGCGGTCCGTGAACCGATTCATATTTCCGCCACAAAAGTGATTGGAAATCTTTCTACCTACCGTAACGTATCAGTGCCAACGCACCGTGTCTGTCAGGCGACGGCCTGCTAGTTCTTCGGCATTTCCCCTACATAGTGCCGGTGCTATTTCGGTCCTGGTTCGAGGAGCTTGGCCAACTACGCAATCAATTCACATCCGGTGCGACAACCATCCTGACACAGGGGGGCTGTACATCGTCCCGTCGGCAGCTCCGTGAAGTTCCTGGATATCACATTCGTGGCCGCCAATGCAAAAGGAGTCTAAGAGGAGGCTATGGTGGCTTGTCACCGCGGTGGTGTGGCTCCTTGCAATCTCCTCTCCATATTTGGATATCTCCGACCCGTTCTAGCCAATCATGATGCTCACCATAGCAGCGCTATTCGCTACGTCGATCTTCAATACGCAGCCAGCGGCGCGCACTCGCTATCCGCGCTCTCTCGCGGCCGACAGCACCACGGTCATCCTCCTCGGCACCGGTATGCCGCGGCCCGATCCGGATGCGTCGGGACCATCCGCAGCGGTCGTCGTTGGATCGCGCGTGTTTCTGTTCGATGCAGGAGCTGGTGTCATGCGGCGCATTGCGGCCGCGCATCTGCCGATCAACGGTGTCACTGCGGTCTTCTTTACCCATCTGCACTCAGATCACACACTTGGATATCCTGACCTCATCTTCACGACGTGGGTGATGGGGCGCAGGGCGCCGATGCAGGCGTACGGGCCGCACGGCCTGAAGAGCATGACCGATGACATTATCGCCGCATGGAACATCGACGAGGATGTACGCATCAATGGCCTCGAGCACGAAGCGCCGAATGGTTACGCGGTGGACGTGCACGAGATTCGTCCGGGTGTCGTGTACGATAGCGGTGGAGTTCGGATCACCGCAATTCCTGTCCTCCACGGAAGCCTCAAGGAGGCGTATGGCTACAGAATCGATACGCCCACCCGATCAGTCGTCATCTCCGGCGACACTCGGCCGTCTGCCGCTCTGATCGCTGCAGCTCGCAATGCCGATGTGCTCGTCCACGAGGTCTATTCGGCCGCGAAACTTCAACCCGAGAAGCGGCCCGGCGGCAGCGACTGGCCTCTTTACATGCACCAGTTCCACACGTCGGACGTGGAGCTTGGCAGAATAGCCGCCGAGGCGAAGCCGAAACTGCTGGTCCTGACGCACATCATCAGAATGGGTGCGACGGACGCCGATCTGATCAGCGGTGTACGCGCCGGCGGGTTCACTGGCCGCGTCGAAGTTGGACACGACCTGGGAAGGTACTAGGCGTCCCTGAACCGATCCGTGGTCGGGCTCATGCTTTCAGTCACCGACGAACGGTGGCCCCGCGTGACGAAGCCGCGCTGAGCGAATCGAAGTCGGCTCGCAATACCTGCGTCGTGTCTCCCATGTACACGAAGTGGATGTCGCGAAAATATTTTGTTGCGACGTCGCGCACGTTGTCTTCCGAGACATGTCGTAGATTTTCCATCGCGTCGCTCGCCTTTCGAAAATCTCCCTGATACAGCTGCGCCCGCGCGAGGAAATCCGCTTGTGCCGCGTCAGTCGAGTTCTCGGAGAAGTACTCGACGATGAATGAGTCGGTGAACGAGTGGAGGTCGAGGCCAGTGTACGGCGGTAGACGGCGCACGGTTTCTATCGAGCGCGAGATGAGCGGCAGTACAGCACGCGGCTCCGCACTCGAAACGTATATCATCCCGGAAGTCGCGCCACGTTCGATGTACTCCGCCGTCGCCGTGTAACTGAGGCCACGGCGCTCCCGGATCGCGCTGCTCATGTTCGACGCCAGCAGAGCGAGCGCCACGCGAAATGCGGGCGACTCCGGCGAGTCGGCGTCGGGCCCTCTGAACATGCCTACCACGTAGTTGGTGGGAATGACCCGCCAGGCGAGATTCACCGTCGAGGGGAAATCCGGCGCTGGCGGCGGCAGCGTCCACTTGTAGCTGCCGGCCGGAAGCGACGCAAGCGAGCGCATCACGGCGGCGGTGACACGCTCGCGCGAGATGTCCCCGACGACTACCAGCAGCATCCTCGATTTCACGAGCTGCGTAGTCGCGTACTGCATCACCGACGCGGAATCGAGCGACGCGAGCGAGGCTTCAGTCCCGTTCGGTCGAAGGCCATACGGTTGGCCAGCGAAGACAATGCTGTCCGCCAGAGTCATTGCGGATGCGCCAGGGTCGTCGTTGCCGGCGCGGACGGCTGCACGGAGTCGAGCAGCTACGACCGCGAGACTCTTTCCGGTGAAGGCAGGATGTACCACACGATCCGCAAATGCATCCCACGACGCGTCGAACTCCTGCTGGATGCCGCGAAAGCCGAACACAGTCCAGTCAACGTCCGAATCGATGACGATGCGACTGCCCGTCAGGCCCCAGGCGTTGCCCCAGGCATCTCCGGGATATTTCCGCGTGCCGTATTCGCCGGCGTAGAGCAACAGTGGCTCGATGCCCTGGTCGGCGGCTGTGAGCTGTCTCGTGCCGCCGAGCAGGTAAAGGTTCACGGCCACGGCCTCGTTGGCGTAGTTGGCGCGCTGTATCACGCGAATGCCGTCAACGTCATACGAAACCGTCGCACTGTCGAGCGGTACGAGCCGCCCCTCGGCGGAAACGACCGACATCGCGCGCTCCGGAAGCGTGTGGGCGCATGCGCCGCAAACAAGTGTCGCAATTGTGGCTGCGACGACGCGTCGCCAGGTCTGCAACGCCGATGACGCGCGCATCACTGATGTGACATGTCGAGGTACTCCTGCAGAAGCGTGGAAGTCGGCGTTGCGCGGTCAGGCGGCACCAGCACCGCTATGACGAATGGCTTGTGGAGGATGTAGCGCTCGACGTAGGCGTGCAGGTCCGTTGCCGTAGTCGCCAGTATGTTGTCGCTGAAGTTCACAAAGTAGTCCACTCCGCCCGATGCCCATGTCTCGCCCATCGCGAGTGCCAGGTCGTGTGCGTCCTCCAGCTGGAACACAGATGCGACAGCGTGACGCTTCGCTGCCGCCGCAATCGTTGCAGGCGCGAAGTAGTCCGGCGAGTCCATGTAATCGAACTCGGATGTGAGTGCGGTGAGTGCGGAAGCCAGTTTGTCCGGTGTGGTGACTCCGTAGAATGTGATCGGTCCCACGTGCGATCGAGTCGTGTACCCGAGCGCCGCCGCCTGGAACAGCCCGCTGTCGACCAGTCTCGCGTGAAATGCAGAATGGGGATCGTTGACGATGTCCGCGAGCACGTCGGCAGCGTATGTGCCGCGCGGATCGTCCGGCACACTCGGGCCCTGCCAGTCGACTTCCACGGTTGTGGTGGTTACGTGCGCTGTGATCACGACTGCGCGGCTGGAATCGAGAGCCGGCATTGCGGCGACTGGATGTGTTGCAAACGGATCTGGCCTGCGAGGCCAGCCGCCGAAATGATTTCGCGCCATCTCGAAGACTTTTTGTGCCGAGACGTCGCCAGTCACGATCAAAGCCGCGTTGTTGGGCACGTAATAGCGATCGAAGATCGTGCGCAACTGCGGCATGGTGACCGCCAGCAGCCGCTCCTTGTCGCCTATCGCGTTCTTGCGCGCGTAGCCATTTCCCCAGAGGCGGATCGAGGCTTCACGATTCAGGTGGAATTGCGGGTTCGATGCGTCGCTCTGAAACTCGTCCATCACTACAAAGCGCTCGCGCTGGAAGTCGCTGTTCTCGAATTGCGGGTCGCGCACGAGACGTGCAAGGATATCGAGTGCGTCGTCTGTGTGCGATGATGGAAGTGTCATGTAGTACATGACATCCTCGTCCGACGTCCCGCCGTTGTAAGCCGCCTGTGCGTTTGCTGCATCCACGGCGAACGGCTCGCCCATGTCGCCTCGATAGCTTCTGAAGAGCATGTGCTCGAACAGGTGAGGCACGCCCTGGTCCTCCTCATCCTGCGTCATCGCGCCGGCGCGAAACACAATCTCTGCGGTGGCGATCGGAATGGAATGGTTCTCGACGACGATTACCTGCATTCCATTGCCGAGAGTGCCGACGTGCATGATGCGATCGAGCGTTGCGCGCTGAGCCGCTGACGGCGCCGCCGTTACGGCGCTCAGGGCGAGGGCTAAAGGCACGGCGATAAGAAACTGGCGCAGCATGATGATCCTCGGGCGGGCCGCTCAGTCGCGGCGGATCAAATGTACAACGTCAAGGCCGAACCGGCTTGCGCGCGCTTTCGAGCGGCTGGACGGCTCGCCGACCGATGCTGCCTTCGCCGCCCTCTCACGGGTCCGGATCGGTCGCCCGTGTCCAGTGGACTCCGTTCAGCGTCCGGGGAATCCAGGAATGCGGCCGACGTTATAGGTGACGCCTGCGTACGCTGCATTTCCGCCCATATTGCGCACGTTGAGAATGGCACCGGCGTCGAATACCAGCCACGGCGCCGCTTCGAACGTCGGGCCGAACAGAAATCCGATCTGCGTCGACGTTCCGGCGGGTCCCGCTGTCCCGGGATAGCTGAAGGTTTCTGCGACGGCGCCGAAAGGTCCCTGGATCCGGGTTCCGAAGGACGCGGTCAGAAAAGTCGCGTCCACAGGAGCAGTCGAACGGTTGCCGGAGCGACGCGTGTAGCCCGCATTCAGATCGACCTCCGAGACGCCGAACTTGCGACTCGAGATGAGCAGCAGCGAGAGATCCGTCGTACCAGTTCCGACACCGGTCGCTCCGGTTGCGAGTTTCAGTGTGCCCTGCACAGACAGATCGCTCACGATCGGTGCGTCGTCCAGCAGGCGTTGCTTGAGTGCGAAACCCAGATCCGTTGCGCCGCTAAAGGTCGACCGATGCACGGTGTTGTACACGTAGCCGCCCTGTACCTCGAGCTGAAGCCGCGGTGCAAGACCAAACTTCACCACAATCGGGACGCTGAACTGCGTTCCGCGCGACGGCTGAGCGTCCTGCACTCCGGCTTCCATCTCCACGTAACCCGGCGCAACGGTATACGCATGCGTCGCAACTGTCGGACGCTCAGGCTGCGCTGCGTGCGGGTCGAATGTCGAACTGTCGTGCGATGTTGCGCGAGCAGAGTCCGCGGCTTGAGCGTTCACGCGACTCGCGAGACCTGGAAATGCAAGCGCGAAAAGTGTCGCGCCGAGGATGCTTCGATTCATAACACTCGTAAGTGGTGCCTTTCCGGGTATGCGAATGCACGCACGAGCCGCTCATTCGGGTCGAACGAATACTATCCGATCAGATCCCGGAAAGAGGATGGTCCAGGGTCAACGAGGTTGCCTCGGACGACCGTTCGAGACCGGCCCTACGTGGGCACGACACGCGGCGACCTCGCGGACAGGGTGCCCGTAATCGCCAGCGGTGGTGTATTGCGGCCGGATGTGTAGCGCTTAGGATTGGCGCATGCACTCACATTCGCATAAACGCACTGCAGGGATTCTGCGGACATTCGGAGCCTGCACGCTAGCAGCAGCTCTGTCTACGGTTTCACTCCACGCGCAGGGATCCGACGCTGGTCCGCGATTCGAAGTTTCGTTCAGCAAGTCAGCACACGCAGATCCGGTTACGGGCCGCGTGTACGTTGCGATAAGCCGACTCACAGACACCGCCGGAACGCCAATCGCTCGAACCGGCGAAACGGGCGATCCTCTATTTGGTGTGAACGTCACGAATCTCGCGCCTGGCCAGTCCGCGGTGATAGACGCATCTGCATTCGGTCATCCGATCCAGAACCTGCGCAACATTCCGGCTGGCCGATACCGCGTGGAACCGTTCGTGAATGTCTACACCAGGTTCGCGCGTGCCGACGGACACACGGTCTGGATGCACATGGATCAGTGGGAAGGGCAGAACTGGAAGAAGTCGCCGGGCAACATGTATGGCGACCCCACTGTGATCACCTTCGATCCGAATTCGCCGAAGCCGATCAAGCTCGTGGCCGACAAGGTGATTCCACCAATCACGGAACCCGCCGACAACGAGTACGTGAAACGCATCAAGATGCAGAGCGCGATACTCACCAGGTGGTGGGGACACCCGATCTACTTTGGCGCAACAGTGCTCCTGCCGAAGGATTATGACAAGCATCCCAACGTCAAGTATCCGATAGTCTATGACGAGGGACATTTTTCACTCGGCGCACCGGGAGGATTTGACCGCACTTCGGGTCCAGGTGCGAAATTCACGAGCTACTGGCTCGCCGATGGAACACCGCGCGTAATTCTGGTGACGCTGCAACACCCGTCGCCGTACTACGATGATTCGTATGGTGTGAACTCAGAGAACAACGGTCCGTATGGCGACGCGATAATGAAGGAACTGATCCCCGCAGTGGAGACGAAGTTTCGCGTGGAGCGCGAACCGTGGGCACGACTGCTCACCGGTGGTTCCACCGGCGGCTGGATCTCGCTTGCACATCAGGTCATGTATCCGGATTTCTACGGCGGAACGTGGTCTCTCTGCCCCGACGGCGTGGACTTTCGCTATTACCAGATCGTCAACATCTACTCCGATACCAACGCGTACTGGCTGAACGGCGGAAGCTGGATGAAGCTCGAGCGTCCTGATTCACGCAAGCCCGACGGCAACATCACGGCGATGATGAAGGATGAAAACTGGTCCGAGCTTTCAATCGGCGATCACGCGCGCTCGGGCGGCCAGTGGGACATCTGGCAGGCGACGTACGGCCCTGTTGGCGCCGATGGTTATCCGGTGCCGATCTGGGACAAGAAGACGGGCGTCATCGACAAACAGGTCGCCGAATACTGGAAGCAGCACTACGACCTGCGCAGCATTCTCCAAACCAACTGGAGCACACTCGGACCGAAGCTCGCCAACAAGATCAACGTGTACGTCGGCGACGCTGATACGTACTATCTCAACATGGGCGTGCACGAGCTCGACACGTTCCTGAAGCAGGCGAAGAACCCAACTCCTACAGGCGAAGTCGTATTTCAACCTATGGCGCCACACTGCTGGGGACCGCCGCTTCCGGATCTGATAGCGAAGATGACGGCCCACATGGACAAGTACGCGCCCGCGGGCGCGGATCTCAGGAGCTGGCGGTACTGAATAGGCGCGGCTTGAGCTCGTACTCTAATGGAGAAGTGATCCTGAGTGATGCATCCGGCGACGCACTACTGCAGCGTAATCGATCCGCTCACTGTGGTCGCCGAAACGTCCGCCCCGCCGCTGCCGATCTTGCCGTCTGCATGTTGATGACGCCGGTCATAGCTTAGCGCATACTTCGAGTCAATCGATCCACTTACCGTACTTAGATCGACATCGGCATTGAAGCCCGACGGCGTGCTGATGTCGATCGATCCGCTCACAGACTTGAGTCTCATCTCCGAATTGCGGTTCGTGCCGAGGGACGCGCTAACGTCGCCGCTTACTGATGTCGCTTCGAGCGGACCGCTCGCCGCGCTGACGGTCACGTTACCGCTTACGCTCTTCGCTGAAACTCGCGAGCCGATGTGCGTTGCGCTGACACTGCCGGATACGGATGCAGCGCGAACTTCTGCGGCGAGATTGCTCGCATCGATGCTCCCGCTAACCGTGCGCAGACCGCTCAGAACGCCGTCCGGCACCTCGACGTTGAACGACACTTCTACATCACGGCGCCTGTCGTTCCATCCTGAGTCGTAACCGCTCTCGTGCGCGCCGCTCTCGTCGCAAGTTGCGTCATCGGTCCAAAGTGCGCAGATCGTGACTCCGTCGCCCGATCGAACAACAGCGTAGTGCACGACCGACACGTCGCCGCCGCGGCTCGCGCGCTTCTCAGCTCGAACGTGCAACTTGCCGTCGGGGCTCGGCACAACCGTCACCGGTCCGCTCAGACTGTAGATACGCGCCCACTGTCCGGCGGAGACGGCTCCATCCCACGTCCACGTCGTGCCATTGCGGCCGAGGTCCTGTTGCGCGGCGAGCGGCGCAGACGCCGCCGCAATCGCCGCGGCAGTTGCGAGCGAGATAACGACGGGCGCGACGAGCTTGCGATTCATTGGGTCTTTCCTCTGATAGGGTTCCAGAGGATCGGACGGCCGTCACGACGAAATGGTTTGAACCCGAATTGGAGCTCCAATCACTCCTTTCCGGCGGCTGCGAGCGCGTCCTGAAGGAACGCCATCGCGAGCGCCCAGGCCTCCCGGGCAGAGTCGGGCTCGTAGCGGTGGGCGGTGGCGAAACCGTGGTCCGCCCTGGAGAAGACGACGTCGACGAGACGCTTGCCCGCGTTCTCGACAGCGTCCGCCGCCGCGCGGCGTTTGTCGGGGGTGATGTGGCTGTCGAGCGCACCCCAGAAAAAGAGCTGGCGTCCGTACAGCATGGACGCGCGATTGAGCAATCCCGGCGCGATGCCGCCGCCGTAGTATGAGATCGCAGCCGCCAGCGGAAGCGCAGTGTTGGCGAGGAACGCTGTGCGGCCGCCCATGCAGAAGCCCACGGCCGCGATCTGCGCAGGGTTGACGCCGCCGTCCGATTTGAGCCAGTTGAACGCCGCCGTCGCGTCTGACATGAGACCGTCGTCTGTCAGTGCGTGAACGTGTGGCATCACCGCATCCAGGTTGTTGTAGTCACCGTCGAAGCCGGCGGCGGTACGGTGAAAGAGCTCTGGTGCGATCGCCACGAAGCCGTTAGCGGCGTATTGATCCGCGATGGCGCGGTTGGGTTCATTCACTCCGAACGCGTCCTGAAATACCATGATTCCCGGATGTGGCGCGGAATCCGACGGACGCATCACGTAAGCCATCATCGTCGTACCATCACTCACATCGAGCGTAACCCACTCCGAACCTGTCGTCATTTATGCATTACCAAAGTTGATGTCATCATGCGTCGATCTCCTCGGCAATTCGCTCTTCTGGAAGACGCATGTCCTTGAAGAAGGCGTGGTACAGTGCAGTGTTCACCGCCTGCAGTCCCGCCGCGAGCTCGAGCGGCAGGCTCACCCATACAGACTGCATAAGCTGACCCGCAATCGTCGGGCCGGCGCTGGAGAGCACCTGCAGTGGCAGATTCGAAATTCCGGCCGCGGTGCTCCGATCGGCCGGATCGACCATGCCCATCAGGAATGACTGGCGCATGGGATTTGACATCGTGTTCACCTGCGTGCGCAGCAGGAACAACACCGCGGCCATCAGGAACGTCGGCACCAGCGCCATCGCGGCCATCAGCAGTACAGCCATGGTGCGGAGACCGACCACCGCGCGCACTGTTCCGAATCGTCGCGCCACGGGCGCGGCCAGGAGATTCGAAGGCGCCGCGAGGAGATTCGCCAGGAAGTACAGCGATCCAAGTTCGGCGGCGCTCGCTCCGAAGCGGACGTGAAACCAGTAAACCAGAACCGGTCCCAACATGCCGACCGCGAGCCCGTTGGTAGCGTTGGTAATCAGAAAGCGCCACAGCACGTGTGTCGTCGCCGGTTTCAGCCGCCGCTTGCCAGGTGGGCGCGGTGCGGGTGCCGATTCTTTGACCGGCAGAATCACAGTCGCCATCGCGACGCCCAGCACCGCCGAGAACATGAACAGCGCTCGATCACCGTCGATCTCTGTAACGCCAAGGAACCGGTGCAGCACAGCGGGCACTGTAGCAGTGAGCGCGCCGAGCGCTCCGGCAAGGACTCCGACAACCGACACCATTCCGAAAACCTGCGTGCGAACTTCGTCGCGGACCTTTTCCGCAATTAGCGGCTGCTCCGCGGGATAATACGGTCCGAACGCGCCGCTCGACCCAGCCCCACCACCGCGGCCGATGGTACCGAGTGCCGCGGCGACGAGAAGGATGGGAAAGCTTTCACTGAGTGCGAAGGTGAGTGCAGCAACGCCGCTCAAAAGTCCGAGCGCGACCAGAATGGGCTTGCGGCCGATCGAGTCCGCGAGCAATCCGACCCCCGCTGTGAGCAGAATGCTTCCAACGGCGCCGGCGGTGAAGACCACGCCCACCCGCGTTGCCGAGTAGCCCGCGCGGGCGAGATAGACTGGTACAATGACGGTTAGATAGCCGAGCGAGAGGCTGCGGAGGGCTCTGCCGCTCAGGAGGAGGGCGATGTCACGCGTGAGCCAGTCGGGCGCACGGATTCCGCGCGTTGAGCTTCGCGCGGAACTCATCTTGAGAGGCTATGGATTGGGTGGCAAGTCAGGGCGCTGGACAATCATGCAACCTGTCCAAACGGTTGTTCAAGCGCAATGATGGCGGCAGGCGAAGAAATATCCCTGCACGGGGGCTGCCAGTGCTTTGGCGGCTCACGCGTCACTCTCTGACGCGGCGTCAGCAGCTGGCAGAGCCGCAGCGCGAAACGTCGGGAAACGCCCCTGTGCGGCCTGAATGAACTCTGGTGCTGACCCGCGATCGCCGGAATATTAACATCGCCATGACCATCGCTATTGTGTTGAAGATCGGAGACGGATTCCTACACGGTGGAAGATGCGGCACAACGTATTAAGCAATTCTTCTTCGATGATTTGTACCAGACTCAGTTCGCAGCGCTCGACGCAACCGCGCCACGACCGGCAATGTTTTTTCTTGTGGGCGGATACAGTGCGCACCAGACACAGTCCGAAGTTTGGCGCGTGTCAGTGGATCAGAGCGGCAATTTTTCAGTAACATGCGAGGGCACTCGCGAAAATCCATGGGGTATCTCCTGGCAAGGAATGCCCGAAGCCTTAAATCGGTTGGTGCGTGGTTATTCATCGGGAGTTTATAATGGGCTGATCAAGTCGGGCATTCCGGAACCTGACGTGCAACGCTTCCTTGGCGGTATCGAAGTTGAGCCGCTCATCCACGATGCAATGCCATTGCAGGACGCGATCGACCTCGTCCATTATCTGATTGAGGTGACGACGGGCTTCGTCCGGTTCGCTCCGGGTGTTCCGATGGTTCATCCGCCAATCGATAGCGCGGCAATAACCTTGCATGAAGGCTATCGCTGGATACGTCGGAAGCACTACTTTAGTCGCGAGCTGAACCGGCCGGCCAATGCATCCGCCACCAGCAACTCCAATCGGTCCGACACGATAGTCCGCCGGGCGCCTCGCCAAAAACAAAGTTGGACAACAAAGTCGCCAACAGATGTCGGACGATTGCCGCACGTGGGAAGCCGATCGACTCCCCAGCCACTATTCCGCGCGCAAAGCCTCCACTGGGTCTATGAGCGCGGCTCGGCGGCTCGGAAGATAGGCCGCGACCAGGCTCACGATGAGTAGAAGCAGGCACACTCCTGTGAGTG
>Ga0207933_1002533_pt1 | contig 11676 bp, 8 predicted proteins | sample NGESurdeep092012_4_FD_184488 | JGI IMG/M metagenome (GOLD analysis project Ga0207933, IMG submission 184488) | Arctic peat soil microbial communities from Barrow, Alaska - NGEE Surface sample F53-3 deep-092012 (SPAdes) | ecosystem: Environmental > Terrestrial > Soil > Wetlands > Peat ... | reverse complement strand
GGATTCGGCTGCCGGACAGCTCGCTCAAAAGGCAGTCCGGCGCTGGAACAATTATAGGAGGGCTTGTTTTTTGCTCAGTTCAAACTGATTTGCTGTCTTGGACAAGAGTGTTATGATGTAGGTGTGGAACGCGAGGTCAGCGACCTCAAAGCGTTCCATCTGTTTCTCATCCAGAGTCGGTTTGCGGCTGGCTTCCAGTTCCTTCAGCAACAAGGTAAGCGCCGCGGCGACGGAGCGGAGATCTCGAATCTCTCCGTACGACAGAACTCGTGCGGTCAAGGTGCGCGCGGCCAGTCCCTCCAGTGCCTCGCGCATTTCGAAGAGGTCCCGGATATCGTCCCGGTCGAGCGTGATCACCACTACGCCACGCCCGGGCACCGCTTCCAAAAGTCCGTCGCTCACCAGTTGGCGGATCGCTTCGCGCGCAGGGGTGCGGCTGATGCCCAGTTCCCTGGAGATGGTGACATCCGATACCGGTTCGCCGGCGCGCAGGTGGCGCGTCGAGATCTTGCGCTGGATGTGATGGTAGGCTACCTCGCGCATGGACCGGTTTGTTTTCGATGGTCGCGTCACGTAGCTCTGATTCTATCAATGTACGTTCCATTGTTCTTGCTGGTGTATACAGATGGTTTTCGGGGTTGGAGGCAGGATCATGGCTGAAACCCTGGCAATGCAACTGGTCGGCGATCTCAAACAGGCCGTGACCCTGAACATGAAGCATCCTAAGCCCGCGGGCCTCGAGAGCCACGCGCCAAACCATGACCGTCGCCTTCGTGAATCCCGCCGGCCGCGGTGCCTCCGTGAACCAGGCGATGAGTTCATCCAGTCCGAGGTTGTACACGCGCCGCGTAATCGGGGACGAAACGCTGTCGGGCACCAGCGCCGTCAATTTGCGCCATTCTGAGGCCCGGTCGGCCGCCGCCAATGCATTCATCGTTAAGTCCTTTCGCTCCCGTTATTTGACAATATCGGAAGCCATTCAGGACATTAGCTCTGGTTGGGACGAACGGCAAGTTCACAGACATCGGTCACGTCATTTTTGTGATAAAAGAGTAGGGACATGTTGGACCGCCGCCTGCAAATTAATGATCGAGCGCCAGGTTCCCGGGCATGAAACGTTTCCTTTGTCTGAGTGCCCTCGTAGCCCTGATCGCTTCTCCCGTCCTGATGCGAGACCGGGCTGCAGGTCAAACTCCGGCCGCGGCCGCCTCCGACCCGCATCGTGCCGACCCGGATCGAGCGATGTTGAACACCTACTGCGTGGGTTGTCACAACGCACGCCTGAAGACAGGCGGCCTGGTGCTGGAAGGCCTGAGCACGCAGCAGGTCGCGGCCGACGCCGTCGTTTGGGAGAAAGTGCTGAAGAAACTGCGTGGGCGCCTGATGCCGCCGCCGGGCCTTCCTCAGCCGCCCCAGAAGGACATCGATGCCTTCAGGGCGCACATGGAGAATGCGCTCGATAAGCAGGCCAGGGGTCCCACAGCCGGGTATGTGCCCATCCAGCGCCTGAATCGCACCGAATACGCGGCCTCCGTGAAGGCGCTCATCGGCGTAGACGTGGATGAGAAGGAGATCCTGCCGCAGGACGTCCAGATCGAAGGGTTCGACAATATCGCCGAGGCGCTGAGAACCTCTCCGGCATTCCTCGATCAATACCTGACGGCAGCGCGTCACCTGGCGAAGGCAGGCGTCGGGAACATGACGCCGCCCATCTCCAGCGTGACGTTTCGGACGGAAGGCAACCAGGACCCGGCCCTGCCGTTCCCCGCGGGAATGCGCGGCGGCATCAAATTCACGCACAGTGCCCCGGCGGACGGCGAATATCGCTTCAGTTTCTTCGACCTTGACATCGGCTTGTACAACCGCCAGATGCAGAACAGAACTACTTTGGTTCTGCTGGTCGATGGAAAGCCCGTATTCAAAGGCGATTTGGGTGGCGAGCACGACCTGTGGCTGGCCAACGTAAAGGGAACCGACGGCTGGCAGCAGATTCTCGACCGCTTCCAGAAGATCCCCGTGAAATTGCTGGCGGGCGAGCACGAAATCATGGCCGGGTTCATTCAGCGGTCGGACGTCGAGTCCGACGATAACGTCGGCGCCGGCGGCGGTGTTGGCGGCGCAGTTCCCATAGCCGGTTTCCGCCGCGGTATCGACATCCTGCAAATCAACGGTCCCTACAATCCAACCGGCATTACGAACAGCCTGACGCGGCCGATGATCTTCGTCTGCGATCCAAAGGCGATCGGTGAGCTTCCGTGCGCCCGCCGGATCGCGAAGAATCTGGCCCATCGCGCCTACAGCCGTCCGGTGACCGAGGCCGACGTGGCGTACCTGATGCGCTTCTACAACGAAGGACGTTTGGACAACCAGCCTTTCGACAGCGGCGTCGAGGAGATCGTGGCCGGGGTTCTGTCGAGCCCCGATTTCCTGTTTCGTTCCATCCGCGGGCGCAAGACCGCCGTCAAAACCGGCGAATTTGCGCTTACGGACCTGGAACTGGCCAGGCGCCTCTCCTTCTTCCTCTGGAATGCGCCTCCCGATGCCGAGTTGCTGAAGCTCGCCGAATCGAACGGCCTGACGAAACCGGGCGTCCCCGACGCGCAGGTGAAGCGCATGCTCGCGGATCCGAAGGCCTCGAGCCTCGTGTCCGGGTTCGCCATGAAGTGGCTCAATCTCAACACCCTCGACTCGGTACAGCCGGATGCGAAAATCTTCCGGGGCTTCAACGCCACGCTCCGTGGCGATTTCCTGGAGGAAGCGAAGCTGTTTTTGAGCAGCATTCTGCTGGACGACAAGAGCGTGCTGGATCTGCTGACCTCGGATCGGACGTTCATGAACAACCGGCTCGCCCTTCACTACGGCATCCAAAACGGGCCGAACACATCGGCCTTCAAAGAGGTCACATTGACCGATCCGAACCGTTTTGGCCTGCTCGGCAAGGCCGCGGTGCTGATGCGCACTTCGTATGGCGACCGCACCTCCCCCGTGCTCCGCGGAGCGTGGGTGCTGGACAAGCTGAACGGCACGCCGCCTACGCCCCCGCCGCCGACGGTTAATACGAACCTCGATGAGAAGCCGGGTGAAGCTCCGAGAACGGTGCGGGCGCGTCTTGAGCAGCACCGCAACAACCCGACGTGCAAGATGTGCCACGGCGTGATCGACCCCACGGGGCTGGCGCTCGAGAATTTCGATGCGATCGGGCGCTTCCGGCGAACCGATGCGCAGGCGAACAATGCTCCGATCGACGCGAGCACGGTGCTGCCGAATGGAACGAAGATCAACGGCCCGGTGGAACTTCGCGAGGAACTGGCGAGCCATCCGGAACCCTTCGTCGAGGCCCTTACCGAGAGGCTGTTGATGTACGCGGTCAACCGCCCACTCGAGTACTTTGACATGCCGCAGGTTCGCAGAATCCTGCGGGACGCGAAAAAAGACAACTACACGTTCACCTCGCTGGTGCTGGGAATTGTGAATACGGATGCGTTCCGCATGCAGGGCATGCCTGCACAGACTGCGCCGGCACTGCCGGCCAGGTCAACATCACGGGAAGCGTCAGTGGCTTCCATCAAAGCCGCGGCGCCGCGAATTGAGTCAAACTAAGTCAGGAGACGAACATGTTCATTACGAAGAAGCACATCTCGCGCAGAACCGTACTGAAGGGCGCGGGTGTCAACCTGGCCCTGCCGTTCCTGAGCGCCATGGTCCCCGCCTCGACGGCACTGGCGCAAACCGCCGCGAATCCGAAGCTGCGCGCGGGCTTCTTCTACATTCCTCACGGCGCGATCATGTTTAACACCAAGTTCGGCCCGGCCCAGGATCGCTGGACCCCGAAGGGCTCCGGCGCCGGCTTTACGCTCAACGAGATCAACTCGCCGCTTGAGCCGTTCAAGAAGTACACCACCTCCTTCGGCAACCTGGAGAACGCGGCGGCCCTGGGGTCCGTGCATGTTCGTAACCCCGCGACGTGGCTGAGCGCGACGATGCCGAAAGGGAACGATATGTCCGCCACGCTGGACCAGGAGATGGCGAAGTATATCGGCAGGGACACCCGGTTCTCCACGCTGGAGCTTGCTTCCGAGACCACGGTTCAGGTGGCGGCCGGTAACGGCGGCCCGTTTACGACCCTTTCGTTCCGCGATGAACACACGCCGCTGCCGATGGAGTACAATCCCCGCAAGGTCTTTTTGCAGCTCTTCGGCGAGGGGGAAACGCCCCGCGACCGCGTGGCGATGGCGCGCGAGACCAGCAGCATGCTGGACGTGATCCTCGATCGCACGAAGAAGCTGGAGAGCGATCTGGGCAGCGAAGACCGCGCCGTTCTGGATGCCTATCTGACCGATGTGCGCGAAGTTGAGCGCCGCGCCAAAATGGCAGCCAGCTCCAACCTTTCGGCGATCGTAATTCCCAACGCTCCCATCGGCGAGCTGGAAGATTTCGCCGGGCAGGAGAAGCTCATGTACGATCTTCTCGCCCTGGCATACCAGGCCGACCTCACGCGCGTGGCGACATACGTCACCGTGGCCGAAGGCACCAACCGGACGTATCCATTTCTCAATATTTCCGACGGCTTCCACCCGGTTTCGCATCACGGCGATCTGCCGGAGCGCATCGAAAAGCTGATCAGGATTCAAAAATGGCACATGCAGATGTTCGCCAACTTTCTCAAGAAGATGGGGGACACTCCGGACGGACAGGGTTCGTTGCTGGACCATGCGATCTTCATGTATGGATCGAACATGAGCAACTCGAACCAGCACAGCAACTACCCGATTCCGAACGTGATCGTCGGCGGCGGCAACGGCAGGTTGAAGTTGGGCGGTCAGCACCTGGTGCTGCCGGAGCATACACCTATCGCCAACGTGCACCTGACCCTGATGCAGAAGGTCGGGCTGGAACGCGATCACTTCGGCGACAGCACGGGTGTGATTAGAGAGTTCTAGAGATCCAGGGGGTGCCTGTGAAGAGACGGGATGTATTGAAGGGCGCAGCGGCGGGGGCGCTCGCGATGTGGGCTCCGCGCCTGGTCCATGCTCAACAGGGCGCGCAAGCGGGAGTTACCAGGCTCACTGCCAGCCTGGCCGTGATCGATGCGGGTGGAGCGAACGTGACCGCCTTCGTTACGGGCGACGGTCTGGTCGTTGTCGACAGCGGGGCGCCGGACACGGGCGATGCGGTGATGGCTGCGCTGAAAAGCCTGGCTCCCGGCGCGAAGGTCACCACGCTGTTCAACACACACTATCACCTGGATCAGACTGCCAATAATGCGGCGTTTGCGGCGCAGGGAGCGAAGATCGTCTCCCAGAAGCGCACCGGGGAGTGGTTGTCCCACGATTACTGGAATCCCGCCGGGGAGCAATACGTGAAGGCCCGGCCCAAAGCTGCCTGGCCCGGCGAAACATTCGTCGAAAAGGGAACGCTCAGGACCGGCGGCGAAGACATCGATTACGCTTACCTGCTCATGGCGCATACGTCCGGCGATGCCTGCTTCCATTTCAAGAGCGCGAACGCGATCGCGGTGGGAGATGTCGCGTCACCGGTGAGGGACCCCGAACTCGACTGGTTCACGGGCGCCTGGGTGGGCGGCCGTGTGGATTCCATGGATCTGGTGCTGTCGATCGGTAATGACCAGACCCGGTTCATCCCTGCGTATGGTCCCGCGATGACCCGGGCGGAGTTCAAGGCGGAACGCGACATGATGAATGAGGTCCGGCAGCGGATCTTCGACCGGGTCCGCGCGGGCGAAGGCCCGAAGGACATGCTGGAGGGGGGCGCGCTTGACGGTCTTCCCCGCAAGTGGAAAGATCCGATGAAGTTCCTCTACGCGGCAGCCAAGGGTGGCTGGGGTTACTACGATAAGCTGGGCCCCAATGTTGTTTAGCGCACAGGCCGCAAAGGGCGGCTGCAAAGTGGCGGCAGCAGCCACGTGCAGCCGGACGACGCGTGTCCGTTGTGCGCAGTGGCTGAAGAGGAGGCATGCGTGAAACGTCTGGCTGTTGGATTGGTGAGCGCTGCGGCAGCGGCCATTCTGGTGCAGGCCATTCTGGCGCAAGCCACCCGGGCGAAGGCCCCCATGGACCTGCCGACGGCCGTGCAGGCGGGTGCGGGCAGGCAGGCTCTGGAAATGATTCGGAGCGGGGCGGACGTCAACCAGGCTCAGGGGGATGGATCTACTCCGCTGATATGGGCTGTCAATCGCCAGGATTATGAGGTCGCCGCGGCGCTCCTGGCCAAAAGAGCGAATCCGAATGCAGTCAATACGTTCGGCGCGATGCCGCTCACCGAAGCCACCCGGCTGAATGACGGCATGCTGGTGAAGATGCTGCTCAACGCCGGGGCGAAGGTGGATTCCGCGAACCTGGACGATGAGAGCGCTCTGATGCTCGCGGTCAGGAACGGGAATCTCCCGATGACGGAGACGCTGGTGAATGCGGGCGCGAGCGTCAACCGGATTGAGAAATTCCACAATGAGACGCCTCTGATCTATGCCGCGGCCGGCGGCCATATAAGCATCGTGAAACTGCTGCTTTCGAAAGGCGCCGACGTCAAGCCGCGTTCGCTATACACGGATTGGCCCAGTCAGGTGACCAGCGAGCCGCGCACCCAGTATCGCTCCGTGGGCGGGTTGAATCCGCTGATGTATGCCGTCCGTGACGGTTGCTACTCCTGCGTGAACCTGCTGGTCGCGGCCGGAGCGGATGTCAATTTCCCGACGCCGGAGGGCATCAGTCCTCTGATGCTCGCTCTGGATAATGCGCACAACGAAATCGCGATGTTTCTGATGGACAAGGGCGCTTATCCCGATGTGTGGGACTGGTGGGGACGAACGCCGCTGTGGATTGCGGTGGATCGCAAGACGCCTCCGGGCGGACCGGTCGGCGGAGGATTCGGGCGATTCGGAGGTGGCGCCAGGGGCGGTGGCGCCGGCGTTGGAGCCGGAAGGGGCGGACGCAGCAGCGCCCCGAAAGAGCGCGATCCGAATGCGCCCCCGCCGGTTTCGAGCATGACGATCGTCAACCGGTTGCTGGCCGCGGGTGTCGAGGTGAATCCGGAGATGAATTTCCATCGCCCGAATGCGCCGGGCCGCGGACGATTTGCGGATAACCAGGTAAGCACGCGTACGACTCCCCTGTTTCGCGCCGTTCAACTGAACGACATCGAGGTGGTTGAGGCTCTGCTGAACAAGGGCGCGGATCCGAACATCGATACCATGGGTTACACCCCCTTTGGGCTCGCTGCCGGAAACGGCCCGAACGGCCGCGGCGCCGGCCCGCCCCCGAATTTCGCGATGATGGATCTGCTGGCGAAGCACGGCGCCGACGTGAATGCCAGGATCAGCGGCACCCTGAGCTATTCATTCCACATTGGCTATAGCAATCAGAATGACGGGGTGAACAGCAAGGAGGGCACGTCGGCTCTCCATGAGGCCGCCCGGAGAGGGCAGCTGGACCTGGTGAAGCATTTGCTCGATCTCGGCGCCGATCCCGGCGTGTTGGATGGGGACGGGCTGAAGCCGGTGGATGTCATCGGCAAGGGCCGCGCGGCAGCGGCAGCCTTGGCGAACGGGAGAGGCGGTGGCAGAGGCAGAGGCAGAGGCCCCAGTGGTCCCAATGAGGCTGCTTTGGCCGGAATTCGCGCGCTCCTGGAATCGGTGCCGGCGAACGCCGCGGCTGCCAGACGTTGAGCACTATGACATTACCGCGAATGACATGGCTTATTGTGGGATTTCCCGGGATCGTCCTTTTTACCTGGACAACGTTGCTGGTTGGGCAACAGGTCAAAAAGATTGACGATAAGGCGCTGAAGAGCGCGGGAAAAGGCACCGAATGGTTGATCAACGGGATGGATTGGGGCGAGCAGCGCTACAGCACAATGACTCAGATCAATCCCGGGAATGTGAGCAAACTTGCATCCGCGTGGTCGTATGAACTCGGCCCCGGCGGGGGCAACCAGCAGGCTACTCCTCTCTATTCGAACGGCGTCCTGTATACCGTGACGAACTGGAGTATTGTCGCCGCCCTCGACGCGAAAACCGGCAAAGAGATCTGGCGCTACGACCCGCGGGCGGATCGAACGATGACGCAGCCGGGAAAATCCCGGCTTTGTTGTGGCGTGAATAGCCGGGGTATTGCACTGTACGAGGGCAAGGTGCTTGTCCCCGTGATCGATGGACGCATGCAGGCTCTGGACGCAGCGACCGGAAAGCTCCTGTGGTCTTCATGGGCGATCCCGGAGCCGAAAGATGGCGAGATCTCCCCATACTCCCTCACGATGGCGGCCCGCGTTGCGAAGGGCAAGGTGTTCATCGGCAATGCCGGCGCCGAATTTCCTCCTTTTCGCGGATACGTTTCCGCATTCGATGTCAACACCGGCAAAGAGCTCTGGAAGTTCTACACAACACCCGGCGATCCGTCGAAGGGATTTGAGAACAAAGCCATGGAAGCCGCGGCAAAAACATGGGCGGGTGATTGGTGGAAGATGGGCGGCGGCGGATCCATGTGGGATGGCATGGCCTACGATCCCGATGAAAACCTGTTGTATATCGGCACCGGTAATGGGACGGTCTGGTCATCGGACGTTCGTAACGGTGGCAGGGAAACGGCGCATCTGGACAATCTCTACATCGCCTCCATCCTCGCCCTCAACGCAGACACGGGTGAGCTGAAGTGGCACTACCAGTGCACGCCTGGCGATGAATGGGATTACGACGCTATCCAGCACCTTCTCCTTGCGGATATTCGGGTTGACAATCGCAATCGCAAGGTCCTCATGCAGGCGAACAAGAATGGTTACTTCTACGTAATCGATCGCACCAGCGGCGAATTCATCTCCGCATCCGAGATGTCGCAAGTGAGCTGGGCTACGGGAATCGATCCAAAAACCGGCCGTCCCGATATTCATCCCGACGCGCTCTACTCTTCGACGAAAGGCGTGACCGTATATCCGGTGCAGATGCACAACACGTCGCAGATGTCGTTCAATCCGAACACGGGTCTGGTCTATGTTCCCATCGCTGTCGAAAACACATTCAGCTTCGTGGCCGCGGAGAATTACAAACCGACTCCAGGGAGCCAGAACTTCGGACTGAATCTGGGCGCGGCACGGGGCGGCACACCGATGGCATCCCCACCTCCTCACGGACCCGAGCGCAGGAATCCGGATGGAAGCAAAGTGCGCGGAGGCATTCTCAGCGCCTGGGATCCCGCCACCCAAAAGGAACGATGGTTCGCACCCGGCGGCGGACAATCGGGCGGCGGCACGCTGTCCCTCGCCTCGAACCTCGTGATTCAAACGTTGAACAACGGGCACATGAAAGCGTTTACCGCGGACAAGGGTGAACAGCTTCTGGACATCACGTTGCCGCTGAGTTCGGGCGTCGGCCCACCGATGAGCTATATGCTCGACGGCAAGCAATACATCGCCGTCATGGCAGGAACCGGCGCTTCTGGACGTGGAGGCCGCGGACGTGGCGCAGGGCCCGGCGGCGCCCGGGGCCCGGGACGTGGAGCGCCGTCCCCAGCGGGCGCGGCGCCTCTCGAGCCGACAGCTGCCGCGGCTCAAGGCGAAAATAATGTTCCGCCGCCGGCGCCGGTCGCGGTGGTGGCCGGCAACAATCCGAAACTGCTTGTTTACGCTGTTCCGAATTGAGGACACATCACCGGTCCCGGTCTTGCTGGTAGCTGAACCGGACCAGAGTCCCGCCTGCCGGCAACGGGATCGTCAGCGGTACAGATTGGTCGTGCCCCCGATGAAGTGCCTGGTCGGATATACTTCATGCGAGCGGAGATTCACCATATGAAGACAACCTCGGCACTGTCGTTGATCCTGGCGGCCATCGCCCTTCCTGTCCTTGCGCAAACGGGCGACCCTCTGGCGCCTAAACCCGGGTCCGCGACCGCAGTGATATCTGGCTCGATTCCGCGCACCGCGGACGGCAAACCCGATTTCACCGGAGTCTGGGACCATCCATACGTTCCTGACATGGCCCGGACAACAAAAAACGGACCGCTGATGTCGCAGCAAGGTCCCGGCACTCTCCCCTTTACTCCAGCGGCAAAGGCGGCATTCGACAAGTACGACCCGCATACGGACGGCGATTACACAGGCGCGTGCCTGCCTTTCGGCTATCTCCGTTCGTTCAACGCGCCGTATCCGATTGAAATCCTGCAGACTCCCAAAAAGATTGCGTTCCTGTTCGAACAGAACACCTGGTTCCACGTCGCCACGCTCGACAGGGACCACCCCAAAGACGTCTATCCAACCTGGTTCGGCGATTCGGTGGCCAAATGGGATGGCGATACTCTGGTGATCGACACGGTTGGTTTTAACGGCAAGACGCGGCTGGACACAGTCGGACATCCGCACTCTGACGCCCTGCACGTCGTACAGAGACTGACCCGGCTCGACGCCCAGCGGCTCAGGATGGAGATCACGGTGGAAGACCCGAAGACTTACACGGAGCCCTGGAAAAACACCCGCGTTTTTGCGTTGATGAAGCCGGGTTCCGATCTGATGGAATACTCCTGCGAAGAGAACAACCGCGATTTCACCCAGGGCCACATCAAGCGCCCGGCAGGAGACTAGGCTGCCCGGCATCGGGAACGGTTGAGCCTCTGCGGCGGGCTCGCCATCCACTTCCGACGGGTACCCACCCCGGGGACTTCTTCGATTCCGTTGGGGCCGTTCCCCCGACACGGCGGTGATGTGGGCCGGGCGCGCTCGGACTGCCCATCGGACTTTCGCCCGGAAGATTCGTCTTCGCCCGCCCGATTCGAGAGTTGAATCCACACCGGCGTTGAAGATCAACGTAACGGGAATGGCATCGTCTTTATCCGCGCGGTTCCACGCAGCTTCTTTCGGACCACGCGGTTCCACCACATCAGTGCGCCCGTCACGAACATGCCCGCAGGCGCCAGCCCGACGACGGCCCAGGTCAACTTCGTCGCCGCGTCGCAGACTCCGGGGCCGCGGCAAGGAATCCCTATGCCGTTAATGCGGCCGAAATGCAGGTAGGCGAGCCAATAGATCGCCTGGTCGACGGTGCGCGTCCGGGCATTGGCGTCCGTCAGGGGCTCGATTCGGTCTGCAAAGTTTTGGAACAGGTCAGGAGCGCATAAGTAGGCCCCGCTTACCCCAAATAACAGGATGAATCCCAGGCTCCAGAAACCGATCATGCTATGCAAGCCCCAGATTACGCGTTGCCATCCGGCCTTCCCCGGGACCGTCAGGCTTCGCCGCCACGTCCTGATCCCCGGCCACCAGACTATAAGCCCCGTGCATGCGATGACGATAACCAGCAGTGCGCCGAAGCCGTTGACCTCGCGGCCCGTCGTCCCGCCCAGCAGATCGTCATGTAATGAGAGAAGCTTCAAAACCAGCCACATCCCGAGCGGTACCGAATCGCCCAGATCCGCTCCCGTATACGGATTGAAGAGGCAATCTTTTTGGCTGGCTCCGCTCTTCAGGAAAATAACGACGCCCTGATCGGGATTCGTCGCCCGGGCAATGTTGACGACGGTGTATCCGGGATACTTGCGAGTTGCCGCTCGCTTCAATTGCTCCTCGGTTAATCGCGGGCCCGATGCAGTCACGATGATCGGGTCGGGTGTCGCCGCCCGGTAGAGCTCATTGCGGTAAACGAGAACGCTGCCAGTCACGCTGATCATGAACACGTACAGG
>Ga0207933_1002532_pt1 | contig 11681 bp, 13 predicted proteins | sample NGESurdeep092012_4_FD_184488 | JGI IMG/M metagenome (GOLD analysis project Ga0207933, IMG submission 184488) | Arctic peat soil microbial communities from Barrow, Alaska - NGEE Surface sample F53-3 deep-092012 (SPAdes) | ecosystem: Environmental > Terrestrial > Soil > Wetlands > Peat ... | reverse complement strand
TCGAGAAAACCGAAGCCAGCTACGTCGCTCTGCTTTCCTTGGCCGCAGCCTTGATCTGTTGGAGACAAACTATTACTATTTACGGATAAGCTCTTAGTACGCTTCCACTATGTTCCGCCGGCTCTGCTCAATCGACGCAGAGCAGCGAAAGCCGCCTCGATCAATTCATCGGCTCGGCCGAGCTGAACTCCCGCTCCACCGCGATCAAACTCTCCGCCGTCAGCCGGTCCGCCTTGCGCAGCGCGGGGAAGAATACGCTCCACATGCCGGTGACGGCCATGCTCGCAACGCCGCCGATCACCACCGCGCGCACCGCTCCCCACCAGTGCGCGGTCAGGCCGCTTTCAAACTCCCCAAGCTCATTCGACGCCCCCAGGAACAGCCAGTTCACCGCGCTCACCCGGCCCCGCATCTCCGGCGGAGTCGCCAGTTGCAGCAGGCTCGACCGCACCACCACGCTCACCATGTCGCTGGCGCCGATCAATACCAGCGCGACACAGCTGAGCCACAGATTCCGGCTCAAGCCGAACACCACCGTCGCCGCGCCGAAGAGACCGACACACGTCAGCATCGTCCTCCCCGCGCGGCGGCGCAGAGGAAAGCGCAGCAGCAGCAGTGAAACCGTCAGCGCGCCCAGGCTGGGCATCGCTCGCAGCAGGCCGAGGCCGCCGGCGCCTTCATGCAGCACATCGCGCGCGAACACCGGCATCAGCGCCACGGCCCCACCCAGCAGCACCGCGAACAGGTCGAGCGAAATCGACCCCAGCAGCAACCGCGTCCCGCGCACGTAGCGCAGCCCGGCCAGGACCGTCTCCAGCGTGAAGGCCTTGCCGCTTTCCGCGACCGGCGGGCGCGGGCTCATCATGCTGGTCAGCACCAGAAACACCAGCAGGCAACACAGCGTAAAGCAGTACACCAGCGGCGCTCCGCTGAGGCGGACGAGGTGTCCCGTCAGCGCCAGCGTAAACAGCAGGCCGCCGAACATGGGGCCGCTGGCGTTCGCAATCTGAAAAACGCTCGCGCCCCACGTAACCGCGTTGACGAAGTGCTCTTTGGGGACCAGCGACGGCACCCACGCACTCGCCGCCGGCCCGCTGAAGCAACGTCCTGTCCCGATCACAAACAGGATCGCGTACACCGGCAAAATGTTCCGAATCCCGTGCAGCGAAAGCGCCAGTAAGGCCGCCGTCGCGATCGTCTGCACGCTGTAGCAGGTCAGGATGATGGCGCGGCGGTCGTAGCGGTCGGCGATATGGCCGGCGGGCAGAACGAACACCAGCCCGGGCAGAAAAAGCGCCAGCCCGGTGTACCCAAGCGCCAGCGTGGAGTGCGTGATCTGGTACACCTGCCACGCCACGCCAACGCTCTGCGCCTCCGATCCCAGCACGCCAAGCAATCGCGCCGACTGATAGAAACGAAAGTCCCGCGACCCCCACGCGGCGGTCCCTGAACTCTCTCTACTGTGGCCGTCGGGCATCATCTATGGTCGCATATCGCAGCGTGTTACTTGTCACGACGCGGTGTTAGCGGAGATCAAGCACCCGAAAATTCCTGCCATCCGAAACCGCCAGCCTCACCGGTCGCGGCGGCCCGGAGGGAGGCACGGTAACCTCGGCCCAAAGCTCTTCACCCGCAGCAAGCGGAAACGGCGTCTTCGCGTGCTCCGCAATAAAGAACTCGGTATACCCCGAGAGCGCAGCAAATTCGCAAGGCAAGCCACTTCGCAATGTGAGCTGCTGCGTTTCTTCAGGCCGCTGCTCGCTGGCTACGACCGGCGCGAGCTTGCCATCGCGGACAGCGGGAACAACTTTCCAGGAATGTGTGTGGAAGACCGCCTGTTCGCCGGCCGCGTTGGGTCCATACTCCTCGTCGTCCTTGCCGAGAGGCAGACCGCAGGCGCTGGCGTGCAGGCGCAGAGCGATATACCGTCCGCGTATAGGTTCAGACGGATCAAATTGCGTCGCCCGCGTCCACACTCGCGGACAAGTATGCCGTTCCCAGGCGTACTTCGCAGCAATGCTCAACACCAGCCCCAGTTGCACGACGAGCACAGCCAAGCCTTTTGTGCGGAGCGTCATGCGGACACCTCCGTCTGCATCTGCGTCATCAACCGCCGCCTCATGCGCTCCAGCAGCCATCCACCGGCCAGAAACAGCACACCCAGGCCAATCAGGCCAAGCGAACGCCCGAGTTTGTCCATCAAACTGGAGAAGTAAAACCAGATAACCGTGATCGCGAAAACGCCGATGCCATAATTCACCAACGCGCGTGACCGCTCGCGAACGCCCCACCACGCCAGGAACACGGCAACCGCCGCGACGAGGGCATAGGCCAGCACGCTGGGCGCATCGCGCGTCTCCGTTCCGCGCATCCACTCATCGTGGACCTTCGCCTGAAGCCAGGGCAGCGCGAAGCTCATCGCCATCACAACCAGTGCGGGAACGAGGCTCCGTTTCTCCCACACCCATCCAACGGCAAGCATCAGCAGCATGACGAACACAGCCGCCACGCGCAGTCTGACGGGCAGCATCGGATGTCCGAGCTCACCCCCGACATAATTGTTCCAGCCTTCTGTGAGCATCGCGGTCGTCGATATAAGCACAAGGCCGGAGACGCCAAACAAAATGCCACACACCGCGCGGCGCTGCGAGTGCAGGAAGGCCGTCAGATAGACCGCGGCGATCACAGCGACCATCCGCAAACAATAAACGTCCCCGCCGCGATAAACGCTTGCCCGATAGCTCCACTCGCACACCAGCCACGCAGGCGCAAGCAGCAGCAGACACACCTGCTGAAATTGGTCGCGCAGCCAGAGCCAACCCGCCGCCGCGCACAATGCCCACAGCAGCACCGCCGCCGGCCAGTGCTCCTGCATGTTGAATATCTGTCCCACCATGGCAATGGCCGCGCCGGCGCCGCCGGTCCCAACGGCGTGCAGAGCGGTGGCCATGCCTTCGAAGCGCGGGGCGGCCATGATCGCTCCAAGGTGCAGCAGGGCCAACATGCCGACCACCAGCGCCAGCCGTCCGAACGGCGAAACCTGGTCCCAATGCGCTGCTACGAAGAGCAGAACGCCCGCGCCCAGCAGGATACCGCCGAGAACCAGCGCGATAAGCACCTGCCAGCGATGCCCGGCGGGACGGGCCTGCTCAGCCTCGAACGCACGAATGCGATCGGCCGTCGACGTATCGATGACACCCGCGTCCTGCCACCGCGCAAGGTCCTGTTCCAATGCCTGCATAGCTGTGGAGCAGTAGAACAGACTCGGAGGCACTCGACAACAAGAAATCATCAACTCGCAAGGTTAATGACGACATATTGGGAGAGTGTTTAGATATTTGATCTACAACGAAACTGCCATTCTGAGCGAAGGCACGCGCCTTTGGCGACGGGCCTTCGACCTTCTCAATTTTCATTTGCCGGTCAACCGCTCCGCCAGCCGCAGCCCCAGTGCCATCAGCGTAAACGTCGGATTCGAACTGCCGCCCGACGGATACACCGCGCAACTTGCCACATGCAGGTTCGCAACCCCATGCACGTGCAGGTCGCGGTCGACCACGCTGGTGCGGGCGTCACCGCCCATGCGCAAACCGCCCATCGCATGAAACGTGTCGGCGAACACCGGCCCGTCGCTCCACTCGCGCGGCGTGAGCCCGAGCCGCTCGAGCTGCGCGCGGACCACCGCTGCAAAGCGCAGCGCCGTGTCGCGCTCCTGCTCGCCGACGCGCCAATCGACAATCGCCTTGCGCATTCCCAGCACATCTTTTTGATCGGATAGGCGGATACAATTCCGCGCATCCGCGGCCTGCTCCAGGTCGATGTGCAGCCGCACCCGCGCGAGCTTGCTCACCGCGCGCCGCTGCCGGAAGCGCGAGTCGATCATCAGTCGCACCACATCGCCGGCGCCGCGCAACATGGGCAACAGGTTCTTCCCGATCGCCTCACTCACCCGCCCGCGCTGCACCGACTCCATCAGATTCCGCACCGCCGCCGGCCCCGAATCCTCCGGCTCCTCGATCGTCACATGCGCCATCACGGCCAGCAGGTCATTCTGAGCGCGCAACGCCGAAGACGCCTCCAACTTGCACGTATGCAGCGTGCCATCGACAAAAAACGGCCCCAGCCGTTCCAACATCCGCTCGCGTTCCGGAGAAATGAACTCCGCCGCCGGCCACGTAAGATGATCGTGAAAATACCGCCCCACCTGTCCATGCGGATTCGGTATCGCAGCCTCACTCAAGAGCAGCAGCCGCGAGCTTTCAATCGTCCCCGTCGCCACGACAAACTCTTCCGCCTGGCACCGAAACTCCCGGCCTGCATAATCCAGCACCCGCGCGGCCACCACGCGACCCGCACCATCGCCTAGTAGCTCCGCGACATTCGCATGGCTCACGACCGTAATTTTCGGATGCGTCAGCGCCGCCTTCCCCAGCGTCTGCGCAAGGTTCCGCTTCGCAAACGGAATCCACTTCGAAAACCGCAGCCGCACATCGTCCGAAAACTCCACCGCCGGCCGCTTCAATGCGCCCAGCAATGCCGCATCGAAAGGCAACAAATCCACCCCGAGCATTCTCTGCAACTCATCGTAAAACGGAGCGACATCGCCCTCCGCAATCGGCCACCCCAATGAAGGCGCTCCTGCCGGCGGCTGAAAAACATCAGCGGTATAGGGCAGCAACTGCCCACCCCAGCGCGTCGATGACCCGCCAAACGTCCGAAACCGCCCCTCGGTCGTCCCCGCATGGTGAGCCCCTCCCATCTTGGCGTCGTACAAGGTCTGGCTGCGCTCTTCAAGCGTCAGCCCACCGGCTTCAAGCAGCAGGACATCGCCACCCCGCTCAGCCAGCCGAGTGGCTAGCAACAACCCGGCAATCCCGCCCCCAACCACGCAGAACCGCGCCCGAAACTCGCGCCCAACTTCCGCCTGATCGAGATCGATATGCATTTGCTTTACCCTAGCATTTAATTGCCAATTTTCAATGGTAAAATGGCGATCATGATTGCCACTGTCGAAATCGATAAGTTAGGCCGCCTCGTCGTTCCCAAAAAAGTACGCGATGCCGTCGGAATGCGTCCGGGCGTTCCTCTTGAGATGGAGATTCGGGGCTCTGAAGTCGTACTACGTCCCCAAACCGCTCCGCGCGGGCTCTACAAAGAAGAGGGTCTCTGGGTCTACGACAGTGGAGCGCCCATGAGCAACGACATGGTGAACGAATGGATCGCAAACGACCGCGAACGTCGTACGCGCTATGTTAGCGGCGAAAGCCTGGAGCCATGATCTTTCTCGATACCTCCATTTTCATAGCGGCGGCTCAAGCGCTTCACATCAATCACGAGCCCAGCGCGAAGCTACTTAAGCGGGCAACGCGTACTGCTGCGGCTGCTTCGCTTCACTCTATGGCGGAAACATACAACGTCCTGTCAGGAATGCCGCAGCCATTCCGTATGCCTCCCATAGCCGTCGCCAAGATTATCGAGCAGATGCGCGAACGTGTACGGCTTGTGGGGCTCACTGAAGCGGAGTATGCGGCGACCATCGAAAGCGTTGCCGGGCTTGGACTTTCGGGTGGAATTGTCTATGACGCACTCCACATGAGGTGTGCACGAAAAGCAGGAGCGACGCGCATCTATAGCTGGAATGCGCGCCACTTCAAGCTCGTTGATCCTGAAATGGCCGGAGTGGTTTATTTTCCCTAAGCCTTCGTCACCAAACCCCGCTGCTTATAACTCGCCTTCACAAACGCATGAAAGAGTGGATGCGGCTCCAGCGGCTTCGACTTGAACTCGGGGTGAAACTGGCAGCCGAGGAAGAACGGATGCTCCTGCTCCGGAAGCTCCACGATTTCAACATAGGTCGCGTCAGGAGTCGTCCCGGTAAGCTTCAAACCGCCGCCCACCAGCGCCGCTTCGTACTCTCGATTGAACTCGTAACGATGGCGATGCCGCTCTGAAATCTCCGTCGCCTCATAAGCCTGCGCAGCCAGCGAGCCGGGCTCCAGCACGCACGCCCACGCGCCCAGGCGCATCGTTCCGCCCATCTCTTCGACGCCCGTCAACTCGCGCAACTTATAGATAATCCGGTACGGCGTCGCCGGATCGAACTCGCCCGAATTCGCCTTCGCCAACCCACAAACGTTGCGCGCAAACTCGATGCACGCCGTCTGCATCCCCAGACAAATCCCAAAATACGGGACCTTATTCTCGCGTGCGTAACGGATCGCGTTCAACATGCCCTCGATTCCGCGCTTGCCAAAGCCGCCCGGCACAAGGATGCCATCGAAGCCCTGTAGCTGCGATTCGTACCCCTCCACTTCCAGCCCTTCAGCCTCCAGCCACGTCACCTTCAGCTTCAGATTCTCGGCGAGCGCGCCGTGGACCAGCGCCTCCTTCAGGCTCTTATAACTGTCCTCGTATTCGACATACTTGCCGACGATGCCGATCGAAACTTCGTCCTTCGGGTTGTAGGCGCGGTGGACGATGTCGACCCACTTCGAAAGGTCGGCCTCCTTCGCTTCCATGCGCAGATACTTTAGCGCCAGTGCATCCACGCCCTGCTGCGCCAGGTTCAGCGGCACCTCATAAATGCTCGGAACGTCGCGCGCGATGACGGCGGCCTGGGTTTCGACATTGCAGAACGCGGCAATCTTTTCGCGCATTTCGCGCGGCACTTCGCGGTCCGAACGGCAGAGCAGTATGTCCGGCTGAATGCCGATGCTCAGCATCTCCTTCACCGAGTGCTGGGTCGGTTTGGTCTTCAACTCCTGCGCGGCGGCGATCCATGGGATGAGTGTCACATGCACGAAGCAGGTATTGTCGCGGCCCAGGTCCTGGCGCATCTGGCGGATGGCTTCGAGGAACGGAAGCGACTCGATATCGCCGACGGTCCCGCCAATCTCGACGATCACCACGTCCACATCGCCCGCCGCCGCGACCTTGTGCATCGCGTTCTTGATCTCGTTGGTGACGTGCGGAATCACCTGCACGGTCTTGCCAAGATAGTCCCCGCGCCGCTCTTTGGTGATGATCTGCTCGTAAATGCGTCCGGTGGTCAGGTTGTTGTCGCGCGACAGCTTGGCATGGGTGAACCGCTCATAATGCCCAAGGTCGAGATCGGTCTCCGCGCCATCGTCGGTAACGAAAACTTCGCCATGCTGAAACGGCGACATCGTTCCCGGATCGACATTCAGGTACGGGTCGAACTTCATGAGGTTGATGCGCAGACCGCGTGCTTCGAGCAGGCAGCCGATCGACGCCGCAGCCAGGCCCTTGCCGAGCGAAGACACGACCCCGCCGGTCACAAAGATGTACTTTGCCGACATAGCCGCGACCTCTTCTGTTGTGAAATTCGGTTGTGCTTGGTGTGCACGTCCAAGTATATCGCAGACGTTTTCCGCAGGCTTCCGGGCGGAGGTATATATTCAAACTTATGGCTGCCATGGCCCAACTCGTTCCTCAGGAAGTTGCCATTCGGGAGGCCGTCAGTTCAACTCCGGCTCCTGATGGAGTTCGCTTTCAGCGACTGCGGTTTGCAGAAGATCACACGGGGGACCCCGCCGTATTTGTCGTCTACTCTCTCTCTGAAGCCGACAAGCAGTTGGAAGAAAGAGCCAGAGCTTTGTCTGCCTTCAGGCGTGCAATCGTTCGCTCCATTTGGAGTTTGGGTTTACCCTTTTTCCCTTACGTGGAATTCATCGAAGGATAGCGAGGATGGCGTTAGCGGACGATCTTCTGTCGCAGGCGCATGCTTTAGCAATCTTCGACCCTGATATTCCCACCCAGGCGAATCTGCGCCGCTCGATCTCGTCTTCGTACTATGCCGTTTTTCATTTGCTCATTTCGGAATCCGTTCAACTCCTTGTTCCCGCCCAGCCCCGCGGCCTTGCCAGCAGGGTGGGCCGAGCGTTCGCTCATGCCGATATGAGCAAGGTTTGCAAGCAGGTTTCGCAGAGGCCTCTCCCCGATGTATTCGTACCCTTGCTGAACAAGGGCATTTCAGAGCAGTTGCGTTCGGTAGCTGAAACCTTTTCAACTTTGCAGCAGGCAAGACACGTTGCTGATTATGACATTTCAGCTGTCTTTCTTCGCGAAGATGCTCTCTCCATCGTGGCGGATGCTCGATTCGTTTTTACGGATTGGAACCTCATCCGCAACACAGAAGAAGCCAACGTCTTCCTCACCGCCCTCGCCTTCGGAGCCCGTTGGGCCAAATGAACCTCGCCTCCATCTCGCTCACCCTCCAGCAGCGCATCCTCGAATCCCTTCAACGCCGCGCCCCTGCCTCCAAACTCCCGCCCCACCTCATCACCGGCCTGCGCGGCGAGCAGGCTGCCCTGTTCCACCTCCGCCATCTCGGCTTCACCATCGTCGCCCAGCGCTGGACCAGCCCCAAAGTCCGCGGCGACATCGACCTCGTCGCCTGGGACGGCCCCACCGTCGTCATCTTCGAGGTCAAAACCCGCACCGCGCGCGACTTCGCCCCCGCCGACACCTCCGTCGACCGCAGCAAGCAGGACCAACTCCGCCTTATGGCCCGGGCCTGGCTGCGCCAGCTTCCGCGCGGGCACCGCGATCTCGTCCCCATCCGCTTCGATCTGCTCTCGGTCTACCTGCTTCCCGCAGGCAACGAATTCGAGCATTTTCCCGATGCATTCTCGCGCACATCCAAATCGCGCGCTTTCGGTGTCTAATTACTCCAGAGGACCCGACTTCATGACGTTGATCGATGCCCCCCCCTACGACCCCCGCCGCGACAACCTGAAGCGCAACATCCTGATCGGCGTCGGCGTCTTCATCGTTCTCGCCATCGCTCTGGGAATGGGCGGGTTTGTCCTCGGCCACGGTTGGTTCTTCTCCAACCTTCCTGCTGAACACCAGGTGAACCGCTTCCTCGACGCGCTCCAGGCCAAGAATTACCCTGCCGCCTACAGCATATACACCAACGGCCACCCCGACACCGGCTATCCGCTGCAGCGCTTCACCGAGGACTGGACGACGATGTCCCCGGTAAAGGCCCCCATCGTCTCGCACCACATCGAAATCTCGAAGACCGACGGCTCGGGCACCTTCGGCACCGGCATCATCGTCGCCACGCACCTTAACCAGGCTTCGACCTGCGTGTTCATTTACGTCAACCGCGCCGACCACACCCTCACCTGGCCCGCGCCCCACGAGATCGTTTACGACAAGTGCAACAACCTCCAGTAGGAATCATTCTCAGCGATCTTTACCTTCGCGTTTGCCATCGACTACGCCGTCATCGCTTACTCTGGAAGCGATGACATCGACTCCTCAACACATCCTGATCACGGGCGGCGCCGGCTACATCGGCGGCACGGTCGCGCGCCTTCTGCTGTCGCAGGGACACGCCGTCACCATCGTCGACAACTTCGTCCACTCCAAGGCCGCGGCGCTCCCGACTGACGCTACCTTCATCGAAGCCGACATCGCCGACCCCACCGCGATGACCCGCGCCCTCAGCGCCGCGAAGTTCGACGGCGTCCTGCACTTCGCCGCCCTCATCGAAGCCGGCGAGTCGATGAACGACCCCGGCCTCTACTTCCGCGCCAACACGGTCGCGACGCTTTCGCTGCTCGAAGCCCTCGTCGCGAGCGGCACGCAGAACCTCGTCTTCAGTTCCACGGCCGCGGTCTACGGCGAGCCCGAATCGACGCCCATCCTCGAAACCGCCCGCCTTGCGCCGACCAATCCCTACGGCGAATCCAAACTCCTCGTCGAGCAGATGCTGGCCTGGTTCCACCGTATCCACGGCCTGCGCTACGCCGCGCTGCGCTACTTCAACGTCGCCGGCGCGATTGCCGGATACGGCGAAGCCCACGAACCGGAGTCGCACCTCATTCCCATCATCCTCGACGTCGCTCTCGGCCGCCGCGCCAGCATCAGCATCTATGGCGACGACTACGCCACCCCCGACGGCACCTGCATCCGCGACTACATCCACGTCGAAGACCTCGCCCGTGCGCACGTCCTCGCACTGGCGGCACTCCGCAATTCCGCCGTGCCTCTGCTGTATAACCTCGGCAACGGTCGCGGCTTCTCGGTCCGCGAAGTCATCGAAGCCGCGCGCCGCGTCACCGGCCACTCCATTCCGGTAGAGCGGCAGCCGCGCCGCCCGGGCGACCCCGCGGTGCTTGTCGCGAGTTCCGAAAAAGCCCAGCATGAACTTGGCTGGCGGCCCGCACATCCTACGCTCGACGACATCCTCTCCAGCGCCTGGACGTGGCATCGGCAGCTTCACAAATAGCCGCGCCAAATCGCCCGTGCAAGCTACTCCGCCGCCCTTGCTGCCATCCAACTAGGCTAGGAGATTTGACCTATGAAGATCAGCCAGGTAGCAGCTATACTCACGCTTTCCGCCGCGCTTTGCGGCATCGGGTTCGCGCAGTCCGCTACGCAATGCGCCAAGGACGCGCAAGCACAGGCCGCCTCGAACCACAAGGTGGACAAGACGCAAGCCAAGGCCGACAAGGCCGAGAACAAGGCCATGAAAAGCCACAAGGTCAAGAAGGCCGCCAAGAAGCAGGACAAGGCCGACCGCACCGCCGACCAGGCCACTCCCCCACCCAATCCCCAGAAGTAGTAGAACTGCGACGAGTTGCCAGAAGCCCGGTTTCGACCGGGCCTTTCATGGTGTCTTGAAAACAGAATGGTGGGCCTAAGCACTCAGAGTTTGAACCAGTTTGCAGAGCATGTAGCTCAAGCAGAGGCCCTTAGCGCCGAAGTAGCCATTATACTCAAGGGTTTGCATGGCGTTGGCGTATCGCAAGTTGGTGTGGAGTCGACATCATCTAAGGCGGGGGAGCGCATGGAGAGCGTAGGAATGACGCGCCTCTAATACCCCTCCCCGGACTTGAACTATAGGAACATCGAGCAACAGCGCGTATCGAATACGTTTAGTGAGATCAGCGATTAGTATTCGATAGGTGGTTTTATGGGTGGGTCACCCGCCCTCTGGTCACCCGTTGGGTGTGTTAGGGGGAATCGCGATGAAGCTGAATCGCTGGAAACGAATCGGGGTTATCGCTTCAATCGTCTGGATACTGGGCGCTGGCGGATACACATACTATTCTCAAACAAACGAGATCGCACGTCTTGCGTCTTCAGAAACCCAGACATGTCTGACGTTACTTACCGTCAACCGGGGCGTGCTGCCGAGTGTCAGGAACGTGGCGATGACTATCGAAAAACACTCCCTCAAGTAAAGTATTTTGCGTTGGGAGCGGCCACGGTTCCTGTGTTCGCGGGGTGGATTGTGGCTTTTCTGGGCGTTCGCGTCGGTAGCTGGGCGCAGCGGAAATGGAACACCTTGCGCGGAAGAACAACTGCGAAGGTTGGAGTCATCGCAGTAATTCTTATTGTCGTCTTTGTGACGGTGAAAGCTTGCTGGCCGCCGCCTCCGCATCCCGCCAATACGATTTGGGTCGGCAACGCCGACATCGAGGAAGACAATAGCCAAGATGCCGTGTCGGCGTTTGCAAAAGCGTTTGCGGTTGAACCAGCGTGTCACGACTTGACCTTGTCGCTGACCAAAATGCCATCGAAACCTTATTGGTTTCTGGAAACCTATGATCTTGCCCCCGGAAAACGTCTCTCTTAGCGAGCTGTTGTAATCGTGAAGAGGAGACTGTGATGGAGAAGTTGATACGTCGTCGTTTTACGTTGGA
>Ga0207933_1002530_pt1 | contig 11685 bp, 10 predicted proteins | sample NGESurdeep092012_4_FD_184488 | JGI IMG/M metagenome (GOLD analysis project Ga0207933, IMG submission 184488) | Arctic peat soil microbial communities from Barrow, Alaska - NGEE Surface sample F53-3 deep-092012 (SPAdes) | ecosystem: Environmental > Terrestrial > Soil > Wetlands > Peat ... | reverse complement strand
CCCGATTTTGTTCACGTATTGCTAAATGGTAGAATTGTAAAGAATGGTACAAAGGAACTGGCGCTGGAATTGGAAGAAAAAGGATATGATTTTATTAAGGATGAATTGAGCCTGGCAGAAGCGGTGTAGGGAAAATGTTTATAGAGTTAAGAGTGTTTAGAGGGTTTAGGGTTTTAGAACAAAAATATTATTAATAGGATTGGGCATTTAATTCGCGAAAATTCGTGCAATTCGTGGCAACAAAAAAAATGGAAAAAAATAATTTAGCATATTTCGGAGAAAAATTTAATCAGCTTCAGGCAGAAGACGCTGATAATTTCATTAGTGCCATCAGGAATGAAGGTTTTAATTCTTTTAATAAGAAAGGACTTCCAACCCGCAGGAATGAAGAATGGAAATATACAAGCGTTGGAGATTTATTCAAAAAAGAATATAGTTTCCCGAATGACAGTGCGGATGCGGCTATTTCAAAGCAGCACGTTGATGAACTTCGTTTACCCGGACATGAAAATGCCAATGAATTGGTTTTTATAAATGGTAAATATGCATTGCACCTTTCTACTATTCACTCCCCAAAAGAACAACTTGTTATTCTTCCTTTGGAAGAAGCTGCAAAAGGAATCTATAAAGATTTGGTGAATGCTCATCTTGGAAAAAGTAGTCTTTATATCCAGGATGGAATTCACGCGCTCAATACATCTTTTATTTATGGTGGTGTATTTATTTATGTAGTAAAAGGACAAATAATCAATAATCCTGTTTACCTCTATCATTTATCTGATGCACAGCAGAATCACATTTTGGCACAGCCGCGCAGTTTGGTTTATGTAGAAAAAAGCGCTAAAGTTCAACTGGTTGAAACGTACCATACAATCGGCTCGATGGATAGTTTTACCAATGAGGTTTTTGAAATTGTGGTAAGCGAAAATGCGATTGTAGAATATTATAAACTTCAGAACGATAACGTAAACGCAAGCCAGGTAGGAACTACTCATATAAGGCAAATTGGCAAAAGCTACGCTCATACAGTGGTAGTATCTTTAAATGGCGGTATTATCCGAAATAATACGAATATCATTATGGAAGTAGCGGGCAATGAAGCGCACATGTATGGTTTGTATTTATTGAAAGGAAACACACACGTGGATAATCATACATTGGTGGACAATACAATGCCTAACTGTTTCAGCAATGAACTTTATAAAGGCGTTATGGATGAAAAATCTACAGGCGTTTTTAGTGGAAAAATTTTCGTGAGGCCCGATGCGCAAAAAACAAATGCATATCAAACAAACAACAATATTTTACTAAGCGACGATGCCAGCGTAAATGCAAAACCTCAATTAGAAATCTTTGCTGATGATGTAAAATGCTCTCATGGTTGTACTGTAGGAAGATTAGATGAGGAAGCTTTATTTTATTTAAGAACAAGAGGAATATCAAAAGAACACGCGCAGGCGATGTTGCTGGAGGCCTTTGCTGCCAGCGTTGTTGAACAAATTAAAATAGAACCGCTTCGTAAATATGCTGAACAGCTGATTGCTGAAAGATTATCTAATGGAATGAATTAGAATATAAAAGTCGTAATTAAGAAATAAAATGAAAGAATCAATTGTTATCATTCGTGGAGTAAGGAAGTTTTTGTTAAACTTAATAGATGGTATCTCTATTGAAAAATTGAATGAAATTCCTACGGGATTTAATAATAATCTTGCGTGGAATTTTGGCCACGTTATAGCCACTCAGCAGATATTATGCTACCGCAATGCAGGAGTAAAACCGGTGATTGAAGAAGAAATTATTGACAAATATAAAAAAGGTACCCGGCCTGACGGTTTTATCGAAGAAAAGGAATTTAAAATTCTAAGACAATATTTGCTTGAAACAATTGACCAGTTTGAAAACGACGCAACTACAAATCTGTTTGAGAATTACAATGCCTATGTTCTTATGTCGTACCCCGGAGTGACGCTTAAGAATGTCAACGACGCGGCTAAGTTTGTCACTTTTCATGACGGATTGCATGTTGGCTATTCTATGGCTTTAAAAAGATCGTTGAAAAAATAAAAATTGAAGCCTGCATCACGCTGTGGCTTGAAAAAAGTTAATACTGATGTTTGGGTTCGTTCTAAAAAATGAAAACATTAACCGCTATATCGCCCACTTTTGATGTAAATGCAATCAGGGAATTATTTCCTGTGCTTAACCGTGAAGTGAAAAATCAATTATTGGTCTATCTTGATAACGCGGCCACTTCGCAAAAACCACAGGCGGTGATAGACGCGTTGGATTATTATTATTCTAATTACAATGCCAATATTCACAGAGGTATTCATACGCTCGCAGAAGAAGCTACCGCGGCTTATGAAGCCACTAGAAATACTGTAAAAGAGTTTATTAATGCTGCCTCTTCCGACGAAATTATTTTTACAAGGGGAACGACGGAAGGTATTAACCTGGTAGCTTATACCTGGGGAAGGAAAAATATTCATGCCGGTGATGAAATCATTATTTCCACCATGGAGCATCATTCCAACATTGTTCCGTGGCAAATACTTTGCGAAGAAAAAAAAGCAGTCCTGAAAGTAATTCCAATCAATGATGATGGAGAGTTGTTGATGGATGAATATCGGAATTTACTTTCCGACAAAACAAAATTTGTTTCTATAGTACACGTGTCGAATGCTTTGGGAACAATCAATCCTGTAAAAGAAATTATTGATGCGGCGCATGAAGTTGGTGCGTTGGTTCTTGTGGATGGCGCGCAATCATCTGTTCATTTGGATATAGACGTGCAGAAAATGGATTGTGATTTTTTTGCTTTTTCCGGACACAAAGTCTATGGCCCAACTGGAGCGGGTGCACTTTATGGAAAGAAAAAGATTTTGGAAGAAATGCCTGTATTCATGGGCGGTGGCGAAATGATAAAAGAGGTGACTTTTGAAAAGACAACTTATGCTGATCTGCCTTATAAATATGAAGCAGGCACACCTAATATAGCTGATACGATCGCCTTGAAAGTTGCATTAGATTTTATAAATGAGACTGGAAAAAAATTAATCCGCAATCATGAAAATGATCTTTTGAAATATGCAACAGAGCAAATGAAAACTGTTCCAGGATTGCGAATTATTGGCAATGCTAAAAATAAAGTGAGCCTGATTTCATTTGTGATAAAAAATATTCATCCGCAGGATATCGGGGTATTATTAGACAACCAGGGAATTGCAGTAAGAACCGGGCACCATTGCACTCAGCCGTTGATGGAACGCTTTGGAATCCCAGGTACGGTACGCGCGTCATTCGCAATGTATAATACAAAAGACGAAGTAGATAGATTGATTAAGGGCTTGCACAAGGCTATTAAAATGTTGACGTAAATGAGTGAGTATAAAACAATAGCCGAAAGGGAAGAAGAGATAACAGATGATTTTTCTTTGTTTGATAGCTGGGAAGAAAAGTATGAATATATCATTGATCTGGGGAAAAAGTTAGCACCGCTGGAAGACCAATATAAAAAAGCAGAAAATATTATTAAAGGTTGCCAATCCACCGTGTGGCTGGTTTCTGATTTTAAAGATGGGAAAGTTTTTTATAAAGCAGATAGTGACGCAGTGATAGTAAAGGGTTTAGTAAGCATGCTGATCAAAGTGTTGTCGGGCCATGAACCTGACAAAATTTTGAGTGCAAAACTTGATTTTATCAAAGACATTGGGATGATGACCCATCTGGCTCAAACCCGCTCCAACGGATTGCTATCAATGGTGAAACAAATTAAAAATTACGCGTTGGCGTACAAATCCGCAGACGCGGCCTAAAATGATAATTATGGAAGCAGAAGAGTTAAAAGAAAAAGTGATAGCGGCGTTGCATGAAATATATGACCCTGAGATTCCGGTAGATATTTATGAATTGGGGTTAGTTTACGAGGTGGAGATTCTTCCTATTAATAATGTGCAGATTGTAATGACATTGACTGCGCCAAGCTGTCCTTCGGCCCAGGAAATTCCGATAGAAGTGGAAGACAAAATAAAAGCGATAGAGGGGGTTAATGAGGTAAATGTATCTGTTGTTTGGGATCCGCCATGGGAAAGGAGTATGATGAGCGAGATAGCGATGCTTGAATTGGGTTTTATGTAACCCCTGCCCCTCAAGGGGTAAAGAAATCTTAAAATAACTAAACACTATCAATATGTTTCGGATCAAAAAAGTTAGTTCTTTTAAAAAAAAATATTTTATCATTTAAATTAAATGCCTAACCCCTTTAGGGGCTGGGGTTACATCATGAAAATCACATCACAGGAAGAATACGGTTTGCGGATATTGCTGCGCATTGCACGATGCCATGATGACGAAAGCATGAGCATACAAGCCCTAAGCATAGCAGAAGGTTTGTCGCCCGCTTATGTAGCCAAACTTACGCGAACACTTCGCCAGTCAGGATACATCAATAGTACCCCTGGAAATATTGGCGGCTATATTTTGGCCAAACCTGCTACTGAAATTAATATAAACCAGGTTCTAAAATCGCTTGGGGGCTCATTGTTCAAAAAAGAATTTTGTGATGAATTTACGGGCGCTAGCAGGTTGTGTACCAACTCTGTTGATTGTTCGGTGCGCTCACTCTGGCAAATGGTGCAATTCTCGATTGACCAGCTTTTAGATAAAATTCAATTAAGCGATTTGCTGGGCAATGAACAAAAATCCGGCAATTTGTTAAATGAACTTTTGCAGCAGCATCGGTATCCACAGATGAAATAAAATGGGAATTCAAACTATTTGTTTGTCTGCTGACACGCTCAAATCAGAAAGTGTAAAAAGTTTCTTTATTAGTTTCTATTCCTTTCGCTTATCCTTTTTTCTACATGTTCTTTGCTTTCTTTTCTACTTCTTCCTTCATTTCATTTTTGAATGCGATTAGTTTTTCTGATACGATAGCATCGGAAACTCCTAATATCTCTGCAGCTAATATTCCCGCGTTTTTTGCTGCGTTGAGTGCTACTGTGGCTACCGGTACGCCATTGGGCATTTGCAAAATAGAAAGAATAGAGTCCCATCCGTCTATGGAGTTGGATGATTTTACCGGCACGCCAATCACCGGGAGTATCGTTAAAGAAGCAATCATTCCCGGAAGATGAGCGGCGCCTCCGGCACCTGCTATAATAATCTTTAAACCACGATCCAACGCGGAACTGGCATATTCCACCATTCGCAACGGAGTTCTGTGAGCAGACACAATAGTAAGTTCAAAAGGAATTTCAAACTGTCTTAAAATATCTGCCGCAGACTGCATTATTTTCAAGTCGCTGTCGCTGCCCATTATGATGCCAACAAGTGGCTTAATTGTTTTTGCCATAATTCAATTTATGCGCGTAAAGATAATTGAAATGATGAAAAGCAGAAGGTTGAATGCGAAAGCTGAAAGCTCAAAGCTCAAAGCTGACTAATCTCACCCGTCAACAAAGCAATCGTTGTTTCTGCAAGTTTCCCCTGTAAGAGGGCATTGTACAGCCTGTTTACAGCGTCGTTATAGCTGGTTTGTATTTGTCGTAATTCCACAGAAGTGATCGCTAATTTTTTATATCGCTCGATAGCTATATTAATATCTTCCATCTGCAACACAAAATTATTTTGTTCAAGTTCAATCGCTTTGAGTGCGTTGTTATAACTAATGTACGCATTTGTCAAATCCGTCTGAACATCATCTTTCGTTTGGGCGACGGCAAACGTTTGATTCTTTATCTGGATATCATTGATATTTAATTGTCTTTTTACCAGGTTGCCATTGAAGATTGGAATCGAGATTCCGACTGCACCCGAGGGCCCATACGTTTGATTGTACAGCGTAAAACCCGCGCTGTTGCTGTTCTTATTAAAATTATAAAATCCCTGGAAAACCACGGATGGAAGCCTCGCTGCGTTCGTTTCCTTCTTCGTTTGCGTAAGGATAACCAATTGGCTATTAGCAAGAAGTATATCCGGATTTTGGAGATTGATTTTATTCTGCAGTTCTTCAAATGCAGGCAATGGATTCACTAAGATCGTGTCTGCCACTCTAAAAGAAGTGTCTGATGCCTTGCCCATCAGATTACTTAATGTGGATTTTTCTACTGAGATTGAGTTTTCGAGAGAGATTAAACTGGAACGCTGTGCATTGAGATCTACCTGCGCTTCCAATACTTCATACTTTGCGCCGGCACCTATCTCAAAACGGCGCTGCGCAAGTGTGTATCTGACATTGTATAAACGCATTTGCTCCAGCGTTGCATTCCTTTGTTCCTTTAATGTAACGATCTGGTAGTAGGAATTGATGACATTATATATGATTTCATTGAGTTGTTTTTTAAAGGCATATTCGCCATTTCTTTCTAATTCTTCCAGTTTCTTTTTTGTAGCAAACATTTTAAAACCATCAAATAAAGTCCAATTGACAGCCAATCCTGCAGCTAGATTTTGAGTATGATTTCCGTTTTTTTCTGTGAAGGTTCCGTTGTTTAGTTTTTGATGCAAGGTGTTGAGCCCTAAATTATAGGTAGCATCTGCCGTTACAATCGGCACCGCACCTGCATTGGCCCAACTATTATTGATCGTGCCTATCTCAGTTTCATTTCTGCTTATGATGATACCGTAATTATGCTCAATAGCATTTTTGATAGCTTCCTGGGCGGTGAGCAATGTATCCTGCACGGTGATTAACGTATCCTGAGCCTGAAGGAAAGAGGTCACAGAAAACAAGAAAGAAAAAATAAGAATGAAAGATTTATAGAAGTGCTTCATCCAAAGGTTGTTTTTTACGTGAAAGAAAAGCGTACATAGCAGGCACAACAAACAAAGTAAGGATCAGTGAAAATAAAATGCCGCCAACGATAACAATACCCAGGGGAATACGGCTGGTAGAAGCATCTCCAATAGAAAGTGCCAGAGGCAGCGCTCCAAGAGACATCGCAAGGCTTGTCATTAGAATCGGCCTCAACCGCAGGTAAGCTGATTCTATCACCGCATCAATCGTGTTCATTCCTGCGTCTCTTTTCTGATTGGCAAATTCTACAATCAGAATCCCGTTTTTGGTTACGAGGCCTATCAGCATAATCATCCCTATCTGGGAAAAAATATTAAAAGTTTGCCCGAAGATCCATAATGATAATAAAGCCCCAGCCAATGCCAACGGAACAGTAATCATAATAATAAACGGATCAATAAAACTCTCGAATTGCGCGGCGAGCACAAGGTATATAAGTATCAACGCCAGTAAAAAAGCGAAAACTGTATTCCCTGAACTTTCAGAATAATCCCTGGAGGTACCGCTGAGCGCAGTTGTAAATGTATCGTCTAAAAGTTTATTAGAAATTCGCTCCATTTCTTTGATGCCATCACCAACAGTTTTTCCTGGTGCAAGGCCTGCAGATATTGTCGCCGATTTATAACGGTTGAAATGATAAATGGTTGGTGGCGCAGATGCCTCCGTGGTAGTTACCAAATTATCGAGCCCTATGTTTTCACCACGACTGTTCTTCACCATTATCTTACTAAGGTCATTTGGATCATCTCTGTCACTCCGATCTACCTGTCCCAAAACTTCGTACTGTTTTCCTGATCTTAAAAAATAACCAAGCCTTCTATCACTGTACGCGAGCTCCAATGCCTGGTTGATATCATCGACACTTACACCCAGTTCACTGGCTCTAAGTCGGTCAATATTCACACGAAGTTCCGGTTTATTAAATTTAAGATCTGCGTCTACACCTTGTAATATCGGGCTTTGTTTTGCTTCGTCCAAAAATTGCGGAAGCACTTTTCTTATTTTATCAAAATCATTATTCTCTATCACAAACTGCACCGGCTGGCCGCCATGCCTGCTGGTAGATATCGTTTCTTGTTGCGATGCAAAGGCCCTTCCCTGCGGAAATCTTTTCAAGTTCCTATTGACCATATCCACAATTTGTTGTTGTGAACGGTTGCGATCTTTAGGGTCAGAAAGCATCACATTAAAGAATCCGCTATTGACCGATCCACCTCCAAATCCAGGAGCCGTGAGGCTTATAAGCATTGTCTTTTCAGGTATAGAATCTGCGAGAAACGTTCCCAACGAGTCCATATAGGAATCCATGTAATCATAAGAGGTTCCTTCAGGTGCGGTCACGTTCAATCTGAACTGGTTACGATCTTCAAGTGGTGCGAGTTCTGAAGGAATTCCTGTGAATATAACGTAGATAATGCCAAAGCAAACAACAACCATCGCCAATGCTACCCATTTGAATTTCATGAATTTTATCAAACTTTTCTTGTAGCCACTTTCCATACCTGTGAAAAAAGGCTCCGTTTTTCTGTAGAACCATGAATGCCCGATTTTTTTGTGCGTAAGTTTTACATTCAACACCACCGTAAGGGTAAGCGATACAAAAGCAGAAATCAATACAGCACCGGCAACCACGATTCCAAACTCACGAAACAACCTTCCAACAAAGCCTTGTAAAAAAATAATGGGTAAGAAAACGATGGCCAGCGTAATAGAAGTTGATATAACTGCAAAATAGATTTCTTTAGAACCTTCTTTAGCAGCCTGGTATTTGTTCATGCCGCCTTCTATCTTTTTAAAAATATTTTCCGTGACTACAATACCATCATCCACCACAAGCCCCGTTGCCAGTACAATACCAAGCAACGTCAATACATTGATGGTAAATCCGAAGAGATACATGATGAAGAAAGCGCCAATAAGAGAAACCGGAATATCGAATAACGGGCGTAAAGCAAGTATCCAGTCGCGGAAAAACAAATAAATAATAATGATAACCAGGATTAATGCAATCAATAATGTTTCCTCAACCTCGGAGATAGATTTTTTAATAAATTTTGTCTGATCCATCCCAACATCCATCTTGATGTCTTTGGGAACGTCCTTTTTTATCTGGTCTAATCTTTTATAAAATTCGTCTGAGATAGAAACATAGTTAGAACCGGGTTGTGGTATAATCGCCATCATGATCATAGGAACTCCGCTTTCCTTTAATCCTGATTCTTCATTTTCAGGCCCCAGCACCACATCTGCCACGTCGCTTAATTTTATATTAACTCCATCAATATTTTTGATGATCAGATTTTTAAATTGCTCCTCTGTATTCAATTTTCCGAATGTGCGAACAGATAGCTCCGTTGTGTTCCCCGAAATTTTTCCGGCAGGAAGTTCTACGCTTTGCGTAGCCAATGCATTTTGAATATCATTAGTGGAGAGCCCGTAAGCCTGTAATCGGGCAGGCTTAAACCAAAGTCGCATCGCAAATCTTTTTTCGCCCCAAACAGAAATAGAACTTACACCAGGAATGGTTTGCAAACGTTCAACGATATTGTTTTCAGCATATTCAGTTACTTCCAGCAAGTTTCGCGAGTTGCTTTGTACCGTTACAGCAAGGATAGGCTGGGCGCTTGCATCGGCCTTGGAAATTATCGGTGGAGCATCAATATCCTGTGGAAGATTTCTCGTAGCCTGTCCTACTTTATCCCTCACATCGTTAGCAGCAGTTTCCAGGTCCACGCCTAGTTCAAATTCTACATTAATACTACTTTGACCCTGGTTGCTCGATGAGCTAATATTTTTTACTCCAGGAATACCGTTAATGGCTTTTTCAAGAGGTTCTGTAATTTGTGATTCAATAATATCTGAATTAGCGCCCTGGTAAGATGTGCTAACGGAAATATTAGGCGGGTCTATCGCCGGATAATCTCGTACGCCCAAAAACTTAAACCCAATGATACCAAAAAGAAGAATCACAAGATTTAATACAACAGCGAAAACAGGTCGGCGGAGGCTTATTTCAGAAATATTCACAATTAAAAGGCTAATTATTTAAAGATGAAAGATTGATTTTGCTTCCGGGTTTTATCGAAAGCAAACCGGTTGTAATAACAGTATCTCCTATAGAAAGGCCACTCAGGATTTCCACTTTTGCAGAATCCCGGGTGCCGGTGGTTACCACTTTAAAATCAGCAATACCGCCATTATAAACAATTACTTTTTTATCGCGCGCTTCAGGTATGATGGCTTGTGTAGGAACCATTATGGCATCATTGTTATCGCCCATGTCAAACGCCGCCTTTGCAAATGAGCCGGCTGTTATATTATTATCAATATTTTCCACTGCAGCGTGCACTTTCAGGCTCCGGTTGTCAGCTGTAATTCCAGCCTCAGTTGCATAAATCTTAGCGCTATACTTTTTATTTGAGGCCTCGGTGGTAAAGTAAACGATGTTTCCGAGTTTTACTTTCGGCGTATATCTTTCCGGAACACTAAATTCCAGTTTCAATTTGTTATCCTGTTTAATGGAAGTAATAACCGTAGTAGGCGTAATAAAAGCACCAATGCTAATGTTTTTAAATCCTAGTTTGCCGTCAAAGGGTGCTGTGATAATGGTTTTATCAATGGCAGCTTGCAATACCTGTATGTCTGCTTTTATGGAACTTACATCCAGCGCACTCAGATCGTAATCCTGTTGGCTGATGCCACCGATTGTTAACAATTCCGACTGGCGTTGTTGAGTCTTTTGGGCTACTTCTAATTGTACTTTCGATTTATTAAGCTGAGCCTGCAGGTCGCCATCAAAAAGCCTTGCCAGCAGCGTCCCTTTTTTTACATGAGCGCCCTCCTTGATAGAGAGATAAGTTACTTTTCCCGATACTTCGGGATGTATATCTGTTTCCTCGAACGGCAACAGGGTGCCTGCCACTTCTATACTTGAATGCAATACCGAAGGATGAATGATGTAGCCCTGAACCGCAATCACAGCATTTTGGTGCGATTCACCAGCAGAGATTGGTGGGCCGGCGTTCTTCTTTTTACTTCCGCAGGACGACATAAAAAAAACGACAACTAAACCGGATGCTATCCATTTTCCGTACTTTAATTTCATTTAATAATTTCCATTTTTGAGAGTTGATTAAATAAGACGTTAAAACTTAAAAATTCCTGCGTCTGGATTCTTCATTTGTTACTGAAAAAGAGGCAATTACTCTTAAGAAATCACCTTTAATACTTGCCTTGCCTTGTTGGCTACGTGAATTAATTGTTGCCGCTCATTACTCAACACGGTAATGTGTCCCATTTTTCGCCCCGGCCGTGTTTCTTTCTTACCGTAAATATGAACAAATAAATTATCGATTTCTAATATCTCTTCAAGGCCCTCATATTTCGCTACTCCACTGTATCCAGGCTCTCCAATAATATTGACCATTGCAGAATTCATGATTGGTTTTGTTTTTCCCAACGGGTAACCCAATATCACACGCCAAAGCATATCAAACTGCGAAGAGAATGCTGCCTCAATAGTATGATGCCCGCTGTTATGCACCCTTGGTGCAGTCTCATTTACAAGTATGTTATTATCTATATCTAAAAACAATTCTACCGCGAAAATACCGGGACTTTTCAGATTTTTAACTACCGTCAATGCAATCGCTTCTGCCTTCCATAATATTTTTTCATCCATAACGGCTGGCGACAATTGGTATTCCAGTTGGTTGAGATCCTGATTAAAGATCATTTCTACTGGAGGATAGATTGCATTTTTCTCGTCTTCGCCTACGGCTACTATGATAGATATTTCCTTTTTAATCGTAACTAATTTTTCCAGAATGGCTTCTTCGTCAAATCCTTTTTCAATATCACCTTCATTTTTTAATATTTCTACGCCT
>Ga0207933_1002529_pt1 | contig 11685 bp, 8 predicted proteins | sample NGESurdeep092012_4_FD_184488 | JGI IMG/M metagenome (GOLD analysis project Ga0207933, IMG submission 184488) | Arctic peat soil microbial communities from Barrow, Alaska - NGEE Surface sample F53-3 deep-092012 (SPAdes) | ecosystem: Environmental > Terrestrial > Soil > Wetlands > Peat ... | reverse complement strand
CCAAGCCGATCGCCACTGGCGCGTACGAGCGCAAAATACGCGGTCTGGCCAGCACTTGTGCGAGCGCGCAGGCGACCAAGATCTGGCCCATCAAATCGGCGTTCGGCGCGAAACGCCAGACGAAGATCTGCGTCACCTTGGGAATGTCGACGAACGTGGTCAAGATCGTGCCTGTCCAGATCGTGGCCAAGAGCCCGCTGAACACGGCGCCCAGGCGGCGCCCATTGGGTGTGCGATGAATCAGCCAGCCGCTGCCGATACCGAGCAGCTGCCACGCCGCAAAGGGCATGAAATTCCGCTCGTAACGGCCTGGATTGTAGTGGTGCGGCGAGCGGATCCGAAACAGGATCTCCTGCGCCTCGGGCGAGGCTTTGGTGTGCGAGGCCGCGAGCAAGAGTGGCGAGAGCGCGACCGTCACCGCCACGAGCGGCACGAACTGCAGAATTAGCCGCTGCTTCAGATCCTTCCGGCCGAGCGACAAATGCGCGAGGCCAAAGATCGGAAACGCGAGCACCAAGTAATTGGCATGGAATGCGCCGCCCACAGCCAAGCAGACACCGGAATAGAGCCACCGTTCTTCGATGAAGAACAAGGTTCCCGCAACCGAGCCCAGCGCGCCTAGCGTGGACGGCTGCATAATGGTGTCGAACAGGTAGCTCGCACCCACGCTGGAAGTGCGAGTGATGAACAGCATCGAAAGCAAGATCAGAAACGCCGCCAGGCCGAGCGCCGCGCCCGCCACACGTGCCGCGATGCGGTACATGCACAGCGCGCCCACGAAGACCGCGATGAACTGTGCGATCGCGACCGCCCAGCCCTTCTTGTTCAGCTCGAGCAGCAGCGCGCCGAAGTAGATGAACACGCGGTGGTACTGCGTGGTGTGGTTGGTGAACCAATCCGCACGCAGCAAGCTCTTGTCGGTCAACGCCAGCGACTTCAGGAAATACACGACCTGATTGTCGAAGCCGTAGTTGAAGCCGTAGCTCAGCGCGAAGGCCAACGCGGCAAGCGCGACCACTCCGTATTCGAAGGCTCGCGGCAATCCGCGCTCGGAACGACTCATTGTGCGACCAACACCTGTACCGTGCATATTTGCGCTTGTCGGAGGGCCAATTTGGAGTGCGGCCCGGCTTGCGGCAGGGCTTATATCACGGCAAGAGGAGCCCTGGCGCCACGCGTGGCCGAGCAAAACGGCCATTGATCGTAGGGGACATTTGCTCGAGAGCCCGCGTAGACTCGAGCACCATGGGACGATTGATCGGGCTGGGGCTGCGTGGTGCGAGGCGTTGGGCAATCACGCTGGGAAGCTTGGCCGCGGCGCTCGGTGCCAGTGCCTGCTCGCCCGCGACGGATAGCAAGACGAGCCCCGGCGCTGCCGGCAGTGCGGCGATCACAGCGGGCAACGGGGGTGCGGCCGGCTCGGCCGTGGGCGCGGCCGGCAGCGGCGGGAATCAAGCCGCGGGCGGTGCGGGTACGGCAGGGTCCACGGGCACGGCAGGGGCTTCGCCCTTCGGCGGAGACACTGAGGTCGACGCCTGCATCACTTACCTGCAGGCTGCCTGTCAACGGCGATCGGAGTGCATGCAAAGCGACCCTAGCTCGTGCTTCGCGTCGAGCAGTGGCTGCCCCGACATGTACTTTTCGGAGGGCTCGCTGCGCACCGTTGCGGGCACCAAGGCCTGCGCGGAGACCTACAAGACCTTTCCCTGCGCACAACTGCTAGCGGGTGACATCCCGTCCTGTGTCACCGCCGGAACGCGTGCCGCGGGTCAAAGCTGCTCCTTCCCGTCGCAGTGCTCCTCGCTCAGCTGCACAATCGATAATGGCAGCAAGTGCGGGCTGTGCGCCATTGCTGGGCCCGCCGGAGCGGATTGCTCCGTGGCCGGCGTGGTCTGTAACGACGGCCTGCGCTGCAACGCCGCTCAGGTGTGCGAGGTGATCCCGCCTTCCACTCGGTATACTGCCAAAGAAGGCCAGCCCTGCACCATCGCCGACGGCTGCGCCGATACCAGCCTATTCTGCCAGACCAACGCGGCAACGCCGGTGTGCACCAAATACCCGACGCTTGGCATGTCATGTGCCGATTCGGGAACCTGCTTTGGCGAAAGCTACTGTCAGAATGGGCAGACCTGCGTCGCCCTGCCTGCTATCGGCGAGCCCTGCGCCGGCGTGGCCGGAACCTCAGGCAGCGGTTTGTGTGCGAAGAACGCGACCTGCGCGGCCACGGGGATGTGCGTTGCCAAGAGCTCGATCGGCGCGCCCTGCACGAGCAATGACCAATGCTCGATCGACCTTTCGTGTGTCTGCTCGGACACGACCTGCACTAGCCCAGTGTGCACTCAGCTGCGCTATTCGGGCCAAAGCTGCGGCACCCCGGGCCTGAGCTGTCACCCGAGCTTTACGTGCACGAACGGCGTTTGCCAGCCGATCACCTTGCACGGCGTGTTCGCGGCCTGCGGCAGCCAGTGAGGCCCCCAAACCGTGTCCCTATCTCGCCTCGGTTCCAAGCTCATGGTATCGAGCGGTAGTTCCGGCACAAATGAGCGATTCAAGCCCGACCCCCGAGCTCTCCATCGTTGCGCCGATGTACAACGAGGAGGGCAACATCGCTGCCTTCGTGGCCGCGGTCGAAAAGTCGGCTGCTAGCGTTGGCGTGCCGTTCGAAATCATCCTGGTCGACGACGGCAGCTCTGACGGCACGTGGTCGCAAATCGTCGAGCAGTCCAAGAGCCACCCGTGTTTGCGAGGCGCGCGGCTGGCGCGCAACTTCGGGCACCAGGGCGCGCTCATGGCCGGTCTGACCGAAGCGCGCGGCAAAGCCATCGTCAGTATGGATGGCGATCTGCAGCATCCTCCGGAGCTGATTCCCGAGCTGTTTGCGCGCTGGCGTGAAGGCTACAAAGTGGTTGCCACGGAGCGCGCCGATGCCGAGGACAGCTCGCTGTTCAAACGTGTCACCTCGCGCTGGTTCTATGGCGTGTTCTCGCGGTTGACCGGCGTTGCGATGGCGCCCGGCAATTCCGATTTTCGCCTGCTCGACGAAAGCGCGGTCAAAGCGCTGTGCGAGATGAACGACGTCGATTTGTTCATCCGCGGCTCGGTTACCTGGCTCGGCTTTCGTTCGGTCACACTGCCCTACCGCGCGGCCAAGCGCTTCAGCGGCACCACCAAGTACAGCTTGAAGAAGATGCTGCGCTTTGCGTCAGGCGCCATCCTGTCCTTTTCGCTCGCGCCGCTGCGGCTCGGCATCTGGATTGGCTTCATGACCAGCGGCTTTGCCGTCCTGGAATTCATCTACATTTTGGTGCAATACCGGCGCGGCGCGACGATCACCGGTTGGGCGTCGGTGATGACGTTCCTATCGTTGATGTTCGGCATCCTGTTCGTCTTGCTGGGCGTGATCGGCACGTACCTGGGCAAGATCTTCGAGCTACTGAAGAACCGCCCGCGGTTCCTGATCGGCGAACGCGCCGGCGACTGACCTCGCGACTTGCGCGAGCGCTGGGAACTTCTCGTGGCCTCGCGTGGGAGCCGATCCACGTCGGCCTTCCGACGTGGATCGAGGTTCTCGCGGGCACCCGTAGAGCCGCAGAAGCGCGTCCGATGTAAATTTTTGCATCTGGGGCGCGCGCGGAAAGGCGCCGACCCCCCAGATCGCGAGGGCGAGCGCGTCGCGACCCAAGATGTAGCTTCACTCCGACGCCGATGGCCTCAAGCGCGGTCTCGGTCGGCGACGCGGCCGACGTGCTCCGTGCTGCGTTCGGCGATCGCGCGGCGGCGTTCGCGTTGCTGCAATTCCTCGAGCAAGCGGCGATTGACGCTGAGCAGGTCGCCCAGGATCGCGAGCAGGAACGTCAGGAAGCCGACGATCAACAGCACCGCGGCCAAGATCAACGATTGCACGTGACCGTTGCTGCGGCCTTGCGCGACGTACCACACGAAACGTCCGCCAATCACGGTGCCAGCCAAGAGCGGGAACAGGCTGACCGACAAGAAGAAGCGCAGCGGCTGATAGACGATGAAGATGCGGAACATCGTCACGATCGAGCGCTTGATGTAGTTCGGAATGCTGCGCACGAGGCGCGAAGGCCTCAAATCTCCATTCACGCGAATGGGCACTGACACGACCGTCATGTTCTTTTGACCGGCCTGAATGATGGTCTCGAGCGTGTACGTGTAACCGTTGAACACGTTCAGCATCAGCGCGACGTCGCGCGAGATAGCGCGGAAGCCGCTGGGCGCGTCGGCTACGTCGGTGTCGCTGACGCGTCGCACGATCGAGCTGCCGAGGCGCTGCAGGACCTTTTTAATCGGCGAGAAGTGCTCGATGTTCTCGATTGGCCGCGCGCCGATCACGAAATCTGCCTCGCCGGCGAGGATCGGCCGCACCAGCTTCTCGATGTCTGCGCCGTTGTATTGGTTGTCCGCGTCGGTGTTGACGATGATGTCCGCGCCGCGCTCCAAGCACGACTCGAGGCCGAGCATGAAGGCCCGCGCCAAACCCTGGTTCTGCCGAAAGCCGACTACGTGGTGCACGCCGTTGGCGCGCGCGACTTCCACCGTTTTGTCGCGGCTGCCGTCATCGATGATCAAGACCTCGATGGTGTCGATGCCGGGAATGCTCTTCGGTAGATCGCCCAGGGCGATCGAGAGCGTTTCCGCTTCGTTGAGACAAGGGATCTGGATGATGAGCTTCATGGCAATGACTAGGGATAAGCCGTTTCGCGCGCATACTGGCCCGGCCGGGCCTCGAGCGCTAGCTCTGACAAAAACCGGGAAATCCGGCTCAATTCGTGAGCTCAGCGTCGCACGAGGCCGGCAGGGTGCCCCAGGGCGAGACGCTCATCGACGGCGTCGTCTCTCGGACTTCCAGCGCGCAACCGGCGTCCAGCATGTGATTGAGCTTCTGCGCGCCGTACGCTCTCGGATCTTTCACCAGGTAGGTGAGTGAGCCAGAGACACGCTTGGCTTCTTCGAACGGAGGCAGCCGATCGTTCCGCTGTAGCGCCTTGGGGTCGATGTAAATCGCGTAGATGGCCATCAGGTCCCGGGCGTAAGCGGGGCCGCCGGCACGCGCTCTGCGGATCACGATTGGAAGGTTACGCGCGTATGCGTCATTCGTGATCACCGACAGCTCGTGGCCCTGTGTGAAGGCGCGGGGGCCTTCTTCCTTTAGGTCCAGGTAGCTCGAAACACTGAGCGCCGCGCTGGCGATGAGCAGGAAGGTCGCGCCGTAGCGCTCGAGACGACCGAGCTGCTGCCCCACTCTGCCGTCGCCACGCTCTTGCCAAAGCTGCTGGACGACGAGAACCACGAATAGCGCCGTGACCAACTGCACGAAGGGCGCCGTCGGATCGAGGTAGCGGCTCATGAAGCGCTGCCACAGGAGCATGGGGCTCACGCTGCGCACGAGGAAGGTGAGGAAGAAAAAAAAGCTTCCGACCACGCAGAGCAGGCCGCGCACGCGGTAGTTTTTCGCGAAGCCGAGCAGACCTAGCCAGCACGGGAGGAACACGTAGAACGCCACCACCCAACCCTTGTCGATGTGCAAATAGCGGTCGAATAGCTTCCAAAACGTGGTGTCGGCGCGCCCGCCCTCGTCCGAATTGCCAATGTGGCTGGCGACCACGATCGACGCGCGGCTGTGATACGCCGTGAACATTCGGTAGGCGATCGTTTCGAGCACCAGACCCACGAGCAGAACGCCGAAGAACACGAACAGCGGCTTCAGCGCGGCCCTGAGCGGCACGCGCGCAGCCGAGCTCCGCGCCGCCAGCCAAATCGCGATCGCCATGCCCGGATAGAAGAAGACCATGGTCTCCTTGGCTAGGTAACCAACGAAGGCGACCAGCGCGCTACCAACTAGCCAGGCGGTGCGCGCCTTGCCCTGCGCGTCCGCGTAGCGCAGGTACAAGTAAGTCATGGCGATGCCGTATGTGCCGGTGAACAGATCGGGCAAGAGCTGCGAGCCGGCGGTCGCCATCAGGCTCGTGTAAATCAAGAGCAGCGCAGCCAGCACCCCGGCAAGCCGCCCCGACAGACGCTTGCCGCAAGCGTACACGAAGATCACTTGCACGACGCAGGCAGCGAGCGGCACGGCGTAGTAGGCGCGGATGCCGTGGCCGAGCAGCAACTGCGACACGTAGGCCGGCACCAACACGCCGAAGCGCGTCATGTGGTGGTTCCACTCGGCGTGTGCGAAGTCATGCTTGAAAAACCACTCGCGCACGAATTGCCATTTGGTCGCCGCGTCGCCGCCGGTGTTGACCGGCTCGAGCGTCTGGATGCGATGCGTGAGGCACAGCGTGGCTAGCGCGACCATGATCGCAATGTCATGGGCATTGCCGGTCAGCCAAGCCAATGCGGAGCGAACGCGGCTAGCGTTCGTCGCCGGCACAGCGAGCGGGCCAGACGACGCAAGGCGTTCGCTTTCAGGGGCCCCGCCCAGGCTGTCCGTATCCTGCATTGGCCGCGCTTTTAGCGCGTCGGCAGTAGTGTCGCAATGGTGCGCGCCGGGCCTGCGAACAACGCGAAAAGAGCGCGCAAGTGCGGTTGACGGTGCCATCGGCCCGTGACAGCTTCGCCCCGAATTGGAAGGCCAGTTGCAAGGCGATGAAGCGTCTCGTGCGGACGGCGCGAGGGGATTGCTTCGCTCGACCTGGGGCCGCATGAAGGGCGTCATCTCGACGCATCTCGGCATGCCCGCGCTGGCCTTTGCCGTCTGGTTCGGGCTGGCGTTGGCGACGCTGCTTTGGATGTGGGGTTCGAACCCGCTGGTGTTTCCGTCTCCGGACGAGGCAGTGGTTCGCTACGCCGCGCAGGTGATCTCCGAGCACGGCAGCCCGGTCTTGAACGTGCCCTTCCCGGATCCGGAAGACATGGCTCACCCGCGCAGCTGGGTCACGCTGGGCGACAAAGTCGTGCCGACGTACGCGCCGGTTTCGCTTTACTTGTTCGGCTATTTGCTGCGGCTCGGCAGGTTCGGGCTGCTGCTGGTGGCTGTGTTCCCGGCCAGCGCCGTGGCGGCGTTCGCTGCGGGGACGGCGCATTTACTGCCGCCCGGTCGTCGTTGGTTAGCGCTGCTCGCGCCGCCGCTCGCGTTCCCTGCTCTGTACTGGTTGCTCCGGCCTTGGGTGAATGTTTCGCCGTTGCTGGCCTGTCTGTGTTGGGCGTTCTTCTTCTGGGCGCGCTGGCGGCGGACCGACAAGCTGCGCGACCTGAGCTTGTGCGCGCTGTGCATGGCCCTCGGCACTGCGATTCGCCCCGACTACGCTGCGTTCCTGTTGCTCGCGGTGCTGCTGGTTTCGGTGGCCGCCAATCCGGCGCGCTACAGGCAAGTGTTCGTCGTGTTCACGCTCGCCGGCGTGTGCGCCTTGGGTAGCAACCTGTTCCTGAACAAGCTGCTCACTGGGCACCCGCTGCAAGCGGCATATCAGGTCGCGCTCGACCGACAGTGGGGGCCAGAAGACGCAGGCAGCACGCCAGGCTTGGGTATCTTGCGCGTGCTGCTCGTGCCTATGGGCTGGCCAGTGCCCAAGATCGCGCTGACCACGTTCGCGAAATATTGGCTCAAAATGGGTCCAATCGCGCTCGTGCTCGTGGGGCAGCTCGCCGTCATCCCGCTGCTTTGGCACAAATCGCGGCTGCCCTGCGTCTTGTACGGGCTGGTGTTCTTGCTGTTCGCGTTCTTCGTATACACGCGCTTGCACAACGACGTGTTCGGCGGCCACGAGGCCTCCGGCTGGGCCGAGCACAGCGTGCCGCGCTACCTCACCCCGGCATACCTGTTCGCGGCCCTACCGCCGCTCTTTCTGCTGGCGCGCTTCAAACGCAAATGGGTGTTGGTTCCGGGAGCGCTCGCCCTGTTAGGCGTCTCGGCTGCCGGCTTGTACGAGATAGGCGTGCGCGAGCCTTCGTCGTTCGCATTCGTGCACCGCTTCATGCCAATCCATGAAGCTCTTCTGAAAGACCTGGCACGCGAGATCCCGCCGAGCGCCATGGTGTACACGGTGACGTCGGACAAGCTGCTCTGGTCGCACTGGCGCCTCGGGACGATCGAAGATCAAAACCTGAGCGCTTCGTCCATGGAACGCGCGGTCAAGGCCGGCTTCCAGGTCTACATGCTCGATTCAAAGTACGAGAGCCCGTCCCACCGTCGTCTCGGTCAGCTCTTGGCCAAGCGCAACCTAGTGCTTAGCCCCGTCGACATGCACCACGGGCTGTATCGCTTGCGCGACGGTTTGGCGCTCTGGCCCGGGCACCGCCGCTGACGGCCGTTCCACTAGCGAGTCTTGTGGCGCAGACGCCACGTTTCGAAGCGCAGCTGCCAAACCTTGGTCACCGCTTCGAGCACGATCTTGCGGTCCATCTTGGAGGCGCCAACCTGTCGATCCACGAACACGATCGGCACTTCTCGTACGTTTAGACCCAGCATCAGCGCGCGATACGTCATCTCGATTTGAAACGAGTAGCCGTTCGATTCAACACGGTCGGCGAAGATCGCCTGCAGAGCCTCACGTCGGAACGCTTTGTAACCGCTGGTCAGATCCCGCACGGACACGCCGAGGATCAGCCGTGAATACAGCGAGCCGCCCTTCGACAGGATGTGCCGCCCCGGCCCCCAACCCACGATATCGCCGCCTGTCACGTTGCGCGATCCGATCACGATGTCCGCGCCCGCTTCCAGCTCGCGGAAGAAATCCGCGAGGTACTTCGGGTCGTGCGACAAATCCGCGTCCATCTCGAAGAAGTAGCGGTAGCCCTCGCGCAGGCCGAGTTGGAACGCGGCGTTGTACGCCGTGCCCAGGCCGAGTTTACTGGGGCGATGCAAGACGCGCACACGGCCGTCACGCGCAGCCAGCTCGTCCGCGAGCGCGCCCGTGCCGTCCGGCGAGTTGTCGTCCACGATCAGGACGTGCGCGTGGGGCGCGTTGCCGAGCGTTGCTTCCACGAACGCTTCCAAGTTCGAGCGCTCGTTGTACGTGGGCGTGATGATCAGCGTGCCAGCGCCGAGCGTAAGCTCGGGCTGATTCGGTAAGCTGCCATCACGTGCCACGGCAGCCGTTTAGCATTGTCGGGAGCTCCGCTCCCGCCCCAATGAAATGTCCCCCTCCGGGGATCACGAAGCGCGTAATTCATTGGGGCTCCCCAGGACCCTTGGGGTTTTGGGGCCCCACCCCCAAAACATGCTCTTTCTTCGGCGATACCGGTGCTAGAGCACCCAGTAGACAGCATGACCAAGCAGACTCTGAAAATTGGGCTGATTCAAACCAGCGTCGGTCTCGACAAGGCGGCAAACGTCGAGAAAACGGCGCTCGCCATCCGCGACGCGGCCAGCCGCGGGGCCTCCTTGATCTGCCTGCAAGAGCTGTTTGCGTCGCAGTATTTTTGCCAGACGGAGGACGCCGCGTTCTTCGATCTCGCCGAACCGCTCGACGGCCCGACGGTGTCGGCGATCGCGCGCGTGGCGAAGGAGCACAAGGTCAGCGTGGTCACGCCCATCTTCGAGAAGCGTGCGCCGGGTGTGTATCATAACAGCGTGGTCGTGCTTGGGCCCGACGGCGGTCGCCTCGGCCTGTATCGCAAGATGCACATCCCCGACGATCCGCTGTTCATGGAGAAGTATTACTTCACGCCTGGCGATCTCGGTTTCACGACCTTCGAGACGCCGACCGCGAAAGTCGGCACGCTCATCTGTTGGGACCAATGGTACCCAGAAGCCGCGCGCTTGACCGCAATGCGCGGCGCCGAAGTGCTCACCTATCCGACCGCGATTGGTTGGCACCCAGCCGAAAAGGCCGAGTACGGCGCGGCTCAAGTGTCCGCGTGGCAAACCATGCAACGCAGTCACGCCATCGCCAACGGCGTGTTCGTGGTCGCCGTGAACCGCGTGGGCCACGAGGGCCCGAAGGACGGAGGCCTGGAATTTTGGGGGCATTCCTTCGTGGCAGATCCCTTCGGCGTGGTGCTGGCAGAAGCTGGGGAGGGAGAAGAAACGCTGGTCGTCGAGTGCGACTTGACGCGCCAAGAGTGGGTGCGACGCAATTGGCCGTTCTTCCGTGACCGCCGCATCGACGCCTACGGTGACCTCACGCAGCGCTTTCTCGAGCCGAGCGGCCAGCGATGAAAGCACGCTCCAAGTCGCAGCCGTTGCCAGAGTCGACACTGGCGACGCCGCACACGCTCGGTTACCGCATGCCCGCAGAATGGGAGCCGCACGCCGCCACGTGGCTGGCCTGGCCGCACGAGCCCACGGACTGGCCCGGCAAGTTCGACGCGATCCCGTGGGTGTTCGCCGAGGTCGCGCGCAACCTGCAAGACGGCGAGCGCATCCGCGTCATCGTCTCGGGCAAAGCTGAGGAAGCGGTCGCTAAGAGCGTATTTTTGCGCTCGGGCGTGGATCTCAAGCAAGTCGACTTCGTGCACTTGGCCACGGATCGCTCGTGGACTCGGGATTTTTTGCCGCTCGGTGTGGTGAGGGGCAGCGGCAAGAAGCGCGAGACCGCGCTCGTGAAGTGGAAATTCAACGGCTGGGCGCGCTACCCGAATCATCAAAAAGATGAAGCCGCGGGCCTCGCGGTGGCGCTGCAGCTGGGCGCACCGCTGGCCTTGCCAGAAGCGCAACTCGGCCGGAAACGCAGCCGCGTCGTGCTCGAGGGCGGCGCCATCGACGTAGACGGCGAAGGCTCGCTGCTCTGCACCGAAGAGTGCTTGCTGGACGGGCGCCAAGCGCGTAACGGCGAGCTCGGCAAGGTGGGCGTGGAGAACGTGCTGCGCGACCACTTGGGCGCCGAGCGCGTGCTGTGGCTGGAGCGCGGCATTGCCGGTGACGACACCGCCGGGCACATCGACGACTTCGCGCGCTTCGTGGCGCCCGGCAAAATCGTGCTCGCCGAAGAGAAGCACAAGAAAGACCCGAACTTTGCCGTCCTGCAAAGTGCTGCCCAGCGCTTGCGCAGCGCGCGCGACGCCAAAGGCCGCAAGCTGGAGGTGATTCGGCTGCCGATGCCGAGGCCGCTCGTGTTCGACGGGCAGCGCCTGCCCGCGAGCTATGCCAATTTCTACATCGGCAACGCGGCCGTCCTAGTGCCAACCTTCAATGATCCGCACGACCGCGTCGCGCTCGGTATTTTGAGCGAGCTATTCCCCGACCGCCGCGTCGTCGGCATTCACTCGACCGACTTCGTCCTAGGCCTCGGGACCATTCACTGCTCCACGCAGCAAGAAATCCGTTCGTAACAAGCCAGCGTGGACGCTGGTTTTTCGAAGTGCGTTAGTTGGTTCGGCTTTTCCGCGCGGTTTGCGGGCGCGAACCACGCGGTGCGGGCGAACAGCGTGACTGGAATTGCGCCTGAAAAGTTGAAAAACGCTGCGGCATAGCGCACCTTTCGAGCCTTGAGCATCCGTCAGAGCTTGGTTTCGTTGGCGTGTCGGCCGCGGCGCGCCGTGATGAGCGCGGTGCTCGGGGTTGCGTTGTGTCAAAGCGCCAGCGCTGAATCCGCACAGGGAGCGCCCCCTCCAACGCCTGCCAGCTACACGTACGTCGCGCTCAAGCCGACGCCCGAAACGCAAGTGCAGAAAACTGCCGCCGAACGCGGCGTGAACCCTTGCGACACGCCCGACCCCGGCTTCGGCGTCTACGGCACCAACACCAGCGCCGCCGGCTACGGCGGTTATTTCAGCGAT
>Ga0207933_1002528_pt1 | contig 11691 bp, 14 predicted proteins | sample NGESurdeep092012_4_FD_184488 | JGI IMG/M metagenome (GOLD analysis project Ga0207933, IMG submission 184488) | Arctic peat soil microbial communities from Barrow, Alaska - NGEE Surface sample F53-3 deep-092012 (SPAdes) | ecosystem: Environmental > Terrestrial > Soil > Wetlands > Peat ... | reverse complement strand
TCGACGCCGTGGACCGGGTGCTGGAGGTGGCCCGCCTCCACCGACGGGCCACCGAGGTGCCCGGCGGCCTCAGGGTGGCGCGCCGGCGTGGGCGGCTCACCCTCGACCCGGTGCCCGGGGTGACCGGTGACGGTCCCCGACCCGACCACGGTGACACTCCGGTACAGTCGCGCCGTGGTCACCGCTGAGGAGCAGGCACCCGTGGGTCCCGGGGGCGCGGACCGCCTGGAGCACCGTGGAGACGTCGGTCGGGTCATCGTCTCGGAGGCCGACCTCCAGTCCCGGATCACCGAGTTGGGGGAGACGATCTCCGCCGACTATGCCGGCCGCCCACCCCTGCTGGTCGGGGTGCTGAAGGGCGCCTTCATGTTCATGAGCGACCTGTCCCGGGCCATCTCCCTTCCCGTGGACGTGGACTTCATGGCCGTCTCCTCCTACGGCAGTGCCACCCGGACGTCGGGAGTGGTCCGCATCGTGAAGGACCTCGACGTCGATCTGACCGACCGGCACGTGCTGGTGGTGGAGGACATCGTCGACAGCGGCCTGACCCTCAGCTATCTGCAGCGCTACCTGTTGGCCCGGAGCCCGGCCAGCCTCGAGGTGTGCGCCCTGCTGGTCAAGGACGGCCAGCAGCGTACGGAACTGGACCTGGCCTATGTGGGTTTCCACATCCCGGCGGAGTTCGTGGTGGGCTACGGCCTCGACGTCGACGGGCGCCTGCGCAATCTGAAGGCCATCCACGCCTATGCCGGCGATCTGTCGTCGTAGGCGCGGGTCCCCAAGAGAACCGAGCTGATCCGTTGAGCGTCGACACCGACCGAATCGAGCGAGCCGTCCTCGAGCTGCTCGATGCCCTGGGCGAGGACCCCACCCGCGACGGCCTGATCAAGACCCCCCATCGGGTGGCCAAGATGTACGAGGAGCTGTTCGCCGGGTTCGGTGAGAATCCGGCCGACCATCTCGAGGTGACCTTCGCCGCCGACCACGACGAGATGGTCATGGTCCGCGACATCCCCTTCGCCTCGCTCTGCGAGCACCACCTCATCCCATTCATCGGAAAGGCGCACGTGGCCTACATCCCTGGGGACGACGGACGGATCACCGGGCTGTCCAAGCTGGCCCGCTTGGTGGACGGGTACGCCAAGCGCCTGCAGGTGCAGGAGCGGATGACCACGGAGATCGCCGACGCCGTCGAGAACGCCCTTGCTCCCAAGGGGGTCCTGGTGGTGGTGGAGGCCGAGCACCTGTGCATGTCCATGCGGGGAGTGAAGAAGTCCGGGACATCCACGGTGACCTCGGCGGTCCGGGGCCTGTTCCGCAGTGACGCCTCGACCCGCATGGAGGCCATGCAGTTCGTCCGGGGCCACTAGTTCGGTCCGGGGCCCGGCCGCGGGCCTGTCCGGGCTGGTTTACTCTGTGTCGTCATGCCCATCTCCCCGAACGAGCGACGCCCCCTGGTCATGGGTATCCTCAACGTCACCCCCGACTCCTTTTCCGACGGTGGGCAGTGGTTCGACCGGGACCGGGCCGTCCTACGGGGCCACGAGATGATCGCAGAGGGGGCCGACATCATCGACGTCGGGGGTGAGTCCACCCGCCCGGCCGCGGACCCGGTCCCCGTCGACGAGGAGCTGGACCGGGTGATCCCGGTGGTCGGGGCCCTGGCCGGCCGGATCCGGGTGTCCGTCGACACCACCAAAGAGGCGGTGGCCAACGCCGCCGTCGAGGCCGGGGCCACCCTGATCAACGACGTCTCGGCCTCGCTGTGGCCGGTGGCTGCCCGTCACGGGGTGGGCTGGGTGGCCATGCACCGCCGGGGCAGCGCCGTCACCATGCAGCGCGACCCCCACTACGACGACGTGGTGCGCGAGGTCTCGGCCCTGCTGTTCGAACGGGCGTCCTCGGCCACCGCGGCCGGGGTGGCCGAGGTGTGGATCGACCCGGGCATCGGCTTCGGCAAGACCGTGGAGCACAACCTCTCCCTGCTCGGGGCGGTCTCCGACCTGGTCCAGGGGGGGTACCCGGTGATGGTGGGGACCAGCCGGAAGAGCTTCCTCGGCACCCTCGGCTCGGCCCCGGGCCGTCCGCCCGTGCCGGTGGACGAACGCCTCCCGGGCTCGCTGGCCACGGCCACCTGGGCCATGGAGCAGGGGGCCGGAATGGTGCGGGTCCACGACGTGGCCGCCACCGTCCAGGCCGCCCGCCTGGTAGGTGCCGGCCGTTCGGGGTCCCCGTGGTGAAGGGCAAGTGGGCCGCCGGCATCCCACCGCGGAACTTCACGTGGGTCATCAAGGACCGGCTGGCCATGAGCGAGCGGCCCGGGGGGTTCGCCCCGAACCACCGCAAGGTCCGACGGCAGGAGGAGATCATCTGGCTGCAGGTCCAGGGCTTCACCCGGGTGGTGTCGCTCCTGCCTTCCTCCCACAACCTGCAGGCCTACGAGGAGAAGTCGATGGCCAGCGTGCACTTCCCGCTACCCACGTCAGGTGACGCCCGGGGTGCCCTCGGCGAGATCTATCGCGACCTGCACGGCCGGCTGACCGCCGGCGAGCGCATCCTGATCCACCAGGAGGAGCTGGGCGACCGCGTGGCCGGGGTGGTGGCCGGCTACCTGTTGTGGTCGGACCGGCTGCAGAGCGGTCCCCAGTCGATCACCGTGCTCGAGCACATGACCGGTCACCCCATGGGGCCGAGCGGACGTGAGCTGGTGGCCTTCGCCACCCAGCTCACCCCGGCCTCGGTGCCCCCGATGACCGGGGACACGCCCTCGGGGGGGTGACCGCCCTGGCCGGTGCGGCGACCGCTGGCGGCGGTGACGGAGGCGGGGACCGGATCCAGCTGCGCGGCCTGCGCGTAGTGGGGACCCACGGGGTGCTGGCTGAGGAGCAGGCCCGTGCCCAACCCTTCGAGATCGATCTCGACCTGGCCGTCGACCTGGCCTTGGCCGGCGGCAGCGACCGGCTCTCCGACACCGTGGACTACGGGGCGGTGGCCCGGCTGGCGGCGGCGGTGGTGGCCGGCCGGTCCTTCGAGCTGCTGGAGTCCCTGGCCGGCGCGGTGGCCGAGGCCGCCCTGGCCTCTGACCTCCGGATCACCGCGGTGACCGTCCATCTCCGCAAGCTCCGGCCACCGCTGGCCCTCGACATCGGCACCGTCGGGGTCCGGATCACCCGGCGCCAGTGACGTCGCCGTCGACCGGTCCGACCTCCGTCCGGGCCTTTGTGGGCCTCGGCTCCAACCTCGGCGACCGGTGGTCCCATCTCCGCCGGGCCGTGGACCAGCTCCGGGCGGGGAACCGGGCCCCGGTGACCGCGGTGTCCCGGGTCTACGAGACCGAGCCGGTCGGCGGACCCGAGGGGCAGGGCCCCTACCTGAACGTGGTGGTGGAGCTGGCCGTGTCCCCGGTGGCCGACCCCTACCGGCTGCTCGAGGAGTGCCGCCGCCTCGAGGCCGCCGCCGGCCGGGTGCGGTCCGTCCGATGGGGCCCGAGGACCCTGGACGCCGATGTGCTGTGGATCGACGGGGTGGCCCTGGAGGACGTCGACCTGACCGTGCCCCACCCTCGGTGGCGGGAGCGACGGTTCGTGCTCGCTCCGCTGTCCGAGCTGGCCCCGGACCTGGTCGCCGAGGACGACCTGGCCGCCTCTGGTGGCGAGGTCGCAGTCGTGGGTACACTGTGAGGCGACGTAGGTAGATTCTCTGACGCGAACGGCACCCTCCGGGGCTGGAACGTAACAAAGGGGTCTCGTGACCACATTCCGAATCGTCGGACCGGGCCGGGCTGGTCGGTCCCTGCTGGCAGCGCTCGACGGGGTCGGGGGCTTCGAATCGCGGGGTGCCCTCGGGCGTCACGACTGTGTCGTGGACGCCGCCCGGGACGTCGACCTCCTGGTCATCGCCACGCCGGACGACGCCGTGGCCCGGGTGGCCGCCCAGGTCCGGCCGGTGCCGACCACGGTGGTGGTCCACCTGTCGGGCTCCCTCGGCCTCGACGTACTGGGCGACCACCCGCGGCGCGGTTCGCTGCACCCGCTCATGCCGCTGCCCAACGCGGTGATCGGGGCTGAGCGGCTGGCCTCGGGCATCACCTTCGCCGTGGCCGGCGATCCCCTGGTCGGCCGGGTGGCCTCTGCCCTGGACGGCCGGGCCGTCGAGGTGGAGGACGGCAACCGGACCAGCTACCACGCCGCCGCCACCATCGCCGCCAACCATCTGGTGGCCCTCATCGGTCAGGTGGAGCGGGTGGCCGCCACCATCGGCCTCCCCCTCGAGGCCTTCGCCGGGCTGCTGCACGCCGCCACCGACGACGCCCTGGCCCTCGGCCCCCGGCGGGCCCTGACCGGGCCCGCCGCCCGGGGAGACTGGGACACCGTGGAACGCCACCGCTCGGCCCTGGCCGGGATGGCGGGTCACCGCAACGAGCTGGCCGCCTACGACGCCATGGTGGGGCTGGCCCGGCGGCTCTCGTTGGATCCTGCCGTGGCCGCGCCCGAAGGCGGTGGCCGGACGGAAGAGCCGGTACGGCCCGACGACGGGATGGGTGGAGTCGGCGGGGTCGCCGCCCCGGTGGGCGTGGAGCAGGTGGCGTGAGCACCGTCCTGGTCGAGGCGCCCACGGCCGGGGCCCCGACCCGGGTCCTGCCGGAGGTCTTCACGACCATCGCCGAGTACTCGGCGGCCCTGGACGCCGTCCGACTGTCCGGTCGGACCGTGGGCGTGATTCCGACCATGGGGGCCCTCCACGATGGGCACCGCTCGCTCATCCAGCGGGCTGCCGCCGAGTGCGACGTGGTCGCCGTCTCCATCTTCGTCAACCCGACCCAGTTCGGGGACCCCTCCGACCTGGCCAACTACCCCCGAACCCTCGAGGCCGACCTCGAGGCCATCGCCTCCTCGGGGGGGCAGCTGGTCTTCGCCCCGTCGGTCGCCGAGATGTACCCCGACCCGCCGGGTGCCGCCCCAACCACCGTGGCCGTGCCGGCCCTCTCCGCCCTCTGGGAGGGCACATCCCGGCCCGGCCACTTCGACGGTGTGGCCACCGTGGTGGTCAAACTGCTGTCGGCGGCCGGTCGGTGCCGGGCCTACTTCGGGGAGAAGGACTTCCAGCAGCTGGCCCTGGTGACCCGGGTGGTCCGCGACCTGGCCCTGCCCACCTGCGTGGTGGGGTGCGCGACGGTCCGCGACCCTGACGGCCTGGCCCTGTCCAGCCGTAACGCTCGGCTCCGACCGGACCAGCGCCGGGCCGCCCTGGCCCTGTGGCGCTCCCTGCGGGCCGGCGCCGACCAGGTGGAACTCGGTGCCGGGCCGGACCGGGTGGAGGAGGCCATGAGACGGGAGCTATCCCTCGAGCCCACCGTGGTGTTGGACTACGCCGCCCTGGTCACCGCCGACGACCTCGAGCCGGCGCGGTCGACGGCCACCGACCGGTCCCTGCGCCTGATCGTGGCGGCCACGGTGGGCCCGGTGCGGCTGATCGACAACCTCGATCCTCGCCAGGGTCGCTGACCGCCCCGTGACCCGTCCTCCGGAGGCGTAGATGAGCACGGCGGACCCGGACGTGGCGCCGGTGGGCCTCGACGTCCTGGTCCTCGGGAGCGGGGTGGCCGGGCTGTCCGCCGCCGTGCGCCTGGCCGCTCCACTGTCCCCGGCGGGGACCGGGCTTGGCGACGGTGTCGGCAGCCTGCGGGTGGGGGTGCTGACCAAGGCCGAGCTGTCCCAGTCGGCCACCCGGTGGGCCCAGGGCGGGGTGGCCGCAGTGTTGGGTGGGGACGAGGACTCGACCGATCTCCACCTGGCCGACACGCTGGCTGCGGGCGCCGGCCTGTGTGACACCGATGCCGTGCGGGTGCTGGTGGACGAGGGCCCGGCCCGGGTCAATGAGCTGATCGCCATGGGTGCCGTCTTCGACCGCCAGCCCGGCGGGGCCCTGGCCCTGGCCCGCGAGGGTGGCCACTCGACGGCCCGGGTGGTCCACGCCGGGGGCGCGGCCACCGGTGCCGAGGTGGAACGGGCCCTGGTCGACGCCACCCGGGCCACGGCCGCCGCCGTCCTCGAGGAGTGGTTCGCCCTCGACCTGTTGGTGGAGGGTGGCCGGTGTCGCGGGGTGGTGGCCCTGAGCGCCGACGGTCACCTGGTCGAGGTCCGGGCCACCCACACTGTGCTCGCCACCGGCGGAGCCGGCCAGTTGTTCGCCGTGACCACCAACCCGGCCGAGGCCACCGCTGACGGCCTGGCCATGGCCCTCCGGGCCGGTGTGCCGGTGGCCGACGTCGAGTTCATGCAGTTCCACCCGACCGCCCTCCATCACCCGGCCATGCCCCGGCCGCTCCTGTCCGAGGCGCTGCGGGGCCACGGGGCCCTGCTGCGGGACGCCGAGGGCGAGCGTTTCGTCGATGAGCTGGCCCCGAGGGACATGGTCAGCCGGGCCATGGCCGAGCGCATGGCGGCCCAGGGTGTGGAGAGCCTCTGGCTCGACGCCACCGGTTTGGCCTCGTTCGAGGCGCGGTTCCCGACCATTGCCGCCTCCCTCGGGGCCATCGGGCTCGACCCCTCCCGCGACTGGCTGCCCATCGCCCCGGCTGCCCACTACCTGTCCGGCGGAGTGGTCACCGACCTGTCGGGGGCCACGGCCCTCCCCGGCCTGTGGGCGGCCGGCGAGGTGGCCTGCACCGGGGTCCACGGGGCCAACCGCCTGGCGTCGAACTCACTGCTGGAGGGGATGGTGTTCGGGGCCCGACTGGCCGAGTCCATCCAGGACGGAAGGGATGGCCCGGAGCCCAGCGGGGTGATGAAGGCGGTGCTCGAGGGATCCCGGGAGCGGGTCGACCCGCCGGTGGGGTCGCCCCGGCCCGCCGCACCGGCGGCGGACCCGGGGCCGTCCGTGCCCACGTGGCCCGATGTCCCGAAGACCCGGGACCGTCTCCAACGGGTGATGATCGAGGGGGCCGGCGTGGTGCGGAGCGCGGGCTCGCTGGCGGCCGCCGGGGCCGCCCTCGAAGCCCTGGGCGCCGAGATGGGGGACGGCATCCCGGGGGACCGGGCCCACGGCGAGCTGGCCAATCTGGTCACCGCGGCCACCAGCCTCCTCCATTCGGCCACCCTCCGGGAGGAGACCCGGGGGGCCCACGCCCGGAGCGACCATGCCCAGACGTCGGACGACTGGCGCCGGCGCATCGTCCACGACCGTGGGGGCGTGGCCGTGATGGCCGGTCCCCCGACACCGCCTTCGGTGGCGGGACGCACCCGCTCTTGAGTACTCCTCTCGGACCCGGCCGCACCCTGGCGGGCTCCGTGGACCTCGACCCGCCCCGGGTGGCGGTGGTCGATGCGGTGACCCGCGCCCTGGCCGAGGACCTGCTGCCCCTCGGCGACCTCACCGCGGCCCTGGTCCCGGTGACCACCACGACCCGTGTGGCCATCGTGAGCCGGGCGGTGGGGGTGATCGCCGGTCGGGCCTGCGCCCTCGAGGCCTTCCACCAGCTCGACCCGACGCTGGAGGTGACCTGGCGGATCGGTGACGGTGGCCCCGTCGCCCCCGGCGACCACGTGGCCGAGGTCATCGGCTCCCTTCGCTCCATCCTCACCGCCGAGCGGACCGTCCTCAACTTCCTCGGTCACCTGTCCGGGGTGGCCTCGCTGACCCGCCGGTACGTGCAGGCCGTGCAGGCCGTCAATCCCTCCACCCGGGTGCTGGACACCCGCAAGACCACACCGGGCCTGCGGGCCCTCGAGAAGGCTGCCGTCCGGGCCGGCGGCGGCCACAACCACCGGGGCAGTCTGTCCGACGCCGTGCTGGTGAAGGACAACCACCTGGCCGGACTGTCCATCGGGGAGGCGGTGGCCCGGGCCAAGGAGCTGTGGCCGGGGCGGATGGTGGAGGTGGAGTGCGACCACCTGTCCCAGGTGGACGAGGCCGTGGCGGCCGGCGCCACGGTGATCATGCTGGACAACATGTCGCTCGAGCGGGTGGCCGGGTGCGTCTCCCAGCTGCGGGCCGACGGCGTGGCCACCCTGGTGGAAGTGTCCGGTGGGGTCGACCTGGAGGCCGCACCCAAGCTGGCTACCGCCGGCGCCGACCTCATCTCGGTGGGGGCCCTGACCCACTCGGCGCCCGTGCTCGATCTCGGATTCGACCTGGCGCCGGACTCCGGCGGGAAGGGCTGACCATGCTCCTCGCCATCGACGTCGGCAACACCGAGACCGTCGTGGGGCTGTTCGCCGACGACCCGTCCGAGGCCGCCGGCGGCACCGGACCGCGGGACGGCAACGAGCCGACGGGCCTGGCCCACCACTGGCGCCTGTCCACGGTGGCCGAGCGGACGGCGGACGAGCATGCCCTCCTCCTCACCCAGCTGCTGGACCTCGACGGGCTGGACATCGACCACACCGTCTCGGGCATCGCCGTGACCTCGTCGGTCCCGCTGGTGACGGCCAACCTCCGCCAGATGGTGTCCCGATGGTTCGACGTGCCGGCCGTGGTCCTGGAGCCGGGGGTCAAGAGCGGCATGCCCATCCTCTACGACAATCCGAAGGAGGTGGGGGCGGACCGGATCGCCAACGCCGTCGGGGCGCACGACCTGTTCGGCGGGCCCTGCGTGGTGGTGGACCTGGGCACGGCGACCACGTTCGACGCCATCTCGGCGGCGGGGGAGTACCTGGGCGGGGCCATCACTCCAGGGGTGGCCATCAGCCTCGACGCCCTGTTCGCCCACGCCGCCGCCCTCCGGCGGGTGGAGCTGGTTGAGCCCCGCAGTGTGATCGGCAAGTCGACGGTGGAGTCCATCCAGTCCGGTGCTCTCTACGGCTTCGCCGGCCAGGTGGACGGCTTGTGCCGCCGGTTCGCCGCCGTGCTCGGGGAGTGCACGGTGGTGGCTACCGGGGGCCTGTCCGAGCTCATCTCGCCCTACGCCGAGGAGATCGAGTACGTCGAACCGTGGCTCACGCTCCACGGCCTCCGTATCATCTTCGAGCGCAACTCGTAGGGGGTCCGAACCGCCGACCCGCCGGTCCGGGGCCGGGGCCGGGGCCGGGGTCAGACGGGGGCCTCGAGCGGCAGTCGGGGGCTGCGGGTTGGGGGCTGGTGGTCCCACAGGTCGGACAACAGGTCGGCCTTGACGGCCGCGGCGGCCGGGTCGTCCCACCGGTTGACCTGCTGCCGGGGGTCGTCGTCCAAGTCGTAGAGCTCGCCCTCGGTGCCGTCGTGGGAGGTTCCGGGCCGGTAGGCGCTGCACACCCAGTGGTCCCGCATGAGTGTGCGCAGATGGACGTCGATCCCGAACAGCTCACTGTCCCACTCGGTCAGCACGCGCTCGAAGCCCCGGGCGCCGGCATCGAGGTCGTCCACGGGGAGGGACCCGCCCTGCATCCACCCCGGGGCGCCGATGCCGGCGATGGCGCAGAACGTCGGGGCCAGGTCGACCAGGCCCACCGGCCGCGACACCACGGCGGGAACGGCGGCGGCGCTGGGGGCCGGCCGCCACACCAGGGGGATCCGCATGAGGGCGTCCACATGGTACGGGCCCTTGAACAACAGCCCGAAGTCGCCCTGGAGCTCCCCGTGGTCGGTGGTGAAGACCACGTCCAGGTCGTCGGCCCAGCCGCGCTCGGCGATGCGGTCGAGCACCCGGCCCAGGGCCTCGTCGATGAGCTCGCACTCGACGGCGTTGCGGGCGTTGACCTCGCGGACCTGGTCGGCGGTGAGGGTGGCCGGCACCCAGTCGGCCGGGGCCTCGTAGTTGGACACCAGCGTTCCGTCGTACCAGAGCCGCCAGTGCCGGGGCTTGGCGTCGAGGATGGCCTCCCGCTCGGCCCGGTCCTCGGGGTAGCCGGCCGGCAGCGGGACCTCCCGCCAGTCCACCCGGCCCACCTCGGATTCGGGCGGGTCCCAGGGATGGTGGGGGTCGGGGAAGCTCATCCAGCAGAACCAGTCCTCGTCGGCCCCGAGGGAGTCCAACCAGGCCATGGTCCGATCGGCCACCCAATCGGTGTGGTAGAGATCCCGGTCGATCGGGTTGACCTTGACCTGGGGGGCGTCGGTGTCCCCGCCTCCGGCCGCGTTGACCTGGAGGGAGCCGTCGATGGCCGGATAGAACCCACCCAGGGCCTCGGGGTGCTCGGCCATCATCCACCGGGCGTAGTGCAGAGGGCCCAATACCCCGTGGGTGGCCAACTCGAGGTGCTCGAAGCCTCGGTGGCGGCCACCGGGGGGCTCGGTGCCCGTCTGGGCCAGGGAGTTCTCTCCGAAGCGGAAGAACGGGTCGAGAAACGGCTCGAAGTGGGCCTTGCCGATGAGTGAGGTGCGGTAGCCCGCCCGGTGCAGCTCCTCGGCCACCGACGGCGCATCGGTGGGCAGGGGCACCCCGTTCATCCACACCCCGTGGGTGCTCGGGTGCTGGCCGGTCAGGATGGTCGACCGGGACGGCATGCACACCACCGACTGGGGGTGGGCCCGCTCGAATCGGATCCCCTCGGCCGCCAGTCGGTCCACCACCGGGGTCCGGCTCAGCAGGCCGCCGTTGCAGCCCAGGGTGTCGTAGCGCTGCTGATCGGTGGTGACCAGAAGGATCTTGCGGCCCATCAGGGGGGTCCCTTCATCTCGGTGTGGCGGTGGCGACGGGTGCGGTCTCCAGCCCGAGCAGCCCGGCCAGGCCCTCGAGCCCGGCCCGGGCCGCACCTCCGATGACCAGGGCCAGGGGCGCCGGATCGACATCGACGGAGTAGACGGCCAGGCAGGTGCCGTCCCCGAGATCGTGGACGTCGATGGTGCTGAGGTGCTCGACGAACATCGGGGCAGTGATTCGGTACTGGAAGCGACGCAAGGTGGGGTCGACGGTCAGCAGCCGCTCGGGCATGGGAAGTCCCGACCCGGTCATCACGACCCGCTGGTCTCCGTCGACCGTGCACGAGGCGATGCCGGGGAACCACTCGGCGACGCGCTCGGGCGCCCCGACCAACGCCCACACGGCGTCGGGAGGGCAGGCCAGGCGGACGGCGTGTCGGACGCTGCCCCGCTTGGCCGTCATGCCGGACCGCCACAACGGGTGCCCGGCCTGCTGGGCGGAGCGGGATCGGCCACCGGGGATGGATCGGAGAGGGACGCAGCCATGGTGGGGCGAGGCTAGCGGCCGGTGGCCGGTGGCCGGTGGCCGGCGACGAGGCCCTCATCGCCTCCTAACAACCACCTCACGCATCCCACATCCCGCCCGGCGATAACTGGATGTGCGACCGGAACGCCCGGCGCCACGCAGGAGGCACTACAGCAATGAAGCACATCATTCCCACCGCCAGGAAGATGATCGTCGGCGTGATGGCTGTCGGGGCCCTCTCCCTCGGCGCCGCCGGTATGGCCGGAGCGGCCACCACCGGTTCGACCGCCAACGCGTCGGTCCGTTTGGCCCACTTCGACTGCGCCAACGCCACCAAGGTCCTGGACAAGATCCAAACGGGCGAGGCGTCCATCGCTTCGGGCCTGCCCAAGCTGACCGCGGCCCAGGCCAAGGCGGCCGCCGCCGGGAACACCCAACGGGCCGACCGCCTCCAGAAGCGGATCACCCGGCTGGAGAGCGCCACCTTCAGGTCCCGTCTGGACAAGGCGGCCTCGGCCATCGAGGCCAAGTGCGACGTGGCCGCCCCCGGAGGTACCAGCTCGGCCGGTTGAGCGACGCCGGCGCGCACCATCGGGACGGTCGGCCGC
>Ga0207933_1002527_pt1 | contig 11692 bp, 5 predicted proteins | sample NGESurdeep092012_4_FD_184488 | JGI IMG/M metagenome (GOLD analysis project Ga0207933, IMG submission 184488) | Arctic peat soil microbial communities from Barrow, Alaska - NGEE Surface sample F53-3 deep-092012 (SPAdes) | ecosystem: Environmental > Terrestrial > Soil > Wetlands > Peat ... | reverse complement strand
TACAAGCAGGACCACTTCGAAACGACGTTCGGCAACTGTGCTGGATACCACTTGTGCCATGGTCCGAACTTTCGCAACCGGTACGGTAGGATCAACGTCGCGTATTGCCGTCCGGGATGCCGAGATGACGGTGCTGGGGTTTGTTGTTGTTCGGATCAGGATCGAACCAGCGAATGGCGCCAAGTTCCAATATGGAAAGTAGATGACGAGGCTCCCTGCGTGCTCCAGACTCGTAGTTGGCACGTCCGCCGCGACCCCGACCACCTCTGCCAGCGCGGCATTGTCGCCGGCAATCAGCCGCTTGCCAATAGGGTTTTCGCCGGGCCATAACGTGCTTGCTACTCGCTCCGAGACTACGGCTACAGAGCTCCCCTTCTCCGATAGATTGAACGCGCGTCCGTCGCGGATTGGCGTGCCCAGAGTCATGAAATAATCCGGACTGACGGAGCGCAGATTCGCAAGCGGGCGTTCGGCCTCGGGCAACTGGTCGTGCTCTACCGAGACGGAGTTCACCTGTAATTCCCCCGTTAGCGGAAGCGCGTCGGTGACTGCAGTAGACCTCACGCCGGGTAACGAGCGCAGACGGTCCATTGCGCTCTGGTAAAACTGTAAACGTTGAGCTTGAGTGCTGTCAGAACGCGGAAGCACGACATCCATCGCAAGAACGTTTGCCGGATCGAAGCCCTTGTGAACATTCATCACTCGGGCGAAGCTCGCAATAAACAACCCGGTGGTGATCAGCAGGAGTGTACTCACCGCGACCTGTACTGTGACGAGTACCGAGCGTGATCGATGAGCCCCTCGGCTTTCAGTATTCGTCCGACCGCCGGCTTTCATCAATTCGGCAGGATCAGCAGCGCCATATCGAATCGCGGGGATCGCGCCAAACGTGATTCCCGCAATTGTCGACGCGAGAAACGCAAAAGCCAGGATACCGGCATCAAGATGAACGTCATTTAACCGTGGAAGATCAGAAGGCGCGATGGCGATCAATGCTCGCAGCCCCCAATAGGAGAGCGCTACGCCGAGGATCCCGCCCGTCAGCGAAAGAATTACGCTTTCCGTGAGCGCGCTGCGTACAAGGCGCGAGCGCCTTGCGCCAAGTGCAGTGCGGATCGCCGACTCCCGAAGCCTGTTAGTGTTACGCGCGAGCAGGAGTATGGAGATGTTCAGGCAGACCAGTAGAAGCATCGCACCGACAGCGACTAGCAGCAACAGCAGGCCTCGCGCGGAAGATCCGACAACTTGTTCCTGCAATGGCTTCAATGCGACGCTGATCGTGAATTTCTCGGGACCACTGGCAGCAATCCCCCGCTCCACCGCATCGAGTTGCGCGGTCAACTGAGCTATTGTCACATCACGCTTCGGCTTCACGAGCACCGCATAATCGAATGCGCCTGGGCTGGCCAGCTCATGCGGTGTCAAACCCAGAGGCACGAACGCATCCGTGCGAGGTGGAAGTTTTACAATATCGCCAAGTTCGTTTCCCCTTGGGAGTGCGAACGCCGCAGGCGTAACACCGATTACAAGATGCGGAGAACCGTCGAGCATTATAGTCCGGCCCAGAAGCGTCGGGTCAGCGCCGAAGCGACTTCTCCACAAGGCGTCGCTTATTACAACGACTTTCGTCCCGGGCGCATCCTCAGCAGTTGAAAAGAACCGGCCAAGTTCCGGCCGCACACCGAGGAGCGAGAACAGCGATGTAGAAGCGCGCACAGCTCCGATTCGCTCCGCGTCGCCGACTCCACTCAGAGTGACGTCGCGAGGCGTGAGGGCCGCCATTCCAGCACATAGCGTGCAGTCACGTCGCCATGCGTCGAAATGCTTCGCGCCCACTGGCAGGGTCGGATACGCGTTGACCATTTCCTTGACGACGAGCCGCGCGACTACCAGCCGGTCGACCCCCGGATACGACAGGGGACGAAGCACTACGTGATCAACGATCGAATAGATGACCGTGGTCGCTCCAAGTCCCAGTGCTAGCGTCACAACCGCGACGATCGTGAATCCGATGTCTTTCCGCAACGACCGGAACGCATGACTGACGTCCTGGAGCAATGTCATCATCGATCGATTCCGAAACCGCTCTCCCTCAGCTCCTGCTGATCTGTGGTCGCCCGGTCGCCGCGCTCCTCTTCGACAATCCGACCGTCGAACAGATGCACCGTTCTCTCGGCGTGTCTCGCGAATCTTGGATCGTGCGTGACCATGCAGATGGTCGCCCCGTTTCCGTGCAATTCTGCGAGTAGCTCCATGATCGCTTCACCGTTCGCCGAGTCCAGGTTACCGGTAGGCTCATCTGCGAGAAGGATCAGGGGATCGCCCGACACAGCGCGCGCGACTGCGACGCGCTGCTGTTGACCGCCGGATAGTTGCGCCGGGTAATGATTCGTGCGGTGTGACATTCCTACGCGTTCGAGTGCCGCATTTACTCGCTTGCGCCGCTCGTCGGTCGGCATGCCCCGGTACGTAAGTGGTAGTTCGACGTTCTCGTAAACTGTGAGATCACCGATCAGGTTGAACGCCTGGAAGATGAATCCGATGCGCTGGTTGCGTACATCCGCTCGTTGCGATCGGCTGAGAGACTCCACAGGTTGCCCACCTAGCAGGTACACACCGCTCGTGGGTGAATCGAGCAGACCGAGTATCGAGAGCAAAGTGGTCTTGCCACCGCCGGATGGGCCGGCGATCGCGACGTATTCACCTTCCAGAATATCAAGCTGAATTCCAGCCAGCGCATGCGTCTCGAGTTCGTCCGTGTAATAGACCTTCGTTACACCGTCGAGCTTGATGAGCGACTTGCGGGATTCTGCAGTGGATGGCGTGGTTGGTGAAGCTGTCATTTGATTTTCTCGGTCATTGGTTGGTGTAATACATCATTCGCTCCGGAGTGCAACACTGGGATCCACGAGTATCGCGCTCCGAGCAGGCAGGATCGCAGCCAGAAAACTCACTGCTGCAACACAGGCGACCACGACCGCGAGTGTGGTCGGATCATATGGAGATACGTTGAACAGCAATGACTGGGCTCGCGGCGCAACCGCGACGGCTGCGACCAATCCCATAACGACGCCGATAGCGATCAACCGCGTCATCTCGCCGAGTATCATTCGCGCAAGCCGGCCGGGTGTCGCACCAAGCGCCGTACGCACTCCGATCTCAAACGTGCGCTGGGCCACGCTAAAGGCGAGCACGCTGTACAGCCCAATTCCAGCTACTATAAGCGCAAGCATTCCGAACGCCGAGAAAGCGGTCGCACCGAGCCTCCAAGCACTGGTTTGCCGATCCACGGCGTTCTGCAGCGGATCAATATGAAGAAACCGCACAGATGAATCCATGTTCAGGAGCGCCTTTCGAATGACGGGAACCAGCTGACTCCCATCGCCGCTTGTACGCACCAGAATGTCGCGGAACGGAGGTGTGACAATTCCAGCGTCCACAGGAACGTAGAGCTGCATCGGCGCGGGATCTCCGATAGAGTAGAGCGCCGCTGCATCCGTAACGCCCACGACGGTTGCGCACGGCGGCTGCGATGACGTGCTCGCTGCACCATCATACACGATGAGACACTGTCCAACCGCGTCGCCACGCGGCCATAGAGTTCGTGCCATCAGCGTGTTCACAACCACCACGCGCGCTGTACCGGTGTGATTGTCCGCCGAACGAAGACCCCGCCCTTGCAGAATCCTGAGATGCATCAAGTTGAAGTAATTCGGGCCGACAGTATGCACGATGGGTGGTCCGGATGACAGCACCGGTATGGAATCCAGGCCAGGCACCTTGAGATCCGTGCTGAATGAACTCTCAAACGGAGTGGATAGGTCCTCAGAGACGTACGCCACTCCCGGGAGTCTCTGGAGTTGCATGACTGCGCGCCGAGTAAATTCCGCGTCTCTAACCGCATCCGCAGTACCGGTATCGTGATCGAACTCGGGCGATACTACCAGCACACCAGTCGGATCAAAGCCGAGATGGACGCTATTCGCCTTGTTCAGGCTATGCACGAACAGCCCGGCGCCAACAAGCAGCACTACCGACAACGCAACTTGCACAATGATCAGCGCGTCACGCATCGTCGATGCGGATCCCGACGTGTTCCGTGACGCGCCGGTCTTTATCGTTTCCACAACGTCCACGCGACTCGCCTGCATGGCTGGAATCACACCGGCGACGAGTCCTGCGAGAAGAGAGAGGACCACAACAAACGCGACCACATGGAGCATGAGATGCGGTTCCGACCAGACGATGTTCGGCAGCACAAGATTCCGAAGCAGATCACCGCCGAGACGAGTCAGCGCCAGTGCTGCGACGCCACCCAGCCCGGCGAGGACCAGGCTCTCGGTTAGTGCGTGACTGATGACCTGCGCGCGTGAGCTGCCGAGCGCGAGCCGAATTCCCGTTTCGCGTCGACGGCGCACCGCACGTGCCAGCAGAAGATTCGCGACGTTGGCGCACGCGATAAGCAGCACAAGTAGTGAAATTCCAGCCAACCACTGCGCAACCTTTGAATCTGGCGACGCCATTGGTCCGCGCGCCTCGATCAGCGGCGTAACGATCACGCGCGCTTTGGGATCGTATTGCCCACCGCTGATCTGTTCATTGCGACCCTGTCGGTGCAATAGCGTCGCTTGTGCATCTGCAGCGTCCATCGGCACGCCTGGCGCCAACCGTGCCACAACCCGGAGCCAGTTCATGTGGCGGTTATCAACCCACTGGGCGGAACTCCACAGCTGAGAATTCGCAACGCGCAGCGGTAGCCACATGTCAACACGAGCGAGGTTCATTCCTGTGAAGCCCTGCGGCGCGACTCCCGTAACGACGTACGGACCGTGCCCGAAATCAATTGTCCTGCCGACAATCTGCGGGTCTCCGCCGAAATCATTCTGCCATACAGCGTGACTTATCACGACGATACCCGGTGCCCCAGGTTTGTCATCGGCGGGGCCAAACAGGCGCCCCAGTTCAGGCGTGACCCCGAGCAACGAGAAGAACCCGCCGGTAACGAGGCTCGCGTCATAGCGGTGCGCGCTCAATCCATGTCCAACCGTGAGTGTGCGGTTGCTCACCGCGGCGACTGCGGAAAACGCGCGAACACGCGCAAAGTCCAAGTAGTCGGGATAGCTCAGAACGTCGGTCGTTTCGCGCATCCCTGTACGCGGCTCGATACGGTCAACCATCACACGTTTGACGCTCCCGGCATCGCGCACATGTGCCGGCGGACTCAGCAGTAGTCGGTCCACGACCTCAAACATCACTGCATTGGCACCGATTCCAAGCGCGAAGGACAGCACAATGCCAAGCGTTAGCGCGGGCGAGCGAAGTACCATCCGTATCCCAGTCCGGATGTTGTCCGTCACAACCGACATCGCTCCGCGCGTCACTTTACTCATTCGTTTCTCAACGCCACTATCGGATCCAGCATGGCCGCTCGTTGCGCAGGCGCGCACTGCGAAGTGCGACACCGGCGAACGTCGGCGGATCGGTGGTACTGACACCGTAGACCAGGCTCGCAAGCACCCGCGTAAGCGCGAGTGCGATGAGCGTGCCGATCGCGAGCCCCACGACCGCCAGTCTCATTCCATGACGAACGATGAGCTGCTTGCCGAGGGCCAGCGATAAAGCTGCTACGATCGTGAAACCCGGCCGCTTCGAGAGCGAGCGGATTGCGTAGCGGACGTCGCGAGTCAGTGTGCTCATAGCACGGGTTCCACGGTAACCATTGGCCGCAGGAAATGACTCATTCGCTTCTCAGTGCCAGTATGGGATCGATTCGAGTTGCGCGATTCGCGGGAACCAGGCTCGCCGCTACCCCGACCAGTATGAACAGAAGCAACACAATTCCGAATGTCATCGGATCAGTGGGACCGATACCGTATAGTAGGGACTGGAGCGCGCGCGTGAGCAGCGGCGTTGCCAGGACGCCTACAATGAGCCCGAGCCCGACAACACGCATTGAGTTTCGAACAATGAGACCGCGGACCGCCGTAGGCTGAGCGCCGAGCGCCATCCGGATCCCGATTTCGCGCGTTCGTTGCACGACCTGATACGAGACCACTCCGTAAATCCCGATCGCAGCGAGCAACAGCGCTATCATCGCAAAGAAAGTCAGGACAGATGTGCTGAACCGACGGCCTGCGACAGAGCCCGACAGGCGCGCATCCATGGTCTGAAATGCGGCCGGCACGGCAGCCTTGCGAAGAATCGCCTGCACTGCTGGCACCAGCGATTCCGGCGGAACGGTGCTCCGCAAGATCAGCGAAGCGTACCGCGCCTTGAACGGGCGCTGAAGTGGGTTCACGTATATCGTCGGAACCGGAGGACTGGTGAGCATCGCCTCGTGTATGTCCGCGACCACGCCAACGATCGTGATCCAGCGATCCGCTCCGTACACCCAGTCGTCGTTGGCGAGATTGCGCACGCGTCGGCCGATTGGATCGACGCCTGGGAAAAACTGTTTCGCGAATGTCTGGTTCACAATCGCAACGTCGGGAGTTCCCGGACGATCGCGATCATCGAACAGGCGGCCGCGCTTAAGCGGGATGTCGAGCGACCGGAAGAAACCACTACTCGCTATACCGTAATACGTGTAGTTGGCGGCCTTTCCAACACCCTCGATCTCGAAGCCGCCATTCTCGCCATATCCGGTAACCGGCGCGTGATGCGTCATCCCTGCCTGCTGCACGCCGGGAAGCCGCGCGAGCTCGGGGAGAACCTGTTGGTAGAACGCGGTGACTGATGGATCGTCCGGATATTCCGCCTGAGGCAGCACAATGTCCGCCGTGAGCACCCCATCGCTCCGGAAGCCCGGGTCGATACTCGCTACCTTCGCGAAGCTTCGCACAAGCAATCCGCAACCTACGAGCAGCAACAGAGCCATCGCGACTTCGGACGCGACCAACACCCACCACACTCGGCCGCGCCCGCCGACCTCACCACGCGTCACAAGATCGTGCGTGATACTTACCCCAGAAACCTGAATCGCCGGATACAGACTCGACAGGACCGCCGCCAGAATCCCCACCACAAGAGCGAACGCGACTACGCGACCGTCAAGCGAGATTGCTCCGGACTGGGGCAACGCTCCCGGCGGCGCAAGTAGTTGCATGAACTTCAGCACCGCAGCCGCCAGCATCAATCCCGCAGCGGAACCGAGCATCGCGAGCAGCAACCCCTCGGTGGTAAGTTGGCGCAGCATGCGGCCACGCTTCGCACCGAGCGCACTGCGAATCGCAATCTCGCCGCGCCGCGCCGCACCAGCCGCAAGCAGCGTGCTCGCCACGTTGGTGCACGCTACGAGCAACACGAGTACCGCTGCCCCAAGCAAAAGAATGAGTGGCGCCCGCACTGATCCCACAATCTCGTCGTGCAACGTGTTGAGCGTAAATCCGTACGCGTCCATCTGGGACCCATACTGGCCCTTCAATCGTCCGTAAATGAGACCCAGATCGGTACGTGCCTGAGCGACACTGACGCCGGACTTGAGGCGACCGACAGCCTGAAGATTGTGGCCGGTTCGCGTCACAGTCGAACTGATCGTCAGCGGGACCCAGACATCAGTCGCATCAGGAAAGTTGAAGCCACGCGGCATGACTCCTACCACCTGATAACTCGCGCCGTCGACCGACAGAATCTGATCATTCAACTTCATCGTGCTGGCAAGGTGGTTTTGCCAGAACTCAAAACTGACGAGTGCCGTCGCTGGGCCACCTTTTGTCGTCTCTTCGCGCGTGAAGATGCGGCCCATTACCGGCCTCACCCGAAATATCGGGAAGAAGTCTGCGGTTACCGCAGCTTCAGCACCAAGCACGGGCTCCTGACCACCGACGATGGTAGTGGGTCCAGCATTATAGGCCGCAAGCCCGGAAAGACTGTGGTTTTGCTCCTGAAGATCTGTAAAGTTCGGATCGGCGATGTTCATCTCGCCGCCCGATTTTGTACGTTCGGAGAGTGAAACTATCTGATCGGACTCGGGATACGGCAGCGGTCGCAGTAGCACACCGTTCACAACGCTGAACACAGCCGTTGTCGCCCCGATGCCAAGGGCGAGCGTGAGCAGCGCGAGTGTCGTGAATCCCCAGTTGTTGCGCAGACGGCGGCCCGCGTAGCGCAGATCGCGCGCGAACGAACCCAACACTCCATCCTGCGTATTCGGAGCTTGCTCTGATTTCATTTCAGCCTCACGCGATTCTGTGTGTCCGAACCCGACATGTCAGATGTGATGATCTTGTCTCCGGCGTTCAATCCGTTCAGGATCTCGACCATGTTGACCGACGCGCGTCCGAGCTTCACGCTCACGCGCTGCGCTTCCTTGCCGTCCTTTGAAAGTCGGAACAATCCGACCACAGTACCGGGGTCGCCGTACGCAGGGCGTCCCACATAGAGCACGTTGCGCAACCGATCCAGTTCGATCGTTCCGTCAACACTCAGATCCGGGCGCGCTCCCTTCGGCAACGCTCCGTCAAGCGCGACATCAACAGCCACCGTTCCATCGTGCGCGCCGGGATCGATGCGAATGACGTGTCCCGGAATAAGCCCGTTCCGCGTGTCGATTGACGCGACCTGTCCGATCTGAATGTCCTTCGCCTGCGTCGCGGGTATCTGCAACACTGCCTTCAGTCGCCCGGGTTGCGCGACCTTTGCGAGGATCGTACCGGCTTGCACGTACTGCCCTGGCTCGAGCGACAGCTCCTGAAGTTGACCCGCACTGCCGGCTCTCACCTGCATCGAAGCGATGCGATTGGTCTGGAACTGTGCGATGTCGCGCAGTTTGTCCACCTGCGCTTTCTGAAGCGCGATCTGCTCGTCAATCGATTTGCTCATCACATCGAGGCGCTGCTGTTCGATCGCCATCCGTGCTTTGAGCTCAGTTGCCTTGTCCTTGGCCTTGCTCACGTCCATCGGTGCAAGTAGCCCCTTGGCGAGAAAGCCTTTCTTCTCGAGCTCGTCGAACGCCGTCGCGTTCCGAATTGCGTCGTTGAAGTCAGACGTGGTCGTCGCAACGACTCCTTCCTGCGCGAGCCGTTGGTTTTCCAGACTGATGCGTAGGGTGACGAGCGACGCCTCAGCAGCGCTCAGTTGCTGCTGTGCGCTCAGTGATTCCAGCTGAACGTCAGGATTGCTCAGCTCGAGCAACGTGGTCGTATCCGTCACGGTCGCACCGGGTCGCACGTCAATCTTGTCGACCCGTCCTGCAGTCACGGCCGATATCCAGCGGATCTGCTCGGGCACGAGCGAACCAGGTCCACGAACGTCGATGACCATATCGCCACGACGCACTGAATCAATCACAACTGACGACCGATCCACACTCGGTGCCGCAGGCTTGAGATTGGCAATGGCGACAATTGCAGCGATCAATGCAATCAAACCGATTCCGCCGTATATGTAGCGCTTCCTGTCCGGCGCGCGCTCACGAGGTATATCCACTTGGCTTCTTTACTCTTTCAGGTTAACAATGAAATACATGGATTCCCGCTTTCGCGGGAATGACGAGACGGGAATAAATAGATTCCCGCTTCCGCGGGAATGACACCATAGATTCCCGGCTTTCGGGTGGATGACGACAATGTGTCAGTCGGCACGAAGTGCCTCGGCGGGATCAACGCTCATCGCTCGCTGTGCCGGCACGTAGCTCGCCAGCAGCGCGATGAGGAGCATGATCACCGACACCACTATCAACGTCGTCGGATCGGTCGCACTCACGCCGTATAGCACTGAACTCAACACGCGCGTCATAAGCAACGTCGCACCGATCCCGACGATGATACCGACAATCGCGAACTGAATGGACTGACGCACGACCAGCGTTCCCACGCGCGATGCGTGCGCGCCGAGCGCCATGCGAATTCCGATCTCTCCACGTCGCTGGCCGAGGATGTACGAGATGACACCGTAGATCCCGATTGCGCTCAGAATCAGCGCCATCGCTGCGGCGATACCGAGTAGCGTCATCGTGAACGAGAGTCGGATCATTGACGCCGCAACGATGTCGTCCATCGTCCGAACGTTGCCGAGCGGAATGTCAGGGTTTATCTCGTTCACAATGCGGCGTAGCGAACCCGCGAGGGATCCGGGCGCCACACCGTTTGAGCGGAGTATCACTGTCATCGTCACCGGTGGACTCCAGAGGTAGGTGCCCGGGATCGGCAACATCGGGAAGAACGCGGCTTCCGCGGGAGCCGCCATGAGCGACGAGCCACGAATGTCGTCGGCTACGCCAATCACACGGAAGAACGGCGGCTTGCTGCCGTTACCCTTGATCCCCTTCCCTATTGCATCCTCGCCCGGCCACAAGTGCTCCGCGAGCGCCTTGGTCACAACTACACCGCCAGTCAATCCTTCCACGTTCGACCAGTTGCTCTCTGATCCACGAACCTTGATGCCGAGTGCCGCGAAGTAACCTGGCGCAACCTGGTAAGTACCTTCACATCCGCCCGACTTGCCGACGTCGGAGCCGGGATTTTCGATGGCGAGCCCTGAACAGCCCGCGAATCCGCCGATGGCTGTGCCGTCGTTGGATGGTCCGAGTGGAACGACTTCGCCAGCTCCGGAAACCTTTACACCTGGAATTGCCGCGACTCTTGTCAGCAACTCGTGATAGAACGCTTCGACTTTCTCATAGCTGCCGTATCGCGCAGCCGGCAGATTTACTTCAGCCGTCAGGACATTCGCCGGATTGAATCCCGGCGACACATCTCTGAGATTCCGGAAGCTCTGCAGCATCAGCCCCGCTGCTGCGAGCAATACCAGCGCAAGGGCGGTCTGCGCAGCAACGAGAATGCCGCGGGCGAAATGTTGCCGTTTCGACGACGTCATTCCACGGCCACCCTCGCGCAGCATCAACGCATCCCCAGTTGGTCCGGTTCCCATCAGTACTAGCGCACCGAACACCAAGCCGGCGACAATCGAAACACCAAGCGTAAATATGACACCCAGCCAGCCGAGGTGAACCTCGTTCATGCGTGGAAGATCCGGAGGCGCGAGCGCGGTCATGACATGAAGACCGACCGCCGCGAGCACCAAGGCAGCGCCACCACCAATCAATGCGAGGAGCGTTGTCTCGGTAAAATACTGCCAGGCAAGATCGCTCCGCTTCGCGCCGAGCGCGGTGCGGATCGCGACCTCACGCTGACGCGACTCGGCGCGTACAAGGAAGAGGTTTGCGACGTTACCACATGCAATGATGAGAACTAGCGCGACTGCGCCGAGTAGAATCCAGAGTCTTGTCGCAAGATCACCGATGATGCGCGTCCTGAGCGCGACCACTGCTGTGTTGAAGCCCGAGCCTTTCATGAACCCGTCGGTGTACGCAGTCGGGAACAGTTCAGGAAATCGTTTTGTGAGTCGCGACAGCTCGACTTGCGAAGATGCGACGGTCGCGCCCGGCGCCAGACGCGCTACGACCGGCAGATAGTGATAGTTCTCGGGACGCGCAGCGGGGTTGAGTGTTGCCGGTACCCAGATATCGACGCGTGGTGACGCGACATCCGGGATCGTCGCGTCCTCCCCCATGATTCCGATGATCTGAACCGACGTGCCGTCTGCAGTTATCGTCGTACCGATGACGTGCGGGTCACCGTTAAGCCGCGTCTTCCAGTAGTCGTAGCTGATGAGCGCCACCGGTGCCGCGTGCGGAAGATTGTCAGACTGCTGGATGGCGCGCCCCAGCATCGGATGCAATCGAAGTACGTCG